>OJRD01000144.1_pt1 | contig 60842 bp, 57 predicted proteins | sample 1599051 | NCBI WGS metagenome assembly OJRD01 (sample SAMN03922523, study PRJEB24848) | human gut metagenome | isolation source: stool sample | host: Homo sapiens | place: Germany | collected 2010-02 | reverse complement strand
AAAAACTCACATTTAACGCCACAATCCTCCAGCTTATCAAAAAGCTGTTCCATATCGTAAGCATAGCCGTTGCCGTTATAGTTATTTCCGATGACAAACGCTGTTGGATAATCGCCGTTTACATACCCGATAGGATTATACATATTCTTTTTCTCTTTTGACGGGAAGCTGTTTCCGCTAATAAAGTTTCCGAGAAGCCGTTTGCCGTTTCTGTCAAAGTGGTCGAATACGAGCGGAGCATCGTCAATGATAAGACATTTCACATCGTGCACACTAAGTTCAGGAGTAATATTATACAGCTTTGCATAATCGGGATTGGAGATAATTGCACCATATTGTGCGGTCATAACAGCGCCGCCCGATTGTCCCATAATCGTGACATTCGTCATATCCAGATGATATTCATCGGCGTGTTCTTTCAAAAATTTAATCGCCTGATTCAACTGTATTTCCGGCGTTGGAAAACGGTATTGCGGCACAAGGGCATAGTTCATATTGACAAGATTGTAGCCTTCGAGAACAATGCTATCAAACAGATAGTTGGAATCATTATTTGCCGCCAACGGATCGCCCATTGCTTTATCTCCACCAAAGAAACCACCGCCGTGGATATAAATGAAAGTAGGACGTGCTTCCTCCACATTCTCATTTGGATAGGAAATATCAAGGTAGCTGTTGGGATATTCATCTGCATATTTGATGTCGTTTAAATAGACAATACCGTTTTCCTTTGTACTTCTAACAGGTGTTGCTCCGTTTCTTGGCTCAAAGGAGTTCTGATCCTGATAACCCTGAAACAGTCCAATCAGTAGTTGCGGGTGAATGTCAATGATAAAGCCGAAAACAATCGGCACAAGTATAATAATCGCTGCTATAATAATCAATCGTTTTAACCACTTCCTCTTAGGCTTTGCTGGTTGTGTACTGTTCTGCATATTATTTATCCTCCTATATTTTCAAAATACAAATTTAGCCAATCTCGTATGAAATTTTCGGCATCCCTTGCCATAATTTCCTGCTCAGGTGACTTGCTTTGTTTATTATTCATCTTTTCATATTCGGGGTTGTTTTCTTCAAGGAAACCGTGGATAGAACTGGTATATTTCTTGACTTCCGTTTTTACACCGTTCTGTCTTAACACTTCCTCATACGCTAGACTTCCGTCGCTGATCGGGTCGTTATCGGCAGGGATAAACAACGAAGGAGCGAGGGTGGCTTGCTGCTCTGCCGAAAGTGTCTTATACACATCAACAGCTTCCTTAATAAATGGATAGCAAAGCACCTGTGCCGCAACATCAATATCTTCTTTTTTCAACTCAAGCGCCGCCATCATCGCATGATATCCGCCTGCGGAATATCCCATTAAAACAAACTTCTCTATATCCAAATTGTATTCATCAGCATGTTCTTTGAAGTATTTGACAGTGTCCATAACTTCTTTTACGCCGTATTCAATGGTAATTCCGTCTTTTGCAAGCTTGTAGTCAATAGTGACTACCGCTACATTCCAATCCTTTGAGATCCGGTCGCTCTGCGTATCCAACATATCCGCATGTCCGGCAACAAAAGCTCCGCCATGAATATTGAAAACAACAGGAACTTTTTCTGCCCCCTCCGGTATGTAGAGATTTACCTTAACAGGATCAAGCCCTGCTCGTGGAACTTCAAAGCGTTCACCGAGCATTTCCTCGCCGGCTTTCGGCATTTTGAGTTGATCTTCGGCATAGCTTCTTTGTGATCGAACAACCGCAATTACAACCACAGCAATTATCAAAAGAATAATAACCAAAGCAGCAATCAAGATTATCTTTATCATCTTTTTCATACAGACCTCTCTTCTTTTAAAAGTTTTATTAACTGCTTAAAATTTCCTCTCGGATATACTGAAATATCTTTGCGTTCCTTATTAATCAAACAATTTGTCAAAAGAAATACCTTCATTTCAACCGTTTCCGCTATCATATCCTCGGTTACATCATTACCTACCATCAGGCATTCCTCCGGCTGCACACCAAGCCTCTCTGCTATATCCCGATAATATTCAGGATTCGGTTTGCAGTAACAGGTGTTTTCATAGGTAGTGCAAATCTCAAAATCTTCAGGATAAAGTCCTGCCCAGCGGATTCGTCTCTCAGTGGCGATTTGGGGGAATATCGGATTGGTTGCCAGTACGACCTTGTATCCAAATTGCTTTGCCTTTCTGACCGTCTCCGCCGCCTTTGCATGAAAGCCGCAGAAGGCTTTTGCTTCTTCAAAAGTTTCGGCGTAAAAATCGTCAAACAGAGATTTATCCTTTAATGTCTTTTCCTTGCCGTACATTTCCGAAAACTTTTCCCAAAACACAGATTCATTGCTTTGGCTTCCGTTATTCTTTACCATAGCTGCCGTTCCCGCCCATATTGTACCAATCAATGATTTTAGTTCATATCCATAGGGAGATAGTTTTTCAGACAGTAGCTTGAAATACCCTTTTGTAAATTCTTCCTGATCCATCGGGAGCAGCGTTCCGTCCAAATCAAACAATACCGCTTTTATCATTTAATCACCTTCCTTGACATTGTCGAGATGGTATGATATACTTTAATCGGTACTAAAGTACCTTTTGAAACTATCATACCATTATTTTTTGATGAAAACAAGTGAGCAAATAAGAATCGGTACGAATGTCGAAAAAAATACCTTTTCACATAAGGAGTGTAAAACACAATGGGCGGAAATGCAAAAACCACAGAATTTTTGAAGGAGTGTCTTGCAGACGCTCTGATCAAGCTGTTGAAAACAAAACCGATTGAAAAAATAACCGTTCCCGAAATAGCAGAAACGGCAAGTGTAGGCAGAACAACCTATTTCAGAAATTTCACAACAAAAAACGAGGCTCTGACATTTAAGATTGTGCGGCTTTGGGAAAGATGGGCAGAGGAACACAATTTAGCAGAACGCAGAAGATATACAGTAAACAATGCACTTGATTTCTTTCGTTTTAACTACAGTATCCGAGACCTTCTCAGTTTATTGTATGACAAGAATCTGCAATCTGCCCTTTACGACGCTTTTTACAGTATTATGGTGTCACAGTACGGTGCAAATGCAGTTGAGTGCTATAAAAGCCGATTTTACAGCTATGGTCTTTTCGGACTATTAGATGAATGGATTAAGCGGGGGTTCTATGAATCGCCCGAAGAAATGGCAGCGATATTGCGAGAAATTTCATAGTATACAAGTTTGCTGCTGAAAATGTCCTTTAACATAGTGATTCATTCGGCAGCTATTGTCGGAGTTGCCCTATATAATTTGTCTTAAACACTTCTAATTTTGAAAATCATTGAACAAACGCTCGGAATTATCCCACCAAAAATGAGAAAAGCAACAGCCCGGTAAAACAGACTGTTGCTTGAATTTTTTAGTTATACTGAAACCGATAGCCAACATCCCGAATACTCTCTATTTGATAGGCGGGTTCTTGGTCGGTTTCAAAAAGTTTTTTGCGGAGATTACGGACATGGAAACCGATTGTTTCCCGTTCACCACCCGATGAAAAATCGCCCCATACCTTTTCATAGATTTGGTCGTAGGTCAACACACGGTTTTTATTGGCTACCAACAAGCAAAGAATGTCATATTCCTTTGCTGTTAATTGAATCTCTCGTTCATCACTTATAATCTTTCTGCGTGCAAGGTTAATTTCAAGTCCGGGAAGTGATAATATCGGCTCATCTCGAAGCTCCCATTTTTTCAAATCAGGGTGGCGTAATAAAAAGGATAGAATATCCTCAAATGCAGAACTGTCACGCTCTGTCAACTCTAAAATGATGATTCGTCCGATAGTATCACCTACTTTGCACCTTTTATTTATGATAGTTTGTGTTCTCGGCTTTATCTTTCCACTTTGAAACATCCTCTGTGATTTTTTCAGCAAGTCCCATAGCAGAAGCAACAGCGTCCGCACCTATTGGAAGATGTAAAGGCGGATTTTCGGTACTTGAAACCTCGTATATAAGCTCACTCAATTTTACAGGATCGCCCGGTTGTTCGTGATTGCTGTTGTTTTTTACGAAATCATCCTGCCAGCGAGCCGTATCATAATCCGCTATATGAATATCCGCTTCGGTATTCATTGCACCCTTATCATAGAAGTTTGTACGGAACAGTCCCGGTGCAACATTTGTAACATTGATATTAAACGGTGCGACCTCAAAGGCAAGACAGGTTGAGAAGCCTGTAACTGCATATTTTGATGTATGATAGGCAACGGGTCCGGCACAGTACCCTGCGGCAGATGCTATATTGAAAATATGTCCGCTTCGCTGTTTACGCATAATAGGCAGCACAGCCCTTGTCATACGCATTAACCCGAATACATTTAACTCAAAAATTTCACGGATATTCTTTTCGCTTGTTTCTTCAAAGTTTGTGATTCTTCCGTGTCCGGCGTTGTTTACCAGCACATCAATTCTTCCGAAATACTCTATTGCCTTTTTAACGGCATTTTCAAACAGCTTTTCATCTGTATTAGAAATGTCCAGTGTTAAATGCAGAAAGCGATTGCCGTATTGCAGGGATAAGTCTAAGTCATTGTCTTTTCTTGTTATTGCGGCAACGCTGTCGCCGTTTTTCAAGGCAGTTTCCGTAATAGCGCGCCCCATGCCTCTTGCGGCGCCTGTAATAAGCCATACTTTTGACATAATATCAATTCCTTTCTTGTAATTCACTCTTGCCAGCGATGATACTGTCGATACAATGATTCGTGTATTTTTCCCAAAGATCGGTCATCAGTGTTTGTTCTTCTTTTGATAGGGCTGCAAATGCAGAATGTTCCGCCTGTTCAATACAGGGTATCACTTCCTGCTGAAACAGCTTTCCTTTTTCAGTAAGGAGAATGGAACGGGAACGACCATCCTTTTGATTTTCTACAAGCTCAATATATCCTTTTTTCTCAAAAGATTGTATGACCTTATTAACTGTCTGTTTGGGGAAGTAAAGAGTGTCACACAATTCCTTTTGTGTCGTTCCATCATCAATTAGTTGAAGAATAAACAAAGAAATATAAGTCAACCCGTATTGCTTTGCATATTCCTCGTAAATGTGATTTAGCCTTTGCCATGTCAAGTAGAAGCGGTTTAAGTCTTTTGAACGCAATAATTGTTTCATAAGTTTAGTCCCCTTTTAGACTATTTTAACACATTTAATTCGTTCCTGTCAATAGAGGACTACAAAACGCTATGTATCAGCCGTCTTTTTCGGGCGGCTGATTCTTAAATATTGCGGCACACCGTACCCCAATATCTCATAATACCCCACGGCATAGTAATTTTCTCGGCAGCTATCGCCGTAATTAAAAGAGCAACAGCTCGATGAAAACAGACTGCTGCTTGAAATGTTTTAATTATACTGAAACCGATACCCAACATCCCGAATACTCTCTATTTGATAGGCGGATTCTTGGTCTGTGTCAAAAAGTTTTTTTCGGAGATTACGAACATGGAAACCGATTGTTTCCCGTTCGCTACCCGAAGAAAAATCACCCCATACCTTTTCATAGATTTGGTCATAGGTCAGCACACGGTTTTTATTAGCTGCCAACAAACAAAGTATGTCATATTCCTTTGCTGTTAGTTGAATCTCTCGTCCATCACTTATGATCTTTCTGCGAGCAAGATTTATTTCAAGTCCGGGAAGTGATAATATCGGCTCATCTCGAAGCTCCCATTTTTTCAAATCAGGGTGGCGTGATAAAAAGGATAGAATATCCTCAAATGCAGAACTGTCACGCTCTGCCAACTCTAAAATAATGATTCGTCCTATATTATCACCTTCCTCCAGATTACATTATTTACACCTACCACAATCAGAGCAGCCGTTGCAAATCAGTTTACTTCCGCAATGCTCACAATTTCGGCGGTAATGTGGTACATATAAATTTTCTTTGGGAATTAACGTAGCACAGCGATCTGTAAGTTTCCATTCAATTGGTTTTCCCTCATAGTTCATTCCAGACTTAAACGCCATTTCGCTTTGCAGCAGCTTTTTCGGCATATGATAGCGTTTGCAGTCTTTGATAAAAACTGTCCCCGTTTCAATAAAGCAGAATGTAATGTTATGGGCCACACATTCTGCCCGTAAAGACTTTACCCAGTCAAAATTACACGGTCTTGCGCCATCATAATTTTCTCCGCCGCAAATAACCTGTTCGATCACACCGTCATCAAGATATTTTTCAATACTGACAGATCCGATAAACGGCGCACACATAATGCCTTTATGCTTAAAAGGCAGTTCTTTCAAGATGGGAATACGCTCGTCAGCTCTGCGCTGATTTTCACAGGTGACATTAAACATAACATTGTCCCAGCCGTCACCCCAATTTTTCGGCAGGCAGTCTGCCACACGCTGCGGTCGTTTCGTCAGTAAAAAGAATTTCACATCGGGTCGCTGACGCATGATTTCCCATGCTTCATCACGCCAAATATCTGCTTCTTCTAAAAAGAAATCAGAGGACATACAGACACGGATCAACTCGCCGCTTTTCACTTTATAGCTTCCATCACGGAGCTTTTGAAGCGGATAGGTAAAACCTGCCTTTGTTCTATAAATATCCGCACCGTTTTTATCCCGCGCACGGTCGAGGAAATACATATAGCAGTGCTGACACCCCTCGCTGCATTTCACGCAGCCGTGCCACGGATTCCATATATCGTGCATTTACTTTCCTCCAATCAAAATACAAGCTGCACAAGCAGCATATAGCATATCGTCCCGCCTGCAATCGACAAAAGCATTTGCCGTTTCCACAGGTGCAGCAGAATGACAACGGCAATCGCAATCAGTTCCGGCAGACCGTGACTGCCGGTGATAATACTTACATCTTTCAGGCAATAGACCACCAGCAGGCCGAATACGGCGGCGGGCAGTACCTTTCCAAGATATTGTATGTATTTAGGCGTGGGCTTTCCCGCCGGAAAAAGCATAAACGGCAAAAAGCGCGTCAGCATAGTTGCAAGCACAATTATGGCAACTGTCATGATTTGTTCTGTAAAGGTCATCGTTGCTCACCGTCCTTTTTCAGCGGCTTTTTAAGCAGCGTCAGCACGACAAGAATACCGAGCATAGACGGAATCATAAATTGTTCCGAGCCAAAGGCAATCAGGCAAAGTGCCGAAAGCACAAGTCCAATGATTGCGCTGGTGTGTTTTTTATCCTTTAGCCATTGTTCCATAAAAATGACAACAAACATAGCTGTCATTACAAACTCCAAGCCGTCTGTATTAAATTTGATAAACGAACCGAATATGCCGCCAAGCGTTGCCCCTGAAAACCAGTAAAAATGGTTGAGCAGGGTAACAAAGAACATAAACCAGCCCTTATCCACATCTGCCGGAATCTCTGCGGTATAATTGATAGAAAAACTCTCGTCACACATACCGAAAATCAGATAGATTTTTTTGAGACCCGTCCCCTTATATTTATCCAACATAGAAATTCCATAAAACAGGTGTCTTGCGTTAATCATCAGCGTCATAATCAACGCCTGCAATGGATTGAATGCACCGAGCAGCAGATTGACGGCCACAAATTCCACAGACCCCGCAAAAATAGTAAGGCTCATCAGACAGGGATACCAAAAGCTGAACCCGGATACATTCATATAGATTCCATAGGTAAGTCCCAAAAACCAAAAGCCTGCAAAGATCGGTATTGTATATGGAAACGCCGCTTTTAATGCGCGAATGTGTTTGCCGTTCATGAAAAACCTCCTAATCCTTTTGCAGTTCCGAAATGATCTCCCCAATATCTCCGTTAATACAAATTGACTGCCTTTCAATCTCGTTTGGGCAGATAGCTTCGCCTCTATTGATACAAGCATAGGTGGCGTCCGGATTTTTGGCGGTCATCTGCCAAAACGGGTATTTGATAATTACAGGGGTGTTATAGCCTACGCCCAGCTCTAAAAACAGGATTTTTTGGTTTTTCCTTGTGCGCAGGAAATTTTCATACCGTTCCGCCGCTTTTATCCAACCTTCGTCCTCCACAAATTTATCGTCGGAGCGCAGATTCATTGTCAGCGGTTTTCCGCACTTCGGGCATTTGGGAATCAGCTCAGTGGGAATTTTCATATCCTTTTGTTCGCCCATCATGCGGCGAATCGTTTCTTCATTTTCGTAAGTGTCTATATCACAAGGCACGGAGCATTGAAACAAACCGTAATCGCCCTGTGTGTAGAACAATCGCTTTTTATCAAAGCCTGCTTTTTGAAAGCAATGGTCTACATTTGTTGTTATAACGAAATAGTCCTTTTCCTTTACAAGCTCCAAAAGTTCCTGATATACAGGCTTCGGAGCGTCCATATAACGGTTCACATAGATATACCGGCTCCAATAGCCCCAGTATTCCTCCGGCGTGGAATAAGGATAGAACCCGCCGGAATACATATCGTGAAAGCCGTACTTTTCTTCAAAATCCGAAAAATATTGATTGAAGCGTTCTCCCGTATAGACAAAGCCTGCGGAAGTGGAAAGTCCTGCTCCTGCACCGATTACAACAGCGTCAGCAGAGGAAAGCGCTTCTTTTAACCTGCTAATTTGCTCGGAGCAGCTTTTTGTAGATTTCGTAGTCCAAATCTTTGAAAACATTGAATATCACCTTGATTTCGCTATTCTTTTTCTGAATAAATTCTGTTACTGTTTGTATTGCGATTTCAGCCGCCCGGTCGTTTGGAAAGTGAAATTCCCCCGTAGAGATACAGCAGAAAGCAATACTGTCAATTCTGCTCAGAGCCGCAAGCTCCAAACAGGAACGGTAGCAGGAGGCAAGCAGTTCTTCGTCTTTCTTTGTCAAAATTCCCCCGACAATGGGGCCGACTGTGTGAAAAACATAGTTACACGGAAGATTAAAGGCGGGGGTAATTTTTACATTTCCCGGTTCTTCATCGACGATCTGTTCCAGCATAATATCGGCACAGGCCAAACGGAGCTGCACCCCTGCATAAGTGTGAATGGCATTATCAATACAGCCGTGACAAGGGCAGAAACAGCCGAGAAGCTGTGAATTGGCGGCGTTCACAATAGCGTCGCACCTAAGCGTTGTAATATCTCCCTGCCAGAGATAGAGATTGTCCCTTTCGGGCGTTAAATCTTCAAGCAGCGTAATGCCTTTCCGTGAAATCTCCTCCTGCAAATATTCATCCTGAATCTTTAGAAATTCTTCCGAAACAGGCTCCGGCATCCGTATATTAAAAAGCGAACGCAAGAGCTTTTTTTGCTCCTGTGCGTTCGTCGGAATTTGCATATTCGCATATTTCGGTCGCTCCGAGAGCAATTCTCTAATCAAATACATTCTTCTTTCAGACTGATTCATTTGTTTCCTCGTTTCTGAACTGCCTTTACAGGACAGTTTTCATAGCAATTTCCGCAATGCAGGCAATGTTCCTGCTGTATCTGATAAGGCTTTCCCTGTATAATGCAGTGCTGCGGACAGCTTCTTTGACATTTTCCGCAGCCGATACAGCGGTCGGTAATAACATATCCTTTTTCAGAAATCGTTCCTGTTCCGAGCGTATAGCTTTCTCTGAAAATCGGGTTCACGCCAAGATTGAAATATTCAATTTCAGCGTCCTTTATCTCAAAAACAATCCCTATTTTCCGTGTATCATTCGGATAGACATTTGAGAGGTACGGCTGCTCGTCAAAAATTGTGTTGATCTTTTCTTCCTGCTCCGATTCAGGAGCGGGGACAGCCTTTGCAGACAGGCGTATCATTTCTTTGAATCGGGTATAGGCCAGTATCTGTACCTTGCCGTTTTCAAGAAGTTCGCTGCAAAAATCTTTTCCTCTTGCCGTGAAAAAATAGAAGCTCTCTTTATCAAAATGAATTGCGCTGATACAGCGGATTTGCGGATTACCCTCACTGTCAACCGTTGCAAAGGACAAAACACCGACAAGTTTTAATTTTTCAAGGCAGGTTTTTGCGTCCATTTATATACCCTCCGAAAGTTATTTTGATGGCGCCTGATTATAAAAGCAGGTTTCATTCAAAGGCTTTCTATGGCAGCCGAGCTTTGTATTTGGAACAAAGTCATCTGCCGGATAGCCAACATAGATCATACAAACGGGCTGCCAAGTTTCAGGGATATTAAGAAGCTCCTTTGCTTTCTCTTCGTCAAAATAGCTGATCCATACTGTGCCGAGACCAATGCTTGCCGCTTCTAACATCATGTGCGTGGCAACAATCGTTCCGTCTGTTGCGCCGCTGCTTTTCCTGTTTTGCGGATGTGTCCAGCAGGCGGTTTTGTCATAGCACACAAACAGAACAAGCGGTGCGCCATAGTAGATATTGATTTTCCCGTTTGCCTTGTCGTCACACTCTTTTGACAAATCCACATATTTCTGATCGTAACCGAACGAACAGAACTCTTTGACTTTTGCCAGATTTTCAGGCGTATTCAATACAAGAACTCTTTGCGGCTGTGCGTTTACCGCAGTAGGAGACCATCTGCCTGCTTCCAAAATCTTTTCTATTTTTTCTTCCTCAACAGGCTTCTGCGAGAACTTACGAACAGTTACCCGCATTTTAGAAATATCCATAAAATCCATTTATGCTTCCTCCCGTGTCAGTATTTTTGCTATCCTTTCAGCCATCCAATACCACTTTTTTCTGATTAAAAACGCAAAATCCGTCCATCCTTGCGTACTTTCGGTGTGGGATGTTCGTCACCCTCACGGGGATAGCCGAGTAAAAGCTGCATAACCGCATAATAATCTGTGCGGATATTCCAATGGCGCAGAACCTCCTGACCGTAAGGATCGGCAAAGGTCGTCCAGCCCTGTCCGATGTAACAGGAACCAACACCCAGCGAATCGGCAACAAGCATCATGTTCTCCGCTGCCACAGCGCAATCCTCGGCTGAAAACAGAAAATTTTTGGGCGCAAACAAGGTAATGACTGTGGGCGCGTCATAGAAAGCGTTTTTCAAAGTGGGATCGTCGGCAATGCTGGGCTGTTCTTTCGACACATAGCTTGTAGCAGTTGCCATTCTGGGATTTGAATTTCCTCTCTTAATTTTTCCGAGCCGTTCATTCACTTCTTTGTTCTGACAGACTGCAAACAGAACTCCCTGCCGTCCTCCGGCGCTGGGCGCATACAGTCCGGCCTGTAAAATCTGCTGCAAAACATCTTCTTCAATCTGCTTTTCTGCAAACCGTCGGATTGCTCTGCGGTGCAAAATCGTTTCTATGATTTCATTTTTGATTTTTTCCATCTGTCTCAACCTCACTTTCTGAACAAATCGCTGTTTTCATCTGCCCAGCACTGCGGATCAGCGGCATAAAAATCTCCGTTTGTTCCTTTAGCCACCGCAGGACAGCCACGACAGAATGCAAGCAGCTTACATTTTGCACATTTACTGAACTTCGTATATTCCCGGTAACACTCCATTTTCGTTACCCATATATCGGCAAGACGGTCGGTAAAGACATTACCCACACGGCTGTCTGCTACTCGGCGGCAAGCGTAAACCTCGCCTGTGGGAAGAATGGTGATATGACAGTTTCCGCAGTTGCAGCCGCCGTAAATCATACCTTCCTCTGCCAAGGTCGGAATTTTGAATGCTCCCGTTTCATATTCGTATAGCGTCCAAAGATGATCCTTTTTATTGAAATATGTGTCGCAGCCTTCCGCCTCGTATTCCTTAAACTTCTTATCGCAGATTGCAAGCAGCTCACGATATTCCTGCGGCGTCATGCTCGCGTCAAGATCGCCGCCGCTGGGAACATAACGGGAGAACGCAAACACATTTACGCCTGCCTTTACAACTGCGTCAATGATACCGGGAATCTCCATGCGGTTTGTTTTTGATACCGTTGTCATCACAACGCTGCGAATACCGGCACGGTTAATGCAGCCGATTTTTTCCAGTGTACAATCGTAGGAGCCGGGTTTTCTGAACCAGTCGTGGGTTTCACGAAGTCCGTCAATCGAAAGCTGGTATTTCTCACATCCGTATGCTTTCAGTTCACGGCATATCTGATCGTTCAGATGAAAGGGATTTCCGAGAATGGTAAACGGTACGCTGTGTTCATGAAGCAGTTCCAGAAGTCTCCAAAAATCAGGGTGCAGGATCGGGTCTCCGCCTGTAATATAGAAATAAGGCAGACGGTTATAAACCTCGCAGAAGTCAAGACAATTATAGAAAGTGTCCTGCATTTGCTGCCAATTCATAGAATCTATTTTTTTACAGGTGTCTCCCGAAAAAATATAGCAATGTTTGCACCGCTGATCGCATTCATCTGTAATGTGCCATTGAAAGGAAAAATATTGCTTCATTTCGCATACCTCGCTTTGTATATGTAAAATCGGTTTAGACGAAAAATCGTCTCCGAGAAAATTTCATGCGTTCCCGACGAGTGTTCCCGCCGGGAACGGCTTTGGAAAAAGAGCGTGGCGATTACTTATCACCGGCGCCGCAGGCAGAACCGCAGGCAGCGGGCTTTTCTTCCGGCTTATCAGCCGCACCGCAGGCTGCAGGAGCCTCGGCAGGTTTATCGCCAGCGCCGCAGGCAGAACCGCACGCTGCAGGAGCTTCGGCAGGCTTATCACCAGCACCGCAAGCAGAACCGCAAGCAGCGGGTTTTTCCTCCGGCTTATCCGCTGCACCGCAAGCCGCAGCAGGAGCAGTATCCTGTTCGTTGTTCCATCCAGCCAAATTAGAGAGTGCCATTGTTATTTCCTCCATTTGATTTTATTCAGCGAGCTGTTTTGCTCTCTGTAACTATTATTGTACGGATAATTTTTCCGTCCACAAGTACGCACTTTTTTATTACTCGGTCACCTTTTTGTGACCTTTGCGTAGTGACAAGGCTTTTAAGGCGAAAAAATTTTTGTGACATACGCAATTCCTATTGAAAAATGGCGAATGTTGCAGTATAATAGGAGTGCAACATTCAAATATGATGTAATATAATTTGTGGAGGTTATTCATATGCTGACAAAAGAAGAAATGCCGGCTTGCCCAGTTGCAACAACTGTAAAAATGATCGGGAGCAAATGGAAATTGCTCATTATGCGTAATCTTCTCGCCCGTCCGTGGCGTTTTAATGAGTTAAAAAAGGATTTGGAGGGCATTAGTCAAAAGGTATTGACAGACAGCCTTCGCTCTATGGAAGATGACGGTATTATCATTCGTACTGTATATCCCGAAGTCCCACCGAGAGTAGAATACGCTTTGTCTGAACTTGGCGAATCTATGAGACCGATTATCAAGTCTATGGAACAATGGGGATTGGATTATAAGACAAGTTATCAAAACGAATAAAGCATTATATGTAAGCCGTCTGCCTTTGCAGGCGGCTTTTGATTTTAATACTGCGGCACACCGTACCCCAATATCTCATAATACCCCACGGCATAGTGATTCTCTCGGCAGCTATCGCCGGAATTGCCTTCCACGGTATAAACGATACCATTCTCGACTTTCTCGACAATTCCCACATGATCGGATTCTCCGTCCTGCCCGTTTTCATCGTTCCAATCAAAGAAGATAATCATACCGGGAACAGGCTCGGCAGATCCGTCAAGCCATTGCCCTCTGTCCTTAAACCATTGAACACCGTTGACACAGCCTGCAAACTTCGGGATAACCCCGGTATCAATATAGCCGCACTCATTGGCACACCAGCTCACGAAACAGGCACACCATTCCACACGGCTTCCAAATCCGTACCAACTCCAGTATGGCTCACCGCCGACATTGCCGACCTGAGATAACGCAACAGTTACAATCTGTCCATCGCCGCCCGTAATGCCGTAAAGTACCTGCGACCAAAGGGAATTATTCTCATCTTTCAGCAATTCAGCAAGGTAGTCCTTCTGCTCCTGATTGAAACCGTACTGAGTCGCCATTTCATCGACTGTCTTATGAGAAACCGTGATATACAGATAGGTGTGTGTAACGGTTGTTTCCGTCTGCACAATGTTTCCGTGACCGTCATCAGTTTCGGTGATCTGCGTTTCCGTCTTATTTTCTGTCCGGGAACTGATTTGATTCATCTCCCAAAAGATGTCCGTCAGGATTTGCTTCTTGGAATCGTCCATTGTCGCAACCTCTTGTGGGTTATCCTGATCCGTATTTGTCTTTACGGCATAAACGGCAAGCACATCTTTCCACACGGCTCTGCTTCCGCTCATTTCCAGCACATCATAGGTCACAGAATCTTTTTCAGCTTGCAGCTTGGTATCATACTCTGTGTTAATTTCCTGCACCACCGTCTGCATACTCATACCCGTTCCGCTGTCCTCACCCGAAAAGAATATCCCAAACACAGAACCGAGTAAAAGTGCAATCAGACAAATCACAATAATTACCACAACTGCAATCCAACCCCCGGCAGCAATAGCGGCAATCAGAGCTTTTGTTGCCGCTATAATCGCCTTGACTGCGGCAATGGTCGCTTTGACCGCTGCTTTTATACCTGTCACAACCGCCTTTGCGGTGGCTTTGGCAGCCTGCGCTGCCCTCTGAGCAGCTTTCGCCGTAGCCTGTGCTGTTTTCTGAGCCGCCTTTGCCGCCTGCTTTGTTGTCTTGATTGAGGTTTTAGCAGTCTGCTCGGCAGTCTTGACCGTTTTTTGAGCCGTTTTCGCAGAACCTTTCCCGACTGTCTTGATTGTTTTCTTACCGGAAGAACGGGCGGTCTGCTTTACCGTCTTTTGTGTTTCCTGCACAGCTTTTACCCCTTTATTTCGGGGAGTACGGACAGACTGATTTTTCAGAGCTTCCGCCGCCCGCTTTTCCTTAAACTGCCGGATTCCGTCCCTTGACTTTGAAATATTCTGCTTCGTCGCTTCAATACCTTTTCGTCCTTGTTTGTCGAATTGATAAGCCGCTTCGTGAGTAAGACGGTCAGCACCGCCCTCCAAACGGTCAGCGGCATATTCCTCCGCACTATTTTCCTGAGCGTGGGTAGAATATTCCGCTTTTTCTTTGGTTTGAACATACGCTTGCTTCATACGCTGTCCGGCAATGGCGGCTTTATCAATCGTTTTAACTGTGCCTTTTATGGAATCCTTTGTCTTTATATCAGCCAAAATCTCACCTCCGTTTCCTCGCTTTTTTGCCGCCGCTTAGTTTGAGATTCGCTTTGCCACCACTACGAGCCTTCCGTTTGTGTGGGAATATTCACAGGTAGAAAGGGTTATCAGCTTATCCCCGTATTCTGCCGACACCCCGGTTTCATAAAGAGATAGCTCCTTGCACTTATCAACAAATGCGGAGAAATCCTCCGGTGTTTCAGCATTTACAAAGTGATAATACTTGAAGGAATCGGGGCTGTCCGAGTAAACAAATGTCTTGAATACGGAAACAATCTCATATTCGTATCTGTCTGTTACGGTGTTGAAAGAGATTGTTTTATGCTCCTGCCAAAAGTCCTGACTTTTGAATTTTTCAAGGTCGCAGAACATTGAGCCGTTTTTCATATGGTGTCCGTAGATTATCACATTGTCGCTCGGTAACTGCACATCACAATTCTCCTGCACATAAGGGCAGCCGTAGTCGCTGTATTCCTTATCAAAGCCGTGCTTCAGGTAGAAATCAGGGTTATCCGGCATGTGCATTACCGGGTAGTTGATATTGGTATCCTCTATGCGAATCCAGCCCGCTAAATCGCTGTTCTGCTGATACAGTTCGGCAAGCTCCGGCAGCACCGTCTTTTCTTCGGTGTATAAAATCGGCTCTGTGGATTCTTCCTCTGTTTCTGCGGCGGAATCCACCATATCGGCAAGGCTGTCATAAAGCTCCGCCTGCTGCTTATCCTGTCTGTAATGGTCGAAAATAAAATAGGCGCTTGTGCAAAACAAAGCAGCAAACGCCACAATCAGAATGATACATATTGTTTTTTTCATAGGCTTTCCTTTCTTTAATAAGACAAAGGCGAGAGTTACGCACTCTCGCCCGGTTTGGTTGTCATCAGCTTATACAACTTTGTATTCTTGGGAAACTTATTCGCAAACGGCACAAGGGAGCTGCCCACCTTAATCAGCCCGTGTCCGGCTTCCACATTGGTAATATAACTCATCTGCAAATCGGAAATGTTGAGTAGCTCGGCAAGTTTCAAACGGTCGGTAGAAGCCTGATTAAGCATAATGATAAACTCGGAGTTTGCAAGCATTGTCCTTGCGGTATGGCTCTGCAAGAGATCGTCCACATTCTGCGTGATACCCGTCGCATACGCTCCGTACTTTCTGACACGCTTCCACAGGGTAAACAGGAAGTTAGCGGAATACTCGTGCTGGAACAGCAAATAAATCTCATCTATAAAGATAAAGGTGTTTCTGCCTTTAGCTCTGTTCTGCGTAATGCGGTTTAAGATACTGTCAAGCACAACGAGCATACCGATAGGCATAAGCTGCTTGCCGAGGTCAAGAATATCGTAGCAGATCAGGCGGTTGTTGGTATCCACATTGGTATGTTTTGCAAAGGTATTCAGGCTGCCGTTTGTGAAAAGCTCAATGGCAAGGGCAATTTCCTTTGCTTCCGGCTCGTCCTGCTTCAAAAGCTCCTCACGGAAATCCTGCAAGGTCGGCACTTCGCCCTTATAGTCGTTCTGCTGATAGGTGCGGTACACAGAAGCGGTACAGCGGTCAATAATGGATTTCTGCTTTGCTCCCAAATTTGTGCCGCCGATAAGCTGCTCACACAGCGACATAATAAACTCGGATTTCAGGATAACCGGGTTTGCACCGTCTCCGTATTCCTTCGTCATATCCATAGCGTTGATATGGTTTGCAGAGGTAGCAGAGATGTGTATTACCTCGCCGCCCATTGCCTTTACAAGCTGCGAATACTCTCGTTCGGGATCTATTATGATAATATCGGCGTTGCTGGATAGTACCTGATTGATAATCTCACCCTTTGCGGCAAAGGATTTACCGCCGCCGGATACGCCCAAGATAAATTCATTGCCGTTGAGTAACTGCTTGCGGTCAGCGATAATCATATTTTTGCTGATTACATTCTGACCGTAATAAATGCCGTTCTCGTGATAGATGTCCTGTACTCTAAACGGAATGAACACAGCCAATGATTCCGTTGTAAGCGTTCTGAATGTGTCAATCTTTCGTGTGCCGAAGGGCATAACCGTATTCAGACCGTCCATCTGCTGAAATTTCAGAACGCCGAACTGACAAAGGTGCTTTCTCGCCGTAGTGAGCAGGGCTTCGGTATCATTGTCAAGCTGTTCCTTTGTCTCTGCCGTATGCACCATTGTCAGGACAGCGAACATCATACGCTGGTCACGGGTTGTCAGATCATCGAGAAATTCCTTCATTTCTTTTTTCTGCTGCTCCATATCATAGGGAACGGTGGCGGAAAAATTATTATTGGAATTTTGCCTGCGCTGCCAGTTGGTTATGTTCGTTTCTACACCAAGCAATCGGCTTTCCGCTTCTCTGACCGCTTCATCTGTGGGAACGGGGACAACATCAATCGACATCATCAGGTTACGGTTCAGGTCTGTCAGCTCCGCCACCATACTGTCCTTGATATAGGAAGCATACTCACGCAAAAACAAAACTCTGCCGTAACGGTTTCCTATCTTGAAATAGTCCTTTTCAAATTCCATTGAATCCGGGCAGATATAGTCTTTGAAATCGTGTCCCTTCTTTCGTGTTTCCTTAATGTCAAAGTGGAAGGCGGTTTCTTCTCCCACACGGTAGAAGTCGTGAAAGATACGAAGCCGCTCGTCCGTTTCAAGCTCCACGCATTTGCTGCCGAGCCTGCCGAAATGGGTAATCAAATCTGCGCCCACACGGGCAAAGTAAGTACGGGCGTCCTCCACATTTTTCTTATTGACTGAGATTGTCATATACTTATCCTGCACGATGGCGTTTGCCCCGGTAGCCTTTTCGAGCAGCATTTTGTTGTATTCCTCACGGTACTCGTCCAGCTCATCGCCCGTCTTTGGAATCAGGATTGTTTTCTCAAAATCCAGCCGATTCAGGCGGCGGTTGTTGATTGTGATTTTTGTCGTTGCACCGGAATCAAGAGAGTTAAGCAGCTCCGAATATTCAAGGAACATTGCTTCCTTATCCTCACGGCTTGCCACGGCGTAATTTATATCCGAAAACTTAAAGGTCTTGGAAAATTTGTCCTTGCCGACCTGAAAGATACCGTCATCATAAATAGCGGCAATGGGGATCACATCCTGAACGCCCTTCGGCACAACAAACTTTTCCTTATCCTGTTTGAATAAATTGGTAAGCGTTTTAATCATTTGATTTCAAAACCTCCTTCTGCTTCTTTTCCATACCCGGCTTCATCAGCTCCAAGTAGGTGTTGGTGGAATGAAACACGAGTTTCTTCGGCATAAGAAACTCCGATTTTATCCACGCATAGATAAATTTCTCTGCGGTCATTCCGTTGTATTTGATAAAGCCGAGAGCTGCAAAGGGTGCAGCTCCCAAAATGCACATCCACGATACGGTTTCCGTGCCGACATAGGGTTTCAGCAGGAAATATAACCCTACCGCAACCGCACAGGCACAGACAGAAAAAATGAACTGCCTTAAAGACAGTCCAAAAAACATCGCTTCCGTGTAGTTTCTAATTTCACGGTTAATTTTTACTTCCAAATAAAATCCCTCCTTAAATTCAGACTAATTAAAGCCCCATCATCTCCCGGATAATTCTGTCGCTCATCTTCACAGCTCCGACAAGCACAAGCATATTAAAGAGAAGCTCTCCGATATATGCCCACACCTGTGTGACCGCCGCAGCGTCAGGATTGACAACAGGCGGCGAAGCCGCAAAGAGCGAAAAGATAATACACGCTAAAACAATAACAGCACCCTCCAAGCAGACAGCACAATAGCTCTTTATGAATGATTTGCCCACATTCTGACTTGGCTCTCCGGCAAAGGTGGAAAGTGGAACGGGAGCGAGCGCCGTGTACATATACAGCTTAAAAAATCTGCCGTACACCGTCATAATCAGGATAAACGACATTACCGTAATAAACAGACCGCCGATCAGCGTAACCGCCCATAAAGGGATACTCTCAAAAAAGCCGCAGCTTTCAATGGTATCTACCATTTCCTGCGGCAAGGTTGTCTGCTGTGCCGAAGAAAATCCGGCGGCGGTCATAATCGTAGAAATAACTCCCTGCACAATATTGAACAGAGCAAGCATTAGCTCCATTCCGTAGGTAATCGCTCCTTTTGCGAGAGCGAAGCGGATAAATAGCTTTAATGCGTGTTCCGGTTTCTTGACTTCTGTAAAACTGCCGCAGGTCTTTACCATTCCTACGACAAAAAACAGGACAAGCAGGGCAAGTCCTATCGCTTGTACTGCACCATTGATATTCACAATCACTCCCCAAATGCCGCCGCCCTTGAAGTTTTGCGGCGTGGTAGTGATTAGCTGCCATATTTCAGCGAGTTTTTCATTCCAAGTTTCAAGGGCGTTCTCAAGGTTTTGAACAACCCAGTTATCGCTCACAAGTCAGCACCTCCTTCAAAATAAAGTAAGGGTGTCCCTGAAACAATCCAGGGACACCCCTCTTGCAAGTGTCAGTCAATCAGCCCGTAATCAGGGTAAGGATTTCTTTTGCGAAGGTGATGATAACGCCGCCCGCCAAAGTCAGAAAGCCGTTTGCCCTCTGAGACGGATCGTGAGATTTGAGCGAAAGACCTACCTGAACGATACCGAAGCCGAGCAGGATAAGACCGATTGCACGAATCAGCCCGAAAATGAAATCGGACAAATTGTTGACTACCTGAATCGGATCGCCGCCTGCGGCAAACGCCGTTACCGACATACCCATAACAAGGGTAAGCGCTGCAACAATGGCACAGTAAAAACGGAAGCCACGCTTCACCTTGCCGCTCATCGGCAGCTTGCAGGTTTCCTTAGTGGTTTTCTTCATCATATTAAAAATCTTCATAGTGATTTCCTCCATTTATTTTTGTTTGTTTAAAGTTTCAAAGTCCTCATCGGACAAAAGCTCATAGGTCGTTTCCGATACTTCCATATCAGGAACAGCTTTCGGATCAATCCATTCCACCGCAATGGTGGCAACATCGTCCCTGACTTCGCCGTGTGCATACACCCCGGCACCTCCGTCAGCGGTCAATGCCACATTCGGGTGCTTCATAATGTCGTATTTCAAGTCCATAATCGGCAGTTCGCCACGGATAAACAGAATGGCATAGCGGTTATCGAGCATTCTGACCTCATCAGGCGTTAAAAGCTCACGCCCGGAAATCTGGTAGTTTGTCGAGTAGTTACCGCTCCGTCCTGACGATTTTCCAAAGGTGTTGGTGTCAATCGTTTCCTTGCCGAGAAGCTCTGAGACATACTTGTGCGTAGACTGTTCGTTGCCGCCGAGATAGAGAAATTCATCACAGTTGCCCACAATGGATTCCCATTGTTTTTCAAACAAGGCTTTTAGCTGCGCCAAGTTTTGCAGGATAATCGAAACCGATACCCCACGGGAACGCATAACGGACAGTATCTTGTCGAAATCGTCCGGCAGGCTCACATTCGCAAACTCGTCCATCAGGAAATGCACCGGAACGGGCAGGCAACCGCCGTGTATATGGTCGGCTGAATAAAATAGCTGCTGGAAAAGCTGCGTGTAAAGGATTGACACCAAGAAGTTAAAGCTGGAGTCATTGTCAGGAATCAAAGCGAATAACGCCACCTTCTTTTCTCCAAGGGTCGCAAGGTCAAGCTCGTCTGCGGAAGTAAGTGAAGCCAAGCTTTCAAGGTTAAACTTTTCAAGCCTTGCGGCAAGGGTAATCTGAATGGATTTGAGTGTCTTTGCCGAGCCAGAATGATAGGAACGGTAATATTTCAAAGCAATATGGTCAGGATTATCCAGCTCCAAATCCGCAAAGAGATTATCAAGGGGAGAAGGTCTGTTGTCCTCCTCGTCCTCAATCGCTGCGGCTCTGAGCATTTCCATTACCATAGCGAAGTTCTGTTCCTCCTCCGGCGCTTCATAATGCAGATAGAACACAAGAGCCAAGAGCAACATAGAAGCTGCGGTATCCCAAAAGGGATCGTTACTCTGCGAGCCTTTCGGCGTGGTGCTTTTGAAAAGGTTTGTGACAAGACGCTGAATGTCGTTGTCGTTTCTTAAATAGACAAACGGGTTATAGCAATGGCTTTTCTCCATAGAGATTAAGTCCAGCACCCGTATTTCAAAGCCTTTCTTTTCAAGCAGCTTTCCTACATCCCGCACAATTTCCCCCTTTGGATCAAGAATCACAAAAGAGGTGTTCGCCTGCATAGCGTTAATTTTGCAAAAGAAGCGTGTTTTTCCCGCTCCGCTGCCCCCACAGCAAAGTGTGTTGAGATTTCTCCTGTGTTTTTTAGCGTTCAGCCCTATCCGCACATTCTGTGTCATAATCTTATTTGCCGAGGGCGGATTCTGACTGTACTTTTTGTTTACGGCTTTTGCATTGCCCCATTTTGCCGAGCCGTGTTCCTCCCGTCTGCGGTAGTTCTTTCGTGTTGAAAAATATATCCCGATTCCCATTCCGTAGCAGAGAAGCAAAACGAGGACAGTTTTTACGCTGTCCCCGCAAAGCTCTATATGAAACGGATTGTTAAATACGGTCATCAGGCTCGGCAGTATCTCCGGCAAGCCGCCTTTTACAGACGGTGCAATCAAAAGCCCAAGCCACACAACGGGAATAATACCGATGACGGAGAGGATAATAGAGGACTGCCTTTCGTTATCTCGATTCACGGCAGCCCTTTTCCTTTTCTATCACTTTGAATTTTCGTTTGGGGGCGTGTCCGAATTTGATAATCAGATCGTCAACGGCGTCGGTAGACTTGCCCTCTTTTTTCAGGTCTGTCTTTTTATCGTTCAGAGAACGAATGACAACGCCGTGTTCATAATCGTCCAAAGCGACATGATAAAGTTCCTCTTTCATATTTCTTCACCGTTTTTACCTTTCCTGCTCCTTAGAGCGTTCCTGCTTCTGACGGTAAAGCTCGTCAGAGACACGGGACACAATCTCTTTGAGCGCCTTCTGCCCCTTGCCAAGCTCCGCCTTGATTTCCTTCGGCTCTTTGTTTTTCAGCTCATCGGGAATACGGTCAATGGCAAAGTTCTGTGTATCCACGCCGTACTTTTTGCAGAGCATATACCCGATACATACCGCCTGAAATCCCATATCCCTGCGGCTGTACGCTTCGCTGTTCATAGAAAGCTCGGCGTGTCCCAGCTCCTGCGCCACGCATTGGCAGAGCGCCACGCTGTCCCCGATATTCTTTTTTACATAAAGCGTCTGATCTTCATTCTTATAGAACGCTCCCATATTCGGATAGGGAAGCTCATCAACGCTTTTCACATCAATCGGTGCGGTATCCAGCATAACCGTAACCAGCTTTTGCGGATCACGGTTGACGGTAGGCGCTGCGGGTTTTCTGCCGTTTGTCTGCGAAACATCAAGCACCCTTTTCAGGTTGAAGTCAATCCCCGGCGTACCGTCCTTCTTGGTGTACTCGTAAGGATCAAGAATGATAAAGGTCTTAGAGCCTTTGTTGACCTTTACGCCCTCCGCAATCCAATCGTCAAATTCCTTGACCTGACTTGCCTGCGGGAACTGCTTATACATAAGCAGGGCATTGTTCGCCGTGTATCTGTCCATTCGGCTCTGCACATTAAGATAACCTTTGAATTTTTCAGGGGACTGCACCACATCGGCGGCAGTATCATCAAGCATTTGATATACCGCTTCCTTTTCTGCTCTCTTTTTCTCTTTATATTCCTCCGGCGAAAGCTGCGGGCGGCTGTATGAGCCGCCCTTGTTCGCTTTGAAATTACTTGTCATAATTGTTACCTCTCTTTCGGTTTTTCTGTAATTTTCGGCTGGGGAGCAAGCGTCTGTCCGTCAGCCTGCCTTTCATTCTTGGAAGCCGCTTTATATCGGTTCAGATTTTCTTTGACGGACACCTTCACACGGTTTACCCTGAGCTTATCCGCTGCGTCCATAGCCTTTTGCTCCAATGAGGAAAAGCCCCTTTGAACTTTGTCACACAAGCGGCTCAGTCTTGATAAAATCCCCTTATCTGTCTTGGTATGTTCCGCTTCCTTAGCGGCTTTCCCAACGAGCAGCAGCCCCATATTTTTGAAATGCCCCTTTGCACTCTGAAGCTCTGCGTTCATAGACGACAGCTTCATCGTATCCTGCGCCATATCCTTTGACAGCCTGTGAAACAAAGAGGACAGCTTATCAAGAGCCTCCGGGATTTTCATTGCCCTGACCGATCCGGCAAGCGTGTCCCTGCCTTTTTCACGAAACGCCTTCATCGCATTTCCGGCAGACTTTATCAGGTTGTCTTTCATCTGCTTTACTGCGGAAAATCCCTGACGGATTTTATCGTCCGTTTTCTGCACAAGGTTTTGGCACTTGCTTCTTAAAGTGCTGTTGTGGATCAGGTTGATTTCCTTACGCATATCCTGAAGCTCGCCAAGCATTCCCGTCAGGGTTTCTTCCATACTGCCGATATAAGTTACAAGCGACTGCACCTCGGTTTTCTCTTTGGTCAAACCGTTTTGGTCAAGCGTTTCCAATAACTCTGCAATCTGCGGGTGTTCATTCAAATTTTCCATTTAGGTCTACCTCTCTTTCGGTTTCTTTGATTTTTTCGGCTGATGATGAACCGTCTGTCGAGGTTGTTCGGGTGTTTTCGGCTTCTCTTTGAAAGCCTCCGGCAAGGTACGCTCTGCTTCTTTCTCCGCTTTTGCAGCCGCCTTATATCGGTCAAGTTTTTCTTTAACCGATGGCTTTTTCTCCGCCGCCTTTGCGATACCCTTATCAGTGTGCGTACCTGTCGTTTCTGAGTCTCGCTCGGACGGAGGGTTTTTGTCCGTCTTTGCGACCGTAGGGTTTTGCATAGAGTTTCCCTCCTTCTGTGCGGGATCGCCCATTGCTTCCTCTACAATACGCTCGCCCCTCGTTTTGGTCGGGACATCTTTCTCAGCCGCTTCACGGTCTGCCACATCTTTTTCCGCTTCCGCAACAATAGAAACCTTATCCACCTTGCCAAGTTCAAAGCGGTCAACAATGCGCTGGATTTTGGAAGCGTCCTCCGCACGGGCGATAATATCAATGGGTACATCTCCGCCTTTGGTGTTCTTATCCCGAAGGACACAGTAGAGAACGCCATATTTTTTTGTCTGCTCGGTAAACTTCTGCAAGTCCTTCTGCGGGAGAGAGAATACCTTTAATTCCTTACCGGACTTAATCATATTGGTAAGTCTCGCCTTGCCCCTTGTCTTGTTCGACTGGCTGACCTCCTGCTTCAGAACGGAAGTCAAAAGAACAGCGATATTTTTCGCCGCCGAGCCTGTGAGTTTTGCAGCGACCTCAAATCCTTCAAGCGACAGCCTGACGATTTGTTCCGCTGCGTCACCGCCGTTTGTCATAGCTGCGATTCTCCTTTCTCTTAGATTTTTCTTCCTCTGCCTGTAATTGCTCAAGGTTGTGCTGCATAATGCCTGACCTCTCGGCAATTCCATCACAGAGTTTTACTTCTTTACGAAGCTCTTTTAAGCGCCCGGATATTTCTGAAATCTTTTCCTTTGCCTCAGACAGCCGTTCATCTGTAATACCTGCTTTTCGCACTTCATTTCGGAGATGGGTTCTGTCGGCAGTAAGTGTTTTGATTTCTGCTTCAACCGATTGCTTATATGAAAAAAGCTGCTCCGTATCACCGATTTGGTGCTTACCGAGCAGCGTAACTTGTTTTGTAAGTTCGTCCAGCTTCATTAAATCATCTTTCAGAAGATAGTGAAGCCTTGCGGGATTTTGCTGTTTCAGTTTGTACTTTGGAAGATAGCCGAGCTTATAACAGTAATGAAGATACAAGCCGTAAAGACCGCCTACCTTTTTAATTTTGTCCTCCCTCGTCGGCAAACGGTACTGCCTGACACGGTAGGTTTTTGGCTGGAACGGAACAAAAGCAATATTGTCCCTGTTCTGAATCAGCCGCTCCAGTATCCGTTCCTTCGTGTAATCCTCACCGAGCCGATAGGTTCGTATTGGTTTTCCATCACCTTTCGGCGTGACCGTGCTGAATTTCCGGGACGGACTGAAATTGGAATGATACCCCATAACACCAAGCTCGTATTGAAACTGTTTCAGGTTATGGCTCATAGCAATCGCTTCATCAATCGCTTTGCGGGCATTGTTGTACCGGGTAGGCATACCCGCTTCGTCCTTCTTTGTAAGATATTTCGGGGACTGGTGCAGCTCAGGATTTTCAACGATGGAAAGGCTATGCTCCAGACAAATCTCATCTGCAATATGCCGGAAGTAGTACCAAGACTTTTCCTTGTTTTGCAGCCGCTTTCCGTCCGCAAAGGAAACGGAATTGATAACGAAGTGGCAATGCAGGTGCTTTGTGTTCAGGTGCGTCGTGACAACTACCTGAAACCTCTCGCCCCACATACGGTTTGCAAACTCCATTCCGATCTGCTGTGCCTGCTCCGGCGTGACCTCGTTTTCCTTAAAGCTCAGATACCCGTGATAGGCTTGTATCCCATCCGTCTTGTCGTACTGCTCCTTGACCGTGATGAACTGGTCACGGGCGGTAGAAACATTGCAGTTGATACCCTCACAGAAAAATTCCCGTTCGGTTTTTTCTTCGTCCTTTGCATAGGCAAGAACATCTTTGAGCGCCTGATATTCTTCCTGTGAGTATTCGGGATTGGCGGTCTTTTCGGGATTGGTCGCATAGTCGATGACCTGACCGAGCCTTTCTGTTACCTTCCAAAGCTTGCTTACTGCCATTTCAATCCGCTTTTCTCCGGGCGCAAAAATTCACGCTCAATATCCGCCTGAAATTTATGCCAGCGTTGGGCTTCGTTTTTCAGCATTTGCGAATCAATAAAGCCGAGTGCGTTTGCCTTGACGGAAAGCTGGTTGATATTGTTGCCGATAGCGGAAAGCTGGCGCATAACATCATAGAATTTTTCGTCAGGGCGTTCCTTCGGCTCATAGCCACGCACCAAAAGCCTGACGAGTGCTGCTTCGGACAGACAGGTTTTCTTTGCTTTCTTCTGTAAGTCCTGTGCTTCAGGTTTAGAAAACCAAAACTGTTTTTTTACGGTTCGCTTCATAAGTCTTTCTCCTCCTTCCTTGAAGAATGAATATCGTGAATGCGGTTGATCTGCACAAGGCACATTGTAACGACGCCGACAATGCCGCCGAGCAGACAGCCGATGATAAAGAATAGTAATTCGTGCATAATCTTTTCCTTTCTGATAAGCGGGGTATTAGGGGAAGTCCCCTAACGAGTTTTACTGTTTTTGCGACGGTAGGAGTAAAAACAGTCTGCTCGCTAAGCTAACGCAGTCTCTCCGGGGTAGCCCGTATATCGCTGATTTACCTCTCCATATCTCTTGCGGCAGGCTTATACGGTATCGCTTTTATCCCGTCGTCCGTGCGTACAAATTTCTCAGGATACCGGAACTTTTCAGAGTATTTCTTTTCCAAATCAGGCGGCAGGCTCATAAACTTCTCCGAAGAAATGGGAGCGTGGCAGATGAAAAAATCTCCTGCCATAATCTCAATCATTTCCCGTTCTTTCATATAGCAGCGTTCGATTTTCCAACCGTCCTTGCCGCCTTTTTCCGCTGCCATATATGCTTCCAAACGGACATTCTTGTCCGTACCGTCAAGTGAAGTTGCGTAAATAGAATAGCCGCCCATATTCGGGCGGTAGGCTTTGTTGTCGCTGGATACTACATAGGTGCGGGATTCCAACGGATATTTTTCTGTAAAGCTGCCCTCGGTAAAGACGATATATCCGTCCAGATGTTCGCCGTTTTTCTCGGCTTCCCTGAACTTCTGCGCCATTTCGCCATAACGCATATCAACTTCTTCCTCGGCATAAACCGCCCTATTCAGAGGCAGTCCATTGACCTTTCCTTCCTCGTTACAGATGATCGCAACCTCATCTTCAAAGGGCATATATTCCTCAATATCGCCGCCCACAAGCGTCTGCATTGCTTCAAGAGAATCTTCAATTACAACGGTTTTCGGATATTTTCCCGGTTGAATGAGAAGGACAGAAATGGTTTCTGCCTTGTCACCATCACAAAACCGTTCGCTGACTTGCGTCTTGTCAGGCTCAAAGGAAACTTCCTTAAAGCCGAAGCTGTCGCAAAAATGGAAATAGCTTTTTCCCGTCATTCCGTCAACGATTTCCACCACATCGGACACGGACATCGACCGCCCTTTATAGCCTGCGGGGTGTTCACGATTGAATATTTCATAAAGTTTTTCCAGCGTGAAGCAGTTTACTTCTCCCTCAAAAATCTTGTCGTAGATAGTGCTGTCAATATCGGTCGTGCCTTGAAACTTCTCCAATCGGTCGTACCCCATAAAGCAGACATCATTTGGATCTCGCTCCATATTGACCTGATAGATTTTAATTTTCACAAGCGTTCACAGCTCCTTTCCTTATTTTTATTTCGTGTTATTCCAAGCTGAATACAAAGAAAGTCATTGAAATCCTTACCTTTCGGCGGCGGATCGTCAATGACTTCATAGCTGTTCGGCAGAATGACTTTTAACGCTTCGGTTGCTTTTCTGCCTGTATTATCGTTATCCAAGTGGAGAACGATTTTTTTGATTTGCGGTTTGCTTTTTAGATACTGAACAAGAGCAACGGGAGTGGTACTGTCCTCGATTTTTTCTTTCGGGAGGTAAACCCCGGCAAGGGAAACAAGGTTTTCCTGCCGCCAATCCCTGCCTGAAATCTTTGCAAGAGTGGCATAGGAAAGCAGGTCAACGGCACATTCAAACAGGTGTACCGTATCACTTTTGCTGTCTGCTATCCGAAAAGAATAATGCTTATCGCTGCCGGAGCAATCGCCCAAAATGCGGCGGTTTATCGTCGCTCTGTATGCGGCGTATCTTGCTTTTCCATTCTCATCAAAGCCAACGCAGACAAGATTGTGATAGGGAAGGCTCTCAAAAATATAGCCTTTTGAAATGCAGTATTCGATAATAGAATAGTCAATGCCACGCTCGAAAAGATACTCAGTTATTTTATCTGTGGTAGCACTTTTCTCAGGCAGAAGCAGAGCCTTCGGCATTTCTTTTTGCTTCGGTCTGACCGTCAGCGTAGGCATAACCGCCGCCTTTCCCATCAGGGTTTCCACCGCTTCGACAAAGGAATATTCCTTTACCTTTATGAGATAATCAAGGGCATTATACCCACCGATTCGCTGCGACCACCACATCCATTTGCCGTTTGAAATCTTTAAGCTGTCGTGGGTACGGGTAGTGTAGTTGTTGCCGGAAATCCTGACAAGCTCATTCGGCTCAAAGGCTTGCAGATAAGAGAGTAAGTCAATCTGCCGTGCCTGTTCAATCACCTCCGGTGGGATATACGGCATAGCGGATCACCTGCTTTCTCTTGCATTTTCCCTGCGTTCCATAAGGGCAGCCTTTGCGGAATCATCAACGCTGTCTCTAAGCATATCCATATAGCTCACATCACTTTTCAGCCAATCCTGATACATACGGTCAAGCGGATATTTTTCAAGATATAATGCTTTCGCTTCCTTCTGATCTTGCTTTGCGAACTCGCAAATGCAAACCATTTCCTCTTTCATAACCTTTTCATATGCTTTTTCGATAACTTCCTCGACAGGCTTCGTTTTCAGCTCATCAATAAAAGAATCGTACTCTGCCTGCACTTTCTCGTAAAGCAGGGTGTTATAATCTATTTCGCCCATTGTGCGGACACCTCCTTAAACAAAAATATAGCCGCCTGATTTTCATAAGAAAACCAAACGGCTATGTAAAGGTTATTCAGTTTGACAAACTGGATATTATCTTCGTGTATAGATTAAATCTGTCATACCATTATATGACTGTATATTAAGTAATCTTAACGGAATCTCTTGTTTTGCATTTTCAAAAAGCCGAATACCAGCACCTAAAAGTGTTGGAACTACAGTAATATAATAGCAGTCAATTAAATCTTCATTTACTAACTGTTGGATAAGATTGGCTCCGCCGCATATCCATATATCTTTTCCGCTTTTTTCTTTTAGGCTTTTTGCCAAACAAACTGGATCGATATTGACAAATCGAATTTTTTCAGAGGAAACCTGCTCATTATGAGTAATCACATAAGTCGTAAAATCGTTATATACCCATTCTTTAGGAGAAAGCTCAGTAACAACTTGGTGATAAGTATTCCAGCCCATTAAAATTGTATCAATGTTCTTCGTAAACTCAGAATAGGTATCAATATTCTCATTATCGTTGCCTTGTCCTTTCAGCCAAGAGACTCCACCCTTACTATCCGCAATATATCCATCAAGGCTCATTGCAATAAATAAACAAATTTTTCTCATATTGATTTACCTCCACGGGTTCCGATTTGTCGTTCATTCTTTAAATATTATAACACAGCTTTATGTCCTTTTCTACCGTGCTATGTAAAACGGGACAGATTTCTCCGTCCCGTTCATTTACTCAAATATCTTTTTTGTTTCGATTCCGTCAACCAAGCCACGCATATAACAAATGCGGCATTCCTCTGTGGCAAGGCGGTTATTGGCAAGCAGATACTCAATCAGGACTTTGCAATCCTCAAGAGACAGCTCCGCAGGCTTTTCCAAATCAAGAACCTGCGTCAGCTTCGGAATACGGTTTTTACATTCGGAAACCCGCTGCTTTGCCGCCTTATATGCTTCGTCATTCCTGCCTGCTTTGACCACCGTTTCAGATAAGTAGCTTTCAAGATCAAGGTCGCTGTTAAATAAGCCGACCGGATTTTTCGTATCCATATTCAAAAACTCCTTTGCGTTTTTCTATATTATAACTCTGTGTCAAATGCGCCGCAATTATGCGATTTTCTTGATTTATCTTTCAAGCTCTTTTTCCTTTCGGGCTGGTGGCTCAACCTCGTCAATCTCGCTGTCAACGATTTCATTCTGCTTCTTATCCACATTCAAAAGACTGTTCAGAACACTCAGACGCTCCGTTTTTTCGGTAAGCTCCTGCTCCTTGTCAAACGGTTTCTCCACCTCTTTTTGAGCAGTAACAAGCTGTTTCTCAACGCTTTCAAGCTCTTGTTTTTGCAGCTCTAACCGTTCGGGGATTTTCTCAATGGCGTTGTCAATTCGGGTGATATTGCCGGCAGCGTCCGTACCTAAAGAGATAGTTCGGGAGGAATCGCCCTTTACTTTTACCTGATAAACCTTCTCAAAGGCTTCAAAGAAAAGCTCCAAATCAAAGCCTCTGTACTTGCCGAGAGGAATCGGATCGGGAGAGGTCATCTTCGTGCAGGCTTCAATGATCTTCTGTCCTGCGTCCACTCTTTCCGAAAAGAAAACACCCTGAACCTCAATGCCGACAAAGCGGTCGTCCGTAGGTTTCGGGTGTTCGTTTGCCCGTTTCAAATCGCTTTCAAGACCTGAAATCAGCTCTTTTGTCTGTGCGATTTTCTTCGGGTAGTATTTGATTATCTTATCTTCCAAAGCATATTTTTCAGAAAGATAGCTGGATTTTAAGAGCCGCAGCTTTGATACCTGAATGTCTAAATCCATCTTTTCCTTGATATACGGATTGCCTGTTGCCAGCATTTTAATCTCGGCATAGCTGAGAGCCGTTTCATCTATATCCTCGCAGGAGCGGACAGGCGATTTGCTCGTCATTATCTGACTTGCAAACTTCTGTTTTCCCTCCACAAGCTGATACAAATAAGCGTCAAAGGTATCTTCCGTAACATAACGGTAAAGGTGTACCTTCAGATTTTCGTTGCCCTGTCTGACCGTTCTTCCTGCCCTCTGCTCCAAATCTGACGGACGCCAAGGACAGTCAATATCGTGAGAAGCAATGATTTTATTCTGCACATTCGTCCCGGCTCCCATCTTTGCGGTAGAGCCAATTAAGATACGGACTTCGCCCTTGCGTACCTTTTTGAAAAGCTCCTGCTTCTTGGCTTCGGTGTCCGCTTCGTGAATAAACTTAATTTCCGATTCGGGAATACCTCTCTCGATGAGCTTCTTTCGTATATCGGTGTAAACCGAGAAAATTCCTTCGCCCTTCGGAGTTGAGAGGTCGCAAAAGAGAAGCTGCGTTGACTGCTTATCCGTGTTCTGCTCCCAAATGCGGTACACTTCGCTCACACAGGCGTTGACCTTGCTGCCCTCATCATCGGGAAGCATTTCATTTAACATACGCTGATCGAGAGCAAGTTTTCTTCCGTCGTTGGTGATTTTCAGCATATTGTCTACGCTTGCATTTACGCCGCCGTTACGGATTTTTTCAGCTCGCTCCGCAAGAGAAGCGACCATATCCTTTTGTATTTGCGAAGGCTTTACGGCGATATTGTGGTACTCAACCTCCGGCACGGGCAGGTCAAGCATATCAGCAGTTTTAATGTCCGCAACCTCCTTAAACATTGCCATCAGTTCGGGAAGATTGTTAAACCGTGCGAACCGGGTTTTTGACCTGTATCCCGTTCCTTCGGGTTTCAGTTCCGTCACGACCATCGTTTCCCCATAGTTGGAAGCCCAAGCGTCAAAGTGCTGTAAGTCGTGCTTTTCAAGCGTGTTGTACTGCAAATATCTCTGAATGGTATAGAGTTCTACCATTGAGTTTGAAATCGGCGTACCTGTTGCAAACACAACGCCACGCCCTCCGGTAAGTTCATCTAAGTAGCGGCACTTCATAAAAAGGTCGCTGGATTTCTGAGCCTCTGTCTGAGCAATGCCGCCTACATTCCGCATTTTGGTATATAAGTAGAGGTTCTTATAGTAATGGCTTTCATCAATAAAAAGCCTATCTATACCAAGTTCCTCAAAGGTAACAACATCGTCCTTTCTGCTTTGATCGTTCAGCTTCTCCAGCTTTACGGTCAGCGATTTTTTTGTTTTTTCAAGTTGTTTTACAGAGAAATTATCGCCCCGGTTTGCTTTCAGGTCGATGATTCCGTTCGTAATATCCCGTATCTGTTCCTGCAAAATCATTCTCTGCCGTTCAAAGCTCATCGGGATTTTCTCAAACTGAGAATGCCCGATAATCACAGCGTCGTAATCCCCGGTGGCGATTCTGCCGCAAAAACGCTTGCGGTTTTTCATCTCAAAGTCTTTCTTCGTTGCAACTAAAATGTTCGCCGCCGGGTAGAGCTGTAAGAACTCCGCCGCCCATTGCTCCGTTAAATGATTCGGTACAACGAACAGGGATTTACTGCACAGTCCGAGCCGTTTAGATTCCATAGCAGCGGCGGTCATTTCAAAGGTTTTTCCTGCTCCTACGGCGTGTGCCAACAGCGTATTGCCACCGTAAAGAATATGGGCAACCGCATTTTTCTGATGTTCCCGCAGCTCGATTTCAGGATTCATACCGCTGAATATGATATGGCTTCCGTCATACTCACGGGGACGGATACTGTTGAATTTTTCATTGTAGAGCCTGACCAACTTTTCACGGCGGTTCGGATCGTTCCAAATCCAGTCCTTAAAGCCCTGCTTGATAAGTTCCTGCTTTGCCTGTGCAATCTGCGTTTCCTTGTTGTTGAGAACCGCTTTCTTTCTGCCCTCATCGTCCTCGATATAATCGAAGATACGGACATCTTTCATATTCAGCGTTTCTTCAATAATCTTGTAGGCGTTGATCCGGCTTGTGCCGTAGGTACTGTATGCCTTCACATTGGAACGGTCGTAGGATTTCCCCTCAACATTCCATTCGCTTGTGAATTTTGAGTAGTGGACTTTGATATTATACCTTGCCCACAGCGGCGTATCCAAAAACTCATAGATAAACTGCTGCACGATTTCTTCGGGCAGCCAAGTCGTACCGAGCTGCACAAAAATCTCGCTGGCGGTCAAATCGGCAGGCTGCACCTTTTCAAGAGCTTCCACATTGATTTTGTAATCATCAGGATAGACTTCGGCAGACCGCTTCGCCCAAGCGAGCTTTTCCCTCACATTACCGGAGAGATATTCGTCCGCCATCAGATACTTTGCTTCAGTGCTGTTCCCATAGCCGTGCATTGGATTTAAGAAGATAACGCCTTTCAAATCCTGATAGATTTCCTGTTCGCTCTTTCCTGTAAGCTCACACATATATTCCATATCCACACGGGCTTTTTCTCCCATAGATACGGCAAGTGCTTCGCTTGCGGTGTCAACGGAAGTAACGGGCGTATGGGTTTTAATCGTCCTTTTGGTGAACATATCCGCCTTGCGTTCAAGGTTTCCCTCATCATCAATCACCTCTAAAGCGGAAATCAACGAAAAGGAGCTGTCCTGCGAAAAGGCGGTTACATTGGCTCGGCTGTTAATCAGACCGTACTTTTTGGAAAAGGTATCATATAGCTGATTTAGTTTCTGCTGTTCCTTTTCAACCTCCCAATCCGGATAATCCAAAGTCTGAATTTCAAGCAGATTCCGCACACAGTCACGAATACCCATCATACCCTTAATGCGGTTTTCCGCCGTAGCGGAACAGTCTACGGGAGTCATTCTTGAATTTTCCCGGTAGTAAATCTTATCGTCCACCACCGTATAGGAAAAGTTGCGTACATTCGGATCGGCGGGGATAGAGGTATCTTCCTCCTCCAGTTCTTCTTCGGTTTCATACGCCGTTATCTCGGCGTGAATATTTGAAATCGCTTCGTCAAGCTGTGCGGCAAGGTCAGCGTTCTCATAAGGAACAACGGTATTCTCATCGCCAAATCTGCCGGATACGGTTTTCCACTCGCCAAGCACCATTTCAGGGTGATCTACAAAATATGAGTTCATCTTAAAACCATTTTCATCGGTGTTTAGGTGAACCCAATCCGGCTCAATGTCAATAATGCGGTCACGCTTTTGCAGAATAAGAATATCTGAAACGACCTCTGTTCCGGCGTTGCCCTTAAAGGTGTTGTTTGGCAGACGGATAGCGCCGAGCAGGTCAGCCCTCTGTGCGATATATTTTCGGACAGCGGAGTTTTCCTTATCCATTGTGCCTTTGCTCGTCACAAGAGCCATCACGCCGCCCGGTCTGAGCTTATCAAGGGACTTGGCAAAAAAGTAATCGTGTATCAGAAAGTTATGCTTATTGTACCGCCTGTCATTGATACGAATATCTCCAAACGGTACATTGCCCACGATAGCGTCAAAGAAGCTGTCAGGGACATTTGCTTCCTCAAACGGCTGTGCTGCAATCGAGGTTTTCTGATAAAGCTGCTGTGCGATTCCGGCAGAAACCTTGTCAATCTCCACGCCGTACATCTTCGCTTCCTGCATTGACTGCGGCAGCATACCGATGAAGTTTCCGATCCCGCAGGAAGGCTCTAAGATATTGCCCTCACGGAAGCCCATCTGCTCCATTGCCTTGTAGATTGCGGAAATGACCGCAGGCGGCGTATAGAAAGCGGTAAGGACGGAAGCCTTTGCACTCTCATATTCATCAGGTGTAAGAACGGCAGAAAGCTCTAAAAACTCTGTTGCCCAAGAGGAATTATTTTCGTCAAAGGCTTCGGGAATACCGCCCCAACCGACATACTTTGAAAGGATTTCCTGCTCGTCAGGCGTAGCAAAACGATTTTCGTCCTGACACTTTTTGAGAAGCTGGATTGCCATAAGGTTTCTGCGGAAACGCTCTTTTTTTCCGACTTCCTCTACCTCGTGGGAAGCAAGGTCAAAGGTATGCCGTTCTGACATAGGAATGTCAGGGTGCAAATCAAAGGTCTGAACCCTTGTACGCTTCGGCTTTTCAAAGCTCGGCGTGAGTGGCTCAGGCTTTGTTTCAGCCTGTGCAAGTTCTTCTTCGGAAACATACACCAAATCATCAAAACTCAGCCCCGGCAGACCGTTTTCAACAAGCTGTGCAAGGCTGTCATATTGTTCGGTTCTTACAGGCGTACCATCTACAAAAGTGCCGATACTAAAATCAACGAGATTTACTTTTGCCTGAATTTCGTGTTTTTCGTCCTCAGTTGTGGTATATGCCACTTCAACCGCCGACAAATCGGAATAGTCTGCACCTTCTTCACGCTCAAATTCCGTCCGGCAGTATTCGTCAATCAGTGCCTTTGCTTTATCAAGCGGCGTTTCCGGCTCAGCAGCCTGTAAATATGGGCTGTCGATTATCTCATACGCATTCAGTGGAGCGTGCAGCCTTGCGATAAAGGATTGGTCTATGGTTTCACCGTCAGCGTCTCGGTATAAACAGAAACGTAATCGTGTTCTATATGATAGTTCCTCGTTAATATCTTTTTTGAACTGATACTCACTGGTGTACTCATCTGAATGAAGTATATTCCCATTGTTATCAAGGTACTCAATTCTGCCAACAGGCTGTGACCGCACCGGATCTTCCTTATTGGTGGAAACAACTGTGTGTGTGATGCGCTCTCCATTTGCAAGAAAAGCGATTGCTACATCGCTTCCTCTATCCGTAATCATATTTAGATAGGTTTCAAGCTGATTGGAGGGGATACCGCACATCGACACACGCTCGCCGTCAACCATCTTATTTGTGAGGTGCAAGGCAAAAGTGTCCGACATATAGGTGGCGTCGTTTCCGTAAAGCTCGAAGAAATCTCCTACCTGATACAGAACAATCGCATTTGAGTTCTCTGCTTTGATAGCGGAATAAGAAACCTCTCTATTTCCATCACCAAGAACTTTTTCAGCTTGGGAAATGAGCGCCTGCATTGTTTCTTCGGTTCGTCCAATATGGTCAGGGTGCGGATCAGCGTAATCTTTTAGAAACTCATCGTATTCCGGTGAACCCAAATCGACGAGTTCCGTTTCTGCTCTATTTGCAAGATACTCATAAAAATCACTTGCAGAATTGCTATTTGATTTCGCTTCCATTATCAGCTCATAAGAAAAATGCTGAATAACAATTTGACCTCCGGCTGTTGAATCAGGGTTAAAATGGATTGCTTCATATTCATCTTTGCTTGGAAGATGAAAGTAGTAATCATCATCACCGAGAGGAGTAGTATTCATCAGATGTCTTTTAACATCTTTTATTTCATCTTGTAATTCTTTGACCTTCAAGTGGTCGTTCATCGGGTTTTCTTGTACTTTGCGGTCAAACTCGGCTCTGTCCATTTCCTTTTGGAATAACGGGAACTGCGTATCATAGAGCATTACCCGGTCATCGTTAAAGGACAGGATTTCATACTCGTCAGCGCCCATATACACGGTATCGCCAAGATGATATTTGTAATCAAAGGCTGGCTCTGCATTATCAGAAGCCTTTTCCGGTTCTTTTTCGGGCGGTGCAGTATTCAAAATTTCTCTGTTTTTCCGTTCCTCCGCAAGTTCGGCTCTGCGTTCTTCCTGCCTATGCAGCCATTCAGGATAGACAGCCTTTTCTTTCGGGTTGAGATAGCGGTCGAGGCGTATCAGCTCGCCAATACGCTTTTCCACCTGCGTCCAAGTCAGCTTAACATTCGGCTTATCGCTTCCAATCCCTTTGGAAATGGTGATACCTTTTCCGTCGTGCTGCTCGTCAATCCCTGCACCGATAATGACGGGATAGGAGCCGCCCCAACCGTATTCATTTTTGAGAAAGTCTGCGTTTTCCTTTGCGGAAAGGCTCTTTTCAAACTGCTCATAGATACGCATTTTCCCCTCGGATACGCCGCTTCCACGAGTGAGAACAGCGTCGATAATCTCCTGAGAAAAGATAAAGGCAGAGGATTTTTTGTCCTCTGCCTCAAACATCAATGTGAGCTGTCCGTTCAGCGACGGAAGCGGTTTTATCGTATCCTGAAGCTCACCGAGCAGCCGCATTGCTTCAAAATGCTTTGCGATAACGCCCCAATCATAATAGCTTTGTGCTGTTCTTTGTAAATAGCTGCCCTCCCACAAATGAAGCACATTCTCAAAGGTCTTGTAACCGACACGCCTGCCATCGCTCAGGATAAGCTCGGTGTAATCGTCATTGAAAATGCTCTTGATATATTCGGTTCGGGCGGTATCGTCGAGAGTGTTTTCATAAAAGGCACGAATTTCGTCCTTTGACGCTTTCAGGTGCGGCGTCGTTCCGAGTATTTCATTGATAACCTCGTCTCCTCCGAAAAAGGGGATGCTTTTGTCCTCGTGCTGGCGGTCGTAGACTAAGCGAAGATTACTTCCGCTTTCACGATCTCCTGTACCCGGTTCTTCAAATTGTTCATTTTCCGAACCCACGACATCATATCCGCCGCTTTCAGGCTCTCCGTGATTCCTTCCTTCGCTGCCATATGCTTCATCAGCGTTTCTTCCATCGTCAAGGCTCTCTGCTCCGTCTCCGCCAAGTGTTCGGTCAGAGTGCAACTCGTCAGAAGATTGTAATAGCGGACTTTGTGATGTTCCCTCAGAAACTTCCTCCTCATCTGAGCGTATCTGCCCAAATTCACTTCCGGCTGCTCCGGCATTGTCAGGTTCGGCAGGCTGTAATCGCCCTGCATTGTATATCTGATCTCGTTCATTTCCAAAGCTCCTTTCGTTGTTTTCTCTGCCTATATTGTAATCGGCTTTTAAGTTTCCGGCAATTATGCGATTTTCTCTGTCGAGTGCGGTAATGGTACGGGAAATCTCCGTAAGTCCCATTTCCGCAATATCGCTGGTGGCAAAGCCGAGTGCGTTCAGCGTTTCAGGCGTTGTAAAGTTCACAGCGCCACGGAAATCATCAGGCTCGAAAAAGCCCTCTGTATCCAGCCCAAGCCGGGACATCAGCATATATGCCACGCTGTTCTGCACCGTCTCTCTGTAAATAACCGTGATTTCTTCTTCACTTACACCGTCCAACAGGCTGTTTTCTACGGAATAAAGCAAGTCAGACAAATAGTCGGGAATGTTATCCTCTACGGCGTTTTTAGCAGCACTCAGGATAGCGGCTTCAAGACTGCTCCTATCATCAAGCTCTCCAAAGGTGCTTTCAAGGGTATCAATAATGTCCCCGCTGTATTCCGGCTTCATCTGCCAAATGGGAACAGGACGGGAATATCGGCTTTCGTGGGTATCGGAAATATCGAAATAATGGATAAGCCGCTGTTTACTTCTGTCTGCGTCCTCAAATACCGCAATGCCGTGTGCGCCACGGTTTACCCACCGTCCAAAACTCCCGTTCCAACGCTCGATTTCCAGTACCGCCGTTGCGTCTGGTCTTTGTGCGTAGACAAGAAGCTGCTCGTCAAAACGCAGCTTAAAGTTGCGGCAGGCAGAACGCAAAAACGCTTCCCAATTCTGCGGATACATCACAACCGTTTTACAGGTACGACTATACAGTTCGGAAATCAGGTCATATTTTCGTGCCAATCAAAACACCTCCTATCGTTCATAGTCTTTGTTTCTATTCTTCGGCTTTGTAAGAGTGCCGTTCTCATCATAATTCTTCGGATCAGCGGCGGGTGTATGCCAACCGAACATAGAGCCTGCCTTCATCGCTTCCGCCTGTGCTTTGGTTATGCCGGATTTGCAGTTGTATTCATCAGCTAAAGCCTTTCGTTCGCTCGGTTTTCCTCCTTCAATATCGGTTTTGTAATAACCGCTTTCGCCCTTTTTTACAATGCCGATTTCGTTTTCAGTCTGCACATAGACATAGCATTGCTCCGGCAGAGAGGAGCGGAGCGGAACCACCGTGTTGCCGTTTTGCTCCATTCGCTCGGCAAACTCGCAGATATGATAGAGGTTATTTCCCACCTCAAAATGGTACTCGTCAATATATCTGCACTCCCGGTCAAACTGTTCGCCGTCGTTCAAAGTAATGCGGATTTTATCTCCGTCAGGAATACGAAACAGCTCTTTATAATGCGGATCAATAAAGCGGATACCTTTTTCTGCCTGACTAATATGCCTGTCAAGCCATTTCTTTTCATAACAATAGCAGTACAGATTGTACTCTCCACGGTTGGGATTTAACCTCATAAGATAGGAGTATTTCTCCGTATCCACACGGACGCCGTATTCATTACGGTCATTTTCAAAAGAGCTTCCCGGCGTGTCATAGCAATACTTCGACATTGCCCCTCGCCCTGATAGGACACCTTTATTCTCTCTAAGAGAGTTGATAACATCGTCAAATTCCGCCTTGAACTCGTCTGTTTTCAAGTCCTTCCGAAAATCATTCCAAGAAGAAAAGAACTCTTTTCCGCTGCTTCCAAAGTCTGCCCTCAGATAGCCGATTAAGCTCGTCTGCATTGAAATCTGCTGGCTCTGGCGGTAGGTGTATTTTCTTTCACCGGGCAGCATTGTTTTTATTTCCATATCCATTCTTTCATCACCTCGCTTGCTCTTTTGCCACTCTTTGTTTCGGAATGTGAAATCCGTAAACAGCGGCGATCTCGTCACCGAGCCGCCTTGTAATTCTTGTAATATCGGCTCTCGTTGCCTTGCCCTCGTAGAGCTTGTATTTCAGGTTTTCGATTTGGCTTTCGGTTGCCGTATCCTTAAACACACGGTACAGATAATGGTTTGTACCGTCGTGATGGGCGGCGTCCGCCCTTAAATCTCCGTACTTATCCACATACCATTCCGTATAATCAGTATCAGAATACAGGCAGTCTTTGATATTACCGGAATCAATCGTCTTGTAACCCATAACTCTGCCGTTCCATCTGTCAATGTCCCCGATAATGATAATAGGCTGTGAAAGCTGGATATTGAGATTTGTCCTTTCATCGGTAAGGTAATCTGCGTTGGTTTCGACCATCCATTTATAAAGCTCATTTTCATCATTCGGATCATCGTCAAGCCCGTTGATTTCAAGAAATTCCTTATAGCCATCTCTCCAATCGTCAGGATCAAGGCTCATATCACTCCATATGATGTGCCTGTCCGTCTGTGTGCTGTTCATCTGCACCACCTCCCAAATAGGAGAACAGTCTGTTTTTTGCCACCTGCTCCTGAAGCTCGGTAATGACCGTCATATCAGGGACGGTTATATCGGGAATCTGTAAAATGCTCTGCAAGTTCAGAGCCTTCAAGTCCTTTTCGGTCTTGCAGCCTGACTCAAAAAGTTTTGTCAGCACCTTGACCTTCTGCTGCAAGGTCAGGGCGGCTGTTGGTTTCTTATTTGCCATCTTTTAATCCTCCTGTCAGTCTTTTGCGTATTCAGAATACACACGCTCCATTCTGTGCCTTGCCCTGCGGACTTTGGGGGAGCAGCCAAGCTCCGGGCATTTCGCCTGAATTTTCTGTCTTGCCCTGCGGATACTCTCAAAGCAGGGGATACCAAACGCTTTGTAATTTGTCATTACATCGGCAAAGGTAACTGTGCCGATTCCGTGCGTTTCATAAATGCAGGACTCGCTCACAAGCAGATAGAGCTTCATATCGTCATTTCGTGCGTCGGGGTGTTCCTTCAAAATTTCCGTTACCCGGCGTTCAACGGTTTTCAGCGTTTTCATTTTGCCCTCCAAAAATGGAAAAAGGGCGGAGTTTTTCTCTCCGCCCCAATCCGTTATTTCTTCTTTCTGTTTCGTACCTGCAAAAAAATAAAGCCGCCGATGATAAAAGCGACCAGTGCGATAGCGATAATGGTTTTAATCTCCATTACTGATTCTCTCCCTTCTTCTTTTTCTTAAAGCCCACAATACCGCAGGCGGTAATGCCAATCAGGGAAAGTCCCGCAAGTGCGATCCAAAGTCCGGGATTGCTGTCGTCCCCGGTTTTCGGTGTATCACGAAGTACATTGTGCATTTCCACAATCGTGGTAGAGCCAGTCTGTACGGTAGCCTGCTTATCGGCAGGAAGCACATAGTTTGCCGAAGCCGCATTGCTGACCTCGGAAACGGTGTACTCACCAATACGCAGATTTTCAATCAGGATTTCGCCGTTCTCGTCAGTCTCCAGCGTTACATCATAGCCGTTTGCCCCGATAATGCGGAAAGCAAAGCCTTTCACATTTCCGTTTGAGGAAGTCTTGACGATTTTCAGGCTGCCCTTCATAGCGTCGTTGATAAAACCAACGCCCGCCTTGTTCTCCACCTGATAGGTCTTTCCGTCGGTGTCGATAAACACCTCATAAACGCCCTCGTCAAGCAGGAAGCCTTCGGGAGCAACCGTTTCTTTTACAAAATAGCGACCGTAGAGTAAGTCGTTCATTTGATACTGTCCGATTTCTTTTTCGGTGAGTGTTCCGAGCAGCTCGTCATCTTCGTCCAATTTGCCGTTATCATTGCTGTCCTTATAAACCTCAAAGGTCGCTCCGGTCAGCTTGTTGTCGGGATAGTCAGCGTCCACCTTTGTCAAGGCAATATTGCCACGGATAAACTCATTGACAATTTCAACCTCGATGGTCTGCCCGTCCTCAGAAATGGTTACAGGATAGACGGTTTCATCAAGCACAAAGCCTGTCGGCTGCTCGATTTCACGCACATACCAAGTACCATAAGGAATATCCGCAAAAGAAAAACTACCGTCTTTTTCTGATACGGTAGTCATAAGTGCGTTTTCCTTTATAAATTCGTCCCCGTCCGTCTTGAACAGTCCGATCAATGCGCCGCCGAGCGCTTCGCCGTTCTCGTCTACCTTTTTGCCGGAAACAGAGCCGTAAAGCAGCTCATTTTCAATCGCTTCGCCGTTGTTGGCGGCAATTTCAACCTTTGCCTTATCCTGTCCTGCGTATTCAAAAGCAACCGGATACTTGGTATCATTCAGGATATACGCCTTGTCTGTCGCAAGCTCCTGAACATAATAGCTGCCGATAGGGAGGTCGGTTTTTACAGTTGCCTTGCCGTTTTCGTCAAGGGTGATAATCTCAATCAGACCGTCGGCAGGGATAGCCGTGCCGCTTGTGCTGACAAGCTCCTCTGCTGCAAACAAACCAAAGCTGATATTCTGAATTTCTCCGTTATTTCCGATTCCGAACAGCTCACTTGTTTCAAGTGTTTTTTCAAGGCTGATTTCAACCTTCTGTCTCTCGTTATAAAAGCTGGTTGCCGTTTCGGTAACAGCAACATTCTGTCCGGCATACACAAGCTCGACCGAATGGATTTCGTCATTCAGTACCATTCCGTAAGGAGCGGTGATTTCCTGCACCTCGTACTTTCCGAGATACAGTTCCTTGCTTTTTGCAAATCCTGTCTCATTAGTCGTTACGGTATCCACGACTTCGCCCTTAGAAGCTCTCAGCGTACCGTCAGGCGTGATAATGTCCTCTGCGGCTCTAATCTCATAGACAGCGCCGGGAAGCCCCTGAACCTCATACAACGGCTGATAGATGGTAGGCAGCTCGTTTCCGTCTGCGTCCACACCGCCGATAGCAGACACGCCGAAGAACACCTCGCCGGATTTCTCCACCGTAACCGTGCCTTTCTGTGCCATATTCGGCTTATCTACTTTAATCACCGTAACCCCACTTTCCTCTGTGGAATTGACTTCTGCCACATCAAAGAAGATAGGCGTACTGTCAAGGACATAGCCGTAAGGAGCCTGCACCTCGACAATGGAATAGCCTTTGCCGTAAGGCAGTTTCTCAGGCGTAACAAGCGAACCCTCTGCGTCGGTGTAAAAGGTATCAATGGTAGTAGGCGTCGGATAAGTGAAGGTCATCGTGACAAGGTTTCCGTCAGGATCGTAGATTTGGAAGCCTGCACCCGCATAAGGGATTGTCTTTCCGGTTTCTGCGTCCACCTTGACTACCTTTACATAGCTTTCAAAATTTGCATTGTTGATCAAATAGCGGTAGGTCTGAGCGTTCTGAGAAATAAACACATCAAAGTTCTTCATCAGTTCTCGACCTTCCCAGCCCTTTGTCTGGTGAACGGTGTAAATTCCGTATGGCATATCCTTTGTCTGACCGAAGCCGTTTTCATCACAGACGATGACATCACGCTCGTCGGGATCGGCGTTTGCATAGCTGCCTGCGGATTTGAGATAGACTTCAAATTCTGCTCCTTCTTCGGGTGTTTCAATATGGGTTTCCCCGTCATCCGTATGCTTAATCAAAGCGACATTGCCCTTGATAACCTGCTCGATTACATCATTGGAAGTCAGATTATGCTCTACGGTATAAAGCTGCGGCTCTGCACCGATATGATGAACGGTCGGATCAAGCAAGTACCCTTCGCTCGGCTCAAGCTCTTTAATCGTCCAATTATCTCCACAGATATATTCCTTGCTTGTAAACTGACCGTTCTTATCAGTATAGTACACATCTACAAGCTGCTCGCCCTTGAAGATACCGTACTTTGCACCCGCCAAAGAAGCGTCCCCCTGTGGGAGTCCTTTTTCGGCGTCGCTCTTGGTAACGGTAACAGTAAACTTCTTCAAAATATTGGTGAAGCTGCGGCTTGTAACCTCTTTCCATTTGACGGGTGCAGTCTGCTTTTCGGGAATGACATAGCGGACAGCGGTATCCACTTCTTCAAGTGTATAAGGTGTTTTTCCGCTGATTAGGACATTCTTGAAGGTTGCAACGCCGTTTTTATCGGTTACGGCATATTCGTCCACGGCAATGCCAGAAAGTGAAGTACCGTAAAGATGAAAGGTCACACCCTCCACAAAGTTATCCTCCGAGGATTTGATAACCTGAACATCGCCACGCTTCAAGGTGTTGGAAAAGGTTACGGCAGATGTGCCGCCGCTTACAATCGTGACACGCTGCACCTTCTGCGGCTCGTATTTTTCAATGCTTTCTTCTGTGACCGTATAAACGCCGGGCATAAGCTCAATATCCACCGTACCGTCTGCCTTTGTGGTAACGGTCTTGTTTACGCCGTTTCCGCTGATGGTAAAGCGGATACCGTCTACTTTTCCGTCCTCCGAGTGCTTGACAATATGACCGATTCCTGTTGTCTCGGTCTTGATGTTCATATAGAAATATACGGGATCTTCCGCACCGGATACCATTGTCTGCTTGCCGGGGTGTCCCCAAATCAGGAGATTGCCCGCAACATTCGGAATGCTTTTCTGAGCGGATACGCCAACAGCATTTTCAATCATCTTCTTGGAAGTAAAGGTGTACTCGTTGCCGCTTCGGGTAACGGTAATCCCTTTATCGGAAGTAAAATGAATATCCGTCAAAAGGTTATTGGTATCGGTTAAGGTCAGGCTGTAATTGTCCTGTGCCTGATTATATTTCAGGGTATAGGTCTGTGCGCTGCCTGCCTGATTGGAAGCAAAGCTTGGAACTGTCGAATGGGTTTTCATCTGAGACAATATCCAGTTATAGCACTGCTCGGCAGGTCTGCCCTGAATCATTCGGAAATAGTTATCGCCACGAATACCGTAGCTGTTAGCCTGTAAGGTCGTAGGACTTGTTCTTAACTGCTGCTGGTACTCCCAAAGGATTGTCTGTGTGGCAATCGAGAAATCGTCCTCGTTTGTGCCGCTGATCGGCGCTGTCCTTCCGGGCTGCCAGCCGTAAAGAGAGGTCAGCATAATACCATACTGGACAGAAACCGGGAGATTCTGAAAATAGGAGCTGTTTTTTCCGCTTGTGCTTTCATAACTACCCCCGGCATTGTAATCTACGCCAGACTCAATACACATAAGCTGTCTTTCGCCGCTCCCGTCACGAATCATCAGCTTGGCTCTTGCCGCACCTCCGCTGTGTGAATGAAGGCTTGTATTTCCATTGCTGTCATAAGCGATAAAGTCATAATCGGCAGAATGATAGTTCTTTCCGTCTGAGCCAAGATAGTGGGAACCGTAATAGGCTTCCACACTTTTGCCCTCCTCGGCGGTAAAAGCAAAGGCGGACATAGGCAGAGCCATCAGACACATCACGGCAGACAAGACCGCTGCTGTCAATCGCTTTCCTTTATTTTTCAAAAAATGTTTCATAAAGATATACCGTCCTTTCATTTTTAGGTATAAAAAATCCCCCTGTCTGTTTTGACAGAGGGAAATGGTTTGCCCACGATTTAGTACAGGAAGTAAATCCGGTAGCTGCCGCCTCCGAGCGGCTCTGCGTAAATCGTGAAATATTGAATTGGATTGCCGCCGTATGCCGTAATCAGTTCCGGCATAGACTGCACATAATCTTTTAGCCTGCGTTTCAGGTTTTCTCCCTGAAAATCTGCGGAAGCCGTAACAGGGGTAGACCAAGAAGCTGTATCCGGTGTTAAATCACCGCTGTGCGTAAGCCCCATTCCTTCACCAACTGCAATCAGTTCTGCACGGATAGCGTCAATGTCAAATTCAAAATCGTAGATGGATTTTGGCTGAGGCGGTGTCTCCTGCGGCGGTACGCTTTCTGCCGTTTCCGTCTGAACAGGCGGTGCAGGCGGCGGAGCTTCTGTTTCGGGCGTAACTATTGGTGTTTCGCTTTCTGTTTTCTGCGGTGGCTCGTCCTGTGGAGCAGAAGTCTGTATGGCAGTCTGCTCAGGCTCTTTTGGCTTACTGCTTTCCGTACTCTTTGATTCTGCGGTACTTTCCGTTTCCGTAGGCTCGGTACTCTGCATAGGTTCGGGCGCCCATTCAACCTCTTTTGCTTCTTCTGCTGCCGGAAGCGTATCTGATTCGGAGGTCTGTTCATTACTTTCCGAAAAAGAAAACGGTTCGAGCATTTTCTCTGTCTGCGGGGTATTGTTGCAGCCCGCCAATGCAAAGAGTAACAGTATCGTTAAAATAGCTGCGATTTTTGATTTCATACGGCTTCACTCCTTTGTCCTTTTGCCATCATTTTAACGAAAAACAGACGATTTGACAAAGGTGCAAGTTGCCGTTATGGAGATAGATTGAACTTGGGAGATAGATTTTTTCTTTCGGATAGTCAGGTAGTATCAAGGGGTTAGAGTGTGAGGAAGGGGGAAGCAAAAAGCATACTCCGCCTATCTGCTGTCACGCTCCGCACGGCTTCGCAAGAACTTGTTGTAATGCTCCAATGCCTTGCAGACATAATCCTCCGTCTGATTAAGCGGAACACTTTTCGGAATCAGGCTTCGTACCTTATCCCCACGCAGCACGATTTTTTCACGCTGATTCGGTTTTTCCTCGCTCATAATCGCCTGTATCGCTTCGGTGGTCAGCTTTCCGTCGTTAAAAAACTTTCGCATACGGATTGTCTGGTCGTGTGAAGGTGTGCAGTCATTTAAGTCGATTTCGTCCACCACATCACGCTGGCAATCTTCATCGAGATACGACAGTTCTACCGCAGGACGCATTTTGATTTTGCCCTCGTCCACAAGCTCAAGCAGTTCAGGAACAAGGTTTGTAAGACGAACATAACGCTGAATTTGCCTTGCACTATCACTTGTTTCGGAAGCAAGATTTTCATCAGAGCGTGTTCCAAATAAATTTGCGCCCACTGGGCACGAATTTTCTTTGCTCGGTCTGCCTGCCTGTCGCTTCATAGCTTCAAGCCGCATTTTGTAGGCAAAAGCCTTCTCCGAGGGAAGTATCTGTGACCTTTGGAAATTGCTCTCCACCATTAAAATCGTGGCTTCATCTTTCGTCAGCTCAACAACTTCACATCTCAGCGTTTCAAATCCGGCAAGCTCACAAGCCTTTTTTCGTCTGTGTCCTGAAACAAGCTCGTATCTGCCGTCCTCTTTCTGCCTGACGGTAGCCGGGGTAATTACGCCACGCTCCTTGATACTCTCTACAAGCTGAAACATATCCTCATCTTCCCGTACCTGAAAAGGGTGGTCGGGAAAATCGTCAATCTCAGTCAGCGGAATATCCCTGATTTTTTGCAGTTTCGCTTCGTCCCGTTCTTCTTGCGTGGAGAACAGGTCATCGAGACTTTTCGTTGACAGAACGAAGTCGCTCTTTCTGCCTGCCATCGGCTAACACCTCCCTTGTGAAGTCGGCATAAGCCTTAGATACCGTGCTGTTTGGATCATAGGCATAAATGCTCTTGCCCTTTGAGCTTACCTCTGCGGCTTTTACGGCAATGGGAATCGTTGTCCGGTAAATACGGATATGACTTCCGAACTGCTCCCGCAATGCGTCTACGGTACTTTTGGCAAGGTTTGTTCTTCCGTCCACAAGGGTTAGGAGAATCCCGTCAATATTTAGCTGTGGGTTTGAGTGCCGCTTCACATTGGATATAGTCGTAAGAAGCTGCGTCATTCCTTTCGCCGGAAGATACTGAGCCTGCACGGGTACAATCACGCTGTCCGCTGCTGTGAGTGCGTTAAGGGTAATCATACCGAGCGAAGGCATACAATCTATGATAACATAGTCGTATTTGTCTTTGATTTCACTCAGGTAATTTTTCATTACCATCTCTCTGCACATAGCGGTGACAAGGCTCATTTCCATTGACGATAATTCCAGATTGGACGGAACTAAGTCCACGCCTTCCTCGTGCCTGAGAATACCGTCATACGGATTTTCATTCTTATCCATTATGACGGACAACAGCTTATCCGAAATCGTGATAGAAAGCTCGTCTGTTTCCTGCCACCCAAGACAGGTCGTTAAATCTCCCTGCGGATCAGCGTCCACAAGGAGTACCTTTTTACCCTGCATAGCAAGACCGATACCGAGATTAACTGCTGTTGTGGTTTTGCCCACGCCGCCTTTCTGATTGCATATCGCTATGGTTTTACAGTTTGACATCTTTCGCTTTTCCTCCTTTCGCTGTATTCATAACCGATCTTATATATAAGTCGGCTATGTATCAGCCGCAGTATTTGTTCTCAACGCCCCCTGCGGAGGGCAGACCGTTTACACAGCCTGCCCCTGTGGGAAGCACTAAGGCTACGGTAAGCTGCACCGTATCATAGGGATTTCACCTCTGCCGGGTTCTCCGCCAGCCCCATAGGGAAGTATCATTATCATTCTGACTGTCATTGCCAAGCTCGGTAGCAATCCGAGTTTCAGGACGGGAGTTCTCGCTTACTCTCATAAAAGAGAGGTTATGGCGTACCCTCCTTTGGGCTAATCATCAGAAATAAAGTCCTTAGTGCCTGTATATTCAGTTGTCAAAATGCAGCGAAGGGAGGCACTCCGTTTAGGAGTGGTTTTTTAACCCCTTCACCTATTTGGAATTGGAAGCCGAAATGACAACCTATTTTCAGAAAAAAACTTGAAAAAATTTTTTTAATTTCTGATTTTCGCTCCTAAGCACAAAAAAGCCGCCTGCTTCCCAAACGAGAAACAAGCGGCTTGAAACTCTACTAAATATAATGAACTATAATACGCTTTTTACGAGCCTTTGACATCTTGATTAGAACATCATCAACAGCGTCCGTGTATCTGCCTTGCTCTATCAAACTGTTTTTCAGGCTAATCAACGACTGAATTACCCTGCTGTATTCGTTGTCATCAAGATACAGATGATATTTTGCTTCTTTCATTTACCCCATCTCCTTAGACTGATATATTTGCTTTCGCCATTCCTGAAACCGCTTTCTGATAATGGCTGCGTCCTTTTCATCATCAGAAGCTATAAAGATATGTACGCTTTGATAGGCTTTCTTTATTTTGCGGATATATTCGATTTCTCCCTCGTTTGCCTTGTAGGGCAGCTTCAGAAGTTTTATGCCCTGCTTACGGCATATATAGGCTTTCAGCCTTTCCTTTTCTTCTGACAAGACTTTGGCTTCAATCGCCAGTCTCTCATTTACAATGTAGGTTTCAAGCGGGAGTCCGATTTCTATGTCTGTATTAAGCCGCACCTGCAAGCCTTTCTTTCCGGCATAATAGCTTATCGCTAACTGAGGAAATACGCTTCGGTATTCCTGCTCACATACCGGACAGCCCTTTTCTTCTACGGTACGCTCATAAATCTTTGCTTTCCACGAATGACCGAGAGAGCATTTCCACCATACGCCTTTCATTGAATTTCTTGAAACCGCAGTAGGAGTAATGTCTTTATTCCTCTCATAGTCCCACTCAGCAAGCAGATGTGCGTCTGTTGTCGCTAAATCATTATAGCCGGGAAGTACGGCACGATCAGCACATACCGGGCAAACTGTTCCTTTTATTCGGGCATAGACAACCGACTTCCACTCGTTGCCGCACTCTCTGCATTTCCACCATACATTTTTTCGGGACTTTTCGTTTACCATATCCGGCGTAAGCGGAAGATTGCGGCCTGACCATTCTTCCGCAAACTGCGGCTGTCTTGTTGCAAAATCATTAAATCCTTTAAGCAGGATTATTCCACTACAATAGGGACATTTACTACCGCCGGAGCGAGTGGAAATCAGCGTGTGCCATTCGTGTCCCTTGCTGCACCTCCACCATACCTTTTTATTCGCAAACGAAGTTACCATTGTCGGCAGTAATGGATAATTTTTTTCAGACCATTCGGCGGCTACCTCCGGCATTTGAGAAGCAAGGTCATTAAATCCCTCCAGCACCTTATTGTGGGAGCAGTACGGACAGCCTGTACCGTTTATTGTCCGGCTTTTTACCGAAGCCCCCCACTCGTGACCATGCCTGCATTTCCACATCACTTTCTTATGTGAGCCGATAGAAACCTCCGTAGGCTTTATCTCATTCTTTTCAGACCATTCTTGTGCTAATTCAGGCTTCAATGTGGCTAAATCGTTGATTCCCTCAATTACCCTTGCCCCTGAGCATATAGGGCAGTTCTCGCCCTTTGAGCGAGCCTTAACGCTTGTCTGCCATTCGTGACCGCAGGCAGCTTTCCACCAAACGATTTTGTTTGAGCCATAGGTTATTTTATCCGGGGTAAGCGGAAGATTTTTGTCCGACCACTCACGCACAAGCTCTGGACGCATAGCTGCTAAACTGTTACTCATAATAAATCCTCGACCTCCTTTGCAAAACCATTGTATTGGAAATCAAAGAAAACTTGTAGTTTGCGACCGGATACATCGTACAACGCAAAAAAAGACCTTGAAAGGTGTTGTCCTCTCAAGGTCTTAAATACAAAATTATGCGATTTTTTCATCTCTGCACAAAATCCTGCACCATTTGATGTAAGTTTGATGTAAAGATGTAATTTGGGGCGTTTTTCAAAGTCCGCAAACCCGCATAAATACGGGCTTTTTAGCCTTTTTCGTTCGGTAAGGATTTCATTGTGGGGAAAAGAAGTACATCTCTTATTGAGCCTGAATTTGTAAGAAGCATTACAAGTCGGTCGATTCCGTATCCGATTCCTCCCGTCGGCGGCATTCCTATTTCAAGCGCTCTTAGGAAATCCTCGTCCGTGTGGTTTGCTTCTTCATCGCCCTGCTTAATAGCTTCCTCTTGTGCTGCAAATCGCTCACGCTGATCAATAGGATCATTAAGCTCAGAGTATGCATTGCACATCTCCCAGCCGTTTATAAACAGCTCAAAGCGCTCAACATACTCAGGATTCTCCGGCTTCTTCTTTGTAAGCGGAGAGATCTCAATCGGGTGATCCATAATAAATGTAGGCTGAACAAGATGTTCCTCAACAAACTCCTCAAAGAAAAGATTTAATATATCTCCCTTCTTGTGCCGATCCTCGTATTCAATGTGATGCTCGTCTGCCAGAGCCTTAGCTTCCTCAGTAGTTTTAACCTCAGCAAAGTCAATTCCCGAATATTTCTTAACAGCATCGATCATAGTCATCTTTTCAAACGGCTTTCCGAAATCAATCTCATGCTCGCCGTAGGTAAATTTTGTTGTTCCCAAAACTTCATTTGCAACATGACGGTATAAGTCTTCCGTCAGCTCCATCATCCCATGATAATCGGTGTAAGCCTGATAAAGCTCCATAAGCGTAAACTCAGGATTATGACGTGTGTCAACGCCCTCGTTTCTGAAAACTCGTCCGATTTCATAAACTCTGTCAAGTCCGCCGACAATAAGACGCTTTAGATAAAGCTCAAGAGAAATTCTAAGCTTTACGTCCTCGTCAAGCGCATTGTAATGAGTTTCAAACGGTCTTGCAGCCGCTCCGCCCGCATTTGATACGAGCATCGGCGTTTCAACCTCAATAAAATTCTTCTCGTCAAGATAACGGCGGATCGAAGCTATTATCTTTGAGCGATTGATAAATGTCTGCTTAACGTCAGGATTACAAATAAGATCGGTATATCTCTGACGGTAACGCTGATCCCTGTCCTTTAAACCGTGCCATTTTTCAGGAAGCGGCAAAAGCGACTTTGAAAGAAGTGTGATCTCCTCTGCATGAACGGAAATCTCTCCTCTTCTTGTTCTGAAAACAAAACCCTTTATTCCGACAATATCGCCGATGTCCCACTTCTTAAACTCAGCAAACTCCGTTTCGCCTATGTCATTCATTCTGACATAAACCTGCATTCTGTCGGTCGTGTCACGAATGTCGATAAAGTTTGCTTTTCCCATATCACGCCAGCTCATGATTCTTCCGGCGATAGTAACCTTCTTTTCCTTAAGCTTTTCAAGCTCATCCTTTAATTTTTGCTCATCATCGCCGGCCTCTGCCTTTGCCTTAGCTTCGTCCTGCTCATACTGAGCCTTTAACGACTTGTTATTTGAATCAACGTCAAACTTTGTGATTACAAATGGATCCTTGCCGTTTTTTCTAAGCTCGTCAAGCTTGTCAAGCCTTATTTGTCTTAAACTGTTTACCTCTTCCTGCGATAACTCCTCTTCTTCCGGAACGTTTGCGATATTTAGTTCTGTCATCCTCTTTTTTACTCCTAACTATTCCAAAATTTCAACGACCTCAAACTTCAAAACTCCGATCGGAGCCTGAACCTCAAAAACATCTCCGATTTTTTTCTTCAATGCTGCTTTGCCGATAGGGGACTCGTCCGAGATCTTTGCGTTATCAGGATCGGATTCGGTAGAACCTACTATCTCAAGCTCCTCTATCTCGTTTGTTTCAAGATCCAAAAGCTTAACCTTAGATCCGATTGATATTTCATCAGCATTAGCCGCTTCCACTATAACTGCATTTGAGATCTGCGTTTCAAGCTCGTTGATTCTAGCCTCCAAAAGCGCCTGTGCGTTTTTAGCCTCATCATACTCAGCGTTTTCAGACAAATCTCCGTAGCTTCTTGCTTCTTTAAGCTGCTCAGCAACCTCGCTTCTTTTTACCGTTACGAGATAATTTAATTCTTCCTCCAGCTTCTTATATCCTTCTTTTGAAACATTAACCTTTTTAGCCATTTTAAATACTCCTTACACTGATTTTTCCGGTAACTTATCAAGTTACCATTATATATTAAATTTGTAAAGATGTCAACAATTTAAAAGCGAAAAAGCGTCGGGTTTTCCGACGCCTATCACTATTTATTATCATACTTTGCATTTTTTACCATTTCAAGAAAATACTCATGCACTGTTCTGTCCTCTAAAAGCTCAGGGTGAAATGCGGTAACAAGCATATTATTCTCTCTGGCAGCGACAATTTTACCGTCGACCTCACTCAAAACCTCAACATCTTCTCCTACGCTTTCAATATACGGCGCACGGATAAAGGTCATCGGGATTTCTTTCCCGGCAAAATCCGACTTTGCAAAAAAGCTGCCAAGCTGACGGCCGTAGCCGTTTCTGCAAGCGGTAATATCCATAACTTCAAGACTCTTGTCAGGGTTTTTAACATCTCCCGTAATTTTTTTTGCAAGCGTTATAAGTCCCGCACAAGTTCCGAAAACGGGCATTTTGCTTATAATTTTTTCTTTAATAAAATCATATAGCCCAAGCTCTGTCAAAAGCTTTCTTATCGTTGTGCTTTCACCGCCCGGAATAATAAGTCCGTCAAAGTGCCTTTTCAAATCCGCCGCCTGCCGAATCTCAAAACAATCCGCACCCAAGTGCTTAAGTATTTTTTCATGCTCCAAAAAAGCTCCCTGAAGCGCCAAAACAGCTATAGTCATTATTTACCACGCTCCGCCATCAAAAGCTCAATTTCCTGCTCGTTTATTCCGACCATTGCTTCGCCGAGGTCTTCCGAAAGCTCCGCTAAAAGCTTAGGATCATTATAATTTGTTACAGCCTTGACGATAGCCTGCGCTCTCTTTTCGGGATTTCCCGACTTAAATATTCCCGAACCTACAAAAACGCCCTCTGCGCCAAGCTGCATCATAAGAGCTGCGTCCGCAGGAGTTGCAACTCCGCCTGCCGCAAAGTTTACTACAGGAAGCTTACCGTTTTCGTGAACATAAACCGCAAGCTCATAAGGAACCTGCAAAAGCTTAGCCGCATCGTAAAGCTCGTCCTTTGACAGAGAACCAAGCCTTCTTATCTCTGACTGCATCATTCTCATATGTCTTACCGCCTGAACCACGTCGCCCGTTCCCGGCTCGCCCTTCGTTCTTATCATTGAAGCGCCCTCGGCAATTCTTCTTAACGCCTCGCCTAAGTCCTTTGCACCGCATACAAACGGAACGTTAAACTCTGTCTTGTCAATATGGTACTTGTCATCAGCAGGGGATAAAACCTCGCTCTCATCAATATAATCTATCTCGATAGCTTCGAGGATCTGAGCCTCAGCAAAATGACCGATTCTGCACTTCGCCATAACAGGAATAGAAACCGCTTCCTGAATCCCCTTGATCATCTTAGGGTCGCTCATTCTTGAAACTCCGCCTGCCGCACGAATGTCCGCAGGGATTCTCTCCAAAGCCATAACCGCACAAGCCCCTGCCGCTTCGGCAATCTTCGCCTGCTCAGGCGTTGTAACGTCCATAATAACTCCGCCCTTTAGCATCTGTGCAAGATTTCGATTAAGCTCATATCTTTCATTTGTAAGTATAGTTTTTGTAATAGCCATTTTTTCCACTCCTAAAAAATATTTGTTATAATATAGTATATCCCCAAAGATTTCATTTTGCAAAATCAATGCCTACCAGGGCAATATGTGTTTTGATTGTTAATAATATACAAATCCGTTGCGTTAAATCTGTCGGAAATCAGTATTTGTCACATAAAATACGCCTTGTTTCTCATTTTTGAAACAAGACGTTTGTTAAATATATACAATTCATGTGTGTGAAACTCCGATCAGTTGTGCAATAGGTAGAACAGAATCTGAAGATCAGAGGACATCATTGATACTAAATTTCATAAAGCCGTTTTGCGTTTTCACAGGTTATGTCGAGAATCTCCTGTGGAGTCTTACCGTAAATCTCTGCAGCTGTCTTTGCAATTTCGCTTATCATAGAGCTGTCGCATCGCTTTCCCCTAAACGGTTCGGGCGCCATATACGGACAATCGGTTTCAAGCACAAGCCTGTCAAGAGGAATGACTGCCGCTGCTTTCCGTGCCTTCTTTGAATTCTTAAATGTCAAAACCCCCGTAAAGCCGACATACATTCCGAGTTTTATTATCTCTTTCGCCGTTTCAGCTGATCCCGAAAAGCAATGAACTACACCCTTCGGCTTATACTCTTTTAAAATACCAAGAGCGTCCTCTGTAGCTTCACGGATATGAACAATAACAGGAAGCGAAAGGGAATTCGCTAAAGCTATCTGAGCAGAAAATATATTCTTCTGAAGCTCCTTATTATACGGCTCATAATGATAATCAAGCCCTATTTCGCCTATCGCTTTTATCTTTTTGTTTTCCCTTACAAGCCTTTCTATGGTTTTTATAGTATCATTTTCAAGCTTGTCAAGGTCAAGCGGATGAATTCCGACGCTTGTATAAAAATTTGGATATTTTTCAGACATATCTATTCCAAACTGCGCAGAATCAAGATCAGTTGATGCGTGCATAATATAGCTGACGCTTGAAGAGAAAAGCTGCGGTATAAGCGTTTGTCTGTCCGTATCAAAACGTCTGTCATCGTAATGTGAATGTGAATCAAAAATGTTTTGAAGCATCTTTTTTACTCTCTTTCATTGGTATATATACAGTATACCAAACTTCCCGTTTTATTTCAAGCGGGCTTTTTATAACACGACTATGTCCGGCCGTTTGTTGAACGACCGGGCGTTTCCCCATATTGAACGAGAGCAAAAGATTTCACCGTCATTATTTGAATACCGCAAAAGAACAAAGATCAAAGAGGTTTCTGAATTCAAAATCCTTTGCAAAATATCCCTCATAATCGTACTCTACTTTGAAAAACAGAGCATGACGGCCGCTTACGCATTTGATCTTGCCACTATATACTCCGTTACAAGAACCTACTTCAATAGAGCCTATTTCGTTTTCTTCTTCACAGCTATCTATATAAACCCTTATTCTAGATTCGCAGCCTGTCCCTAAAATCTTAACGCTTAATGTCATGCTCCTTTCGGTAAAGTCATTACCGAAGTCAAAATACTTATAGCCTATGACACTTCCTATTTTAATGTTTGTTACTACTCTAGTAAAAGGATCATGTTCTGTTACGATCGCTCCGCCCTTTAAAACGCAGGCGATCTCTGCCGGAGTGGTTTTGTACGGATTAAGCGATTCCTCGAATCCAAGCGAGGTCATTTCAACTGTTGGAATCGTACCGTCAGGCAAAATTTCAATTCTCTCAGCACAAGCTCTCCTTGACATTATAGTTCCGTTTGTCATTCTATGATAGAAAATATACCATTGCCCGTTTATGAAACAAATAGAGCCGTGATTATTTCCTCCGGGATAATCAACTCCGTTGTCTATGATATAGCCTCTGTATTCAAAAGGACCTTCGGGACTTTTTGATGTAGCATATGCAAGGCGGCTTCCTATCTTCGGAGAATAAATAAAATAATAAAGATCCCCGACCTTTCTTATCGAGCTTGCTTCAAAAAACCTTGCTTCGTCATCTCTCTCGCCCACCATATCATGCTTAAGAGTTCCCTTTTTAATTTCTATCATATTTTCCGGATTTATTTCACCAAAATGCGAATGTTCAAATCCATAGTAAATATAAACCCTTCCATCGTCATCAACCAAAACTCCCGGATCGTTAAATACGCCTTCATCTCCTGCGTCAGACTCGTCATATCTATAGGCTGAAATAAGCTTAAACGGGCCCTCCGGCTTATCGCTTTTGGCAACTATCCCTTTTGAGTAAAACACATACATATAAAGGTAGTATTCTCCGTCCTTTTCAACAACGTCAGGCGCATAAAGATAATTGTTCTCATGTCCCTCTATATCAGCGTCCTTTTCTTCGTCGCCCTTAAGACAAAAGCTGCTGCCGTGGCATACCCAATTGTTTAAATCGTTTACAGGTGCGCTCCAAACCTTAAGCTTGCTGTCACAAAATTTGTCCGAACCTGCTCTGTCGTGAGATCCGTATAAATAAACTCTGTCACCGAAAACTCTCGGTTCACCATCAGGAATATACTCCCAAAGCGGTAAAATAGGATTTGGCATTTTTATTTCCTCCTTGCAAAGTAAAACACATTATGTTAAAATGATACTAGCACAATTTACTTTAGAGTTGCATTAAAAAAAAGACACTTACAAGCACAATTTTGCCATTCGGGAGGCTAACATATGAAAATATCGCTAAGCGCTTTTACAAAGGACTCCGGCTTTCCTTTTTTTATTCAATACGGTGTCCACGAGGGGGAAATGTACGTTCATTCTCATGACGGATTTTCGGAGCTTGTAATAGTTATGGAGGGAAGCGCTGATCATATCGTCTGCGGAGAATCTCAAAGAATAAGGAAAGGCGATGTATTTGTAATTTCAAACGATATAGAGCATGGATATAAAAATGCTGAAAACTTTCACATCTGCAACATCATGTTTGATCCAAGCTTCTTTTTTAAAAACGGTATTGACCTTACAAAATCTGCCGGATTTCAAGCGCTGTTTGTACTTGAACCCCGCTACACAAGGGAACGGTTCTTTAAAAACAGACTTCGCTTAAGTATTGATGATTTTATGAAAGTATATAAAATAATCGAAAATATATACCGAGAATATTATCTCCGAAACGATGGCAGAAAAACAATAATTATCTGCGACTTTCTTCACCTTTGCGTTAAGCTTTCAAGACTTTACAGCTTTGATAGTCTTGGTGCAGACGAAAACATAATAAATCTCGCAAAGGCTGTTACCTATATCGAAAAGCACTATAACGAAAAAATCAAGATTTCGTTTCTGGCTGATCTCTCAAATTATTCCGAGCGTCAGTTCATTCGTGTTTTTAAAGATGCGTTTAACTGCACCCCGTCAGACTATGTAATGAACATTCGTATAAAAAACGCTAAACACCTTTTGTCGGCAAGCAATTATTCAATTACTGAAATTGCTTTTCGCTGCGGGTTTGGCGACAGCAACTATTTCAGCCGTGTATTTAAAAAAGATGTTGGCGTTTCTCCGACCAGATACAGAAGCGATGCATATATGAGATATCACCAAAATTAAAAACCGAGCAGACGTTAAGGTCTGCTCGGTTTTTGTAGTTTTTACTGAAGATCCTTGCCGCAAAAAATACTTTCTGCTTTTTTTATTTCATCATCACTCGGAGTTCTCACACCCTCAAGGGGATAGGGGATATTAAGCTTTTCCCACTTAAACAGCCCGAGTGTATGATAAGGCAAAATCTCCCTTCTCAAAACCGTCTTAAGTCCGTTTGAAAACTGAGCTAAATCATAAAGACTTTTTTTGTCGTCTGTAACTCCGGGAACTAAAACGTGTCTTAACCAAAGCGGTTTTTCGCTATCCGATAAGTATCTTGCCATATCAAGAATGTTTTCGTTATTAAATCCGCAAAGAGCTTTATGCTTCTCGCTGTCCATTTCCTTAAGATCCAGTATTACCAAATCGGTTACACTCATAAGACGGTCGAACCCATCCAAAAACTCTTTATCCCGACAAAATGGCTGTCCCGATGTATCAAGGGCAGTATGAACTCCCTTTTGTTTTGCCAGCTCAAACAGCTCTGTTACAAATTTCATCTGCAAAAGAGGCTCTCCGCCGCTCACGGTAATTCCGCCCTTATCGCCGTTCCTTCCCCAATAGCTTCGATAGCGGTACGCTCTTTCAAAAAGCGCTTTTGGCGTCCAGTCCTCTCCGCCAAAGCTCCATGTTTCCGGATTATGGCAATACTTACAGCGCATTTTACATCCCTGTAAAAATACGACAAATCTAACTCCAGGACCGTCAACCGAACCGAAGGTTTCAAGCGAATGTATTTTTCCGACAGTATTAAAGCTTTTCATGGCATGTACGGGAAATAACATCGAGCTGCTGCTCACGGGTAAGGTCGATAAACTTAACCGCATATCCTGAAACTCTTATTGTAAAGTTTGCATATTCCTCTTTCTCAGGATGCTCCATAGCGTCTATGAGCTTTTCTTTACCGAAAACGTTTACGTTTAAGTGATGTGCGCCCTGATCAAAATATCCGTCCATGATCTGAACAAGATTTTCACTCTGTTCATCTTCGCTGTGTCCGAGAGCATCGGGGTTAATTGTCTGTGTATTTGAAATTCCGTCAAGCGCCCAGTGATAAGGAAGCTTTGCAACAGAGTTAAGAGAAGCCAAAAGGCCATTCTGCTCAGCTCCGTAGCTCGGGTTTGCTCCTGGTGCTAAAGGCTCTCCTGCTTTTCTTCCGTCTGGCATATTAGCTGTAGCCTTTCCGTAAACAACATTTGAAGTAATTGTCAAAATAGAGGTTGTTGCCTCAGAATTACGGTATGTATGACGGCGCTTCAGAAGCTCCAAGAATGTCTTTAATACCCAAAGAGCAATGTCATCAGCACGATCGTCATCGTTTCCGTATTTCGGGAAATCACCCTCTGTTATAAAGTCTGTTGCAATTCCGTCCTCGTCACGAACAACCTTTACTTTAGCGTATTTAATAGCACTGAGTGAATCGACAACATGTGAAAAACCTGCTATTCCTGTTGCAAATGTACGGCGAACATCCGTGTCAATAAGCGCCATTTCAGCAGCCTCGTAATAATATTTGTCGTGCATATATTGAATAAGGTTTAGCGTGTTCACATAAAGCCCCGCGAGCCAGTCCATCATAGCAGTATATCTCTCGATAACCTCATCATAATCAAGGTATTCGGAAGTAATCGGACGGTAGGCAGGTCCGCACTGCTCACGTGACTTCGCATCTACTCCTCCATTGATCGCATACAAAAGACACTTAGCAAGGTTTGCACGAGCGCCGAAAAACTGCATCTCTTTACCCGTCTGAGTTGCCGATACACAGCAGCATATAGAATAGTCATCACCCCATACGGGCTTCATAACATCATCGTTTTCATACTGAACTGAGCTTGTTCTTATAGAAATCTCGGCAGAATACTTTTTGAAGCTCTCAGGCAATGCGCTTGAATAAAGAACTGTCAGGTTAGGCTCAGGAGAAGGCCCCATATTCTCAAGCGTATGCAAAAAGCGGAAGTCAGTTTTTGTTACCATGCTTCTTCCGTCAACTCCGATTCCGCCGACCTCTAATGTTGCCCAAACAGGATCGCCGCTGAAAAGCTGATTATATGAAGGTACACGGGCAAACTTAACCATTCTGAATTTCATTACAAGATGATCGATAAGCTCCTGTGCCTTGCTCTCGGTTAAAATACCTTTTTCAATATCTCTCTGAATATAAATGTCAAGGAATGTAGAAATTCTTCCAACGCTCATTGCTGCGCCGTTTTGAGTTTTGATTGCACCCAAATATCCGAAATAAAGCCATTGTACAGCTTCCTTTGCATTCGATGAAGGCTTTGAAATGTCATATCCGTAAATCTCAGCCATCTTCTTAATTCCCTTAAGAGCTTTGATCTGCATAGAAATCTCTTCTCTTAAACGTATAACGTCGTCAACCATAACACCGTCGCCGCAGTTAGCAAAGTCCTTTTGCTTTTCCTCAATAAGAAAATCTATTCCATAAAGAGCTACTCTTCTGTAATCTCCTACGATTCTTCCTCTTCCGTAAGTATCCGGAAGTCCTGTTATAATCTTGTTGTGCCTTGCTCTTTTCATTTCAGGAGTATAAGCGTCAAAAACTCCCTCGTTATGAGTCTTGCAGTACTCCGTAAAAATTTTGTGAAGCTTAGGATCAGGTGTATATCCGTTTGTTTCGCAAGCCTGTTCCGCCATTTTGATTCCACCGAACGGCATAAAAGCACGCTTTAACGGCTTATCGGTTTGAAGTCCTACAACCTGCTCTAAATCCTTATCTTCCTCGCTGATATATCCCGGTCCGTATGCGGTAAGAGATGAAACAACCTCTGTTTCCATATCCAAAACTCCGCCGTTTTCTCTTTCCTTCTTCTGAAGTACTTGCAAAATACCCCAAAGCTTGTTTGTCGCATCTGTAGGTCCTGCCAAAAACGAAGAATCTCCGTCATACGGCTTGTAGTTTTTCTGGATAAAGTCCCTTGTATTTACTTCTTCTTTCCAGATACGGCCCTCAAAGCCTTCCCATTGATTGAAATCAACCATACAATTTGACCTCCTGATAAAATATATTTAATCCTTTTCAACAAGGGCACAGCCCCGTCATTCAACGTTTTCAGAGTAGGATACAATACCCTACTGAAAAATCAAGTGAAACCCACCGCCTGCAGAGGTGGGGCATCTTAATTTAGTTATGTAAAAACAACTGAAATCTGCATTACCCGCCCCTAAAAGCGACAGGTATTTTTCAGTTGATAATATAGCATATAAAACAAAAAAAAGCAAGCATGAAAACAAGGCTCAAACGCCGGTATATCTAAAAAAACCGATGCAACTGCCTGTATCTTTTATCGCTTCGTTTAATGTTTCATATCTATTTCACAATAAATATCTAAATACGTCTGATTTCTTGTGAAAAGTACTGAAAACTTATTTTTTTACAGAAAAACCCGATCAGTATTTTTCACAGTTTTTTTACATTCTCTTACGAAAAAACTTTCACTGAAACGTTGCACTAGGTAAACAGCAAAAAAGGCAAGCGGAAATCAATCCGCTTGCCTTTGAGTTTCTTATTAAAACTAAAATTCCATTTTCTTTGAAAGATAACCTTCAAGATCGTCAATCTTTACTCTTTCCTGCTCCATAGTATCTCTGTCTCTTACCGTTACACAGCCGTCCTCAAGGGTATCAAAATCGTATGTGATACAGAAAGGTGTTCCGATTTCGTCCTGACGGCGGTATCTTTTACCTATTGAGCCTGTAACG
>OJRD01000127.1_pt1 | contig 68693 bp, 57 predicted proteins | sample 1599051 | NCBI WGS metagenome assembly OJRD01 (sample SAMN03922523, study PRJEB24848) | human gut metagenome | isolation source: stool sample | host: Homo sapiens | place: Germany | collected 2010-02 | reverse complement strand
CCATAAATTTCACTCTCTCTTTTGAATATCTCTTACATATATATAAAGTATTTATATTCTAAATAATTGCCTTTTTTGTTCAACTTTGTTAAGATATATTAAGCAAATCTAAAAAACAATAAAAAATATGTTATAATAAGTATATACAGGATGTAGTATTAGAGGGTTTTATACATGTCAGAACAAAATTTCAGAATAGGTATTGGGTACGATATTCATAGATTAGTCGAAGGCCGTGCACTCATTGTCGGCGGAGTTAAAATTCCTTATGAAAAAGGTTTGCTCGGGCATTCTGATGCAGACGTATTAGTGCATGCGATTATTGATGCTCTATTAGGAGCAATGGCAATGGAAGACATTGGTACTTTATTTCCGGATACAGATGACAGATTTAAAGATGCAGACAGCCTTCTGTTATTGAAAAAAGTTTATGATAAAGTTCAGGCTCAGGGCTATTGGATTAATAATATTGATACAAATATTATTGCTCAAGCTCCAAAGATGATGCCTTATATTCCTGAAATGAAAGCTGTAATAGCGCCGATACTCGGACTTGAAACAATGGATATATCTATAAAGGCAAAAACAAAAGAGCAGCTTGATGCCGTCGGGGCGGAACTTGCGATTGAAGCGCAGGCTGTTGTTATGCTTGAAAAAATCGGTGATGTATAACTTATCTTATTTTGTACATAGGAGAGTCAATGGTTAAATCCTTTGATATTTGGTGCGCTTCTGCATCATAATCCAGATAAATTTTGTCATCTCCGGTTGAGCCGACAATCGTAAAATGTTTATTTTCTATTGGGAATTCGTCCAGATTGACTTTATGTCTGTTAGGTCCCAGATATATAGCCATTTGAGGTTTGCCTAGCTCAGCACATAGTTTCTTTGCATATTCAAAAATCGCATCTCTTATTTTGTCATTGTACTGGTATTGCGGCTTGAGTTCTATGTTATCAAGTACAAGCGCAGGTTTGTTATCTATCAGGGCAATGTAACACATTGTGTTTCCAATAAAATTATCGCCGTCTTTGACTTCAATAGAGGAAATAAGCTTGTTCATAATATATGCAGGAGCACTCCAGCCGTTAAAACTGTCGACTGCTGTGCAGCAGCTTGCGTGATTTCCGAGAAACAGAGCGTGAGGAATATTGTTCATATTTGTTTTTTCTACTCGAATACGTGTAGTTCTGTCTTTTTTATTCGTAAGTGCATTTTTGACTTCGTTGTACCTGAGCTTTGAAATATGGGTTTTGAAATTTTCTTTTGCATTATTAATGCTTTCGTCACTGTACTCTCTTGTCCAAAACGGGTTGGTATTAAACTCTGTATTAAAAATATTCAGAATTTCTTTTAAATCTTCAAAAACCGCAGGCTTATCATTCTTGTATAATTTCAACACCTTTTTTGTTCCATCGAACCATCCGCCTTCCCCAAAAACGGTCTGCTCTATCTCTTTGATATCAAATCCGGATGATTTTAAGGCTTTTGCGATTTTTTGTTTTTCTTCATCCGGTATTAGTTTATACAAGTCGTCGTTAATATCTTTCTCAAAGTTTGTAAGAGCATGTTGTTTCATGTTTTCAGTATCAAGCTTGACTTCTGTTTCTACAAATGAATACTTGCTGGATTTGACCCACTTACTGTAATGAAGTCCAAGTTTTGCAAACGCAGCTTTTGTTTCTATGTTCTGAGGCAGGCTGTTAAAACAGTTTAGGACATTCTTATCAAGATGGTCGTATAATCTGCTTACCATAAGGTCAAAATTTTCTTTGAATTCTGCATCACAGTTAAAAAGAGCAGGAAGATATTTTGATTTAGAGAAGTCGAGAAGTCTTTTTATATTTGGGTGAGGATCGTGCACCAGATCTGTCTCTAAAACATCAAATATAAGCTCATTACAGACCTCATAGAATTTAGCTTTTTCCTCGTCGGTTTTGTAATTCATATACTGCTTGATTTTTTCAAGAGCAGCTTCATTACAGCTATCTTTTACGGTAAAGTACATTATAGCAAGCTCCAATTTATCTTTCGGATCTTTTATAGAATCTTTAATCAGCTTATTTTTTTGATATGCTGCGTTGTTAATTGCCTTAATAGTTTTCTGTTTGTCCGGAGAATCTGCCAAAGATTTTTTCAAAGCTTTTATTTTGCTCTCAAGTTCTTTGTACAGCGATGAATTTTCGGGGTTGATTACACGCAGTAAGTCTTCATCAACAGTTTTATTGTTAGAATCAGCAAAGAATTGCATATAATCCTCAACATAATCATATTTATGCTTGAAAGAATCAATAAATGATTTTTCTCCGAGCGTATTTACTGCAAACATGGTTCTTTGCTGATTCCCCATTATTAAATCATAAATATCCTGGGTTGTAATCTCACATTGCGCCTCTCTCAAGATTTCTTTTTTCTTAAGCGCTGTATCAAATATCCTTAGAATTGTTTTAAGCTCATCAACATTTTTAACACAGCTATTTAGCCATGGATCATCCACTTCTTCATCGTATGTGTCTATTTTTTCAAAAAGCTCAAATAACTCTTTGCAATCATCTTTTTTTATTTCATCACAATCAGCGATAATTGCCATTATTGGAGATATTTGGTTCCATATGTCGCTGTTATAGATATATTTACATATTTCAACTTTCTCCGGAAGAATTTTATCAAGAGCAGAGTTTCTGGCGAATTCAAGATAGCGGTATAAATCGTTTTCATTGAGATTGGCTTTTATGAATTCAAAAATCTCTGGCAAATATTCTTTTGTGTCAGGATGCCTGCAGGAAAAAACTAAGTGTGAGTTAAACTCTCCTGTTTCTTTATAAATTTCTTTAGCCGCTTCTATAAACCTTTTATCATAATTCTTATCATCATCATAAAGTTGTTCAGCCAAATCATTTAGCTTACCAAAATCAGTAAATCCAAGCCCCAAAAAATCAGAAAAATCTTTGATAGTAAGACCGGTTGCAATTGGGAAGTAATTATATATAATAGATTTGGAACATCCTGCATCAATCGCTTTTTTTATGAAATCACTTGCATCACTAACATTTGTCCTTTTAGCCAGTATACTTATCTCCTCTGTGTCAAACCCGATTTCTTTAAGTTTGGCTTTGCCCCCTTTTACAGCTTGCTCTTTTTTGAATAATGACTTGATAAATGCTTTAATTCTGCTTGCAAAATTCGGCTTCTGCTGAAGGAGTTTCGGAGAAGCAGCTCTAAAGCCGACTGAATTATGCTTTTTATTCGGGAGTTTGTATTTATTATATGAACAGTTTATACTTTCGACTTTCATACGTATATGAAAACATGTAAAAATTATTTTTGCGCAAAAAAAAACAGTCCGCAGACTGTTTTTTTTTGATAACTATTTCAAAGCAACTGTCATATCAGCTTCGATACAAACCTTGCCGTCCACATAACCTACACCGTGGCTTTTGCAGATAGGACCTTTTGCCTTGATTAGTTCAATATGCATTTCAAATCTGTCACCAGGTCTTACAATATTTTTAAATCTAACATTATCAACACCTGCATACAAAGTCAGTTTGCCTTTATATTGCGGAAGGCACATTAAAACAGGTGCTGAGCATTGTGCAAGAGCTTCAAGCTGTAAAACACCAGGCATTACAGGATTACCAGGAAAATGTCCCTGGAAAAATGCTTCATTCATAGTCAGGTTTTTGTAACCTTTTGCGTATTTTCCCGGTACACATTCAGTAATTTTATCAACTAATAAAAACGGGTATCTGTGCGGAATCATTTCCATAATTTGCATTACGTCAAATGATAAAATATCTTCACCAGCCTCTGTTGTACCTATTTTTACGCCTAATTCTTCTGTCATAAATCTCTCCTTTATATTTTAACTAATTTAGTTTTAAGTATTTGTGCAACTTTTGTGTGAACAGCATGACCGGCTTCTTTTACAAGAATTTGAGCTCTCATATTTAAGGGAGAAACTCCTGTAAGGTATAAATCTCCAATTAAATCAAGTATTTTATGCTTAACCGGTTCTTTTTCGGAGCGCAGTTCTGTCGTAAAGCCTTCGTCCTTCAGCCCAACTGTATTATCAATCGTAACCCCTTTAGCAAATCCCAGCATTTGGAACTTTTTTAAATCCTTATAGAAACCAAAGGTTCGTGCTTCTATAATTTCATCCAGATTTTTGTTATCCATAGTCACCCAGGTTTCTTTTAAATCAGGATGATCATAGTTTACTGCATAAGTAATTCTTAACTCTTTATCGGGAAGAATTACCAGACTTGTTTTGCCATTCAGGTAGTACACAGGTTCGCTTACTGTATACAAATCATTGCTAACGCCTTCGATTCCGGCATTTCTAAATAATTCTACCCATACTTTAGAACTTCCGTCGAATGCAGGCATTTCAGTTTCAGAAAGATAAACATCAATTGAATCAATTCCGCAGATTGCGCAGGCTGCAACAAAGTGCTCACAAAGCATAACTTTGTATTTATAATCACCTAAAAGTGTTCTATGTTCTTTACTGCATAAAGTTACACAATGATCGGTTGAATATAAATTTTCAATACATACGTTAAATGGAACATCAGAACCTTTTGAAAAAATTCTTATATTTCCACCTCTTGAAGGTTTAATTATAACTTCGCATTCGCGATTTTTCATTAAACCTTTTCCTGATGTTTTTATTTCTGTTTTTATAGTACCCATTAGTTTTCTGTCTGCCCCTCTTCAAAAGAACGCAAAAGCGGTTCATATTTTTTGAACTTTGCTATCAAATCGCCGGCATCTTTCATAATCTTGAGCTGCTTGATAAATTCTTTTCTAGGAACAGCAGGTGCTCCAACAACGATTGATTTTGCAGGGAAACTCTTAGTAACTCCGGCCTGTGCTGCAATAATTGTATCATCTCCGATTGAAATGTGGTCTGCAAGACCTGCCTGACCTGCTATAACTACTCTGTCACCGATTACACAGCTGCCGGCAATACCAACCTGTGAAACAATCATACAGCCTTTACCTATACGGCAATTGTGGCCAATCATAACAAGGTCATCAATCTTGGTATTATCACCAACAATTGTATCTTCAATAGTACCTCTATCTATAGCGGTATTTGCACCTATTTCAACGTTATTACCTATTTGAACTGACCCAATTGAAGGTATTTTAAATATTACTTGTTCAACATCGTTTTCTTTTATTTCTCCATCTTTACGTGCTTGTTCAATGTTATTAGGATTTTCTGTAACAAAGCTGAAGCCGTCTGCACCGAGAGATACGCCATGATGAAGAATAACTTTATCACCTACTTTTACTCTATCACCTATACATACAGCAGGGTGGAAGAAACAATCATTTCCAATTATTGCACCGTTGCCGATATAGCCGTTAGCTAAAATTTTAGTGTTGTCGCCAATTTGAGCATTTTCTCCAATAACAACATTAGGGCCTAGAGAAACATTTTGTCCCAGTTTAGCAGATGGATGAACCGTTGCTGTAGGGTGTACTCCTGAATTTACATGAGGTTCTTCATAGAACATTGTAATAAGTTTCATCATTGCAAGTCTAGGTCTTTCCACCTCAATAGTAGAAAATCCGTCTATATTAACTCCCAAAGGAACAAGTGCTGCCTTAGCATTAGTTTTTGATAAATTGTTAATTTCATCTTCTCCTAGAGCAAGGGCAAGCGTATTTTCATCTGCAAGAAGCGGTGGAGCTATTTTGGTTATAGCAACATCTTTCGCTTTAGAAAGCATTCCCCCTGTAATTTGTGCAATCTGTTCCAATGTAAAAGTTTTCATAATACACTCCTTTTATTTATTTTAAACACCTATTAATAACATTTGTAGTAGATTTACCAGCAACAAAATCAATAAATTCTACTTTTATGTTGTTTCTTATAACAACATCTCTTTCCGGAAGAGTTTCCAGTGTGTAATCAGCTCCTTTTGTATAAATGTCCGGTTTAATTGCTTCTAGCAATTTTGACGGAGATTTCTCTTCAAATAATACCACATAATCGACACAGCTCAAAGAAGTTAATATTTCAGCTCTGTCTGCTTCACAATTAATAGGTCTATCATCTCCTTTTATAAGCTTTACAGACTTATCCGAATTAAGCATAACAATTGAAAAATCTGCTAGAGCTTTTGTTTTTTGCAGGTAACGAATATGACCTACATGCAGTATGTCAAAGCATCCGTTTGTTGCGGCATAAGTTTTCCCTTCTGCCTGACCGTTTCTTACAATATTAATAATTTCTGCTTGTGATACAACTTTACCCAATCAGCTCTTCCTCTTCATGTTTTCAATTGATATTTGTATGCTGTCTTTTATTTTATCGAAGCAATCTGCCTCTGACCTGTAGTAAATCTTTTTTTCAACGGGCATTTCCTTAGGGAGTCCGCTGTTTTCTATGAACTGCTTTGCTTGTTTCATTTTTTTATTAGTAGGTCTTATTGTAATTTTACTGGCAATCTTGTTTACATTCATTAGAATAACCCCATTTCAATAACTTTTTTGCAAATTCTCACTGTATTTAATGCTGCGCCAATTCTGATGTTGTCAGCAACGCACCACAGTGATATACCATTATTAAAAGCTAGATTTTTTCTAATACGTCCGACAAAAACAGGATTAACTCCGCTGGCATCTCTTGTCGTAGGATATTCATAATTTTCCGGATTGTCAATAACTTTTACTCCGTAAGCATTTTCTAAGATAGAACGTACTTCATCAGGTGTTATTTCTTTGCCGAATTCAATATCGACTGCTTCAGAGTGACCGTTGAATACAGGAACTCTGGCTGCTGTACATGATATTTTCACATCTTCATCAAGATGGAGAATTTTTCTTGTTTCGTTAACAACCTTCATTTCTTCTTTTGTATATCCATTTTCACAGAATACATCTATTTGAGGGATAACATTGAAAGAAATCGGTTTTTTGAAACATTTATTTTCAAAGGATTTACCTTCAAGATTTGCAATTGTATCGTCTCTTAATTCATTTATAGCAGCAAGTCCGGCACCGGAAACTGCCTGATAAGTTGAAACGATAAGTCTTGTAATGTCAAATTTTTTCAAAGGTTCTAATACAAGCATTAATTGAGAAGTTGAGCAGTTAGGATTTGCAATAATGCCCTTATGTTTTCTCAAGTCCTCATCATTTACGCCTGCAATAACCAGTGGAACATCTTTTTCCATTCTGAAAGCAGATGAGTTATCAATAATAACGCCGCCGCGTTTTACAATTTCCGGAGCAAATTTTTGGCTTGTGCTTCCGCCTGCAGAAGCCATAACAATATCAATATTATCAAAAATTTCCGGTACAGCTTCTTCTACTGTGTATTCTTTGCCCTTAAATGTAATTTTTGAACCAGCACTTCTTGCACTTGAAAGAAATCTAATGCTTTCAAATTCAACATTCAATTCTTCTGTAATTTTTGTAATTTCTCTTCCAACAACACCGGTTGCGCCTAAAATTGCTATTCTTGGTTTTCTCATCTTTTGTCCTTTATAAAATATTGTCTAATCCGTAAACAAAACTGTGATTTTTATCTACATATCTAACAGCCCTCAATACACCATCCATATAGCATTCTCTGTTCATAGAGTCGTGTCTTATTGTTAAAATCTGTCCTCCTGCACCAAAAATTACTTCTTGTGAAGCAATGTATCCAGGTAATCTAACAGAATGAATATGAATGTTATTATAAGAATTTGCCCCTCTAGCACCATCAATTGTTTCTACTTCAGGGCAGTTTCCTGTAATAAAATTGGTATTTTCACCAGCCATCATTAATGCCGTTTTAACAGCAGTTCCGGATGGAGCATCTTTTTTTTGATTATGATGAAGTTCAATAATCTCAGCGTTATTAAAATATTTTGAAGCCATTTGTGCAAATTTCATCATTAAAACAGCTCCAGTAGAAAAATTCGGTGCAATAAAGCAACCCAAACAATTTTGTGTCGAAATTATTTTTAGTTCATCAATTTGTTCATCGCTTAAACCGGTTGTTCCAATAACAATATTTATATTGTTATTCAAACAATAAAGAGCGTTTTCATAAATAGATTTAGGCTGTGTAAAGTCGATAAGTATATCAATTTTTACAGAAGCTGCTGCATCTTTTATAGTCGCAAACTCTCCGTCTTTTATATCTATTTTAGCAACAAGAGCCATGTCTTCAGCTTCGTTAACAGCTTTAATTACCTCTTGTCCCATTTTGCCGTTAGCACCGCATACAGCAATATTAATCATATGATATCCTCCTCCGAGTAAAATGATTATAATACAAACATACAAAAGTTGAAATATTAAGTTAAGAAAAACAAAAAGCCGCAATCTTTTGCGGCATTAACTCTCGTTAGATAAAGGAGTGGAGGAGAAAATAAAGAAAAGAGATTATACTTTATTAATTCCACATTATATAGTTTTTATAACACCTAATATATCATATTGTTACAAAACTTTACAATATTGTCTTATGAATAAACAAATGGAGGGCCGTTTTTGATCTCAAAAAGAATGTTATCTGCAATAATTTTCAGCTCTTCTTTTGATTTTCCCTGTTTTTTCTGAATAAAAAATTCATCACAAAGCGGCTCTATAGCAGATTCTTTTTTTGCCTTAAAGTTCCTTAGTTCAGTAGATACAAGTCTGTTTTGCAGGTCAAGCTCAATTTCTGCGTTATATTTTTTTACCTGAACTTCTTTAACAGCTTCAGCAGCAGCCTTGCCAGCGTATGCCAGGGCTGAAACTCCAGCTATTCCGAAGAAAAGATTTTTAAACTGCGGGTTTTTAGGGTTCATAAGCCAGTCGTAGAAAAATGATAAATAATCATTGACGTGGGAGAAATAGGTTATTTTGTTTCGTCCGCTTCCTCCCATCATTGGGTTTACCTTTTCTGTAGCCTGATTCATGGTGTCCAGAAGGTGGTTAAGATATTCTGCTTTTTCTTTCTCTGGCAGGTTTAGTTTTTCTACTGTTCTTTTAACTTCGTCCGGTTTTGCGTATACTGATTCTAGCAGATTCTCTATCAAGAGTTTATAAGCGTCTTTCCCGCTTAAAGTTTCTCCGTTATGCCCTTGTATATTCCCAATGGATTTGCCGTTATTAAAATCTTCAATAATATTATCCAGACCTTTTCGTGTATTTTTAAGCCCTCTGGTAATAAACTCGTCGCTTTTTCTAATATTCTTAGCTGTGTAGTATCCTAAGCTGAGAATTGACAAAAGGGTTAGGCTGCCTAATAACAGCAAACCTTTACTGTCGGTCTGTATTTTATTATTTTCATTACGTTTCCCCCTAAAAGCAAGCTCATTTGAGAATATTTTTGCTTTAGAAGAAAGCATACTTCTTATAATCTGTATCTTTCCCGAAAATGACTGTGTTTCAATGGCAATAAGATTTTCCTGTAGATTTTTCTGTATGTCAGCTTCCTGTTTTTTTACCCAAACTTCTTTAAATCCGTCAATAAAGATCTTTCCCATAAATGCCATAGAACCGAGTGTAATTACGCCTAATGAAGCTAGAATAGTTTTTCGATTCGGGGATTGTATCATACTGAAAATACTCTGGTGTATTTCATCATTTATACAGTGGTTGCGGGTAATTCCCGGCAGCAGATACTCTTTTGAAGATTCTAGCTTTCCTTTAGAGAATTTTTTCATCATAGCAGTAAAACCGCCAAGCAGTCCCATAACACCAATTGTAGCGCAGCATAGCGGCAGGAGCGGGTTTGTTTTTTTAGCTTCTTTTTCATATACTCTTTGGGGTAAATCAATATTTGTGTTGGAGATTACCAGTGTATCACAGGTTTCATCTAATATAGAAGCTTTAGGGCCTTCTAATAACGGATCTTTGACATAGGAGTTAACAATGATACCTTCCTTTATATAAGTATCATTGCGTTTTTGTGTATCAGTCATGTTTTTTTGATGTCTTGTCGATTCAAGATCCTGATTTATTTTCGGTATCATCCTGTTTCTTTCTCATAATTTTGTGAAGTATGGTTTTTAGATTAAAGATTTTTTTATCTTCGTCTATTTTTGTATCATCATCTCTGGTATTATTTCTTTTAAATATTTTAAATAAACCTTCCAGTTTTGATTTTATGCTGCTAATAAGCTCTGAAACTTTTTTTTCAACAAAAGCCTTTGCTTCGCCGAAAATGGCATTAAGCTTGTCTTGAATATCGACTAGTTTTTGTTTGATTTGAGCTAGTTTGTCTGTAATAGTGGAAATTATATTTAGTATAGCAGCTATACTTTTAGTTGCGCCTACGACGATATTAGTTATTGTATACGCAAAAGGTTTCAAAATAAAGCTGTTTGATATCCGGTTTGAGAAAGCGAGCATTTTTTGCGCCAGGCTTTCCATATTTTGCTGGAATTTAAGGATATTTTCAGCGTGTTGGAGTAAATTTTTTTCGTGGTTTTCAATGCGTTGTTCTCTTGCGCGCATCATCGCGCCAATCATAGCGCATTGATGATAACTCATCTCGCCGGCTTTTTGCGGACGCTCGCCGACTCTTGAGCTTCCCCCTCCGCCCATGCCGGAACAAATCGGACATGCGCCCGGTGCCATTCCGTGCGGGCAAGTTCCAGACTTTATACTACTTATGCTTTGAACATTCGTTGACAAAAAAATATTTCCTTTGCTGCTATTCTTGTTTTACCGCAGCATTGGAAACTATCAACAACTTTGACTCGAAGTGTTGCTAAAAGGGCGTGTTACCCCGGGCATTCTGACTATTTTAACAGCTGCGGCACAGTCACGGATTTCCACCGTAGTTTCCCCGTATTCAGTTTTCTTTATTTATAACACAGTCAGGTTTGTAGTACAATAAAATTATGCTAGTCAGAAGTTTTTATATAAAGGATATTGCAAATATCGCCGGCCCAATAATCCTCGGAAACTTAGGTTTTATCCTTATAGGTGTTGGCGACGTAATTGTTGCTGGCAGACATTCTACTAATACTCTTGCTGCAGTAAGTCTTGCTACAGCGATTATTAACTGTATTATGATTTTTGGCATAGGAATTTTATGCAGTATTTCAGCTGTACTTTCCAATTATCGCGGAGCAGGTAAAGAAGCGGAAAAATATTTTTACCCGTCTTTGAAATTTGCTGCAATTCTCTCTCTTATAATGTCAATTGCCGTTTTAGCTTTTATTCCATTAATAGATAAGCTGGGTTTTGAACCTGAGCTGGTACCGCTTATAAAAGATTATTTCTGGATTACATCTTTGTCAATATTTGGCGCATATCTGCACTGTATGGCGAAAGAATTTTTGCAGGCATTTGAAATAGTTATTTTTCCCAATATACTAACTGTTATCTGTATCTTTGTAAATGTCGGATTGAATATTCTTCTTGCTTTTGGATACGGAATTATTCCAGAAATGGGTACTGCTGGACTTGCACTGGCAAGTCTTATAACCAGATATATAATGGGATTTGTACTTTTTCTTTATTGTTTTAAGAAAGTCAGCATAAAACCTTTCAAAGATGCTGCTTATTATAAAGATCTGCTGAAAGTCGGACTTCCGGCTTCTCTTGCCGTAATGATAGAGTTTATAGGTTTTAATGCAATAACTGTTATTCTGGGAAGAATTTCAGGTATTTATGCAGCAGCGCAAAATATAGTATGTACTTTAACAAGTGTTTCTTTTATGGTTCCGCTTGCTATTTCAAATGCTACTGCAGTAAAAGTCGGCTTTGCAAATGGGGCAAAGTATTATAAGTCATTAAAAACCTATGCTTATACCGGAATTGGAATGAGTGTTGCATTTATGACCTGTTCCGCAATTGTTGTAGGGTTGTTTCCAGAGTACCTGGTAAGCCTTTTTACAAAAGATGCTGAACTTGTTCAGGTTTGTATTCCTGTTGTATTCTGTTTGTGCATGTTTCAGGTATTTGATGGTTTACAGGTTGCTCTCGCCGGCGTCTTTAAAGGAATAAAAAAAACAAGCGTTGTAATGATTGCAAATTTTATTTCATACTGGCTTGTGTCGATTCCTCTGGGATGTTTCTTCGGATTAAAATTAAAACTAAATCTTTTAGGTTTTTGGTATAGTTTGGGAATTTCTGCAATTGTTTTGTGTACAATAATGTTTGTAACTCTCTTAAGAAAATTTGCCAAAATGGAGGACTCATGCCGCACTTCTTTATAGGTGTAAACGACCACATAAATAATGGAGAAATAACTATTGGTAATACTGATACATACAGGCATATTGCACGTTCATTAAGAGCTAAAGCCGGAGAAAAGCTTCTTTTAATTGATGATAATCAAATTCAGTATGAAACCGTTATTAAAGAAATTTCTTCAAAAGAAATTAAATGTGAAATAAATAAGTCATATCCTTCAAAAAGAGATTTGGACTTTGATTTATATCTGGCTCAAAGTCCTCTAAGAAGTGATGCTCAGATTACAGTAATAGAAAAGGCGACTGAACTTGGAGTGAGAGGGGTGTATCCTGTTTTTACTGATAATTGTGCGCTTAAGGTTGATAAACACGAAAAGTGGCAGAAAGTTATGTTTGAAGCCTCAAAACAGTGTGAGAGGGCAAAAATTCCGACCTGCTATGCTCCACTATTGTTAGATAAAGTATTTCAAAATAAGTATGATAAGGTAATTATCTTTGCAGAACGCTCTGCGGATATGAGCCTAAAGCAATATCTTTGCAAAAATCCTGTTAAAAAAGGGGACAAAGTGCTGGTTGTGATTGGACCGGAAGGAGGGTTCTCAGAAAGAGAATTTAACTATTTCCGTGAAAACAACTTTCCGCTTATAACTCTTGGTGACTTAATTTTAAAAGCTGAAACTGCAGTAATTGTCGGGTTGGGAGATATTATTTATGAATATCAAGGATGATTTTATACTCTCTGAACTCCGGGATGGATATCTGGTAGGCGGTGCGGTAAGAGATTTTTTACTTGGAAAAACTTCATACGACCGTGATATAGCAATAAAAAATGCTGGTAAATTTGCGCGAAAACTTGCAGAAAAGTTTGATGCAACTTTTATTACGCTTGATGAGGAGTTTGAAATATACAGGCTTGTACTTCCGGATAAACTTAATTATCTTGATATATCTGAAATTCAGGGTGAAAATATAGAAGATGATTTAAAACGACGCGACTTTACTATTAACGCAATAGCCTATAATTTAAAAAATGATAGTTTTGTGGATGTAACAGGCGGATTAGAAGATTTGAAAAATGGCGTTTTGCGCCATATAAAGGATGAAAATTTTGAAGAAGATCCTTTGAGAATTTTAAGAGCGTTCAGGTTTGCTGCGGTAACCGGTTTTACAATGACTCCGGCCCTAAAAACTGCACTCCGTAATTATTCCACGCTTGCACTAAATCCTGCACCTGAACGTATTCATTATGAACTTATGAAACTCTTTGGCGGGAAATATGCCTCAGAAACGCTTTTATTGATGGATGATTTTGGATTGCTTGAGAACATTTTTCCTTGTGTTAATGAGATGAAGCGTGTTCCTCCTAATACTCACCATCATTTGGATTTGTTTCACCATGTTGTGGAAACTGTAAGGCAGATTGAGATAGCTTATTCAGAGGCTGAACCGGAAATCAAAGAACATTTAGATAATGTTGATTTTGGCGGCTTCCCGCGTATAAACCATCTGAAACTTGCCGGTTTTTTGCATGATATAGGCAAGTTTTCAACCTGGACAATAGAGCCTTCCGGCAGACACCGTTTTATAAAACATGATGATGTCGGGGCTAAAATGGTTATTCCACTTCTTAAGCAATGGAAATTTTCTAAGAAGCAGATTGATTATATTACTTGCATGATTAAAAATCACATTTACCCGTCAAATGTAATAGCTGCACCGGATTTAAACGAAAAGGTTATGATGCGTTATATCAGGAAAATGGGAGATAACGTTATTGATAATATTGTTCTGGCGCGGGCTGACCGACTCTCTGCCAGAGGTATTGATGTTTCGGAGGAAATGGTTAGTAATAATATTAACGGGCTTAAAAAGCTCTTGAATTTTTATCTGGAGAAAAGAGATACCTTAAAACCTCTTCCAAAATTGCTTGACGGAAATGAAATAATGAGTATGCTAGATATACAACCTTCTCCATTGTTAGGTGATATTGTTAATGCTCTCTTTGAAGCACAGCTTAATGGTGATATAACTTCAAAAAGTGAAGCAGAAAAATTTGTAAAGGATTTCTATTATGAAAGTAGTTTTAAATAGTGTGTTGTTTAAAGCACAACCGCCCAATTATACAAAAATTGACGACACTGTTTCCCGCTCGGCTCAGCCGGCAAAAGAAGACTTTAAGTGGCTGAAAGAACAGGGGGTAAGCGATATCATTAATTTTAGAACTATGTATAAGCCAGACCTGAATTTTTCAGAAAAGAACGTTGTTGAATCATTAGGCATGAATTATCATAATATTCCCACTGTGTCAGCTGCGCCGCAGCAGGAGGGTGTAAATCTTTTTCTAAGACTTATAGAGAATATAAAACAAAGGAATGGAAAAGTTCATATACATTGCAAGGCCGGGGCGGATAGAACCGGAATGTATTCTTTTATTTACAAAATGTTAAATGGTATTGGAAATTTAAACGACAATAAGGCCGAGTGGATTTCTCACGGTCATAATACTAAAAGATACCCTGATATGATTGCTTGGGCAGAAAATATTTTGAAAAAGTTAAAATAGCTCCATCCTTTATAGAATGGAGCTAGAATTCTTTTTTAAACCGCTTTTGGTTCTGTTTCAACCGTAGTTTCATCACCCTTGAAAGCTGGAGCTTTAGGAGTTTCTTCTGCAGTTGTATCAGCAGCTAAAATTGCTTTGTTATAGTTTGCAATAGCTTCTGCCCCTTTAAAAGATGTTTTATTTTCAATTGGGCTTGTTACTGTTTCTGTTTTCGGAGCTTCTTGTTCATTAGACTTTACCGGTGCAATAGCTGCGCTTGCTCTAAAATTAATTGGATTAATCATACATTTCTACCTTCTACAAACTGATACACATATTTTATAAAAGAATTATACAATTAAAAATTGCCTGTTTATACAATTATCTTTACAAATTTTTACATAAAAAACACCCTCCATATGGAAAGTGTTTTTTTATAAAAATATTTATACTATTCAGCTGATACAGCTTCTTCAGCCGGAGCTGCAGCTTCCTCAGCAGCTTTAGCTGCTTCTTCTGCTTTTCTTGCTTCTTCTTCAGCCTTTTTAGCCTGAGCTTTTTTAGACAGTTTAACAACTTCGGATTTCTTGTAGTTTAAAGTACCGTCTTCATTGCAGTTAGTAATTAAGTACTTAACTGTATCTGTAGGCTGTGCACCTTTAGAAATCCAAGCAAGAGCGCTTTCTTTGTTAAGTTTCATTTCTTTTGTTTTTGGATTGTAGTAACCTAATTCTTCAATTGGTTTACCTTCTCTTTTTGTAGTTGAGTTAATAACGATAACTCTGTATGTAGGAGCTTTCTTAGCGCCTAATCTTTTTAATCTGATTTTTAACATTTCAATTTCCTTCTTTTTTCTAGTATATGGAGCAGCTTAACTTGAATATCTACTCCTAGCCGCTATACTTGAATAAGTCTAAGAGGATACGACTTATCCATTTATAAATAAACACAAAAAAAGTAGTAAATCAAGAGGTGAATGCTAATTGTTATCAAAGGGGTAAATGAAACCAGCGGATTTAACAGTCTGGCTGCTCCACCTGTTGTATCAAATGTTAAAGCTTTTTCTAGAGCCTTCTTCGTGGTATAAACCGCCGCCGCAGATTGTTTCAATAACTTTCAATACAAATTCTCTTGATGCATCAGAAGAGTTCAAGAAAAATTCTCTGTTTGCAAGGTGTCTTATCTTAAAAATAGAGTTCTGTGTTTTATCAGCCGGCACAAAGAGTGATGCAACTTCTTTATCAAGAAGAACCTGCATCATATCACTTCTGGACGTAATACCTTCCATAAGTTCATTGTAGTTGCCGTTTATTGCCATAATACGTCCGGAAAACATTGGCGGGGCACTTTCTCTAAACAAAGCCTGAGGTTCGTAATTACATCTTGTTGTAAGGCTTATTGTATGCCACAAAATATTAATAACAACGACTGTTTTGTCCTTGTCATGATTAACATAAATATTTTCGGTAGTAACTCCGCGTGCAGCAAAAGACTGTTTTAAAGAATCTGCTGTAGCTTTCAAATTATCAATCATTTCTGCAAAGATTTCTGTTGTATTCATCGTTGCATGCTGATAATCAAGAAACTGCTTGTACATATGCGTAGATACAAGCCCTATGCGTTCCTGGATTAGTGTGGATTTTCTAAAGGAAGTTTCCATATTGTTGAAATTTTCGTAGCCTTTACTCAAAATTTATAAAGCCTCCTTATATAATTGTACACTCAAATGTATGTCAATGTAAACAACAATATGTGAAGTTTTGTAACGATTTTTCTAAAAAGTGTTATTAATTATCAAAAATGTGGAATAGAAAAAGTATAAGGAGGATTTAGTTATGGAAATCTTAAATTTAGTATTATTTGGCGCAGTATTCTACCTGGCATTAATCGGCATTCCGACTCTGTGCGAAAGGTTTAAATAGGGATTATTTAATCATAATCCCCTTTGTGCCTTCCGGTACAACAATTGCAAAACCGAGGCGGTCTTTTTTGACTTCATATCCTTTAGGAAGTGTGCGGGTTCCGGTATCAATACCAAGAACATCGTTTGTGATGTAATAATTGCCGAGTTCATCTTTGGCAATTAAGGTACCTTCGGGCATTTGCTTTGTTTTATTAATCTCAGCAATTTGTTCATCGCTGAGTATTCCTGTAAAAGCCTCCAGAACTGAGATTGGTGTGGTATTTTGCGTTTGAGTTTGTTCTTTTTTCTTTAAGAAAATTGATTTCTGGTCAATTGGAACTATTTTTGCAGCACCGAGGATATTTTTTCGTACTTCATACCCTTCCGGAAGCGTTCTTGTTCCGGTTGTTAAATTAAGGCGGTCATTTTCTATGTCATAGTCCCCATCTTCAGTTTTGACAATAATTGTTCCCTCCGGAACCTGACGTGTGGAATTAATTTGAGCAATCTGTTCATCTGATAGTAATCCGGTTGCTGCTTCCAAAAAACCAATTTTACTCTGATTTTGGGTTTCCGGCTTTTTGTTTCCTTTCATAAATAAGCCTTTTGTACCTGTTTCAACTACATGAATGAATCCCATAACATCTTTTTCAACACTAAATCCTTCAGGAAGAGTTGTTGTGCCGGTTTCCATTCCGCTTCGGTTGTTAACAAGTTCATAATGCCATCTGCCGGTTTCGACTTCACGACTGCGTCTGTTACCTTCACTGTCTGTATAATATTCAGTCTTGGTTTCATCAATTTTTGCAAATACGGTGTTTTGCGGCGCCTGTCTTGTTTTATTGATTTTTCTTACATCTTCATCACTCAGGCGGTTAAATTCAACTGCAAACCAATCTACTTTATGGTTATTCTGTCTGTTATCAATATTGCATGATGTTAGTACCGGAGCGGTAACAGCACTGACTGCTATAGCAGCGGGTAAAACTTTGCGTAATCCAGTATTTACCGGTATATAACTTCTTATTGGTTTAATGTTCATTTATGCCTCCTTGTTTTTTAAAACCGGTAAAAGGTTTTTTTGCTAGTTTGTAAGCCTTGAAAGACATCCATTAGATGTTATTAGAGCAAGTTTTTGTTCTTCAGATTCAATATCAATGGAGGAGAATTCTTCATTCTTTACAAGGTCAATAAATAGTTTTTCAAATAATATGTAAATTATTTTGGATTGATTATTGTATTTCTGCAAAAGAGCCAGCGTGTCATTAATTATAAGCAAAGCTTCGTCCTGTTTTGATTCAGAAATCTGGAGTTTTGCAATAAAATAACGCGCAAGTGTAAGTATGTTAAATATTGCAGAGTTTTCAGCTTTCTCAAGTATATCATTATAAATAATTTCAGCTTTTTTCGTAATACCAATATTTGCGTAAGAATATGCTATTAATAGGTCGCAGAACATTTCAAGCTGTATCTGGTGCAGGTCAGCTGCAAGCAGCTTTGCCTGATATATATTCTGTGCAAAAGTTTTGTAGTCATCACTGTGTTGTTCAAATTCCTGTAGAATTAGATATATAACTTTTGCAAATGCGGTAGAGCTTTCTATGTTTGAAGGTGAAAAACGCTGTCCGTTCAGAAAATCCCTTATAGCCAGTATACAGTCTTTGTCTGGAAGTTCTGTATTAAGCGACGCTTTAATAGCCTGAAATAAATCATCTAAGCCTTCATCCATAAGGAACAATTTTGCAAAAGCTGCGAGCCTGAATGTTTCAAGCATATGACCGATGAATAGGTTCGTAGAGAAGCTGGCCGGCTTAATTTTTTCTATTACTGTAGGCTGTCGTATTCCGAGCAAATCTTTTGCAACGTCTACACATTGCGCAAAATCACCGATATTAAATAGAATTTCAATATTTACCAGAGAAAGAAGCAAAAATTTTGTATTTATATTTCCGTCGACTACAAGTGTCGGGTTAGGCATTCTCGTAAGAATATTGTGTAATAAAGTTAGTGCATCTGTGTAATTTGACGCAATCAAAGCGCCTTGCAGCATCAAATTTGATAGTTTTACTATTTTCTCGTCATTGTTTTCATTCATTGCATCTATTAAGAGAACATTTTCAATGGCATAAATTTTCTCCGGAGAATAGTTATACAAACTCATTAGGATATTTTGATACACTTCTTTTTTATTGTTTTCAATATCTTCTTCAGGTATATTATTTTCGATATGTTCAATCAGAGATAAGAAGCCTAGACAATTTTTTAAATAAGAATCATAATCTCCTGCAGCCATTGCAAACTGGGAGTTTCTCCACAGGAGAAGATACTCTTCTTTAAACAATGAAAGTTTTCCCATTATAAGCAGTGTTGTTGTATCATCCAAGCCTTTTCCTATATTTGCCAGAATATTTTTTGCAAGAAATTCATTTACATTTTTTTTCAAAGAAGCTTGAATAACCGGTTTTACTAGATTGTAGTTATTAATATAAAGCACATTGTTTTCTGAATATGCAAAACCTGTATTAATAAGTGTTTGAACAGCTTTCTCTGTGTTTTTGATGCCAAGCTTGGTAATTACTTCAAAGTCAAGCCTGCCTCCTAGATAAGTAGAATAGGCAAGTATCATTGAGGCATCCATATCTTTACTTAATTCTTTAAGTCTGGCTTTTAATAATCCGGCAAGACTGTTAGGGAGAATAACAGAACCGTTATTTTTTATTATAAGTCTGCCATCAAAATTTATTAATATATTTTTTTCAATCAGGTATTTTAACGCGTTATCAAAATATAGAAGAGAACCATTATAATTTTCTTTAATTTTTTCAAAAAAGAATGATTGAATAAAGTCAGATGCTTCTTCTTTTACTGTTGACAGAATAGAATCCATGTTGGACTTTTGAAGAGTGTATTCGGTGTATAAAGGTGTTCTTAAAAGTCCTTTGACTTTGGAATGAAGAGAGGTTTCACTGTCAGTGATAAATACAAATTGTGCATTAATATTTTTAAACCTGTCAAAATAAAGCTCAAGCGTTTGAATGGACGTGTCATCCATATATTCAAAACCTTCAATTATTACAGCACAGTTTTTGAGCGAACTTAAGAATGCTCCGAAATCTTCCATATATGCAAATCTTGCATCTTCAGGCGTAGAGGCTTTTCTAGGTTTTGAGTTAATCAAATCAATGATTGCCTTAAATCGTTTTACATCAAAATCCGGCGGTATTAAAGCTTTATGGAATGAAAGTCCGTAATAATCTTTAAAAAGCTGCTCAAAGACACCCCAAGGCTTGTAGTTAAGTTCTTCCGAACAGATGGCGCGAACCGGTTTTAAACCTTTTGACTCCAGATAGTTAACCAAATCTCCGGTGCGTATTTCTAAGTCCTTCTCAGAACGGATTGATATAATTTTGTTGTTTTGAAGTTTATCCAGTAAAGATACAGCGTTAACTTTTTCAAACTTACACTTTGCATTAATGTCAAAAACCTTAAAGCTGTATATATCATCAGAAGGCTCATTTGCAGGTTTGGTAATTTCTTTTTGATGAACTTCCAGTTGGACATCTGTGTTTTTTTCAGAAGGGGGCAGTACATAGCTGTCTAGCAATATTTCATAAAACATTAGCGGTGTGCCGTTTTGTTCTACAGAATACAGTGAGTCTGTCTTATAATCTTTGCTTATGCAGTCGCAGACATACTGGTCTAGTATAATCTGCATTCCTTTAAGATAACGTTTTTCATTCTTTTTAACGGAAAGCAGTTTTACATTTGTATCTACGATTGTTTTATCGAGCAGTTCCTCAGATGATTTTTTAATTATGGTTATATTCAATTTTAAAGGAGTACTGAGTTCTTCAATTACATTGGCGTTGAGTTCAGAGAATGCATTTATTATTTTTATAGCAAGCCTTATTGCTTTATTAGCAGAGGTCGGGAATGATAATTCTTTATTCATATTAATGATAAACGTATCATTATAATTAATAATTTTCCCGTCAATACCTTTGAATTGAGCCATTAGCAGGTTGCGCAGCCTGAAAAAGAATTTTGTAAAAAGTTCTTGAGAGCCAAGCAGACGTCTTATATTTTTCAGGGATGAAAACTGTATAATAAGCGAGGCGAATTCATCAGTTTCGCATTCCTGATAAGCAACGCTTGTTTTGACCGGAAATCCGCACTTACATTTTTGTGCAGATGTAGAAACTGTTTTGCCGCATTTGGAACATTTTGTAAGAATTATATAACCGCATTTTTCACAAACGGGTGATTCTCCTAAAGAGTGGCAATTCGGGCACTCCAGAGCTAAAACCTTATGGCAGTACGGACAAACTGTCATATTATCTGAAATCGTTTTATGACACTTAGGACATTTCATATGTATGATTATAGCCTAAAATTAAACTTTATGCTACAATTGGGAAGTGGAAGTTGAGGAGTTGACATGACTATATTGAAGATTATAACAGAGCCGGCGATTTTAATTATTACGGTATTTTTTCTGTTTTTTATAATGACTGTTTTGAGAAATTATGCGTATGTAGAAAAGAACCTCAATTCAGTTTATAATTTTTTAAAGTCGTTGAATAAAAAAGAGTTGTCATACCGTTTTAATGAACTTGATAACTTTATGAAGAATAATCCTTTTACGTCAACATCGTGGGAAGATTTTAAAAAGGCTTTGATTTTCCCTGAAAAACTTTATATAGCAACAAAAAATCCTACAAATACCGGAGATTTTAAACCGGAAATCTATCTAACGATTGATGCTTCTTATTTCTTTAATGAAGATACTCTTGTGTTTTCAAAAATAAACCATAAATTTATACAAACAATGCCTACGCTATTAACAGGTTTAGGCCCGTTTTTTACTTTTTTGAAAATGGCGGTTGCTTTTACTGAAGTTAATTTTTCAATGGAAGCCAATGTTGGAGAGTCTTTGAATGGTTTGATTGCAAATATTCAGATAGCAGCTTTATGTTCTGTTTTTGCAGTCGGATTTTCTCTGTTATTTATGTTTATAGAAAAAATTATGTATAACAGAATGTGCAAAAAGTATTATCTGGCGATACAAAAGGAGTTTATCAGGCTTTTTGATGTAGTTACGAGCGAAAAATTCCTTATTGATCTGGTAAAAGAGTCAAAAATTCAGAACGTAACTAATGAGAAATTGTTAAAAGCTTTACCTGAGAATTTTGCAAAAGCTATGGAAAAGAGTATCGGTGAAACGACTCTGCCTTATCTGGAAAATATCTTATACAGTTTGAATAAGCTGAATGAATCTTTTAATAAAGGCTCCGGCGGAGATGTTGTGGATAAACTTTTCTAGAGGGGCAGGTGATAACTGATGAGAATAAGACCGCACAAAGATGACAGCAGTGAAAATAATATATTCTGGGTTACAATGACTGACCTTATGACAGCTCTTGTGCTGGTATTTATTGTGCTGTTTTTTTATACATATATGACAAGCTACTATGAAAAAATTCAGGGTAAGATGGAACAGAGCAGGGCTTCTGAAGCTTTGGAACAAGCATTAAAAGAACAGAACATAGAGGCTAATATTGATACTTCCGGAGTAGTCAAAATTTCTGACTTAGAGCTGTTTGATGTTAACAGTTATGAGCTTTCTGAAAAAGGTAAACAGTATCTTTCGAAATTTGCTCCGGCTTATCTGAATTCTATTTTTTCTAATGAATATCTTGATAAAAATATAGAAAGAATTATTATACAAGGCCATACAGATTCTCAAACTTTTCAAGGTAAGTATTCTGATGATGAACAATATATGAAAAATATGGAGCTCAGCCTAAAAAGAGCTTATGCAGTAGCTAATTACATGACAAATACTCCTTATAATAAAGCAAACGGCAATAGATTGCGTAAAATGATTATAGTAGAAGGTGCAAGTTTTTCCACACCTGTTCTTGTTAACGGTAAAGAAGATTATGCAAAAAGCCGTCGTGTAGAATTAAAGGTTGTTATGAAGGAACCTTTGTTAGATAGAGAAAATCTTAAATAATATACCAATCAGAGCAGAAATTAATATATAAAATAAAGGATCTTTTTTTGATTTCCAGCTTATTAACAGAAGTGCGGCAAGTAAAATCATAGCCTTAATATCCTTTATTTCCGGTTTTAAAAGTCCTATTGCAACAGATGTTAAGAGAGCGCAGCTTATTGGTTTTAAGGTTTCTATAATCGATTTTACATAAAAATTATCACTGAATTTTTTTAGCAGTTTAGAAACAATTATTACAAGGAATAGTGAAGGCAGCATTTCTGCGGTTGTAGCAAGAGCAGAACCTAAAACACCTGCGCTTTTTAAGCCTGCATAAGTCGCAACATTAATACCTACCGGTCCCGGGGTAATTGACGCTACTGCAACCATTTGTGTTAATTCATCAAGCGAATACCAGTTATATACCTGAGAAATATGATATAGAAAAGGTATTGTTGCGTATCCGCCGCCAAAGGAAAATAAACCTATTTTAAAAAACTCTAGAAACAAATGTATATATATCATTCTTTTGCCTCCCTGAGTCTTTTATATAAAACCCCGAGCATAGTGAACAACACAATGGTTTGTATAGGCGACAGCTTAAATACAAGCAGGGTCGCAAGAGTGAGAATAAAAATAGTATAAAAGTAAGTGTTTTTATTTGATTTTTGCCACATTTCTTTGACAGTCAAGACAATAAGGGCGATTACAGAAATCCCGACACCCCAGAGCGCCCCCTGTACATATGAATTATTTGTTAAAGCTCCTAAAACTGAAGCAAGCAGTACTATACACCAGAAAGGTACAAATGTAACACCTATCATGGCTGCTACAGCACCCCATTTACCCTTTAGCTTATATCCGATAAACATAGATATATTTGCAGCAATAATTCCTGGAAGAGATTGAGCAAGGGCAAAATAATTAATTAAGTCATCATGCGACACAAGGTTTCTTTTGTCTACAAACTCACTTGTCATAATTGGTAAAATGACATAGCCGCCTCCGAGCAGTATAGCTCCAATTTTTACAAAAATTAAGAACAGCTTAAAGAGTGACATTTTTTCAGTTTCCGTCCTATTCTATAAATTAATTTTTCATCTTCATCCGGCGTAAAGCCTGTTGTTGTAAGGTAATTTCCTACAATTGTAGAATCTGCGCAATATCTAAAAGCCTTTTCGATAGTTTCTTCAGACAATCTGGCTTTTTTACCGCCGGCAATTCTTATAGAAGCTTCAGGACAGGCGATCTTAAATATGGCAAGTGTTCTGAGAATATTTTCTTCATCAATCTTATCACCATAATCTGCAAAAGGAGTATTTGGAATAGGTGTAAGAATGTTTACAGGAATACTGTCAGGATTAATTTCAGCAAGCTCCAGCGCCATTTCAATCCGCTGTTCAATGCTTTCGCCCATACCGATAATAACACCGCAGCACAGTTCCATTCCATATTTTTTTACGAGTTTTGCAGTGTTGATTCTGTCCTCATAAGTATGAGTCGTGCAAATTTCCGGATGATATGACCGGCATGTGTTAATATTATGATGAAATCTAACAAGACCTGTTTCTGCAAGCTTTTTTGCCTGGTTTTCATTTAAAATCCCAATGCTGGCACAGCTTTTAATCCCCTCTTTATTTAAAGTTTTAATCATATCCAGCATTGTGTCAAAATCGCTTTCATCAGGAGTTTTGCCGGAGGTTACAATAGCGACCCTGTCAGCTCCGTTCTTTTGGCTGTCACGAGCGGCTTCCAGAACTTCATTTACCTCCATCAACGGATAAGACTCGATTTCTGTGTTGTAATGTGAACTTTGTGCGCAATATTTGCAATTTTGAGAGCATTTGCCATTACGCGCATTTATGATAGAACAAAACTCAACTTCGTCTTTTAAGTATTTTTTAGACTCATTTAAAAGAGCGTCTAAGTCCATATTGTATAAGTTTAATAATTCGGCTTTTGTATACATATTTTTGTCCCTTCCTTTATGATATTGTATCATAAAAGCTGCTTAACATTTCTTTATAGAAAAGCAATTTTAATGATTGTTTTTACTTATAGAGGGTGTGTAGTAAGTAAAAGGTCCGTTATGTATATTTCTGGAAATCAGTATTATAATCCGAATTTTCAAGCAATGAAAAAATCTCAGTTTAAGGGGATTGATTATGCTGTTGTGGAAAAATTTAAAGCACCGATAGAAAAGTTTGATGTAATTGCAGATTTTCAAAATTGGGCAAAGACTCAGGTGCAAGTTATTACAGAAAGAAAATTTCCTGCCCGCAGCAATGAAGCCGTTACGCAGCGAAAATGGATTTTAAAAGATTGGTTTGATTACGTAACGAAAGGAAATGATGCATATAGTTGGGCGATGCGGCTTTTAATCTTAGCAGGCGTAACTTCAGAGTTATCAGAAAAGAATGATACTCTGCCGCCAATGTTCTCCAAAGGTGTTCTTGCCGATACTGTATTTAGATTGAATAGCGAACTTCAAGCCGAGCCGAAAAAAGATTTTAGCTTTAATAAGTTATATAAAAATAATTTACGGTCGCATTTGCTTAATGATACAAATACAGGCACAAATAAGACCGGCTGGGTAGTAATCCCTTCTAAAAAGAATAACCCTGATAATTTTGAAGCGAATGTTGATAAACTTAAAACACTTTCTTACAAGACCTGGTGTACAAAATCCTTTAATGCAGAACCGTATTTGAGCGAGGGAGATTTCCATGTTTATCTGGAAAATGGACAGCCGAAATTAGGAGTACGGTTTGTAGATGGTGCTGTGAAAGAAATTCAAGGTGTTTTAAATAATGGAAAAATTCCTCTAAATTATTTCGAAATATTTGAGAAATACAGGAAAGAAAACAACTTGCAATTGAATCAAGATGCGGAAAAAGAAGTTGATTATGCAATACAATCCCAAAAAGGTGCCGAGGGAATTAAAAAAGAATTGGGTGAAGCAATAGAAAAGCATGATATGAAAAGAATATTTGAATATTTTGGAATGAAGCCAGAGGAAGGGCCTGACGGGAAATTTATAATTTCTCGCTATAAAGTTCCTGCTTGTTGTTCCTATGCAGATTTAGGAATTAATGACGCAGAGTTATTCAAATCAATATATTCAATTAGAACTAAATCTGTAGATTGCAAAGATATGTCTGATGAGGCTTGGTATATCATGATGGAGCTTACGATGTCAGGACGTGGTTAATTATTAACAACCGCAGGTTAAGCCTGCACATAAATTAATTGACTGGCCGGTTACACCTTTTGCTTCATCAGAAATTAGATATTTAACCATTCCTGTAATTTCAGAAGGTTGAACAAATCTTCTTTGAGGAATGCATTCAACAATTTCTTCCTTAGAAAAATCTCCTTCATTAGCAGATGTATTTCCCATATCTGTATCAACCCAGCCCGGATTTATAGTATTAACAGTTATTCCATATTCAGCAAGCTCTAATGCTAAAGCTTTAGTTGCTCCGATAAGTCCTGATTTTGTCGCAGAATACAGGCTTGCTCCCGCTTCTCCCATAACACCGCTTATTGAACCAATATTAATTATTCTGCCCCATTTTTGTTTTTTCATATAGGGAACTGCACGTGAAATCAAGTACATAGGAGCTTCCAAATTAGTCCGCGTAATATGTTCAATTTCATTTATTCCGATTTCTTCAATATGAGAGTAAATATATTCTCCTGCATTGTTTATAAGTATATCAATCCGGTTGGCTTCAATATAATCCCCGAGTTTTTTCATCCCTTCAAGTGTTCCAAGGTCGCAAACGCAATAATTTTTAAACGATTTCAAAAGGTCTTCATTTCTTCCGCATGTAAAAATGCAGCCATTCATCCCTCCGGCAATATTTTTTCCAATACCTTTACTCCCGCCTGTAACCAGTATATTCATAAGCTAATTATAACATAAAAACCAAAAGGGCGGCTAAACCCTGCATTAGCCGCCCGACATTTATGATAGGAATTGCGCCTGATAAGTTTTATAGGAAATAGGCGCATCCTGTGCTTCCGGTTTATTTGATAACCCGAAAGCCTGCTGTGCTTCCGTTCTTAAGCCTGCAAAGTATGTCATAGCCTGTCCGTCAATTGCACTCTGGCTTAATAATTGGATAGCGTTGTTAAAGGCTGCATAATCTTTGTCATAATCACCTGTCGCCTGTATGCCGATTTGTGCACATAACCCTGCCCAAGGTATTACCTGCTGATTATTCTGATTTTTAATCTGTTCCTGAACCTGCGATGAATACTCTTCATACATCGCAGCATTTAGTTTCTTTAAATCATCAGTTTTGCCGGTCGGGGTAATATCAAAATCGTCAAAAGCCCGTTCTAATGCAGCAGAATTTGTAGGCACCCTGCCTAGATAAGAGTAGATGTTTGCGCTTGTGTAAGAATATACTCCGTTGACCGTGAAGTTTGACATGATACACACCTCTTATATGATATATAATATATATCGGCATATTTTCTGAAAACTTTAGGATTTTTTGAATAATATTTACAAATCTTTACAAAAATAGGCTAAAAACTAGTAATAACAACAAATTTAATCTAAGAGTATGTGATTAACTTTGTAAAGTTATGTAACAAAGATTACTTTTGATGAAATTGAGCTAAATTTATATACTTTATATATATGTAAGACAAATATAAGAGAGCAAGACAGGTAAAATAATTTTAAAATTGCAAACAGCCGTTATAAAAACGGTATATTTCAAACCGTTTGTAATTTGAAAAATATTAAACCGGCTTAAGTAAGAACGCCTTGAAATGAGAGAAATTAAGGCCTTAAGTAAATACGCTCTTTTATCAGATTAAAAGATGAGGTATTAAGTATGGCTTTATTAGAAACGTACAATATTAATGCTATGGCTACGCAGATTTCGCGCGAATTTTATATTAATGAGAATAATCATGCTGATGACAAATCATACATTCTAATGGATGAAATGAGGCTTTTTGCAATGGATATGAAATCGAGAGTTACGTTTATATCCAGAACAAAAAAATAGGTTTTTAATAATACCAAACCATCTTACTTAACTAATTTAATTCCCCAATCTATTAGCGCCTGATTTGAAAAAATTAGGCTTTTTTTTATTTTGTAAAAAAAAACGAGCGGTATTTTTACCGCTCGTTTTGGAATATTGTTCTTATACGTTACCGTAGTAAGCATCAATGTAGATTTGTTTGATATCTGACATGAACGGATAAGCAGGGTTAGCACCTGTACATTGATCGTCAAATGCCAATTCAACAAGCTCATCAAGGTTCTTCATGAATGTTTCTTCATCAACACCGAAGTCTTTGATAGATTTAGGTAGTTCGATTCTTGTCATCAAGTCATCAACAGCATTGATTAACAATTGAACTTTTTCATCATCATTGTTGCCACCCAGACCTAATTCGTCAGCAACCTGACCGTATTTAGCCTTAGCACAAGGGAATTTGTACTGCGGGAAGATTGCTTGTTTATGCGGTGCATCAGAAGCATTGTATTTCATAACCTGTCTGATTAATAATGCGTTAGCAACACCGTGAGGTACATGGTACATAGCACCAAGTTTGTGAGCCATTGAGTGGCATAATCCTAAGAAAGAGTTAGCGAATGCCATACCTGCAATAGTTGCAGCATAGTGCATTTTTTCTCTTGCCATAGGATCGTTAGCACCTTCTTTGTAAGATCTTTCAAGATATCTGAATACTAACTTAGTTGCTTCTAAAGCATTTGAGTTAGTGAAGTTTGTAGCCATGCAAGATACATAAGCTTCAAGTGCGTGAACGAGAGCATCAATACCAGAAGCTGAAGTCAAGCCTTTTGGCATACCATCAACGAAGTTAGGGTCAACGATTGCCATATTTGGTGTTAATGCATAATCTGCGATTGCATATTTTACGTGAGTTTCGTCATCTGTAATAATAGCAAACGGAGTAACTTCTGAACCTGTACCTGAAGTTGTTGGTACTGCAACCATTGTAGCTTTTTTGCCTAATTCAGGGATGCAGCATATTCTCTTTCTGATATCCATAAATCTCATAGCGATATCTTCAAAGTTTGTATCAGGTTGTTCATACAGTAACCACATAATCTTAGCTGCGTCCATTGGAGAACCGCCGCCTAATGAAATGATAACATCAGGTTCAAACGGTTTTAATATAGCCATAGCTTGATCGATTGTAGATAATGTTGGATCCGGCTTAACATCGAAGAATACTTCGTGCTCAATTCCGATTTCATCCAATACATTAGTAATAGCATTTACAGCACCAGAGTTGAATAAGAATCTATCTGTTACGATGAATGCACGTTTTTTACCAGCAAGTTCACGAAGAGCAAGATCAATAGCGCCTCTCTTGAAGTAAACTTTAGCAGGAACCTTAAACCATAACATATTTTCTCTCCTTTCAGCAACGGTCTTGTAGTTCAATAAGTTTTCAACGCCTACGTTACCTGAAACAGCGTTACCACCCCAGGAACCGCAGCCGAGAGTTAGTGACGGCTCTAACTTGAAGTTGAATAAGTCACCGATACCGCCCTGAGAAGAAGGCTGGTTAATCAATACACGGCAAGTCGGCATTTTTTCAGAATACTTGTCAATTCTTTCTTTATGACGTTCGTCAGTATAGAGAACTGAAGTGTGGCCTAAGCCGCCCTTGCTTACAAGTGTGTAAGCTTTTTCTGCAGCATCTTCAAAGTCGCTTGCTCTGTACATTGTAAGTACAGGTGATAATTTTTCTCTAGAGAATGGATCTTCCCAATCAACTTCCGGTCTTTCTACTAATAATATTTTTGCATCTTCCGGAACATCAGCCCCAAATCCTGAAAGTTCTGCAATTCTGTGCGGTTTTTGACCAACAACGTCAGGGTGTGCAGTACCTCTCTTAGGATCGATAAGAGGAAGGTCGATGAGTTTTTGTTTTTGGTCTTCATTTAGAAGGTAAGCACCACGGTAAATAAATTCGTTTTTAACTTCTTCGTAAATGCTGTCAACAACTACTACAGATTGTTCAGAAGCACAAATCATACCATTATCAAAAGATTTTGACATAAGTATAGAAGAAACAGCCATTTTAATATCAGCAGTTTCATCAATAACTGCAGAAGTATTACCAGGACCTACGCCTAAAGCAGGGTTGCCTGATGAGTATGCAGCCTTAACCATACCAGGACCGCCTGTAGCCAAGATACAATCAATGTTAGGGTGTTTCATCAAAGCGCTTGAAAGTTCAATAGATGGAACGTCAATCCAGCCGATAATATCTTCAGGAGCACCTGCTTTTACAGCAGCATCAAGAACGATTTTTGCAGCTTCAATTGTGCATTTTTTAGCTCTAGGGTGTGGAGAGAAGATAATACCATTTCTTGTCTTCAAAGCGATTAAAGATTTAAAAATTGCAGTTGAAGTAGGGTTTGTAGTAGGAACGATACCTGCTAAAACTCCTAAAGGTTCTGCAACAATTTTAATACCGTTGATTTTGTCTTCTTTGATAATACCGCAAGTTTTTGCATTTTTGTGTTTGTTATAGATGTATTCAGAAGCAAAGTGGTTTTTTATAATTTTATCTTCTAAAACGCCCATTCCGGTTTCTTCAACAGCCATTCTTGCAAGAGGAATACGAGCCTTATCAGCTGCACCTGCTGCTGCTTTAAAAATAGCATCAACTTTTTCTTGAGAAAAAGTTGCAAAGATTCTTTGAGCTTTGTGAACGCGGGAAATTAATGCTTCCAACTGATCAAGTGTTTCAACTACATTTGATGAGTTGAGAGATTTTTCCAGAGCTTCAACGTTCTTTTTTGTTTTCGTTGTCATATTAAAATCTCCTTTTTCTGTACGGCTATAACAATATTGCAACACAAATTAAAATTGTTGTCAACGCAAGTGTACAGTGATGTTGAGGGGATAAATTTTATATACAGAAGCCCCAAATTCAAGCACCAATATTAATTTAGCGAGTGTAGTTAATACACTCGCTAATAAAAATTAATATAATCTTAATAAGTTAGATGCCGAATGCAGCTCTGAATTTTTTTGTATCTAAAAATTCTTTTTGTTCGCCATTTTCAGTATTGGTATCAGCAGGAGTTTGAGAACCAAATGATTCAACCTGTGATTGCAATTCTGTATTAGCTTCGATGATAGCATCAACATCCCAGGTTCCTGTAGCTTCAATATAAGGTTTTACAGCATTAGTATATTGTTCGGCAAGGCTTGCAGCTCCTTCGCCGACTTTGCCGATTGCATTTGTAAATTCGCTTAATGAAGATATATCCTGACCCATTTTACCGATGGATGCAGTTAATGACTGAAGGTTTTTTGCTCCGCCCTGTATTCTTGTTCGGCCAGCAGACACTCTCTGGTTTCCGTCCATAATATATTGAGCGCCTTTGCCTCCTGAGCCGATAGCAGAGAAAGCGTTTGAATTAATAGCTTCTCCAAGCTTAATTTCACCATTGCCAACCGGTACATCAGTTCCGCCCTGAGCTGTAATCTGGCTTGATTTAGCTCCTAAAGCGGTTCCTTTTTGAATATATTGTTGAATATCAGCAACGCCTTCTGAAATTTTTGTAGCTGATTCTGATATCAAATCTGAAATATTATTAACGCTCTGTTCAACAACAGCATTTTGAGCTTCAATAGTTGTCTGTATGTTTCGTATATTGCTGACTAATGTATTGATGGCTCCTGCTGCGGTTTTAATAGTTTCTAATGCTTCATCGCGTTTTTCAGGATTATTTAAATCTTGTTTAGCTTGTTCAATAATATCAAGCTGCTCTGTAATCTGCTGTTGAACTTCTGCTATATCACCGCTGTCCCCGCCAAGTTCTTGTATTTTAGAAATTGCATCCTGAATATTTGTAGTATTAGCAGCAATGTCAGCTGTGATTTTCTCTATTTGTGCTTGAACTTCCTGAGCTTTTTTATCAGCATCAGCCTGATTTTTATTTATATCATCTGCATTGTTTTTTACTTCTTTATTCGCTTGAGCGGTCTGATTCTTCGAGAAAGATACCATGCTCAAAAGGCCTTCAATGATGTTAACAGTTGCTTTAGCTTTTTGTTCATCATTTCCTTCTAAAGCTTCCTGTCCATTTTGCACCAGACCGAATATTGAATTAACATATTCAGGCTGTGAAGATTTACCAGAAGCTTCTGAACCGGAGCTCAAAGACTGGAGCTGGCTCATTGCCTTATTTAATATTGATTGTAAATCTGTATTGTATCCTGGTGCCATCTTACGTAATTCTTCCTATTATACCATCTTATATATATAAAGTATAGAAAAAATAGGTAATTTCGGGACTATTTAAAATTGTTACAAAACTTAATAAGAAAACTAATTTATTATTCAAAAAAGTAGCCACCGAGCTTATAGACAGCATGGCAAATGATATTGTACAAATATTAGTATGTTATAAAAAGAGGAAAGGTGAGTGTTAAAAGAAATTTTTACTGAAAGAGAGCTGGAAGTACTGCATTTATTGTTATTAGGTCTAAATAATAAGGAAATATCGGATGAACTTTTTATTTCAAACCATACTACGAAAGCTCACGTAGCATCCATTTACAAGAAACTTGGTGTTTCAAATAGAGTTCAGGCAGCAGTTAAGAGTATAAAGCTTGGAGCAAATGAACTTTTTAACTTGCAGGAAGTAATCTAACGTATATGACATAATAAACCGGAGTCCGAATTTTTCGGGCTCCACCATTTTTTTGTCGTATGCCGAAAAAATGGCTGCGATAGTTAATACCGCAGCCATTAAATTTAGGTAACTTTACTAAGCATTCAAGACTTTAGCTTTGTCTTCTTCGCTTACACCTTTAATTGTAAGGTTGATTCTGCCCTTATCGTCAATTTTTATTACTTTGACGATAACTTCATCACCGATGTTAACATGTGGTTCAATTGTTTCAATTCTTTCCTGACATATTTGTGAAATATGAACCATACCATCTTTGCCGCCGCCGAGTTCAACGAATGCGCCGATAGGAATAATTCTTACAACCTTGCCTTTGATAACCATTCCGACTTCAGGTTTGAAAGTCAAATCATTAATCATCTTTTTAGCAATAGCAGCGCCTTCCTGATCGTTAGATGTAATTGTCACTACACCGCTATCCTGAATATCAATTTCAGCACCTGAAGCTTCTATAATTGCTCTGATTTGTTTTCCACCAGGTCCGATGACTGTTCCGATATCTTCAGTTGGAATTGTCATTGTTGTAATGCTTGGTGCAAATGGTGATAAATGATCTGCAGGTTTAGTAATAACCTTTCTCATTTCACCTAAGATATGCAGTCTGCCTTCCTTAGCTTGAGCTAAAGCTCTTCTCAGAGTTTCATTTGCAATACCTTTGGCTTTCATATCCATTTGAAGAGCAGTAATACCGTCATCATTGCCTGTAACTTTAAAGTCCATATCACCAAGGAAGTCTTCAATTCCCTGAATATCAGTTAATACAACAGGTTCTCTGTCAGGTTCTGTAATCATACCCATTGCAACACCGCCAATCATACATTTAACAGGAACACCTGCATTCATTAAAGCCATTGAAGAACCGCAGGTTGAACCCATCGATGTAGAGCCGTTGGATTCCAATACATCAGAAGTTACGCGGATAGTGTAACCGAATTCTTCTTGAGAAGGAAGTGCCGGAACATTTGCTCTTTCAGCAAGGTTTCCGTGCCCAACTTCACGTCTGCCAGGGCCTCTTAAAGGTTTTACTTCACCAACAGAGAATCCCGGGAAGATGTATTTATGCATATAAGTTTTTTCAGTTTCCGGATCAACACCGTCTAATTCCTGTTTCATACCAGGGCCGGCAAGTGTTGCTACTGATAAAATCTGAGTTTGTCCTCTTGTAAACACAGCAGAACCGTGAGCACGCGGTATAACACCAACTTCACACCAGATAGGACGAACTTCGGTCGGTTTTCTGCCGTCAGCTCTAACTCCTTCATCCAGAATCATTGCACGCATAATTTTCTTTTCTGCAGCTTTAAATTCTTCGGCTACAAAGTCGATGCCGGTTTCTTCAATAATCTGGTGGATGTAATGATCTTCTGGAAGAGATTCAACTCTTTCTTTAACAAGCTTTTTAGCTTCTTCAAGCTTATCCTGTCTGTATTTTCTATCAAAGTTGTGATATGCATCAAAAATCATATCATGAGCAACTTCATTAATAATATTTTTAAGTTCAGTTGTATCATAAGGGTTAACAAATTCTTCTTTAACAACGCCGCAAGCTTTAGCAAATTCAACCTGAGCATCGCACTGTTTTCTTATTTCACCCTGAGCAAACTCAACAGCTTCCATAATATCGTCTTCAGTAACGAATTTACATCCAGCCTCAACCATGATTACACTATCGTGAGTACCTGCAACAACTATATCTAAGTCAGATTTGTCTGCTTGCTGGTGTGTAGGGTTAGCAATAAGCTGGCCGTCAAGTTTAGAAACTCTTACAGCTCCGATAGGACCTTCAAAAGGAGCTCCAGATAACATTAATGCACAAGATGCTCCTAACATTGCCAGTGTATCAGGCTGGTTTTGCTGATCATAGCTAAATAACTGTGCAACAATCTGAATATCGTTTCTATATCCTTTTGGGAAAAGCGGTCTTATAGGTCTGTCGATAAGACGTGATACAAGTATAGCCTTGTCGCTTGCTTTACCTTCTGAACGGTTATATCCACCAGGTATGCGGCCTATTGAAGACATTCTTTCTTCATAATCAATAAGTAATGGGAAAAAGTCTATCCCGACTCTTGGTTCTTTGCTTACAACACAATGAACAAAAAGCATTGTATCTCCGCATCTTACGGTAACACTGCCATTTGTTGATTGAGCGTATTTACCTGTTTCTACAGTGACGGTCTTGCCGCCGATTTCTAACTGAAAACTTTTTGTTTCCGGTACCATTTTTCCTTCTTTCTCCGGCTACTCGAAAGCCGGATGCTTCCATTAAATTATACTAAAATTTTCCATTAAAATTATAGTATAAAAATGAAGAATACGCAAAAAAAGGAATTTTTAATTTTATTTTTCAATAACCGGTTGAATATCAAGTTTTGAGAATGTTCTGTTTGCTTTCGCAAATTTGTAAGTACCAGGAGGGGTTGTGGCTGCAAGCGATGCTGCAAAACCTGCTGATATACCTGCGATAATGCCTGCAACAGTTGATAAAACTCTCTTTGCGGTGGATAAATTTTTTATACAGGCTATTGGTATTGTTGCGCCGATAATACCACCGGTGCCGACTATTACACGTGACAGAGTTCTTCGCTTTTTAATATCTTCTTCGGACGAATTTTCAATAACAAATTTTTGAATTTTAGGTGCAGTATCCATTATATCTTTGTAAGCAGACTCAAATTTATCTGATTCTGTCTGAGGTACGCTTAATTTACCTGTTTCTTCTCCGTTAGAATCAATGACTCTGTATACAGTTCTTCCGTTTGGAGTCATACCTATCTTTTGTATATTTCCATACGAATTTTGCTTGAAACCGGATGAACCGATGTTAAACATATCAACCATAAATTACACCTTCACACTTCTTTTCCATTATATAAATAAACAATTCAAATCGCAATAATTTGCTAGTATGTAAAGGAATGTAAAGGTGTATTTATTATTTAGTCAGCATAGCAGTTTAAAGAGCTGCAGCCTCTCAATTTATTAAGAGCTCTCATTTCAGTTTGTCTGATGCATTCTTTAGTTACGCCGAACATTTTACCAATATCTTCAAGAGTCGTTCTTGCAAAATTCTCAAGCCCGAATCTCATTTTGATAACACTTTGTTCGCGTTCTTTTAGTGTAGAAACCACATTTGCGATTTCTTTTTTTAGTTCTTCATACCGAATTGAAGCTTCAACACTGGTAGTTTCATCTTCTAAAACGTCTGCAACATTAAGTTCGCTGCCGTTTTTTGCATCAAAACTGCCTTCAATTGAAACAGTAGTAGTGTAAGCTGATAAGTAGGTATCGACTTTTTCAGGTTCAAGATTCATTTTTTGAGCAACATCTTTATTTGTAACCTGACAATTATAAGCTCTTTCCATTTCAGCTTTTACTTTTGAAAACTTAGATAATGTTTCCTGTATATAAACCGGAATTTTCATGCAGTGAGATTGTTCAGAAATAGCTTTGAACATTGCCTGTTTTATCCACCAGCTTGCGTAAGTTGAAAATCTGTATCCTAAATCAGGGTTAAACTTTTCAACTGCAATCATCAAACCTAAATTACCTTCCTGAATTAAATCCACCATAGGTAATTTTGATACATGGATGGCTTTTCTTGCAATTGTCAAAACGAGTTTTAAATTGGATTGAACCAGAATTTTCTTAGCTTCTTTGTCGCCATTTTTTGCTTTTCTGGCAATTTCTTTTTCTTCTGCGCTGTCTAAAGATTTATAAGAATTAACTTTCTTTAAGTAGGCGCCCATTTCTTCTGTGTTAAATGAAATAAATCCGCTTCTTGCTGGGTTGGTTGTTGACTTCATTCTGATAACTTGATCTTTCATACTGTTAAACTCCTATAAATGTATATTTTTGAAACACAAACAAATCTTATATACTCATAATATATCAAAAGTATATAAACTTCAATACTTTTGTTAAGAAATATTACAAAAATATCCGGATTTTTAAGAAAGTTTTACAAAACTTAATATTATATGTTTTGTTACAATTTTGTAATAAAGTGTTATAAATTAGCTATATGTGGAATATATTATATATATGGATATGTATAAAAAAGGTGCAAATAATATCCCTGAAACCCTTACGGCTGTAGGGGGGGGGGGTAAAACACTCTAGTTTATTAGGGCTTTTAAGAGAGGTGTTAAAATGAAAATTAACACCAATCTATCAAGCTTAATAGTTCAATCCAGCTTAAAATCATCAACCAAAGGATTAAATACAGCAATCGAGCGCATGACAACGGGTTTTAAAATTAACCGCGCAAAAGACAATGCTGCTAATTTTTCAATAAATACGCACTTATCAACTAAAATCAGCGGGTATCAGGTAGCTCAAGATAATACTTTGCAAGCTTTAGATATGCTTACAACCGCATCTGATACACTTTCTACCATGGAAAGCTTAGTATCTCGTTTGCGTTCTCTTGCATTAACAGCTGGTAATAAAACCTATGATACAGCATCTCTTGCAGCTTTAAATGCAGAAGTAGCTTCTATTATTTCTGAGTTATATCGTATAAAAGATAATACAACATATAACGGTATAAAATTGTTGGAGTCTATAACTGATATTCCAGATGGTGCTGGAGCAGATGTAAAATCAATAAAATCAAAATACGGAACATTTATAAAAGAGGTTGTAAAAGTTGATACTTCTAAAATGACAAAACTTTCGGATGTAGCAGAGGATGCGATTATTTCATCCGGTGAATATTCAATATCAACAGCAGAAGAACTTGTTAAACTGTCTAAAATGTCAAACAATAGTCAAATAAAAGGCGGACGTTTTGTTCTGGCAAATGATATAGATATGTCAGCATATTCAACAGGCGAAGGTTTTGAACCTATAGCTAAGTATGGCGGTTTCAAAGGTATGGTAAACGGGAACGGGTATGTTATAAGAAACCTTTATATTAATCGTCCTAATGAAGCAAATGTTGCTTTGATAGGAGGGGCGCATGTCGAAGTCAGAAATCTTGGATTAGAAAATGTCGATATTACCGGAGGTTCTGGTGTTACAGGAGGAATAGTCGGACAGGGTCAAATGAATGGTTTGATAAATTGTTATGTAAATGGGGGGAGTATAAAAACAGCAACGAAATATATTCATGCCCAAATTGGCGGCATAGCAGGCGGTCTTCAATATACTAATGTAGATTCTTGCTGGACTGATGTGGAAGTTAGAGGGTACAGAGATGTCGGAGGATTAATAGGTAACTCTAAGGTTACAGTTAAGAATTCTTATGCACTTGGTGATGTGTACGGGTCTGAAAGTGTCGGTGGTCTTATTGGGGTTAGTTCACACACCACATTAAATTGTTTTGCAGAAGGAGATGTAACAGCATCTGGATATTATGCTGGCGGGTTAGTAGGTTATGCAAATACTAATTATGGAAAAATTGAAAATTGTTCGAGTTATGGATTTGTGACAGGGGCGGATAGAGCCGGAACAATTGTTGGACGAGCAAATGGTACAACAATAACAAATGTTATGTATAATAAAGGAGATAATGAAGGAGTTGCAGAAATTGGATATGGAGCAGAAACTACCAATAAATCAGCAATCCTTGGGGGGATTTTTGAACGAATAACTAATATTCAAGTTGGAATAAATTCTTCAAGTGCTTCAAATATCTCAATAGCTTTAGGTGTTTCAGACATTTCTTTAATTGATTCTATATTAGGCTGTATTGAAGATGAAAAATCTATATCTCAAATTGATAAAGTTGTTAATTTACTAGCTGAACGTCAGGTACAAATTGGTTCAGTACAGAATAGACTTTTGAGTGTTTTGGAAGAGATTAACACGAAACAGGATAATTTAATCTCCATGCAATCAACAATTCGAGATGCTGATATAGCAGAAGTTTCAAGTGAATATATCAGACAGCAGATTCTCCAGCAGGCATCTGCCACACTTCTTGCAACTGCAAACCAAACACCCGCTATAGCAATACAGTTATTATAATTCCGAGTCACTTCGCTCGTAATTATTGGAAGTTTGTAGTTCTGCGCTAAGCTGTAAATAAAGTTTTAAGTCTGCAATCCGTGTATTTACGGCTAAAATTACATCACGAATCTGTGCATCAAGCCTTTTTGCACCTTTAAAGCAAGTGTGGAAAAACAGAACTGTTGATGTGCCTTTCACAAGATCATTTTTTAAGTCTACAATCTTTTTATAAATAACAGGGTCAATAATCTCTTTGTTTTCGCACATCGTTGTAAATATATCACCAAACCACCATTGCGTTTCTTCGACGTTATTACTTTTTACTCCTTTTTGTGCTTTTTTTAGGTAGGTAAGTATTAGAGAATAAACTTCTACTAATTTTTGCTTCTTTTCCGGTAAAACTTTTTTAAAGTAGTCCATTGTCTGGTTATAGCCAATATCTATTAGCTTTCGGCGTTCGTCTTTGTTTAGATTAAAATCCGCAAAGAAAATATCACCTGTATTTATTCTAATGCAGTCAAAGCGGTCATTGCTTCCGTATAATTCTGTTACAAAATCAGTTGCGATATCTGTAACACAGCTATAAATAGTGTTGATAAATGAAATCGGATTTTTTTCATCTTTGTTATAATCACCTTCAAGCCTAAATTCAAGAATTCTGCTCTCTGAATTTTTAAGTGTTTCAGAAAGCCTCCACATAGGTGAGGCTTTTTGTAAATCTCCGTCTACAAGGAATGAGTCATTGTATTTGTATGGAGCCATAAGTCCGGGCATGCTTGATGAAATTTTAATAGCCTGAGCTATTTCAAAATCAGGAGTTTCAGTGTCAGAAAATTCCTGTGTACAAAATTTGGTCAGATTAGTTGTTATAATAACCAGCTTTTTTTCTATATCTTTAAAAGTAACATTTTTTCTTTTAACATTTACAACTTTTTTGGCTAGCAGTTCATTAAGCCAATCAAGGAAAATTTCCCCTTTACTTATAGCAAAAGCCTTTCCAAATCCCAGATGGATATCTTTGAATAAATCAAAATTTACCTTCATAAACAAATTTTCAAGCTCATATGATTTGTATCCGCAGGCAACAAGAGCTGCAATAATAGAGCCAACAGAAGAACCGCCTATAATATCGTATTCAATCCCCAGCTCCTCCAGTGCCCGTATGGTTCCAATATAGGCCATACCGCGAATTGCTCCTCCGCCGAAAAGACATGTATACTTTAACGGGTTAGTCATTTGTAAAATCTCCATGTTTAAACATTGTTTTTCTGTAGTAATTCATATCGTATTCAGGTTCAAAGTATGAGAAATTTTCTTTTCCTTTTTTTACAAAAATTCCGCAGATTCTGCCGTCAAAAATATGTACCCAGTCTGGCTCCTGTTTAAGTATAGTATATGTACCGGATTCTTTATAAGGCATAAGTATATCTGTCGGGTATTTTGTAAAGATGTCTTTCCAGTTTTTGTCTACCAGATCATATTGTTTGAGAACTTTAAATTCTTCATCATTATAAACTTCTTCATACCTTCCATCCATAAATATTAGTATGTCCGGATAGAGTTTATAAGTAGCGTAACTGCCAAGAGCAAATGGTGTTACAAGATTTCCTTTTATATTGTTAATCTTAAGAAATTCCATTTCGTAGAGTGGAAATTTTTCTTCATCACACCTTGCAGCTGTAGGTGAAAATAACGGTATCATTAAGGCTAGGACAAATATTGCAGGATAAAGACTCTTTTCAAACTTTTTAAGCCCTTTTTTGAACCTGAGAAAAAAAACTGCCATATCGTTGTAGCATAGTGCAGCTGCTGCAATAACTGTTATTGAGAGTAATTTTACATGAGCAAGTCCGCAGTATAAAGTAACAGCCAGAACTATTATTTTCGTAACATCAATTTTCTTTGTTCTAATTGCAGATAGGAATCCAAAAATTCCGAACAAGCTTGGCAAAATGTAATACAAAATATGTCTGTATGCAAAAAACGGCCACCATTCTACAATATATTTACGATGCTTTGTTGCTGCTGAGAATAAGAAGTTCAAGTATTTAGGGCCGTATGGGTTAATGACGAGTGCCAGTCCTGATGTAATAAGAACTGCAAGGTATTTTTTCCACGGCTTTCTTTCAATGACTGCTCCAGCAAAGTACATAGCAATCAATCCCAGTCCTGATACAACTCCGCCATGAACATTGTTCCATAATATAACAAGCGGTGGAAATATCCAGATGAGGTTTTTGTGTTTTCCTCTTCTGGTACTTTCCAGAATATATAAGAAAATACTAAAGAATAAGAAGCTGAATAGCTGACAGCGAACCAAGCTGGAGTTAAGCTTCAGAAATAACGCAAGGAATATTCCCATAAATATCAAAGACGAAGGCAGAGCATGCTTTTGTAATCTCTGAGTTTTAACAACAAACACCGAAGTGAAAAACATAACAGCAGCCTGAAAAGCAACAAGGCCAAATGGACCCAGGTGTTTTATTAAGAAATAGAATACAACACCAGACCCCCATTCATGGTCATACCACGGGTGTGTAGGAGTGTATGATAAAAAGTCTTTAAAAGGCAGTATACCTTGTTCAATAAATCGCTCGCCTACAATTAATCTTGCAAATAAATCAAAATCATAATTTGTAGAAAGACAAGCTAAAAATATACTGAATACAGCTAGAGCTGTGTAAAATAGCACACATTTCTTATTTATAGCCAAGCTTAAACTCCTCTCATCCCTATATAAAAAACAATTTTATATTCTTATAATATAACAAAAATCAATTATTGTGTTAAAATTTATATATAAAGTTGCAGGGGAAAGATTGAGGGGACATAAAATGGGATTAACATTAGTAGAAAAAATAATTTCAGAACATGCCGGCAAAGAAGTTCATGCGGGAGAATTAGTTATCTCAAAAGTTGATGTTACAGCAGTTCAAGATGGTACAGGGCCTTTAACTGTACAGGAATTCAAGAAGCTGGGCAAAACTAAACTTAATAATCCAGAAAGAACTGTTTTATTTATTGACCATGCAGCCCCTAGTCCAAGAAAAGAACTTTCTAATACTCATATGGTTTTGAGAGAGTTTCACAAAGAATACGGTGCTGTTCTTTCTGATGTTGGTGCCGGCGTATGCCATCAGAGATTAATTGAAACATTTGTTAATCCGGGTGAAGTTCTTGTAGGGGCTGATTCTCATACCTGTACATCAGGTGCACTGGGTGCTTTTGCTACAGGCATGGGGTCTACTGATGTTGCTGTTGCTATGGCACTCGGCAAAACCTGGCTTAAAGTTCCTGCTACATTTAAAATCGTTGTTAGAGGAAAATTTAGAAAAGGTGTTTGTTCAAAAGATTTAATGCTGCATTTAATCGGTATGATAGGAGCAGATGGAGCGACTTACAAAGCTCTTGAGTTTTGCGGCGAAACAATAGAAAATATGACGATGTCTGAACGATTTACTCTCGCCAATATGGCAGTAGAATCCGGTGCTAAATGCGGCTTGTTTGTGGCAGATGACAAGACTAAGGAATTTCTTGCACAAAGAGGCAGAGAGGAAAAATTCAGACAAATTCTGCCGGATATAGATGCTAATTACGAAAGAATTATTGAAATTAATGCGGAGGATGTGCCTCATACGGTTTCTTGTCCTCATACTGTCGACAATACCAAAAGAGTGGAAGAACTCAAGGATGTTAAAGTTAATCAGGTTTATGTTGGAACCTGTACAAACGGCAGAATAGAAGATTTGAGAGTTGTTGCGGATATTCTAAAAGGCAAAACTGTTCATCCTGATGTAAGAATGTTGATTTGTCCTGCTTCTAAAGATGTATTTAAACAGGCTTTAAAAGAAGGATTGATTGATATTTTTGTGGAGGCAAATGCTGCAATTATGGCTCCGGGCTGCGGACCTTGTGTAGGTGTTCATGCCGGAATCTTAGGCGATGGTGAGGTTTGTCTTGCAACTCAGAATAGAAATTTTCAGGGCAGAATGGGAAATACTAAGGGATTTATTTATCTGGCCTCTCCGTATGTTGCAGCTTACACTGCTTTGAGAGGATACATTTCTGCAGAATAAAGAGGTGTTTATGAATTTATTACTACTAAAACAATTATCAATACTCAGTGCATTTGCAGGTGCGATACTGGGATTTATTACAATAATTCCATATGTGAGTTTTATTAGCTTTATGCTATTGATTTTATGCCTCTCTGCATTTGTATTGGCTTATTTAAAACAAAATGAACTAATTGGTATTATAAGTGTAAGAGAAGGCTGTATATTCGGAGCTGTTATAGGATTTGTTTCTTTTCTGGCTTTTGCTGTAGTTTTTACTCCTATAAGTATGCTTCTTGGATGGCTTATTCCTTCTTATACACAAGGCTTTATGAGATTTTTTCTCGGCAGTTTCGGTTCATTTATTGTAATGATTTTTCTGATAATATTTATGGGTGGTATAAGTGCCTTGTTTAATGCATTTTCAGGACTGGTGACTGCATATGTTTACGAACTTATAACCGGTGTTAAAAAAGAAAATAACCAGAATTCAAGTGTAGATTTTGAGATAAGGTAAAAAGAAAGGATTGGTATTATGATAATTTCAATTATTTTATTTGTATTATTGTTTATTACAACTATTATTGTTAAGTTGATGCAGAAAAATGATACTCAGGGTAAATTAAAACGTTTTAATGAAATTATAGAAATGGCTCTAATTGTTCAATTTCTGATTATTGTAAACGACATATTCAGTGTTTTATAAAACAAGACCGGCTTATAAGCCGGTCTTGTTTATTCAAGAGATTTTATTGTACCTTTATCTAGTTTTATCTTATGTTGATTTTCAATAAATATGTTTTTATTTTCTTTTGACCCTTTTGTTAGAATTCTATCCAGTGTGTCTAATAATGCGTCAGTTAAAGATCTAAAATCTGTTCTCTGTTGCATATCATGAATGGTTCCTCTCTCATTTTGAATCCATTCATGGCCTGCAATAGGTCTTGAACTAAAAAGTCGTTGTCCTTGGTCTTTTGAATTTCTGTCTATCATTAAATTTTCGGTGTCTTTGTATAGAAGAAAATAATAATTAGTTATGTCGTATTTATTTTTTGGTTTGTAATCAAGAGCCAAAATGTTATTGTCCCCATTTCTTTCAAGCCTGTCCAAAAGTTTATGTAGCTCTTTTTCTTTGCCTTCTTTTTTGCATAAGTTTTTAAACTCAGGCCAGAAATCAAAAGTAGTATTTTTTGATTTTGGCAGGTCAGGAGGTAGTTTGGATTTGAAGCTGGGATAGCTGTAGTTTGTTATCATAATCTTTTCCTTTCTATGTTAATAAAACTTCTAAAAATAAAATTTGCTAAATTTTTAGAATTTACAATACTTAATGAGCTTTTGTGTTAAGTTTATTTGTATAAAGGAGATAAGAAAATGGAATTTAAATCGAAGATAAAGACAATTGAATGGGTGGATACATATTCAAAAATGGTTGATCAGACAGTCATTCCTTATGAATACAAGTTTGTGAATATTACATCAGGCCATGAGATGTTTGATGCTATTAGAAATATGATTGTAAGAGGTGCTCCGGCTATCGGTATTGCAGGCGCTCACGGGGTAATTTTATACGCTCAATCTCTTGCAAAAGAAAATCTTTCAAGAGAAGAGTTTGTAAAGAAGCTTATAGAAAAAGCGGAATATATGAAAACATCACGCCCAACAGCTGTAAATCTTATGTGGGCTTGTGAAAAACAAATCGAAGTGATTAGAAATTCTAAATCTGATATTAAAGGTATTATTGAAGAGCTCAAGGTAAACGGTATAAAGCTTGAAAATGAAGATATAGAGATCAATAAAAAAATTGGCGATTTCGGGGCTGAGGTTGTTCCTAAGGGGGCAACTATTTTAACCCACTGTAATGCAGGTGCTCTGGCAACAGTAGGTTATGGCACTGCTCTCGGGGTTGTGCGTTCTGCATATGCAAAAGATAATACAATTCAGGTTTTTGCTGATGAAACAAGACCGCGTCAGCAGGGTGCGAGGATCACAACTTTTGAGCTTGCAATGGACGGTATTCCTGTAACTCTTATTACTGATGGAATGTGTTCATATTTTATGAAAAAAGGTATGATTGATATGGTAGTAGTTGGCGCAGATAGAATTGCTGCAAATGGCGATACTGCAAATAAAATTGGAACTTACACCGTTGCAATTGCTGCAAAATACCATAATATTCCATTCTATATTGCAGCTCCTTTATCTACAATTGATACATCAATTGCTACTGGAGCGGAAATCCCTATTGAAGAACGTTCGCATGAAGAAGTTACGCATATTAACGGCAAAAGAATATGTGCAGAAGGAGTAAATATTATAAATCCTGGGTTTGATGTGACTCCGCATGAATTAATATCCGGTATTATAACAGAAAAGGGAATTCTAAGACCGGATTATAAAAAATCGATTGCAGAAGCCTTTCTGGCATAACAAATTTATTTTTTATGGTTTTTATAATACTGAAAAGGAGAATTAATTATGCACATATTACCAATCACAAGCGCTAAACCTCAGTCAAGACCGAATTTTCAGGCAAGAGTACCAAAACCTCTTGTAAAACAAATGCTTAACAAGCTAGAACCATTAACAAATCTGGAGATTAAGTCGGCGAGGGGATTGGTTTATACTGTTCCGGCCATGGCCGCTGCAAAATTATATGCGGCGGATGCTGATAAGGAAGCTGATGAAAAGGAACTATCTGCTATTGCAAGAGCAGAAAGACTTCCTTCCAAAGAAGAATTATTAAAAATGGACGATTTGAGTTTTATTGAAACAACAAGTGCTCAAGATAAAAACGGAAAAACTATTTTTCATGTAGAAGGAAACCTTGAACCATTGAAAAGATTTTTCGATACATGTACTTGCGAACATATTGCAGAAACTTTTTTGAAAACTGATAATCAAGGAAGAACTGCATATTTAGCAAATAATGATAAAGACATGAAACATGAAATGCAGAATAAACTTACTAGAACTGCTGCTTTTGGTGATATTCCTATTGACAAATCTATTGAGCTTTTAGAAAAAAATAAACTCAATAAAAATCTTATTAAATTTATGAAAGCAAGAGCAGAAAAACCATCATCTTCAAATTCTAATAATATTAAAGTTAAAGAAGCTTTGTATAATCAAATCCTGGAAAGCAAAGGCGATAAAGTTAATGTGGAAACATCTGATGCTACTTATCTTGGATTGCCAATAGCTGAAGCTGCAAAATTCTTTACTCCAGATGAAAAAAACTTTGATTTTGAAAAACTGGACGCTGATTATCTAAACAAGGCAGATTCTGATGAGTTGCAGATACTTTTGAATTCCGCATTTTCTAGAGAAGAGGTTGATGCTATTCAAGATATATGTAGAAACTGGAGAAGTGTTAATAAGAGATTTGCAGGTGAAATGATATCTGCAATTGATCTTTCCCGCCCAAAATCGCAGCACATTGATATAATGCTACACTACATGCAGCCGAATGAAGTTAAAGAGCTTTATGAACGAACTGATAGCGAGATGCAGGGATTAATGCATCATGCTGCTAATGCGAGCAGAGTGAAAGATGACTTTAGAACCAGCCTTGATACACTTACACACTGCTTATCCGGTGATGATGTAGAAGAAATCATGTTAACCAAAGACATAAGAGGAAATATTCCTGCCACTATTACAGATGAAGCTGCTATTATTGCGATGGATTATTTTAAAGAAAACCCTGAACTTGTTGCAAAAATGCTTGTTAACAGAGATGATTTTGGTGCAGGAATTCTGTTTGATACATCTGAAATAAAAGTTTTAGAAAAGGCGTTTGAAGTATTGAAGAATAATCCGGATGAACTTGCAGATATATTAATGCTGTGTAATGCAAATGGAGATACAGCCTATACCTATCATAAAGAAATGGGGCATTCAAAAGAGATAAAAAATGCTTTAGAAGAAAAAATAACCGAGTTGGCAGTAGATTCTGATTTATCGGTGAAAGAATCAATAAGTCTTTTAGAAATAAATGAGCTTCATCCGCAAATAGCAAATTATCTGAGATATCAGAAATAAGAATAATAAAACCGGCGGCGATTTTAAATCGCCGCCGGTTTGTTTTTACTCTTTCATTTCTTCGAATTTACCGGTTTCTTTGTTGTATTCGTAATATGTTCCGTCTTTTTCAGCAATGAACGGTTCTCCTGGTACGACGTTTAGGCCAGCCTCCTGTAATGCAATTTTTGCATCTGCCTCGACAGCTTTGTCGTTAGTGCGGTCAATTACATTTCCAGAAGTTGTGAAGTCGCATTCTTCATCGCCTTCTTCGCCAGCAGGGAATTCTTTAAATTCTTCTGTTTCAGGATCCCATACATATAAGAAGGTTCCAAATGCAGTTTCTTTCAGGTAAGCGCCATCTCTGTCAGAAGGTGTTAATCCAAGTTCTTTAGCTTCTGCATCTCTTTTTTCGGTATCAACAGCTTTTGATTCTGGATAAGTAACAGGTTCGTCTACGGCAGTATCATTATCAGCTGCTCTTTCTTCTTCTGCAGCAGTCATTTCTGCATCCATTTCGTCAAATTTAGCGTTGATTTCTTCCATAAGAGAATCTTTGCCGTTGTATTCTTGTATCTTCTGTGTCAATTCACTGTAGTGACCTGTGAATAAGCTTCCGTCTTCATATGTGAATTCTTCATTGCCGTTTTGATCGGTATTTTTGTATACTTTTTTACCGTTTGCATCTGTATAGACTTCGCCCTTATCTTCGATGACCGGCGCACCCATAACAGCCTTAAGGTCTTTTTCTTCTCCTTCGTATTCTTTGCCATCTTCGTACTGGTAAACGGTTTTGCCTTCTTCATCAACGGTTTTGTATACAATTTTACCGTCTTCATCTTTGAACATTAAACGGCCTGTTGTATCGGTCATCTGTTTTACTTTTGTTGTGTCAACATTGGCTGTTTTGCTGAATTTTTCAGTAGCATCTTGTATAAGCTGTTTGGTAGCCTGCATTAATTCAAATGTTGCCATTTGAAGATTTTCTAAGTCTGTCAGACCTTCACCTTTTCTAAGCTTTTTCTGAAGAGCATCGTATTGTTCCTGATCAATGTTAATTTCAGATGTGCCGTCATAGTTGTACATTGCTTTTAATCTATTTAATATTGCAGATGCGCGCTGTAATGCAACAGCCTGTGCTGCTAACTGAAATTCACTGGTAGCTTTTGCCGCAAGCGCTTCTTGTGCAGCTTTTTGTGCTGCTCGGGCTGCTTCCTGAGCCGCAAGTGCTTCTTGTTTTGCTTTATCAATTTCAGCCTGAGCTTCTTCATCTAATTCTTCACCTTTAAGCTGGTTAAGTTCTTCCCAGGCTGCTTCTAACTCAGCTTCCATTGCTTCAATGGTTGGCTGTAAAGCTTCTGCCATCTGCTTATAAAGGGCAGCCTGTTGATCTATAGCTGAGAGCTGTCCTTGAAGTTTTCCAAGCTGCTGAGATAATTGAGCTTTTTCAGATTGTTTCTGAGCCAATTGTTCATTAATCTGGTTCAACTCTTCATTTATAGCTTCCAGAGCTGCATAAGCTTCTTCTAATTGTTGATTTGCAGTTTCAAGATCAGCTTCTGCCTGTGTAACTGCTTCCTGAGCTTTTTGAAGCTCTTGTTCGGCTTTTTCGACTTCTTGCTGAGCTTTTTCAAGTTCCTCTTCTGCAGTTTTTAAGGCCTGTTCTGCTTCTTCAAGCTGCTGCTGAGCATCTTCAACAGCCTGCTTTGCCTGTGCAACTTCTTCTTTCTGTGTATTTACAGCATCAAGTGCTTTTTGTTCTGCATCTTTACATTTTTGTAATTCTTCCTGTGCAGCCTGAAGTTCCTTTTCTTTTTCGGCAAGGTTAGCTTCGGCTTCTTTTACTGCCTGCTGAGCTGCTGCATATGCAGGGTTTGGCACCTGAACGGTGTAGGTATATGTTGTACCATCTGCACTTGTTCCTGTACGTGTTTCAGGTATTGTAGACGGGGTGCTGCTTAAAGTAGCCTGTGCTGAACTCAAAGCTGACTGTGCAGAGTTAACTGCTTCTTGAGCGCTGTTAACCTTCTCCTGTGCTGCACGTGTTGCTTCTACTGCTTGCTTGTAGTTTTCATCTAATTCTGCAAGTTTATCTTGAGCTTCTTGATATGCAGTTTCTTTTTCTTCTAAAGCTGTTTTTGCATTCTCTACCGCTTCTTCTTTTTCTGTAACTGCGGCTTCTGCTGTTTCTAATGCTGCTTGCTTTTCTGTAACATTAGTTTCGGCATTTTCTAAAGCTTCTTTCTTTTGTTCAACGTTTTCTTTCGCTTTATTAACGTTTTCCTGTGCAGTTTGTTTATTTGCCTCTACTTGACTTTTACGGCTTTCTAATTCACTTATTGAACTATCTAATTGACTGACAAGTGTTTGAACGCTTTCAGCAGCTGCTGTTATAGAAGATACACTGTTTTTGACATTTTCAGCTTGCATTTCATAACTTTCAGCCTGAGCCTTTAAATTTGTAATAGAATCTGTTAATGTCTTAATTTTCTCTGTTAATTTTTTAATTTTTTCTTCTTTAGTTTCTCCGGTACTATCTACATTGTTTGCTCCGGTTGTTTTTGAAGAAGAACTGGTTCTTTGCAGGTATGGATTGTATCCATTCCCATTAACATTCATTGACATTTGCGCTCCTTTCTTTTGATGCACATCCATTATTTAAAACGTATATGTTATCTATTACGGTATTTTTTTGAAAAACTTTAGTAAAATTGAACAATTTGTTACACAATGTAACAAATTTTAACAAATTGTAATACAAATAGTATTCAAAAAACGAATACAAAACTAAGAAAACAGCAATAATCCTGCCGTTACGGCAGGATTATTGCTTAGCAATTTAAATATTAATAAAGACAATATTTGATAGCTTCAATCATCGATTCAGGATTAGCTATATTTTTCCCTGCAATATCAAACGCAGTTCCATGACTTGGCGAGGTCCTAATGATATCAAGGCCGATTGTCATATTTACTGTTTTTTCAGAAGCAATTGCTTTTATAGGGATTAAGCCCTGGTCATGGTAACAGGCTATATAGCAATCATATGGTAGTTTATCACCTTTTATATAATTCTGCACTGCCTTTACAAACAATGTATCAGCAGGAAGCGGATTAGTTATATTAATACCTCGTTTTCTAACGGCTTCGATGGCCGGAAGAATTTTTTCATCTTCTTCTTTGCCGATAATACCGCTTTCTCCAGCATGAGGGTTAAGTGCACATAGAGCAAAAGAAGGTTTTTTTATCATTAATTTATTCTGGAAAAAGCTTCTTAAGCGTTCTGTTTTTTCGATTATAATCTCTCTGGTAATAAGACTGCTTACATCTTTTAATGCACAATGCCTTGTTAGTAATAAAACTCGAAAATCTTTAGATACAAATAGCATTTCTGCTTTTTGTCCGTCATGAGCAAGAAAATGTTCAAGTACTTCTGTTTGACCTTCATAAGCGTGACCGGCCAGATTCATTGCTTCCTTTGATGTCGGAGCAGTAACAATAAATTTAGGCTGTAATTCGCAAGCTTTTTCTAATGCCCTGAATGCAAAATCTCCGGCATACTCTGAAACTTCTCCCGGTACGACCTTATGCGGGTAATCCAGTTCTACAATTTCATAATTATTATTTAACACGCCATAACAGTTGAGAATTTTAGAGTTAGAAACCAATACAATATCTTTGGACGGAAGGTTCAATAAATTTAATGCTTTAATTGTTATTTCCGCTCCAATCCCGTTTGGATCTCCGGTTGTTATTACAATTTTGTTTTGATAATTATTCATGATGTTTAAAATAATCTAATATTTCTATTAAAGTCCTTGTGTTGCCAAGATTGCCGGATTTGGTAACAATCCACCTTCCGTGTGTATCAACGCATAATGAAATTGCCGGTGCAACTTCATCAATGAGTTTAAGTTCATTTGAATTTATACTTTTGCAGCATTTGTATGATGTTTCTCCGCCCAGAGTTATGAGAATTACATTAATCTGCTCAAGAACTCTGCGTGCAAGCTCTGCAAGATAGTCCGTAATCATTGATGAAAGCTTTTCTTTGGTTAATTCTGCATTAAATGAATCGTCAGAAAAGCCGTCAAAGTTTGCTATCAAATGCGAAGTATGTACTGCAACTGTTACTCCGCTGTTGAGGTTATTTATAATTCTTTCTACAATGTCGTTATTAACTCCTTCTAAAATATCTGATGTTTCTAGAGGTATAAAATTAACATCATTGTAATCATCAGATTGCTCAAGTTTATGTATTTGTTCTGCTGTTATGTTTGTAGCAGTTCCTGAAACAATAAACTTTGGCAATTTGGGTAATTTTACAGACTCTCTTTCTTTTTCAATACCAGAAAGCCAGCTTTTGCCCAAAACTTGAGCTCCGGCAGCAGTTCCGGCCGGAAGAAGCTTTTTGTCACATTTTTTTATTGCAAGAGCAAGCTGTTCAATGTCTGTAATAGATGTAGAGTCTGCAATAATAAGCTTTTTACCGTCTTTTATAAGCTCGTTGATTTTTATTAAGATAGGGCCTGCTCCGTTCATTATTGTTTTCAAATCAATAGTACCAACAAGCTCTTTTTGTTTTTCTTTTAGTTGTGAACGCAGAAGTGTTGGTATATGGGATTCTAATATTGGAGAATGCGGATCCATTGCAATTTCAGTTCTTCCAATCGGCACACCTTTTAAGAGATGGTAGCCTCCAACTGTAATTCTCCCTTCCTGCGGAAATGCCGGTATAATGATGGCTGCGTCATAACCTAGAATGTCAAGCATAGTAAGAGTTTCTAATGCAATATGCCCTCTTAGTGTGGAATCTATTTTTTTGTAATAGTACTCAAACGAGAAGTTTTCAAGAAAAGATTTAACAGCCCGTTCAACTTTTTCAACAGCTTCCCATTCATCAATGTTTCTTGATTCAGTTGATAATGCCCATACTTCTGTTTCTTCATTTTTTTGAGGAATATATTCTCCATCGAGCAATATTCTTGTATTGGCACCTCTTAAATGAAATTGCAGAGCTGTATCATTTGCTCCAGTCAGGTCGTCTGCTATTATTCCAACAATATCAGTAAAAATCATTACTCTGCGTCTCTTTTTGAACCTAATAATCTAACATTATTTGCTACAATAAGAAATCTTTCTCTTTCCTCGCCTGTCTGATCTGTCCATTTGCTAATGGAAATTCTGCCGTCAACAACTACCTGACGGCCTTTTTTAATATATTCGCCTGCAAATTCAGCCTGCTTATCCCAAACTTCGATATTATACCAATCTGTTACTTCTTCTTTTGTTTTAGAATCCCAGCGGCCAACAGCCAGAGAAAATGTTGTTTTAACTTTTCCTGATTCAAAATATTTAATTTCAGCGTCCTGACCGGCTCTTCCAATGATAGTTGCTGTGTTCATTAACCTTCTCCTTTAAAAAAATTATAAACATATTATACCATGTAATATTATTGAAGCAGACAACTATTAATAATTGTAAATTTTTTACGGCGAGATAGCAAAATTTAAATTTATAGGGTTTGAGATAATATATTTTAAGGAGAATTTTACGTGATATTAAGTATAGGTTTGATTGACTCAATGTCAAAGGTTTCTGCACCTTCCCTGAAAAAGGATGCTGAAAAAGACAGCCCTGCTGTGTTAAATACTGAAAATAATGAGCTTTTAGGTGTTCCTAAGAGTTATATTTCCTTTAAGGCAAAGGACAGCAGTAAGATTAATTTTACAGATGACGCACAGCGTTTATTTGATAGAGCAAAAGAAATTGCTAAAAATTTTGGACATTCAGAGATTTCAGCTGCACATATAATTCAGGCATCTATAGAAGAAACTGACGAAAACCTTTCACAGCTTGATGAAGAATTGTTATCTACCGGTGTTGTTGATTCTGTATCAACATTAAGCAAGCTTATCAATAACTATACTAAAAATAATATGCTGCAAACTGCTGCTGCAAGAGATTATATGAATGACTTAATTAATGATTTGCGTGAGGATAATGCAGCGTACATGGATACTATTCCGGTAGAAGCAAAGGTCGAAAATGTAAAGCTTTCTGCTTCTATGGAAGAAGAATTGAAGGCTGTTGAGGAAAAAACTCATGCAGTCGATTCTTACATGCTTCTTGGTACTGCTATAAATGAGATTTCTAAAAAAGGGGGCACATATACACAGCAATTTTTGCAGGGAGCTCTGAGTTACGGATTATATAAAAATATTGAGGACATAAAACCTAATTATATGAAAATATATGATAATAGGGCTATTGAAGTATGGAATAAACTGGCTCTTGGTTCAAACTTAAATGTTACTTACGATGATGCAAAAGAAGCAGAAAGAATTACTGCAAGTATAGTAAATACATTGAATGCAGAAAAGCATGGAAATTTTAACACTGAAAATACACATATCTTTGCAATGTCTAATGATATAAAAGATACTGAACTTATGGATGAAGTAATGAATCAAAAAACACTAAATCCTGAAATGCAGAAAATATTTCTGGTAGATTTGGACAGACTTCTTGTAAATTCTATGCAGGCTAATGGTGAAATTAGCTACACAAATGGACTAAGTCAGGCAATTGCCAGTACTGATGATAAGTTAAAAATTGTATTTTTCCAGAGCAGTGATGTTTATTACAAACTTGTAAAAGACCCTACATTGAAATCTTTGTTTGATAACTTTTTATCATATTCAATACCTCCGGTTCAGTCGTATGAAGCACAATCATTATTGAATAAAAAGATGCTTAAAGATGTCCCTCTTCCTTTCACATCAGACGCAAAGGACAGAGTTATTTATCATGCAGGCCGGATGAAAGGAATTTTTCCTGATAAAGCTGTTGACTTAATGAAACGTGTTTCCGGATATTATTCTAATACAAAGAAAAAGATTACAGCTAAAGAAGTAGATGAATTTGCACAGATTGCCAATGAACTATTTGATAAATCTGCAAAGCAGCCGGAAGTTATATATGATACAGGTAAAACTCTTGCCTCAATGTATGGAAAAGAAACTACAAAAAAGGACATTGAGGCTATAATAAGACAAATAAAAACAGGTAAAATAGGTACAAAAGGTCTTTTAATATATTCAAAAGACCCTGAAGCTGGTTCTGGGCGAAAATACACTGCTGAAACAATAGCGGGAGAAGCAAAAGTTCCGTTCCTTTCAATAAGTTCTTCGGACTTCGCTGTCTCTGAGAGAGACAACGAAGGTGTTTCTATAGAAACACCTAAGAATGCTATGAGCAGAATTTTTACAGAAGCTAAAAAAGCTGCCCGGCAGAATCAGTATAAAACAGCTATTATGTTTATTAACAATTTTGAAGAATTTGCTTTCTCCGGCCCGTACTTGCCTGGTTACAGACAGGCAATGGCACAGCTTACGGATGAAATGCAAAAAGCTGTTTCTGAGGATGTAAGCATTCTTGTAATAGGTTCTACGGAAAAAGATTATGCTGATTTGATTCCGGAGGTTGTTCGAGGGTTTAATCAACATATAGCTGTCGATTCTCCTGCATTTAATAAAGCTTCTAGAAAAGAAATTCTTGAGAATAGAATAAAAGAATCAAAACTGCCTCTAGCATATAGAAAGCTTGAAGACAAAGAACACATGATGGATAAGCTTGTAAAACTTACCGAGCATATGTCGTTTGTGGAGATAAAATCTCTTATAGAAAAAGCCGAGCAGATTATGTATGAACGAAATAAAAGCAAGGCATCAATAGGCGAGTTTATAGAGGCTTATCTACAAATGCTGACAGGAAGGACATCACGTCCAGAAATGCCTATGTATAATAAAATAGTTACCACTTCTCACGAATGCGGGCATGCAACAAATCTTGAAGTAATGAATGATATTATGCAGCGTAAAGGTAAGCCATGGCATAATTCTGAAAATGTTAATTTTATAACTCTTGATCCGAGAGGTAATTTCCTTGGTGCTGTTTTTGAAAATAAAACAGATAATACTGACTACCCGTTTGAAGCTATGTTTACAGGGCTTGTGTGTACTTACGGCGGATATTCATGCGAAAAAATGTTTTTTGACATGGATGGTTCTGTAGGTATTTCTCAAGATTTGGCTCAGGCAAGTGCTGCTGCAAAACGAGGAATTGAATATTGCGGATTTGGTTATAATACAGGGAAAATTTCAAATGCAGCGAATATCAAATCCGGAAAATATCAGGAACTTGTATTCACCGATATGAATGTTATTTTAAAAAATGCACAAATGGCTTCTGATTTAATTACAGAATGCTACAAAAAATTTAATGATTGGTTTACGCAAAAGTATTCAAAGCTTATTGGAACAGATGATTGTATGGTTGACGGGGATGATTTTAGGAAATCTCTTTCTGCCTGGAGAAAATCTTTACCAGAAGCTCAAAAGGAAGAAATAAGCATAATGGAAGATATTATTATGGATATTATTGATTCTTCAAAGAAGGGAAAAATATACGGTAAGATTAAACAGGTTGTTAAATAAAAAAAGAGCGGTTTTAAAACCGCTCTTTTTTATTATTTTTTCTTTTCTTCTTTTTTGACCGGTGCAGGATTTGCTTCTTTTACTGCTTTTTTCGGGTTATAAGATTCATTTAGATATTCAATCTTGGCATTTTTCATCAAACCTTCTGTAAGTTTTTTCAAAACTTCGATTTGTTTTTGTGTTTCCAGATAGAATTTTATCTCATCTTTTACCTTAGCAAATGGAGTAGAACCAGCTTCCATTCTGTCAGTAACTTTGATAATGTGGAAACCATACGGAGATTGAACTAATGTTTCGCTTACAGTATTAGGTTTCATGCTGAACGCTGCATTAGCAAATTCAGGAACCATAGCTTCTTTTGTAAAGAATCCGAGTTCTCCGCCGCGTTCTCCGCTTGCTTTGTCGTCAGATTTCTTTTGTGCAATTTCAGCGAAGCTTTCCGGACTTTTCTTAACTTCTGCTAGGATAGCTTCTGCTTTAGCTTTTTGAGATGCAATTTGTTCATCAAGCTTTTGATTTAACTCTGTAGTATCAATATTCGGATTTTTAGCTCTGATTTGCTGAATTATTTCAAGTGTGTTTGCAGAAACAAGAATATGTGAAGCTCTTACCTGTTCACCATGAACAAATTCGTTTTTATGTGTATCGTAGTACTTTTGAGCATCTGCGTCTGTAACTTTAATTTTTTCAACTGAATTTACTAATTTTCTGATTTTGATTTGAGTTTTTAAATCATCAGTAAATTGAGAATTAGAAACGCCTCTTTGTTTAAGAAGTCTGTTTAATTCTTCTTTTGAGCCGACTTTATCAATAATAGTTTTTATTTCGTTCTGAACATCTTCTTCAGTAGCGGTAATACCGCGTTTTGCAATTTCTTCATCAAGAAGAGATTTTATTATAAGCTCATGAACAATTTTATCTTTGAAAATCCCGAACATTGGATTTTCATCTGATTTTACAAAGTTTTTTGAACCGCCAAATTGCTTCAAGAAAGATTTATCAATTCCTTCATCAAAAGCCTTATCAAATTCTGATTGAGTAATTACAGTATCATTAACTTTAATAATACCTTCTGATTTTTGCATTAATGTACAGCCGGAAAACAGCACTGTTGATAATGCTAAGCATGTCAGTAATTTTTTCATTTAATACTCCTTATATAAACTCTCTACTGATATTTATTTATGGTTTCTTTTATATAATAAAACAAACCAGATAAAATGTTAAACATTTCTTCGAATGTTAAGTTCTGATTGTTAACAAGGAGTATTGATTTCCCATCCTCACAGGTTTTTGGGGCGACTGTAAATTTAACTCTTCTTAATATAGTTTTATCTAAGCCCTGCTTAATAATGTTCCACTCATACGGAGTGAATGGAGAATACACGCGTATATCATTTCCGGCCTCACGGATAATTGTAATTCCGCAGTCCGTTGCAAGAAGTCTTATTTTGATAAGTTTGATAAGGTTTTCTACCTCTTCTGGTATTCTTGAAAAACGGTCTTTCCATTCAGAAATAATATAATCAAGCTCTGTTTCATTTTTTACATCCGAAAGCCGTTTATATTCAATCATTTTTTGTTCTCCTGAACCGACCCATTCATCAGGAATATAAGCTGTAATATTTATATCAACAATAGTAGGCTTGTTAGCTTTAACTTTCTCGCCCTTAAGCTCATTAACTGTTTCTTCCAGAAGCTGGCAGTAAGTATCAAACCCGACATTAATCATATGTCCATGCTGCTTAGTGCCTAAAATATTTCCGACTCCTCTTATTTCAACATCACGCATTGCAATACGATAGCCGCTTCCAAGAGTAGTAAACTCCCTTATTGCTTTTAGTCTTTCTGTTGCCTCCTGCGAAAGTTCTTTATTTTTCTTATATAAGCAGTAGCAGTAAGCCTGTTTTTCACTTCTTCCGACTCTTCCTCTGAGCTGATAGAGCTGCGCCAATCCGAGCTTATCTGCTTCATGAATTATCATTGTATTTGCATTTGGAATATCAAGACCATTTTCTATTATTGTTGTGCACAACAGAATGTCATAATCATGATTATCAAAACCTATAATTACGTCCTCAAGGTGTTTTTCGCTTAACTGTCCATGCCCGACGGCTATTCTAGCATTCGGCACAAGCTTTTGCAATTCAAGCTTGAACTCTTCAATTGTTTCCACTCTGTTGTATAAATAGAATACCTGACCATCTCTATCAAGTTCATTTAAAATAGCGTTTTTAACAGTCTGCTCATTGTACTCTCCCACAAATGTTTTAATAGGAAGCCTGTTTTGCGGAGGTGTATTTATGACGGAAATATCTTTAATTCCGGAAAGCGACATGTAAAGGGTTCTAGGAATAGGTGTTGCAGACATTGAAATTATATCAATATTTTCTCTGAACTCTTTTAACTTTTCTTTGTGCCTTACGCCAAACCTGTGTTCTTCATCTATTACAAGAAGCCCTAAGTCTTTAAATATAACGTTGTCCTGCAATAAGCTGTGAGTAGCTATTACAACATCACATTTGCCTGTGGCAAGATTTTTTAAAGTTTCTTTCTTTTCTTTAGCACTTCTAAATCTGCAAAGTAGTTCTACATCAATTCCAAACGGCTTAAATCTTTCTGAAACAGTCTGGTAATGCTGTAATGCAAGGACTGTCGTCGGGACAATTACGGCTACCTGCTTAAGCGAAGTTACTGCTTTAAACATAGCTCTCATTGCAACTTCTGTTTTGCCAAATCCTACATCGCCGCAGACAAGTCGATCCATAGGGTTTGGACTTTCCATATCAGCCTTAATCTGATTAATTGATTTTAACTGATCTGGTGTTTCTATGTATTCAAAAGTATCTTCCATCTCAAGCTGCAGCGGAGAATCCGGAGCAAACTCAATGCCGGTTTTCATTTTTCTTCTTGCATAAAGTCTAAGTAGGTCATAAGCAATTGTTTCAACTTCTTTTTTGACTCTTGTCTTGGTATTTTCCCAATCACTGCCGCCCATTCTAGAAAGCTTAGGCTTGACCTGTCCGGAACCTCTGTACCGGCATAGCATGTTAATTTGTTCGGCTGGAATATGGAGCTTATCTTTGTTTGCATATTCTATAGTCAGGTAATCTTTTAACTGCCCATCAAATTCCTGCTTGGTAAGCCCCTTATACACACCAACACCGTGAATCGAGTGTACAACATACTCCCCTTCTTTGATATCATTAATACTCTCAATATATTCGGCTTTTTCTTTGTAATGTCTTTTTCTGTTGCTCGGAACTTCCTTTTGACGCTTATTAAAAAGTTCTCTATCTGTAAGAAGCAGTATCTTACCGTCTTGTATTTCTGTACCCTGAGAAGTAATATTTTTTATAAAATTAATATCAAAAATGTCGTAATCAGAAAGAACCTCTTTCACTCTCTCCTGATAATCAGTTGCTATAGTAATTTGATACCCTTTATGCTCTTTTAAAAACTTTGCAGCTTCATCCATATCAGCATCAAATACCTGAACATTTCTTGCGTCTATATCAATAACTTCGTTGTTTTCATCAGACAGAAAATTATTAAAATAAATCTTTTGCATACCGGCAGTTCTGTTGAGCGTTTCTGCCAGTGTGAAGTGATTTATTTCTTTTAGCGGATGAATGTTTTGTGTTTTTAAACCTTCGTTATAATTATTAACGAAATTGTCATCAATTTGCTGGTATTTGGCACTGACTTCTGCATATTCGTCAAATACAATTATATAATCCTTAAAATAATCTAAAACACTTACTAAATCATTGTTAAAATAAGACTGATATACGTTAACTCCCTCAAAATATCCCTCATTATCAAGCTGCTCTTGAAGCTCTTTGGGAAAATCTTCTGGAGTACTGTCCGGTAAAATAAACTTATATAGAGGTTCGATAGTGATTTCTTTAATCTTTTCTATAGATTTCTGGGTTTCATTATTGAAAAATCTTATATCAATGATTTCATCGCCCCAAAACTCTACTCGGACCGGATTTTCTTCCAGTGAATAAATGTCTGCAATATCTCCCCTTATACTAAATTCCCCGATATCAGAAACCATTGTAGAGCGTTTATACCCTAATTTTATAAGCCTGCTCAGAAGATTTTTCTGGTCTATACTTTCTCCTACTTTTAGTTTAAAAGAATTATTTTCAAAAAAAATGTTGGAAGGAAATTTTTCCAACAAAACCTTAGCAGGTGCAATAACAATATCAGGCAGATTTAAAAGAGTATTAACCTGTCTTGCATAATCGTATAAATTGCCGGTGACAACCTCATATGGAGAAGTATTCTGATATGGCAGAGTTTCTGAGTTAAGTTCAAAAAGTCTTTCCAAATCAGAAGAATACTTTAAAGCAGACTGTTCGGTAGAGGTGATAAATAAAACCTTTTTACCGGAAAGCTTGAAAATGTACTTTAAAAGTAACAGGCGGCTAAAAATCGTCAGGCCTGTTAGTGTAAAACTCTTACCTTTTTTTATATTTCTGACAAATTTGTCAAAAAACGAACTTTGTTCTATTTTCATTATAAAAATATTTTATCATACAATTTATGTTATTTCTGTATATTGAACCATACCCCAATATTCATTAAAAATATCAAGAGGAATTGCTATTGTTTTATCAGTACTCCAAGGATTTTTTAAATAGATATTGTTATCATCAATGTCAACTACTGCATAAGCGTGTGCAGTACCCACATCCTCTTTATAGTCTGCATCTTTTGGAATATCTTTCACAATGTAACCCCATAATTTCGAAAAAGGATTAATTGAGGCTGTCATAGCTATATTTTTATTGTTTAATAATTTTTTGATTTCTTTTGGGTCAGGTTTTGAACTATATGCTCTTACAACATTTTTCCATTTATCACCGGTCCCGCATAATAACTCTAGTCCGGTTGCTGGATTTCCACCATTTATTCCCATTATACTAAAATGTTTTTTAGCAGCGATCTCTAATATTTTTACGTCTAAATCACCTTTTGCTAAATTTTTAGCGGTTAATATTTCAAGAGAGTCTACTTTATATTCCTTATTAGCACCTTTAAATTTAACTGTATAAGTTCCATCATGGTTATCAGTTATCATACTATTAAGAATTTCTTGTCCCTTGGGTGAACGTTGTACAGCTGCAATACTTGCCAAAAACCAGCAGTCACCAGTATCTCCCTGTTTAAAATCTTTATCAATTTTACAATTAGGAGAATTCTTGTTTCCTTGCATTGCCTCATAAGCACACTTATTAATATGCTGAATTAGTTTTTGTTTAATATTTTTATCAAGTCCCCACTCATTCTCAATAGCCTCAATAAGACTTTCTCCATACTCTTCTTCATAATATGTTGCTAAATCAAGAATATTTTCTGGAGTAATTCTCTTCACATTCATAACTAACTTATTTACATCGGTAGTTGCAATACATCCGCCTTTTTTTACAGAGACTGCTTTATAAATATTTTCTGCTAACGGATAATGTCTTTGATTGTCTTTGTCGTAGAATAGTAAATTTCCGTTTTTATCATAATTCCTGAAATATACGGATTTACCATTGTCATCATACATATCAATGAAAGTACCATCTTTATCTTTTACTATAGTTATAACTTTTTTACCGGTTTCTTTGTTAATTACAGTAATTGTTCCATTAGAATTATCAATAGTATATTTAGCCTCAGGGTATCTTTTTTTTAAATTTTCTAGAGAATATTTTTCATCGTCCAATTTATTTTCGCTATCATAATCAGAATAATCGCCGGCAGCAGAAATTATTTTATTAGTTTTATTATCATATTTTAAGTCATTATCTCTACAAAATATGCTCAATTCTGTAGACTGAAGTTTTCTGTCATTGTTTGTATCGTAAGAAATAGGGATAAAATGTCCGTCAATTCTAAAACCTTCCGTCATTGAACACTCCTTTTTAACAAAATAGTATACATGTTCTTAAACGGTACATTTTGCAAAAACTTTAATAATATTAGTCAAAGTTTTACAAATGTTTACATTTCCCTCTTAATTTATTTCTTAAAACTTTGGGCTTTCGTATTCAATGCCCATTTCCTTTAAAGCTGCAATAAATCTTTCTGCACAGGCATTCTGAACTTCCGGAGGCACAACTCTTAAGATTTCGACTGTTTTGGAGATAATAGGATCCTTGTCATACCAGCGGCAGCCGTTAACAGGTCTTACCAAATCGTAAAAACGATCAAGTGCTTCCTTTGAAACTTTTTGTTCTAATTTATCTAAAAAAACAACCGCATGTTCTTTAAGTTCATCCTGATAGTTTTTTAACAATTCAATAACTTCCAAAAGTTTCGGATCATGGTCATACCATCTTTTGTATGCAGGACTCATTTAAATGCTCCCTCTTATCTCTTGTATAATCTTTGCCTCCGTAGAATCATCATAGCGGCAAATCTTAGCGCCGAGTTTTGTCAACTTATGTTCAAACTCTTCATAACCTCTATCAATGTGGTGCAATTTTTCAACAATAGTTTGTCCATTTGCCATAAGTCCGGCAATAACAAGTGCTGCTCCAGCTCTTAAGTCGCTGGCTGCAATTGTAGCACCGGTAAGGTTTTTTACACCTTTTACAATAGCGTGGTTTCTATCCTGATGAATATCAGCACCCATTCTTCTCAAATCAGGCACCTGCATAAAACGATTTTCATACAAGCTTTCTGTAATAATTCCGACTCCGTTTGCAGTTGTCAAAAGTGTCATTGCGATAGCCTGCAAATCAGTTGGAAAACCTGGATAAGGCTGTGTTACAAAGTTAATAGATGATAAACGCCCTTTACAACTCACCTCTATAGTTGTTGGTTCAACAAGCTTGATGCTTGCGCCCATTTTGATTAATTTATCATTAAAGAATGTTAAATGTGCAGGGTAAACATTTTTAATAATAGCTTTACCTCTAGTAGCAACTACAGCAGCCATAAATGTTCCCGCTTCGATTCTATCCGGAATTGTTGTGTACTCAGCTGAATGTAAATTTTCTGCCTTAACCCCGTTAATCAATATCTCAGAAGTTCCAGCTCCGCTTACATCCGCGCCAATTGTATTTAAGAAATTGGCTAAATCAATAATTTCAGGTTCTTGAGCGGCATTTTGAATTCTGGTAGACCCTTCTGCCAGAACTGCAGCAAGCATTAAATTTTCTGTAGCACCAACTGAAGGAATATCAAGATAAATATCAGCTCCGACTAATTTGGAAGCTTTTGCATGAACGTAGCCATTTTCAATTTTTATTTTAGCGCCTAGAGCTTCTAAACCTTTTATATGGAAATCGACTCTTCTTTCACCAATAGCACACCCGCCTGGAAGGGCAACAATTGCTTCTTTACAGCGTGACATTAAGGCACCAAGTATAATAAATGATGCTCTCATTTTACTTACAAGTTCATATTTTGCAGTGATTGAAGTTATATTTGAGGCATCTACTACGACTGATTTTTCTTCTTTATCGTAAGTATATTTTGCCCCCAAATCAGAAAGAACATTCAGCATAATATCTACATCAGTAAGATGAGGTACGTTATATATTTTTGTTTTTCCGTTAACAAGAATAGTGGCTGCTAGGTGTTTCAATACAGCATTTTTTGCTCCGCCTACTGAAACTTCACCTTTAAGAGTCTCTCCACCTTGTATTTTGAACTTTTCTGCCAAAATTCCTCCAATCTATTATAATAATACAATTATTAAGACAGAATGTAAAGTAGTATTTGAATCCACCTTATATCCTGCAAAATGTAACGATTTTGTAATAAAAGGTTATAAAAGTATTTACATGTGGAATATAATATACATAAGGATATGTTTTAATGAGTAGCTTTATACGAAAATCAGGTATAATGAATTGCCCTGAAACCCTTACGGCTGTAGGGGGGGGGGCTAAATACCCTAATTTCCAGGGCTTTATAAGCGAGGTGTTAAAATGAAAATTAACACCAATCTATCGAGCTTAATAGTTCAATCCAACTTAAAAACATCAACCAATGGTTTAAATACCGCAATCGAGCGCATGACAACGGGCTTTAAGATAAACCACGCGAAAGACAATGCTGCTGGTTATTCTATTTCGACAAAACTGAGCTCTCAATTATCTTCATACGATGTAGCGCTGGATAATGCTTCTATGGGCTTGGATATGCTAACAACAGCTCAAGACAGCCTAGATTTAATAACCTCCCATTACCAACGAATGCGAGATTTGGCAGAACAAGCTGCAAACGGTACGTATGGCGAAGATTCTTTGAAAGCTATTCAGTCAGAAATTGATGCTAGAAAAGCAGAGATAGAACGAATAGTCGCTAATACAGAGTACAACGGAATAAAATTTTTTGGTAATGACGATGCAAATGGCGTAGACGAATCCAAACGGGTAGTCAACCAAACAACTGGTGAAACCTACTTTGTAACCAATTCAGACGACCTGGTAAAACTTCAAGACTTGGTCAATAGCGGAGTTGATACTACTGATGTAACATTCGAGCTCACCTCTGACATTAATATGACAGGTATTAATTTTAGAGGAATAGGTACTGGTGGCGGGGATATGGACAATCCAGACGAAACAAAAGTTTTTAAAGGTGATTTTAAGGGTAATAATCATGTAATCTCAAATTTAAGCATCAATACAACAGAAGATTGTGCAGGTTTGTTTGGTTATGTTTATGGTGGTTCTATTGATTCTGTGGGCCTTGAGAACTGCGAGGTATCAGGGAATTGGTATGTCGGCGGCCTAGCGGGGCGGATTGATGGAGGCAGTATCACAAACAGTTATGTCACAGGCAGCGTGGAGGGGCAGATGAATGTCGGCGGCCTGGCGGGGTGTGTTTATAATGGCAGTATCACAAACAGTTACGCCACAGGCAGCGTGACGGGGGATAAGTATGTCGGCGGCCTGGTGGGGGATGTTCAAAGCGCCAGTATCACAAACAGTTACGCTACCGGCAGCGTGACGGGGGATAAGTATGTCGGCGGCCTGGTGGGGGATGTTCAAAGCGCCAGTATCACAAACAGTTACGCTACCGGCAGCGTGACGGGGAGTGTGAGGGTTGGCGGCTTGGTGGGGGTTGCTTATTCTACTCCAACCCTCAACGGATATTATGATAGCCAAAAGACCGGTCAGACAGTGGGTGTTGGGACTGGAGGTTATACCGGCACCGTAACCGGAGTCACGACAGCAGAGTTGGAAGAACTTATCAAAAACGGAACCTTACCTCAATACAATTATGGTGGTGGCACAGGTGGCACTGGAGGCGGTGTTTTTGGCGGTTCATATGAAGTAACTTTGCAGGTAGGAATTCATTCAGATAAATCTTCCTCAATAACAGTTGATGTCGGAATAGGAAAAATCGACTTAAATATCGACGTAACAACTTCTGATGGCGCACGCAATGCACTAACAATGCTTGATGAATACTTGAAAAATATAAATGAAAAGCAAACACAATTAGGTTCAGCATATAATCGTTTGGAGTCTGTAATAGAGTCAATAGGAGTTAGTATTGACAATTTAACTTCAACCCGCTCAACGATACAAGATGCAGATATAGCAGAAGAGAGCAGTGCTTATATCAGAAACCAAATATTGCAGCAAGCAAGTGCCACTCTGCTTGCAACGGCTAACCAAACTCCTGCTATTGCATTGCAGTTATTGTAATCCAACTTCTATCTTTACTTTTCACACAAATATTAAGAAAAAATAAACATTACTCCTTTATCTGATTTGATACCTTATAATTATCATATATAATATTACAGTAGGGGGGATAAAACCATGAAAAATCCATTTAAAGGGGCAAATGAAGACGTAAATGATAATATCGAAAATGGAACAAATGAAGAAATAAAGGCTGATGAGGATAATATTGCAGCTGAAAATTCTGAAATTGAAGCAGAAGAAAAGATAGATGAAACACCTTTAACAGAAGAGGCTAATCCGCTTCAAGAAAAATATGATACATTGAATAATCAGTACATACGATTAGCTGCTGATTTTGATAACTATAGAAAGCGTCAGGAGCAGGAAAAAGAAGCACTTTTGAAATATGGTGCAGAAAACACCTTGAAAAAAATGATAGAAGTTTTAGACAACTTTGAACGAGGTCTAAAAGCTCTCGAAACAGTAGAAGATTGTGATAAGGTTAAAGAGTGTTACAATCTTGCATACAAGAATTTTACCGACGTTTTAACAAAAGCCGGCCTTGAGGCTATAAAAGCAGAGGGTGAAGCTTTTGATCCTAATTTCCACGAAGCAGTTATGCAGACGCCGACTTCCGAAAAGCCTGAGCACACAATCATTGCAGAGCTTCAAAAGGGTTATAAACTAGGAGATAAGGTGCTAAGACCTGCACTTGTTAATGTCGCAGTATCAGAGGGGTAAATGCATTTAGTTGGATTTAATCCGGCAATTCTAAATTACAAATAAGGAAAAGGGAAATATAGAATAGCGATGAGTGATTATTATGAGATATTAGGCGTAGAGAAAAACGCTTCCAAAGACGAAATAAAAAGTGCTTTTAGAAAAATGGCAAGAAAATGGCATCCGGATGTTAATAAAGCTCCGGAGGCCGAGGCAAAATTCAAAGAACTGGGCAAAGCTTACGAAACCTTAATGGATGATGAAAAGCGCGCTACTTATGATAGATTTGGCGAAGACGGCCTGAAAAATGCAGGTTTTAATACTCAGGGGCCTTTTGCAGGCGGGTTTGGGGATTTAGATGAAGTATTTAATTCGTTTTTCGGCGGTTTCGGATTTGGAGGCGGCAGCAGACGCGCTGACCCGAATGCACCGCAGAGAGGCGATGATTTAAGACTTGATATCGAGATTGAGTTTGAAGAAGCTGTGTTTGGTTTGACTAAAGAAATCAAGATTGATCACCTTGAAACTTGCTCATCTTGTAAAGGTACAGGTGCAAAAGAGGGTTCAAAACCTCAAGTTTGTAAAACTTGCGGTGGAAGCGGTTCTATCCAGCAAACCACAAGAACGGTTCTGGGCCATTTTACTCAAATTGTTACCTGCCCGCATTGTCATGGTAAAGGTACTGTAATATCTGACCCTTGTCCTGATTGCAGAGGTGAAGGCAGAAAAACTGTAGAAAAGAAAATTGAATTAAAAATCCCTGCGGGTGTAGATAACGGCTCGCGTATGCGTTTATCTCACGAAGGCGACGCCGGTGTAAACGGAGGTGTTGCAGGTGATTTGTATGTCGTTGTTCATGTGAAACCTTCACTGTACTATAAACGAGAAGGAATAAATGTATTTACAAAACTTGATATAACACCTGCTCAGGCTGTACTTGGCGATACTGTAACAATAAAAACGCTTGACGGTGATAGAGAAATATCAATTCCGGCAGGAATTCAGCATGGCGAAGTTGTTAAAGTCAGAGGAGCAGGGGTTCCAAACCTATCAAAACCGTCGGTTAGAGGAGAACATGTTGTTGTCGTCGGGATAAAAATACCGGCGCATATTTCAAATGATGAAAAAGTTTTGTATGAGAAACTTTATGAAATTCAGTCCGGACGCAAGGCGCGAGGCTCTGTCAAAGAACGGATAAAAGGTGTTTTTAAATAGCAATTCTTATGGTAGAATAAGAATGTAAGAAAGCTCTGGAGAGATAATGCGGAAGTTTTTAATATTACTTGGCATCTTGTTAATTAGTTGCAGCAATGTATTTGCAGCAAAAATTCCTGTTGAGGTAAAGGATTATATATTAGAAAAAATTCCGCAGGCTGATATAAGATTTGATGGTGTAATTATTCTTCCTGATAACACTATATATCTGCCGCTTTATCCGTCTTTATTTTCTAATGTAAAAAAATTAGATATAAAAGAAACTTATCCGGCAAAGCAGGAGCTTAAGCAGGAACCAGATGTTGTAATTTTCAATAATGATTTTGTCTTGCTGAAAGTTCTTTCTGACGGAGAAGGGCACCGTACTGTTTTGCATATGACAAATCCGCCGCTACAGGTTAGAACAGGCTTGCTTCCTCAGGATATGCTTGTTCCGGGTGGTTTGATAATCCCTGAAAATATAAAAGGTATTATTGGTAATTTAAAAATAGATACTAAGAATGAAGATATGATTCGTGTAGAAAACACCGAATCTTACGAGGATTTCCTGTCGGAAACAGAGCCGGATACTCCGCAGAGCTTAATCAATCAGTTAAAAAATAAAATTTTGTTTGTGACAACAAATTACTCCAAAAATATTCAGGTTGTTGAGCCGGCAAAAGCCGTTCCAAGTTATTCTCTGGCCCAAAAATCAATACCGATTGATGTAAAAGCTGTAAAGAATGGTAAATTTTTGCTTGTAACTACTTATGACAGACCTTTCGTTGATGTTGTATCTGTAGCTGATTCAAGATTTATTAAACAAATTAATTTACCGTCAAATCCTGACGAAATTTTGTTGGATGAGGCAAATAATAAGGCTTATGTAACATCACCTTCTGCTTCTACGATATTTGTAATTGACTTGAATACAATGTCTTTGGCGCAGAAAATCAAGATAAACGGGTATTGTGAAAATCTTTTATTAAAAGAAGATAAACTATTTTATGTTGACAAATTGAAAAATGAGATTTGGGCAATAGAGCTTAAAAATCAATACGAATTGAAAGATATTGGTATATTCCCGAATGTTTCTTCTCTGGCATTTACAAACAATAAACTTTATATTTCAAGCAGAACCAAGAGTCGTATTGCAATAATTGACTATTCTACAATGGGGCTTATAACTGAGTTTACCACAGTGAATAAACCATTAGCCATGCTTCTGTATGACAAGACTCTTTACGTTCTTGGAGCTCAGAATAATGAAATCCAGAAGATAAATACTGCAAACGATCAAGTTATTGATACAATTGCACTTGGAACAGAAGGTTTTTCTTCCGGTCTGAATGCTATTGAGAATACTAATCTGGCTGTCGTAACAGATTTGAAAAATAACCTGTACTCAATATTGGATTTATCTAAAGGAAAGCTCTTAAAAACTTATAAATTGAATGTTCCGATAAAATCGGTAATAATTACTAACAAGGTCAGTTTGTTTGATTAGGGTAGGAGGCTCCTGTTTTGGATATTTTAATGGATGATGTAACGTCAGAAACACTTGCTGAATTAGAAAAGACACAGAAGGATTTTTGGAATATACCGAGAAAAACCGGTGTTCTTTTGAATATGTTTATAAAAATGATGGGGGCAAAAAATGCACTGGAGATTGGAACCTCAAACGGGTATTCCGGATTGTGGCTTGCAAAGGCCTTGAAAGAAACGGGCGGGAGATTAACTACTATTGAATATTATGACAAACGGCAGAGCGTAGCGATAGAGAACTTTAAAAAATGTGGCGTTATTGATGTTGTAAGGCCTCTGCAGGGCTCTGCTTGTGAAGTTATAGAGGCTTTTGATGAGAGTGAGAAATTTGATTTTGTATTTATAGATGCTAATAAGCGAGAGTATGTAAAATATTTTGAGCTTATAAAACCTCATTTAACTCCAAAAGCTATGATAGTAGCTGACAATATTATTTCTCATGCTGAGAAAGTTCAAACATTCATTGATGCAGTGGATGCTGATGAAGATTTTCAGTATGCAATAGTAGAGCTTCCTGGTGGGATATTAACTGCATATAGAAATTAATCCTCTTGAAAATAATTCTACTGTAAGTTATAATATATAATAAGGATATAATTTGTCGTCAATTATGCAAGATTTAAGGATAGCTAATGTACAAGGAATATTTTGTGTAGACTTACAGCGTGGCTGTAAGTCAGTCATAGCGCCTGTTTCGACCCTTAGGGGGGGGGGGCAGAAATCCTATAAATACTAGCATTGAGCTGGTAGAC
>OJRD01000126.1_pt1 | contig 69039 bp, 66 predicted proteins | sample 1599051 | NCBI WGS metagenome assembly OJRD01 (sample SAMN03922523, study PRJEB24848) | human gut metagenome | isolation source: stool sample | host: Homo sapiens | place: Germany | collected 2010-02 | reverse complement strand
GTTCGGACTTTTCATTTCAGCCATATTCGACCTCCTGTGAAAATGATAAATGCCCACTCCGGGATGGAGAGGGCTATGTAATGCGACACGCCGCTTTCGCACCAACGGTGCGAAGCTAGAGCAGGGTTTGGGGAAGGCACTCCCCAACAAGACCACGGTTGCGCAGCAACGAAAGCCCCAGTGGGGCTTTCGAGTGGCAGCACGGTTTGCGTAGCAAATGGAGGAGTCTCACTCCGACAAGTGCTAGACTATGTGGACAGCAATTTTTCAAGCATTGAAAATTTGTGGCCACAGGTCGATACTTGCTTTCGCCCTTTCCGTGCAACACTGAAAATTTCAGAAGTCGAACCGCAATGCACGTTGAAAATTTTGCAGAGCAAAACGTGTGAAAAGGCAAAGCCCCTGCTCATGGTCACCGTTCACACCGAACGCAGTTCCTACCCCTGTTTTGCAGCGGCGTTGTCCGGCTCGCCCACAGAAAGTGTGAGGTCATGGCGCAGTATCTCGTTCAGACGGCTTATGTAAGATTCAAGGTACAGCTCCCCAAAAGAAAAATACCGCCCTGCAAGACAGGCGAAAAATTTTGTCGGGTGAAACGGCGGCAAAACAAATCGGGTGTGTTGCGGGGCGGTAAAAATCTTCATGGGGAATAAACCCTCACCGTTCTGTACTTTTCTACAAGACCGCGTTTGCGTAGCAATGAAAGCCCCAGTGGGGCTTTTAAGCGGCAGAGCGGTCTTGCGCAAGCAAGATGGAGGGGCGTTGCCCCGACAAGCTCGGTGGGATTTGCGATAGAGGGTATCATGGATTGCAGGGCGCGTCAAGATGGTTTTGCAAAATTTATTGTGGTAAAGCGGCGATAGTAGGACTTATTATTTGAAGCAACATAAAATTCAGCAGTTCTGCGATTGATACCATTCATTGAAATAGCGGTTGCTTTCCTCTTCATTGTGAACCCATTTTTTTGATGATTTGAAGGCATTGAATGGAGGACTGTACCCTCTCAGCGGCGTGATTTCCTGCACGTCTTTGACATTCCGATGCTGGATAATTTCAAATTCACTGCGCTCTGGAAGATATGCAATCACCTTGTCGGCGTGAATTGTTCCTTGATATACATGGCAGGGGCAGCGGTAAAAAAGTTCACTGCGGTGTGCAAACCATTCAGCAACATCGTAAGAAAGCGACCATGAAATAGAAAGCGGTGCGCGCTCAATGCTGCCGATGCCGCCGCGATATACGGTGAACATCTCAATGTCTCTTACGCTCTCCGGCAGAGCATCGCGCCAGTTGTCAGGACGAATGATCTTGGCTCGGCGGACGTACTTCCGAATGATGGGAGAATGATCGCCATGACTGTAATAATGTTGTAAGGCGTACCGACATTTGATTTCAAGAGGCATCAGATGTTCGCATTTGTACAGCAGGTCTTCCATCATCTTGGCATCGTAGAAGGAATATTTTTCAAAGGTTTGCCAATCTTGGTCATGGGCAGCTTGAACAGCCTCTTGGAATCTGGCGTTGAGAAACAAATTGTCTCGATAGATCACGCTTCGGGTCGCCTCCTTGTCATGGTTTGTTGAAAGGTTCGCAGTTCCTGTCCCATAAAAGAAAAGAACCGCCCTGCAAGTCAAGCGAAAAATTTTGTCGGGTGAAACGGCGGCAAAATGAATCGGGTGTGTTGCAGGGCGGTAAAAATCTTCATAGGGAATAAATCCTCGCCATTCTGTACTTTTCTACAAATTTGGTGGGATTTGCGATAAAGAGTATCATGGATTGCGGAGTGCGTCAAGATGGTTTTGCAAATTTTATTGAAGTGAAGCGGTAGAAGTGTGACTTCTTGTTGCATGGCGGTCATGCAGAATCAGTCTTTGCTATGGCTCATCCGATGTGCAAATCTAAGTAAAAGAGTCAGGTCTTCTTCATCTAAAGTACGCATTTCAGATAAGATCGAACTAACGAGTTCGGGATGCAGGCTCTCGGTATCAAAGAATTGCATCGGTGTAATATTGAAATAGTCACAGATATTGAAGAATTGTGACATGGAAGGCAATGCTTTTCCAGAACTGATACCTTGGATATAATTTTTGTTTTGGCCTAAGTCAAGGCTCATCTGGTATTCTGAAACATTTCGTTTCATGCGGAGTTCCGTAATGTGTTGACGAATGTACAGGGCATAATCCACTTTGTTCACCTCATGAAAAATCATACATGGAAACAAAGAAGAAGGTTCCATATACAAAACCTTATTTTGCCCGGAACTTAGATTGATAATACAGATACAATGTGGTAAAATGAAAAAGAACTGGTTGAAACGACAGAACAGTTCTGGAAAGCTAAGATGCCAGCGGAGGTGAATGGAATTGTCAATCGCGCAGATCATCAAATACGAAGGTGATAACAGCACCTTCGTATGGAAGCACCCCAGTGAAGATTTCAACACGTCTACACAGTTGATCGTTCATGAATCGCAGGAAGCCATTTTCTTTATGAACGGTCAGGCACTGGACTTGTTTGGTGCTGGTCGGTATACCCTTGAAACCGAAAACATCCCTCTTATCCGTAAAGTCGCCAATCTTCCAACAGGAGGACAGACACCTTTCCATTGTGAAGTCTATTTTATAAATAAGACGGAGCAAATGGCAATTCGGTGGGGTACAGATAGCAAAGTCCAGTACCTCGAACCTACATACAAATTTCCTATCTCGATTGGTGCCAGCGGTGAAATGTCGCTTAGTGTGTCCGATTCCAGAAAATTGCTCATTAAACTGGTTGGCACGGAAGCCTTTTTAGGACAGGCAAAGCTGATTCAGTTCTTCCGGGCATTCCTTATGACGAGGGTAAAAACATACATTGCCCAAACAATGGCAGCAAATGCAATCAATATCTTTGAAGCGGATGCTCATCTTACGGAGTTTTCGGAAGAGCTGCACAAGCGGCTTATTCCGGATTTTGCTGACTATGGTATCAATCTGAACAAGTTCCTTGTTACCACGATCGTAAAGCCAGACGGAGAACCACAATACGAAAAATTCAAAAATCTGCATTTCCGCCAGTATGCGGATATCATGGACGCAAAGCTGCGTCAACAGGTCGGAGTGATTGATCAGCAGACGGCTTCCCAGCGAATGGTGATAGAAGCGCAGGGCATTGCGCAAAAGCGGAAGATTGAAGGATACACCTATCAGCAAGAGCGTGGATTTGATGTGGCTGAGAAGGTCGCATCAAATGAAGCAGTGGGTCAGTTCACGAATATGGGTGTCGGGCTTGGTACGATGGCTGGTGTAGGCGGCGTGGTAGGAGGAATCGTTGGAGATTCGATTCAAAATGCCTTTGGAGCGACACCTTCTCAGGACGGAAGTCCGCCGCCAAGTGAAGGTAATCGCTTTTGTGACCAATGTGGAGCGGAATTAACACCGGGCGCACGATTCTGCGATAACTGCGGAGCACCTCAAACATCGCCAGATACTTGTCCTCAATGTGGGTTCAAGTTTATAAAGCCCGGAAAGTTCTGCCCGAAATGTGGAGCAAAGAGAGAGGGTTGAAAATGAAAAAGAACAGTGTAAAAGGATATGCGCTCATAGGAATCATTTTCATCCTTATAACCGTTGTTTCGCTGGCGATTCCTACTTCTAAAAGCGCAGCCTTTTGGGTTGCATATATTTTTACGGTAGTTGCGCTTGCGGCACAGATTGTCTTATGGAAAAGGGCTTTTGGTCATAAAGAACTGAAAAGCAAGTTCCTAGGTTTTCCCATTGTCCATATTGGCATTGTGTACCTTGTTGTTCAAATCGCAGTTCTTTTCATATTTGTGTTTGCGGAGAAACTTCCAACATGGTCTGCTCTTGTGATTTGCACTGCTATCGCTGCCATAGCTGCAATTTTTATGATTGCCGCTGATGCAGGTCGAACAGAGATTGAAAGAGTAGAACAGAGAATTAAAGGAAAGGTTTTCTACATCAAAAATCTTCAAGTTGACATGGAAATTCTTGCAGGCGCGGAAAAAGATGCGAAAACAAAGAAAGCACTCGAACAACTTGCTGAAAAAATACGCTTTTCTGACCCCATGAGCAATGAACAGTTGGCTGTTTTGGAAGATAAAATATCGCTTGCAGTTGAAAATCTGAAATCTTCGGATGATAAAATGAAAATCATAGAAGATCTTAATTTGCTGCTTGATGAACGAAACAGGAAATGCAAAATTCTGAAATAATTGGAGGATATGTAAATGAAGCGGTTGACTTGTGAAATGTGCGGAAGCACGGATTTGATTAAACAGGATGGTGTTTTTGTCTGCCAGACCTGCGGTTGCAAATACTCCATTGAAGAAGCCAAAAAGATGATGGTGGAAGGCACCGTTGACGTATCTGGCAGTACCGTCAAGGTCGATAACGAACGAAAAATTGAGAACTTGAGAACACTGGCCGATCGAGCTAAAGCAGAAGGAGATACAGAAACGGCTGCTAAGTATTTTGAAGAACTGCTCAAGGAAGACCCAAATAACTGGGAGGCAAACTTTTATACAATCTACTATGCTGCGCATAATATAAAGATTGCGCAGATTGGCAGCGCGGCCAATCGCGTTAGTAATATTATCGATACTGTGTATAGTTTGATTAAAGAAAACTTACATACTCCTGACGAGCAAAAGGCAGCAGGTAGAGAGGTCGCCTATGCAGTTGCTAATTTTTCGAGTTACTTAATTCCGAATGCGACTAATAATTTGGGAACAACGACTGAAAGTATTGATAAGGCAGTCGATGAATGGCTGGTTCCTATTTGTTTAATGAACATTCATGTGGGCGATTCATTGGTTAAATATTTTGGAGATTACGAAATTGCCGAGAAAGCATATGCAGTAGTGGCTAATTTTACAGGTATGGAAATCACTGAAACAGGTCGCCAAGTTATGGATTTGGCCAAGAACCGTCTTATCCCTATCCGTGAAGAAAAAGCCAAGAAAGAACTTGAAGAAAAAGAAGCGATTGCGGCAGCGACAAAAAGGAGAACAGAAGAATATTGGGCTTGCCACGAGGAAGAGAGAAAACAATTAGAAGCACAGATGGAATCACTGCTGGAAAATCGAAAACATCTGAACTCTCAAGTTGAAGCCTTGCGTAAGGAAATGGATAATGTTCCATCCATAGCAGTGCGCAATGAAAAGCAAAAGGTGATGGGTGATCTCAAGGAACAACTAAAATCTCTAGGCTTCTTCAAAGGCAAAGAAAAGAAGAGCATTCAAGCAAGAATTGACGAACTGAAGCATGAAATGGAGCAATTAACTTCTTCCATTGAATCGGAAAAGGCCCCGCTTCAGCAAAAAATCAGCGAGCTTATGGGCGAAGTAAGAAAATTGGATGAACAGGTTGGTACAATCACCATTGAGTTAACAAAAGAACGTTAATTGAATATGGCATAGAACAAGGGCACCGAAAATCTCGTGAAAAGAGAGAAATTTGGTGCTCTTGTTTTGTTAAAACAAACAAAGTTTCACTTGATATTGGCAAAAACTTTATCTGGTTGATGAAGTGTGCTATACTTCATCAAAGAAAAGTCAAAAGAGGGTGAAATAATGTTTACCGGTTTTAACTTGCAGTTGAATGAATCCGAGAAAAAGTGTTTGAGCACCTATGAGGCAAAGGGAAATCAGTTGTTCCAAGATCAACAAAATCAAATTCGCAAGACATTGGATGGATATGTTAACGCTGATGGCAGTTTGAGCGCAACAGAAATCGAATCGGATTGGTTTGAACATATAAGTGCGAATGTGTTTTTGTCGCATTCTCATGCGGATGAAAAAACGGTTAAGGCACTAGCAGCATTTTTACAGGAGTATTATGGTATAACGTGTTTTATTGATTCTTGTGTATGGGGTTATGCAGAAAATTTGTTGAAAGAGATTGATGAGAAGTATTGCAAGTTTCAGAAAAATGATGGTTCATATTGGTACGATTACAGTAAAAGAAACCAGTCAACTAGCCATGTGCATATGCTTTTAAATGGAGCGTTAGCAAAAATGATTGCTGATACAGAGTGCTTGATTTTTATCAATACTCCAAATTCAATTGCAGCAGAAGATTCAAAAGATAAAGCAAAAACTGGCTCTCCGTGGATATATAGTGAACTGCTGATGGCTACGGAATTTCCTCACAGAACTTGGGCGAGTTATCGAGAGACTCTTCAACATGGTCTCCGGAAAGACGATAAGATGCTAGAGTTTGCACAAGAACTGAAAGTAAAGTATGAGGCTCCTATTGAAGAATTGAACGATTTGAGTTTTAGTGATTTGCAACCCGACAAACTTGGGAAAAAGGCTGTCGATCCGCTTCATACGCTGGACACTTTGTATAAGAACAAAGGAATTGTTATATAAGGATGCGCATTATGGAAAATAAAATCAAACATTTAGAGATGATAGAACACATTATAGAGAGAATGGCCAAGAATAGTTTTCAGCTAAAGACTTGGACGATGACATTAGTTGCGGCTATTTTTGCGTTATCATCTAAAGATGCCAATAAACAAGCTTTGGTCTTTGTTTTTATTCCAACGATTGGTTTTTGGTTACTAGATTCATTTTACTTGCAGAAAGAGCGTGAATATAGGATACTTTACGAAAATGTCACAAAGACAGATGAGGGAAATATCAACTTTAGCATGAACACCGGAAATGCAAAAGCGACACTTAATGAGACAAAACCAGTGTGTTATTGGAAATGCTTTTTTTCAACAAGCGAATTGCTGTTTTATCCAGTGTTGCTTGCGTCGTTTGTGATTTTGATGTTTGTTTTTAAGATACTCTGAGGGGAAAGATATGTTTATTGACACAACATCAATTCGGACAATTGAGAGAAGTGTATGCGATAGATAAAAGCTGGTTCATAGAAAGAAGAGAAATAAAGGAATCGCTTTATTGAACTGTTGCATACACTGTTATTGAAATAAAAATTTTGAGCTTCTAAAGTTCAACTACTTGCACTTACGTCCTTTTGTGGTATAATAAAGCTAGAGGATAGCGGCATTGACCAGCTATCGGTGGCGATGAAACAGTGGACTGGTTCGGTATCAGCCGATTGTGGAGCCAGACCGTGGGTTGAGCGATAACCACAAGCCGAATAGATTCGATGAATCGAAAGAAAACGCTTAATAGGAGCCTTGCCTTTCGGCAGGGCTTCTATTTTTTTGAGGGAAGGTGAAAATGTGCAGAACGAACAGCAAGATATTTTGTATCGGGCAGCAGAAGTCTGGAAAGAACTGACTGAGTACCACTATGTTTTCACCTACGGCTATAAGGGTGAACTGCACGAGATCAAGCTGACATTTTCACCAGAGGACTTCCCTCACCTTGCTGGGTTCCACTACCTGAAAGACATCGCCTTGCCCCGGTATAGTCCACGCAAGACTGTTGATATGATTCTGTCTGATAAGATCACCTACGACAAGGTAAAGAAGGGCACACTCTATCAGGAGTATGTGAAACCGCGTCTGCTGGCACTGGTGCGGTTGAAAGAAATACTGGAACAGGAGTTCGATTTGTTCTCCTATATGCCCCAGTTTTATCCGTTCGTGACCAAAATCAAAGCGGATTACCTGATTTCCAGCCGAATCGAACCAACTGCCTTTGTGTTCATTATCCGGGAATCTCCCTCCGGCAATGCGGTATGTGACTTTCTGTGTTGTTCTGCTTTTGAAGAAAGCGGCCGTGACTACCGTGCAAACCAACGTTCTCGAACGCTCCTGAAGAAAGAGCGTGTACATATCGAAACGCAAGACACGGTGGTTCTGTATGACCGCTTGCCGAAAAATCTCGATTAACAAAACGATGCCCACCCGCCTATGGTTCTACCATAAGTGAGTGGGCATCGTTTGTCACTCTTCTGTCAGGGCAGAAACGGTAGGTTGTCCGTCTGGCATTACAGAGTGGTCGGACAAGGCTTTGTCCTCTCTGATGAAGTTGACAAGCTCTGCGAATTTTTCGCCGAGCATCAGGATAAGCGTGCGATTGAAAATTCATCAAGCGCACGCAACTCGCTCTATGAAAATTAGCATTTTATGCTATAATATCGGTAAAGTCAGTGTACTGCAAATGCGAAACGGAGGCTTTTATGGGGAAACGTACATTTGAGGATGTTAAAAAATATGTTGAGGGGCAAAGCCGAGGTAAATGCAATGTGTTAAGTGCCAAACCAGAACAGCATTTTAACGACTTAGGTGTTGATGTTTGTGTCTGGAATGTCAAAACTGATGCCGATGGTGATTGGTGGGTAGTAGAGGGTGATAGTGTTCCCATGAACTTGTATCCTCAAAGCGCCTATTATTTCGGAACCGACGAGGTGTACTCTTTTCACATGGGGTTAATGCAAAGAATGAGCGCCGCTCAAGATGAATACCATCCAGAAGATTTTGTGAATGGAGTAACCCTCGGAGCAGAAATTGCTCCCCAATTATTCCGAAAACTAAAAAGTGTTGCTGCCTTGATTGATGCTGCTAAGGAAATAGAAGATTTTCAAGCAATAGGCGTCCAATGCAGGGAAACGCTAATTGAACTTGGAAACCACATTTACAAACCTGTAATGGCTGGGGACGAGGAGCAGCCCCAAGCATCAAACTTTAAGCGCAAGGCAGAATTGTTTGTTCAGTTTTATTTGAAAGGATCAGAAAACTCTGATTACCGTAGCATCATTAAGAAGCTGACAGAGGCGACATGGGATTATGCAAACAAAATCACGCATTCACGAAGTGCTACATACTATGAAGCGTCAACTTGTGTTACTCTGTGCATCTCTCTTGTTGGTGCTTACGAAAACATTCTTCAAAAAGTATTTGACCCTCTCGCACAATATTACTGTTCCGTATGTAAGAGCAAGAAGCTCAGTATAGATGGCGATGATACAGATGCCGATGGTATGGTTGAAAAACTATATCTACATTGCGAAGAATGTGGTGCGACAACCGAAGTCCTCTTTGAAAAAGGCAATGGTGATAGAACATCATACATTACCGGCAAGGTTGTAGAATGAGATATTAAAGCGAAAATCCCAGACTATCAGCAGGCATTGATAGTTTGGGATTCTGCTTTTGCAGCGATTTACTGTTTATAGGTGGCGGTGACCGTGAACCACAATCTTTTCAAAGTCCGGGTGCTCCGCCTGCCAAGAACGGTAGCCAGTCCAGCTCTGCCCGCTGTGCCGGGGTGTTGCCGTACTCTTCCTCGACGGCGATGCAGTCGATGGCAAGAGTGGTGCCATCTTCGAACCGGGTTTCCACCCGGTTGGTGTCCATATTGTAGCGGCAGGAAAGCAGTTTGTTCATGGTGAACCTCATTTCTATATCAAATGGTGTCTGTTCGGATGTCCTAAACCCTGCCATAAAACCGGTGGTTGATTTGTCCATTAGACTTTGTTTTGCCCGTCTGCACATTTTTGCACACTTTTTGCACACCTGAATAGCTGGATAACGGTTGCAAGGCATTACACTGTGTGCAAATAATGCGGTGTGTACAAATGTGAATTTCACGATGATGAGATATAATTAACGTTTCTTCGTGGTTCCGAGATTTGACGAATGATGCGCCTTGGATTCTTTTAATCAGAGGGCCAGGGATTCGAGTTTCCTCGAGCGCACCAAAGAAAAACCAACGATTAACCGTTGAAAATACGGAGTAAATCGTGGATTTTCTGTTTTTATATGCTGAAAATAGGCCGGAAAATGTGACAAATCTGAAAATTTTTGTAGTAAATACCCCCAATACCGGGTGTCCAGTATTGGGGGTATTTATCATTTTGCAGCGGCCCCGCTGCTTTCGGGTGTTATGCCCGAACAGGAGAAATAGGAGGAGATCTCTTGGGCGGTTGTGGATCAGATGACCGGGCCAAGAGTGTAAATATCGATGGAACTGTGATAGCCGAGGGTCTCATTTTTGGTCTGCTTGCCGGAGAGCAGGTCGAGAATGGCGGAAAAGGCCTCCTCGCCTACCTCCTCGATGCTCTTTTCGCCGGTGATGATACGGCCGGCGTTGATGTCCATATCGTGCGACATCCGCTCGTAGGTGTTGGGGTTGCCGCACACCTTCAGGACGGGCATAGTAGGAAAGCCCTGCGGCGCGCCGCGGCCGGTAGAGAACATCATAAACTGTGCACCGGTGGCGGCCATGCCGGTCAGGATCTCCGGCTCGCGGCCCGGCGTGTCCTTGATCCAGAGTCCCTTGCGCTGGCCGATGGTCTCGGGGTACTCCATGACGCCCTGAATGGGACGGGTGCCGCTTTTTACGATGGCACCAAGGCTTTTTTCCTCGATGGAGGACAGACCGCCCTCGATGTTGCCCGGGGTGGGCTGGCCCTTGCGCATATCGCAGCCGAGACTTCGGGCACGCGCTTCCATCCGGTTTACGATCTCATAAATTTTGTCGCTTACTTCCGGATTGACCGCACGGCGGGCCAGCAGATGCTCGCCGCCCAGAAACTCCGTCGTCTCGCCGAAAACGACCGTCGCACCGAGGTCCACCAGCTTGTCGGCCACATAGCCCACGACGCAGTTGGAGGCCATGCCGGAGGTGGTGTCCGAAGCGCCGCATTTGATGGCCATGGTGATGCGGTCGATGCTGACAGGCTGGCGCTGGATGCCGCTGACGAGCATTACCAGCTCCTGCGCGGCATCGATACCGGCCTTGATGGCGGCGCTGACACCGCCCAGTTCCTGAATGCGGATGATGCGGACGGGTTTCCCCGTCTTGCGGATCTCAGCGGTCAGCCGCTCGTGGTCGGTGCCCTCGCAGCCGAGGCTCACCACCAAGACCGCTGCCACATTGGGGCTTTTGCCCAGCGAGATGAGCGTTTCGGTGACACGGTCGAGGTCAGGCGGAAGCTGGCAGCAGCCTTGGTGGTGGAAATAGCCCACTGTCCCGGCTACCTGCCGCACGATGGCAGAGGCCACGTCTCCGGCACAGGTCACGCTGGGCATGACGGCCACATGGTTCCGACATCCGACCTGTCCATCCGGGCGGACATATCCCATAAATTCATACGCCATGATAATTTCCCTCCCGTTTTGGCAGGTCGCCCCGGCCGCGCAGGCTGTCGAGGTTCTGGATATGGACATGATCGCCTTTTCTGATGTTCTGGGTGGCGATGCCGATCTCTTCGCCGTATTTGAAGATCAGCTCGCCCAGCTTGATGTCGCGGACGGCGATCTTGTGCCCATAGGGGATCTCGCCGTGGACCGTGAGCGTCTCGACAAAGCCTTTCTTATCACGCAGCTCCACCTCGCTCCCATTGTGGATGCCGTTGGCAAAGATCGTTGCGACGTTGTCTCTGTCGTTTACTTTCAGAGCAATTCGGGGTCCATCCATTGTCATCTGCTCCTTTCAGGATACCGCCAGCACGGCGACGCCGTCCGGGATGACGACGACCTTTGCATCCGGCCCCTTCATCTCGTAGGCGATGGCCAGCGCTTCATCGGGGGTCGAGGCGGGTATCATATTGGCTTTGCGGACCAGCTCGTGGTCCAGATAGGTCGTGACTAAAATTACCTTGTGCTTTTTCAGGATGCGGGCATAGATCTGGGGACACCACTGTTCCGGGATAGTCTTGTCTGGGGGGATCTGCGAGAGATAAGCCTCGATCTCCTCCGGGGTGCCCAAGGTGATGAGCTTTTCGAAATTGGTGCCGCCCATGCCGTCGATGCAGGAGCAGCACATGAGGATGACGCCGCTCTCCGCACAGCAGGCTTCGGCTGTGGCGACGGCCTTGGGAGACTGATAGAGGTTCTGGTCCAGCGGGTAGCCGCCGTTGGAGGTGACGACGATGTCGCCTTTTACGACGGGGCATTGAGACTGCTCACGGATAAAGGCGACGCCCGCAGCATGGGCCTCCTCCAAGTCACCGGCAAAGGCAGCTACGACATTCTTTTTTTCGCCCAAGGCTACATTCAGGATGAACTGCACATTGACCCGGCGGGCGGCGGCGATCATGTCCTCGTGGATGGGGTTGTGCTCGAGGACGCCTGTCTTAGCCCATGGGCTGGAGATGGCTTTAAAAGAGTGGTTCTCGTTGACCGTCTTTTCCGCGCAGATGCCCGGCAGGATGCTCTTGCGTCCACCCGAAAAGCCCGCAAAGAAATGCGGCTCGATGAAGCCCTCCGTCACCAGCAGGTCGCACTCGGCGGCGAGGCGGTTCACATAGAAGCCGGCACCCGAGGGCAGGGTGCCCAGATCGACGAAATCTGCTTCGCAGAACGCATTGTTCACCGCGATGTGCTCCTGATCGACGATCTGGTCGCCGAACATCCGGCGCTGCTCCTCTTCGGTCGTCGGACGGTGCAGGCCGGTGGCGATCAGAATGGTGATGTCGGCGTCCGGCTGTCCGGCCCGTATCTCGGCCAGCAGCAGCGGCAGGGTGAGCCTGCTGGGAACGGCGCGGGTGTGGTCCGATGTGACCAGAACGACCTTCTTTTTGCCTTTTGCCAGCTCGCGCAGGCGGGGCGTCCCGATGGGATGCTCCAGTGCCTCCTGCACGATGGCGGCTTCCGGCTGGCCGGGGTCATACTCATGCATCCGGGCCGTCAGGACGGCGGACAGATTCTTCTCTTCCACATGCAAAGGGAGTGTCTCGCGGCAATAGGGGATATGGATTTCTCTCAAGATATTCTCTCCTCTCTTTGACGGAGTTTCCCCGGACAGGCAGAAGACCGACCGTTTTCACGGCCGGTCTTCTGCCAGATGAGTTGCCCAAGGAGAAACACAAGACGATGGAAAAACGGGGAGGTATTTATTGGAGAGCGGGGATGAAATCGGTGACTTCGGTGTGCATCAGGGCAGTCTCGATGGCAAAGTCAGACAGCTCCTGACCCAGACCCGGGCGATCGGGGATGATGTACTTGCCGTTGACGGGCTGCATATCGTACTTGCCCAGCTTGTTGATGCACTCCTGCGTGGTGCGGAAGTGGTGCTCGTGGATGCCGAAGTTGGGGATGGCGGCCTCCAGCTGGATGGAAGCTGCGTTGGTGATGACCGCACCGGCCACATGGACCTGCACGCGGGCGTCAAAGACGTGTGCCATGTCGGCGATCTTCTTCAGCTCGGTGATGCCGCCGCAGTTGCAGGCGTCAGGCTGGATGAGCTGGATGGAGTTGTTTTTGAGGAAGTTGTAGTAGCCCCAGCGGGAGTAGATGCGCTCACCGGCGGCCAGAGGCGTGCGGATGCGCTGGCGCAGCTCCTTCATCATGTCGGGGTTCAGCATGGTGACAGGCTCCTCGTAAGCCATCATATCGTACTTGTCGCACAGCTCGCCGATGCGGATGGCAGAGGTCAGGTCGGTCTGGCAGTGGTTCTCGACGATGATGTCAATATCGGGGAACTCCTCGCGGATGGCAGCCATGCGGCTCTCGATCCGCTTGTAGAGCGAACGGTCGGGGAAGCCTTCCTTGGACAGGTGAGGGATCTTCTTGGCGTTCTCGTCGTAGGTGGTGAAGTCGATCTTCACCGCGTCGTAGCCCTCGCTGACGGCGTGGCGGACGATGTCCACATACTCCTTGTCGGAGCCCCAGGGGCCGATCTTGGTGGTCCAGCCGAACTGCAGCTGGCTTGCGTAGCAGCGCAGCTCGTCACGGCACTTGCCGCCCAGCAGCTGGTAGATGGGCACGCCCAGAGCCTTGCCCTTGATGTCCCACAGAGCGATGTCCAGAGCGGACATACCGGAGAAGACGACCACGCCGCCGCCCTGACCCCAGAAGGTGCCCTTCAGGATGGTCTCCCAGATCAGCTCGGTGTTCATGGGGTCCATGCCGATGATATGGTGAGCCATGTCGATGATCATACCATAGGCTGCGGTATAACCGGTGCCGTAAGCGACACCCGCTTCGCCGTCGCCGTAGATGCCTTCGTCGGTATAGACACGGCAGCAAATAGGATAACGGGCGCCGCGCTGTTCGCCGGCATCCAGAACCCAGACGTCTACTTTCGTAATCTTCATGGTGCATTACTCCTTTTTATGATCTCTGCTGCTGCGTGCAGCAGCTTGTTCCGCTCACTGGATCGTGACGCGGTCGCAGTTCCTGAAGGCCACCTCGCTCAGCTCGTTGCCCAGACCCGGCAGATCGGGGACGGAGAACTTGCCGTTCACCGGCTGGTAATCGTGGATGCACAGCTCCTTGTTGTACGGGCTGAGGGCGTAGGTGTGATGCTCGTGGATGACGAAGTTCGGGATGGCGCATTCCAGATGCAGGGCTGCCGCCGTGGACAGGGGGCTGCCGCAGGCATGGACCTGAACGCCGACATCGAAGACATGGGCCATATCGCAGATCTTCTTGATCTCGGTGATGCCGCCGCAGGTGCCGACGTCCGGCTGGATGACCTGAATGGCGTTCTGTTTGAAGTACTCGATGTACTGCCAGCGGGTATAGATGCGCTCACCGTTTGCGATAGGCAGGCCCGTTTCGTCGTGGACGAACTTGGACAGCTGGGGAGTGGGGGTGGAAGGTTCTTCGAAGTAGAAGATGTTGTACTTCTTGACCAGATTGCCCAGCTGGGCGGCGGACTGGGAATCCGTAAAGGAATGGTTCTCGATGATGAGATCCACATTGGGGCCGATGGCCTCGCGGACCGCCTTTACGCGGGCCTCGTACATCTGCAGATATTCCGGGCTGAGCAGGCCGAGGCGGTCGTTGTCGTTGAAGTTGCCCTCGTCCGGCTTGAAGGTAAAGAAGTCGATCTTGATGGCATCGTAGCCCTCGGCCACGGCCTTCTTGGCCTCGCGGGCGTAGTCGTCCGGGGTGCGCTGGGGGATGATGTCGGGGCCCCAGCTGAACTGCAGCTGGCTGGCGTAGGTGCGCAGCTTTTCGCGGCGCTTACCGCCCAGCAGCTCGTAGATGGGGGCGTTGTAGTACTTGCCCTTGATGTCCCAGAGCGCAATGTCGATGGCCGAGATTCCGGCGAAGATCACAGGGCCGCCATTCTGGCCCCAGAAGGTGGTGCGGTACAGCTTGTCCCAGATGACCTCATGCTGCAGCGGGTCCATGCCGATGATGAGCTTGGCAAAGTTCTGTACGATGCCGAACGCTGCGATCTGGGACTCGCCGTAGGCCAGAGCGGCTTCACCGTCGCCGTAGATGCCTTCGTCGGTGTAGATGCGGCAGACGATGGGGCGCCAGTGGCCGTTTTTCAGATTGGTTTTCAGATGCAGGACGTCAACCTTTGTGATTTTCATAGAGCGAAGCTCCTTTCATAGACCGGATCAACCGAATGTGAGGGACCAATCACCCAGAACACCGAGAGAGATGGCTGGGACAAAGGACACGATGAAGAACGCTACGATGAGGCCGATGAGGAACGGCATAAACGCCCTGACGATCTTGTCGATGCTGAGTCCTGTCATGGAGGAACCGACGAACAGGTTCAGTGCGACAGGCGGGGTGACGAATGCGATGGCCAGAGCCAGCGTCATGATGATGCCGAAGTGGATGGGGTCGATGCCGACCTGAGAGACGACAGCCAGCAGGGTGGGGGCCAGAATGACGATGGCGGGGGTGGTCTGGACGAACATACCGACGATGAACATGATGACGAAGATCATGCACAGGACGATGTAGGGGTTGGTGGAGATGCTGAACATGAAGTTGGCAATGATCTTGGTGATGTTCAGGTAGGCGAAGACCTGACCGGTGGCCTTGGAGGGGGCCATGACGAACATGGTGCCGGCGATAAAGGCAGCGTTGTCGCGGAAGATGGCCCACAGCTTCTCCAGCTTCAGCTCTCTGTGAACGAACAGGCCGATGACGATGCCGTAGACAGACGCCACGACGGCAGCTTCGGTAGCGGTGAAGATGCCGGAGTAGATGCCGCCCAGAATGATGACGGGCATGATGAGCGCCCACTTGGCGTCCCAGAAGCTGGAAGCAATGTTTTTCAGCTCCAGCTTGGTGTCACCCTTGATGCCCCAGCGCTTGCACATGACGTAGTTGATGAGCATGAGCACGCCGCCGACGACGAAAGCGGGGCCAAGGCCGGCTATGAACAGCTTGCCGACCGACACGTTGCAGGTGACGCCGTACAGGACCATCGGGTAGCTGGGAGGAACGATGACGCCCAGACCGCCTGCACAGCAGGTGAGGCCGGTGGCGTAGTATTTGTTATAGCCGTTGGAGACCATCATGGGGATCATGATAGAGCCGATGGCGGCGACCGTTGCGGGGGCAGAGCCGGAAACTGCACCGAAGAACATACAGGCGATGACAGTGACCATGCCCAGAGAGCCGGTGATGCCGCCGACCAGAGAGTTTGCAAAGCGCACCAGACGCTTCGACAGACCGCCGGTCTCCATGATGGTGCCGCAGATCATAAAGAAGGGAAGTGCCAGATTGGTAAAGCTTGCAACACCGCCGTACAGGGTCTGGGCGATGAAGTTGGTGGTAGTGACCGGGTTCATGCCGATCAGAACGAGCATTGCGATGTAGATGGAGACGGCAATGGGAACACCCAGAAACATCAGACCAAACATCACAAGGAACATAATGCCAGTTGCCATTATTTGGTGCCTCCCTTCTCATTCATCGCTGCTTTCTTTGCGTTCCACTCGCGCTCGCAGGCGTCCAGATCCATGGAGGGCTTGGAGGCGCCGAGGTTCTCCTCGCTCTCCTTGGCCAGCTTGATGGTGTCCTGGATCAGGCGGATCACTGTGAGCAGCAGGCTGATGGGAATGACGATGTACACCAGCTGCTGGGGGATCTTCAGCATCGTGGTCTTGCTGGCGCCCAGAAGCTTGATGACGTTGAACATGATGACGCTGATATACACGTTGAAAAGGGCGAAGATCACGTTGGAGATGATGAGCATGACCTTCTTCACCTTGAAGGGCATCATGTCCAGAAGGAAATCGATGCGCAGGTGCTTGCGGTAGGTAACAGCCGCAGAGATCGCCAGATAGATCATCCAGACGAACATGATGGTGGCAAACTCCTCCATCCATGTCCAAGAATGATGCAGAATAAACCGACTGAACACCTGAAGCGTGAGCATTACTGTCAGTACGATGAAGCAAAGCGTCGCCAGATACAGCTCGATGTTATTCAGGAATGTTTTTAAATCAAACTTTCCGTTTTTCATGTATGTATCTCCTTACGAACCTTAGCATTGCAGTGGAACATTCGTTTCCCGGGGCGGCTTATTTCTTGCCTGCCTCGTAGTCCTCCACGAAGGAGATCAGGGCGTTGTAGGCGTCGGTGCCCATCTGCTTCTCGACCATGGGCCAGATGGGTCCCTTGACCTTGTCCTGGAACGCCTTCAGCTCATCGTCGGTCAGGTAGATGACCTTCGTACCGGCGTCGTCCTCGACCGTCTGGATAAAGCCGTCGGCCAGCTCTGCGGTGTGCTTGCGGCCTTCGTTCTGGGCCTCGACCATGACGTCGCGGATGAGCTGCTGGTCATCTGCGGAAAGCTGGTTCCAGATGACGGGGCTGATGGCCGGGATGGTGGCGGTGAAGTTGTGGTTGGTCATGACCATGTAGTTCTGCAGCTCGTAGACCTTGGAGGAGACGATGTTGGACGGGGGGTTCTCCTGTGCGTCCACCATGCCCTGCTGCAGAGCGGTGTACAGCTCGGAGTATGCAACGGGGGTCACGGCGCAGCCCAGAGCTTCCCAAGTGGCAGTCTGGATGGGGTCGGGCATGACGCGGATCTTAACGCCCTTCAGGTCGTCGGGCGTGTGGACCTCGTTGTTGCAGGTCAGTTCCCGGAAACCGATGTCGAAGAAGGCCAGAGGAATGGTGGTGGTGTCCTCCTGCGCCTTCTGCAGCCAGCTCTGGCCGACCTCGGAGTCCAGAACAGCATACGCCTCGTCGTAGTTCAGGTAGAGGTAGGGCATATTCAGGCCGGCGAATGCGGAGGTGTAGTCGCCCCAAGAACCGCAGTTCAGGATGCCGATGTCGAATGCGCCGTTCTGCAGGCCGCCGATGTACTCCTGAGTGGAGGAAGCGATCTGACCGTCGGGGAATATCTGTGCGGTGATACGGCCATCGGTGCGGGCAGAGATCTGGTTGACGAAATAGAGCGCCGAGATGCCCAGAGCCGTGGTGCCGTCGCCTTCAAACTCGACCGTGGGAGAAGAGGAGGCGATGCGGAGGTTGATGGACTGGCCGGAAGCTGCGCCGCCGCCAGCTGCGGAGGTGGAGGTGGTGCCGCCGCTGCTGCCGCCGCAGGCCGACAGAAGACCTGCTGCACTCGCTGCTGCTACGACGGTCAGGAATTCACGACGAGAGATTTTTTTCATAATGAGTCTCCTTTCTTTTCTGTGCGTAGATCCGTTTTTTTGCAAACAAGCATTTCTTCGTGATCGCTCGGTGCGGGCCACTTGCTTTGTTTTGGTACAACTGCTATACTAGTCACAATCGACGATCTTCGTGCAGGGAAGGGGCCGGTGTACAGAGCCGAACTTGTTTGTGTTTCTGTTCTTATTATAGAGAGGTTTTCCGGTTTCGTCCAACATCTGTTTCGTCCCGATTCATAACTTTCGGTAGTAATTTTCATAAAGCGTTAAAAATTTTGTGGAAGATGCTCAAATGCGCGCCAAGCGAAAACAGAAAGAACGATGGGAGGATATTCGATGAATTTTCAATCCTTGGTCTATTTCAAGACCGTTGCAGAGCTGCAACACTATACAAAGGCCGCCAGCACCCTTTTCATTACCCAGCCGGCTCTGTCCAAGGCGATCCACAACCTGGAGGTCGAGCTGGGCGTGACGCTGTTCCAGAAGGAGGGCAGAAATGTCACGCTGACGCCCAGCGGCGCGGCCTTTTACGAGTACGTCAAGCGTGCAGTGGATGAGATCAACAATGGCATCGCGGCGGTGCAGCACCGCGCCGACGTGGAGCGGAATATCATTTTTGTCTCGGCGCTTTTTTCCAACTATACCGAGTTCCTGCCGGAGAAGATCGCACAGTTCCGCAAGATGAACCCCACCTACCGCTTCCGCATCGAGTACAAATACACCTCCATCATCGTAAACGATGTCCTGCAGGGGAACAGCGAGCTGGGCCTGTGCAGCAACCTGAGTCCGGATGACCCGGTGCTCTGCTCTCTGGATCGGCGTGTCATCCATAAAGAGCCGGTCGGACTTATCGTTGGCAAAAATCACCCCTTTGCGCACCGAAGCTCTGTTTCCGTCGAAGACCTGCGTGACGAGCGCTTTATCGTCTACATCCGCAGCTTCCGCGGAACGAACCAGATGCTGTATGACCTGTGCTCGCCCTATGGCTTTGAGCCGAACATCGCAATGGAGGCATACAACGACTACGGCGTCCTGAACTCGGTGGCCTCCGGCGACGGCATTGCGATCATCCCCACCACCCGATTTCTGGAACGACCCGATGTGGTCCGCATCCCGCTGGACCTCAAAGAGCCGCTCATGCGCGACCTTACATTGGTCTGGCGCAAAAACGAGAAGCTTCCGCCCGCTGCCGCCGCATTCCGGGATATGCTCATTTCGACCGCACAATAATGCGTTTTATGAAAAAAACAGAACTGCCCCGCGTCTGCCGGAAAAGATCCGGTGACGCGGGGCAGTTCTGTCTGGGTATGAAAAAAGAGGTTTCGGATGTCTTGGCTCAGAAAAGGAACATCAGCAGGCGGCCATAGCCGTAACACAGGGCCGAGAAGAGGATCACCGAGGGCAGGGCCTTTGCCACAAGGTCGGCGAAGGTCGTGTGGTAGTAGTCCGCCGCCACAAAAGCACAGACGTGGGTGGGCGAAAGCTCCATGGCCGCCCACACCGCACCCATCAGCATGACGAGGAAGGGCAGGCCCTCGTCCGGGATGGCCGTCATGGCGATGGGCATACATAGGGCGACTACGGCCTGCGAGCCGCCGATGATGGTGCCGAAGAAGAACAGCAGGAAGAAGGAGAGCGGCAGGGAGATGGGAAACTGACGGAAGAAGTCCGGCAGCGCGCCCAGCACGCCCGTGTAAGCCAGCACACCCTTGAACAGCATCACGAGATACATATTGCCCAGAAGCACCGGCTCTGCGGAGCGGACGATGAGGTCTTTCAGGTCGCTCTTTCGGAAGTGATCGACAAAATAGTTCAGCAGGATGACGAAAGCGCCCGCAAAGGTCGCCGAGATGTTGCCGACGATGATGATGGCAAGGACCAGAATCAGAGTCCAGAGGTTGCGTACCAGCGCCATAAGCTCCCTGCCGGTGTCCACCTTTCCTTCCACCGGAGGCATCTCGCGGGGGATCTTTCGCAGATAGGTGAAATAGACCACCAGACAGGCCAGAATTACCAGCGGGATCATGGACAGGATGAAAAGGCCGACGTTCTGGCCGCTCAGCGACATGGCCAGCAGGATGACCGGGAAGGTCGGCAGGAACATCTCCGGGATGTGCCGGTAGAAGCAGGAAACGAAGGTCTTCGACTTTGCATCCAGATAGTCCTCACAGGTCTTATCTACCATGTCGGCGCAGATGGTCATGACCGCCGCAGAGGGCAGAAGCCCCATGATGGCAGGAGAGATGATGGTGTTCAGCCGCCGGTTGCGCAGGAGGTGGTCGAAGGAGTCCCGGGCGTTTTTCAAACGGCCCTTTTTCTCCATCATCAGCTGCAGGAAGATGATGACGTAAAAGCTCAGCAGAAGGTCGATGGTCTCCCATGCGATGGTCTGCCGGCCCAAGAGCAGCAAAGCCTCTGCGACCGGGATCTGGAACAGAAGGATGGCGCTGAGGATGCCCGCCGTCATGGCAAGGTAGAGCGGATACTTCAACCAGATGATCACCACAATGATGCAGAAAATCAGACCAAGCTTCGCAACTTCCACTGTTTTTCCTCCTCCCGAAGTCTGCTGTGAAGTTTCTTTGCACCACTAAGATAACATCTTGGGCAGGGGATGTCTAATCTCTTTCCAGAAGAGAACGATGAAATTTCGGAAGCCGAGAAGTTTCCGCTCGGAAAATTTGTGGAAAATGACCGAGAACCGCCCCGAAAGGGCGCAAATATACCCGATAAATGGCGTTTTAAGAGCAGAAATTTAGTCCAACGTCCAAAATTGGGGTCCGGACGCTTGACAAAGCGGAGATAGGATAGTACACTCAAAAAGAAAATTGATGCATAGCATCTACAAGGTGAAAAAGATTCACAGAAGAACGGGCGTCTCCGAACTGAAAAACGGAAGGAGGCTTGGGGCATGACGCTGTTTTCCTACGAGATTTTCGATGCAGTTGCGCGGCAGGGCAGCTTTAACAAGGCGGCCCAGCAGCTGCACCTGACCCCCTCTGCCATCAGCCACGCCATCGCGGTGATGGAGGCAGAACTGGGCTTTACCTTATTTAACCGCGGCAAAAACGGCGTGACCATGACCAGCTACGGCGCCTCGCTCTACCCGTCCATCCGGGCGGTGCTCAACAGCGACGAAGCCCTGCAGCAGAGCATCGCCCGCCTCAACGGTCTGGAAAAGGGCAAGGTGAAGCTGGGTGCGTTCAACTCGGTCTGCGCCGGTCTGCTGCCCCAGATCCTCAAGAGTTTTATGGCCAGCTTCCCTCAGATCGAGGTGGAGGTCTATCAGGGCACCTACGATGATGTGAAGGAGTGGCTGCGCACCGGTCAGGTGGATCTGGCTTTCCTGTCCGCTACCTGCCGGGAGGAGTTCAACCTGACGGAGCTGTTCCGGGAGCCGCTGCTCTGCATCGTGCCGCAGGACTGGCCCGAGCCGCCAAACGGCATTATGACCCCCGAGCTGATGAACGGCCAGAGCTTCGTCGTCCAGTGCGACGCCACCGACGCCGAGATGCGCCAGTTCCTCAAGAAATATTCCATCTCTACAGAGCGCCGCTGCCATGTCATCGATGACCAGTCCAACATTGCGATGGTGGAAGCGGGCCTGGGCATCTCCATCATGCCCCGGATGCTGCTGCGCAGCTGCACTGCAGCCGTCAAGATTTATCCCATCGAGCCGGAGGAAGACCGCGTGGTGGGTCTGGCGGTCCAGCGCCCCACGGCGATGGCCCCGGCGGTCGAACAGATGTTCCATCACATCGTGGACTTCTGCCACCAGATGGACGCACAGCCTCTTTAAGAATTGTGAGAGAACGGGCCGCAGCACTGCGGTCCGTTTTTTTCATGCAGAACGGTAGAATGACGATTGTATCCGGAGGCAAAATACGGTATACTATAGCAAACCTCAAATAAAATGGAGTTTATCATAACAGCAGGGGGGCAAAGAACATGAAACGACGTGATTTCTGCAAAGCGCTGGCTTGCAGTGCCGCTCTTGCGCCCGGGCTGACTCTGCCCCGGGCCGAGGCAGCCGCGAAGAACCAGACGGTGGGCCGCGCGGTGCCGTCGGGAAAATACAGCCTGTCGTTCCGCAGCGAGCTGAGCCAGATGGACATTGAGCACGAATATTACTACAGCGACAGCTTTTTTGCGCACTCGTCCCTCCAGTATGACCACCAGCTGGCGCTGGCCACGCTGGGCATGGTGGGGGCGGCATTCAATACATGGGCCAGCGAGGCGAAATACTGGGCCAACGGGGATGTGGGCCGCGAGAACAGCCTCGACGCGGCCTATACGAAGCTGGGCTACGGCGATGCGAAGTATCGTTACTACGACATCGACGTGGGCAAGGCCGGTGACTTCGTGGGCTGGTCCACCGCCCGCAAGACCATCACCCTGAATGGCAGGCGAACCACCATCGTGGCGCTCATCCTGCGGGGCGGCGGCTATGGCGGCGAGTGGGTGAGCAACCTGCACACCGGCGCAGGCCATGCCCACAGCGGCTTCATCATCCCGGTGAACGAGGTGTTCACCGATTTGAAAAATTATCTGGCCGCAGCCCAGAAGGCGGGTGGACTGGGCCTTGTCAAGCTCTGGATGGGCGGCTACAGCCGGGGCGCTGCGGTGGCGAACCTTCTCGCCGCCCGCCTCAACAAAGAGCTGCCCGGATTGGCGCGGGAGGACGTCTTCGTCTACACCTTTGCCACGCCGGTGGCCCTCGGCCCGCAGGACTACCCCAACCTGCAGCAGGACTACGACAACAATCACAACGCCGACGGCACCCTGAAGGAGAGCTGGGGCGAGAGCAATATCTTCAACATCGTCTCCAGCGGCGACATCGTGCCCTGCCTGATGCCCGAGGAATGGGGCTACCACCGGAACGGCAACGACCGCTTCCTCCCCTCCACCCGGAACGAAGAGGAGCTGAACGACCTCAACGAGATGGGCAGGAACGATTTCGGCCCCGTGCCGCTGGATTTCAGCTGGCTTGCCACCAACGAAGAGACCCACGAGCTTATGCTCAAGATGGAGGAATATTTCATCTCCCGGGAGAACTACCACGAGAACTACGAGGCGGCCCTGATGGACATGGTCCAGTGCACCTTCATCCGCTCGGAGGAAGAGGTGACGGAGAACAAGATCCTCGACGACGGCGAGGTCATCCAGCGTCTGCGCACCCTCACCCACCTGAAGAACATGGACTACTGGAAGATCTCCCACGCCGTCTGGGCGGCGTCCACCATGAGTCGTGCCGTCCTCAAGCGGGTCGATACGGGCAGCATCCCCATCCGTGCCCAGCAGATCGTGGTGCCGGTGCTGGCCGTGGGCCTCTGCTACGGCCTTGAGAGCGAGGCGGTGAGCCTCATTGCAAAGTACATCCTGATGTTCGTGTCTATGCGGAGCGCCCCCGACAATGCGATCCGTGCGGCGTTCTGCCACCATTTCGAGAACTACACCGCCCTGATGGAGTATTACGCCCCCTCGGAGCATTGCATGGAAGCCACGACCCGCACCTGAGGCCCGGACGAGAGCAAAACAGAAAAACGGACAACGACTTTGGGTCGCTGTCCGTTTTTTGTTATGCCGAAGTTTCTTCGGCGTCGGTCATGATGAACCAGAACACGGTGCCCCTGCCCACCGTGGAGTGGACGCCGAAGCGGAAGCCGTGCTGCTGGAAGATGGCTTTCGTGATGGAGAGGCCGAGGCCGGTGCCCTGTTTGCCCGCGTCGGAGCGGGAGCGGTAATACCGGTCAAAGATATAGGGCAGGTCTTCCGCCGAGATGCCGGGGCCGTGATCCTCTACCTCGACGCGCACCCCCTCGGGGCAGCGCAGCGCCCGCAGCACGAAGATGCCGTCCTCGCCGATGTGGTGCATGGCGTTGCCCAGCAGGTTGTGCAGCGCCCGCTGCATCATGTCGGGGTCGGCGCAGACGGGCAGCTCCTCGTCGGGCAGCTCCAGCTTGAGCTGCCAGCCGTTCTGGGCACAGACGGCGTCGTACCGCTCGCTGACCTCATCGCAGAGCTGGCCCATGTCGAAGTGGACCTTCTCACACTTGAGCGCGCCGCTGGTCACCTTGCTCAGCTCCATGACGCTGGACACAAGGGCTGTCAGGCGGTCGGTCTCGTCCACGATGATGTTCATCTGCTCGTCGCGGTGCTTCTTGTTGTCGCCGGTCAGGTCACGCACTGTCTCGGCGTAGCCCTTGATGAGGGTCAGCGGGGTGCGCAGGTCGTGCGAGACGTTGGCCAGCAGGTCGCGCTGCATCTGGGAGGCGTGCTGGACCTCCTTCGCCATGTGGTTGAACTCCTGTGCCAGATCGCCCAGCTCGTCGTTCCGCACCGAGTCCACATGGACGGCGTAGTTGCCCTGTGCCACCTGCCGTGCGGCCCCGGAGAGGGCGCGCAGGGGCTTTGTGAACCATTCGCTGAAGAGCCACGCCGCCGACATGGAAAAGGCGAAGATGAGGGCCGCAGCCAGCGGCAGGACAGTGCTCAGCACCTTGCCGGCCTCAGCGACGTGCATGAGGCTGGTGGTGACCAGCACGGTGTAATTTCCGTCGGCGGTCATCCGCCCCACCATCAGCTGCACCGAGCCGGAGGGCGAAGGGGGATTGATCTTCCGCACCACCGCGCCGCCGCTCTCCCGGCAGAGCTGGCGCATGGCGCGGGCCGTGGTGTAGGCCGCCTTCTCGTCGGACGAGTCGGTGGGGCGGGTGCGGTGGAGGTTGCAGTAGGAGAGGTTGTCCACCTTGAAGATCTGCCGCAGGGTGGTGTCGGAGATGTCAATGCAGAAGCTGCTCATCCCGCCCGTCTCGAAGATGTCGTCCCGCAGCGAGGTGAAGAAGGTGTTATTGACGTAGAGCTGGCTGCCGAAGGCCCAGTAGGACAGCGTCTCGCCCCGCTCGATGGCCTCATCCATCCGGGCGACGATGGCCTCGGCCTGCTCGGTGAGCTGCTTCTGAATATGGGTGGTATAGAGAGGCTCCAGCAGCTGGGTGCTCAGGAACCAGAACAGCCCCACCAGCAGAAAGCAGATGAAGCAGAGAAAGCCCATGAGCTGGCCCCGGATGCCGATGGTGCGCCGTGTCTTGCTCGTTTGCCGCATGAAGAGCAGAACCTCCGCTTAACGCGCCGCGTCGGGGTCGAACTTATAGCCGATGCCCCAGACCGTGGCGATGTAGCTGCGGCACTTGCCCAGATGGCCCCGCAGCATCTTGACGTGGGTGTCCACGGTGCGGTCCTCGCCGAAGTAGTCGTAGTTCCACACCTTCTGCAGGATCTTCTCCCGGCTCAGGGCGATGCCCTTGTTGGAGGCGAGGAAGACCAGCAGGTCGAACTCCTTGGGGGTCAGGCTCACTTCCTCGCCGGAGACCTTGACGGTGTGGCTGGCCGTGTCGATGGACAGCTCGCCAAAGGTCATGGTGCTGTCGGAGGCCTCGGTGCGGGGCATGGTGCGGTTGAGCACTGCCCGGACGCGGGCCACCAGCTCCCGGGGGGAGAAGGGCTTGACCACATAGTCGTCGGCACCGCCCTCGAGGCCCGCCAGCTTGTCGTACTCCTCACCGCGGGCAGTTAGGATGATGACGGGGGTGTTGATGCGGCGGGTGCGCATCTCCCGCAGGCAGGTCATGCCGTCCATGAAGGGCATCATCAGATCGAGGATGACCAGATCATAGCCGCCGCCGGACAGCAGGGACAGGGCGGCAGAGCCGTCGCCGGCCTCCTCGCAGGTGTAGCCCGAATATTGCAGATTCTCCCGGATCAGCTCCCGGATGCGCGGCTCATCGTCAACGATCAGAATTTTTGCCATAAGGCATTCCTCCTCATAAGCTTATATCTCTCAAAGCGCCGGGACGGCTCAGATGCAGTCCGGCGGAACTGGATACGAAGTCTGATTCTATCATACCCTATCAATTAGGAATTTCTGTGAATTTTGGGTAGATTTTTTGGGAAAACATCCCAGCCCGGGCATAAGGGGCGTGTCAAGTCCGGCACCGTCTTGGAAAAAAAAACGAAGTGTGCTATACTACAATGATAAAAGCAACACCCAAAATCTGACACAGCAAAGGAAAACTGTTCATGCGCATTGGATTTGTAGAGCTGGTACTGCTCCTCTTCATCGCATCCCTCACGGTGGGGCCGAACGTGGCCCTTTTCGTAGACCGGTGGCTCCGCCGCGCCCAGCGCACCTCGGCGGCAGCGGCCCGTCGGAAGGCCCAGCTGGAAGCACAGGCCGCCATCGAGCGGGAGGCTCTGCTGACTCGTTTCCGGGTGGCCAGCAATGTCTTTGCCCTGCTGCTGCTGGCGGCGCTGGCCTATGGCCTGCTGCTGCGGCCCATCGAGACGCCGCCGAAAGCCTACACCGTCCCGGATGTCCGGCAGGACACCGGCGCGGCCCGGACGGAGCTGTCCGCCGACAGCAAAGATGGCTGGAAGCTGGGGGACTATCTGGGCGTGGACTGTGTCCGCACACAGGACGGCCTTGTCTACGCTGCGGCCTACGACGGTGCATCAATGAAAAAGCGGAAAAGCGATCTGGTCCGCACCGACGGCGGGCACGATGCGGCCATCCTGTCCGTGGAGGGGGAGCTGACAGGTTTTGCCTTTGACGGAAACGGGGATCTGTGGCTGACGGTCGTGACGCCCACCGGCGGGACCCTCTGCCGTGCCCGGCACGACAGCTGGGGCACCTCGGTGGAGCCGGTGGTCACCCAGCTGGACGGCGCACCGCTGGGTGCGCTGTCGGCGGTGGAGGTCGGCCCGGACGGAAAAGTCTATTTTGCCGCTGCGGCGGAGACCAGCCTGAAAAACGGGCTGGAAGGTGCGCTGCGCACCGAGCTTCTGGCCCACACCGGCACGGGCTGGGTCTACGTCTACGACCCGGCCGACCGTTCGGTGCAGCGGGTGCTGGGGGGCATCGCGGGCGCGTCGGGGCTGGCCCTCTCGGAGGACGGCAGGACGCTCTATGTCTCCGACCTCGGCAGCCGCTGCGTCTGGGCCGTGGACGCCGACGCCCGGGAGCTGACCGCCGGGGGGAAGAACTGCAAAAGCTTCCTTTCCGGCCTGCCGGGCTACCCCGGCGCACTGGCGCTGGACGAGGACGGCATCCTCTACGTCAGCTACCGCTGGGCGCGCAGCAACTGGCTGGAAAAGAACGCGGACCGCACCCTGCTGCGGAGCATCGCCCTGCGGGCCGGTGAAAATATGCAGCAGAAGCTGTTCGGCCTGTCGGCGGACGCGCCCTGCGCCGAGGCGGTGGATACGGCGGACGGCAGCTGGGAGCGAACCTTCACGGGCCGGGAGATGGACGGCTGCACCGCAGTCTGCCCGGCGGGCAGCAAAGTGTATTTCGGCGCGGCAGGCTCGGCTAGCCTGCTGTCGGCAAGAGTGTAAACGAGGTGTTTTTTATGACGGAAGAGTTCAAAAAGCAGATCGAAAACGAGGCGCGGCAGGCTGTGACCGAGTTGCTGGCGCAGGCAAAGCTGAAAAAGGGGGATGTCTTTGTGGTGGGCTGCTCGTCCAGCGAGATCGTCGGCGGGCACATCGGCAAGGATTCCAGCCTTGAGGCTGCGCAGGCGGTCTACGCGGGCATTGCGCCGGTGCTGGCCGAAAACGGGATCTGGCTGGCGGCACAGTGCTGTGAGCACCTCAACCGGGCCATCATCCTCGAGCGGGAGGCCGCCGGGAAATACGGCTGGGAGGAGGTCTGCGTCGTGCCCCGCCCCCACGCGGGCGGCAGCTGGGCCACCACCTGCTGGAAGCAGTTCCGTGACCCCATCGCTGTCGAAGAGATCCGTGCCCACGCCGGAATCGACATCGGCGGCACCCTCATCGGGATGCATCTGCGCCGGGTGGCCGTGCCGGTGCGGCTGAGCCTTTCGAAGATCGGCGAAGCGAATATTCTCTGCGCCCGCACCCGCCCGAAGCTCATCGGCGGCGAGCGCGCAAAATATACCGAGGAGGATTGAGCTTTATGGCAGAAAAGAATCTGGACGAGATGCGGGAGGCCGTAGAGGCCATCCGGGAAAAGATGGCCGCAGCGGCCCGGGAGGCGGGCCGAGACCCCGCCGGGGTGCAGCTCTGTGCGGCCTGCAAGACCCGCACCGCCGACACCGTCGCCGCCAGCGCGGCCCTTGCCATCGACGTCTTTGGCGAAAACCATGTGCAGGAGCTTTGCGCAAACTTCGACGCCGGAGCCTACTGCGGCAAGCCCAGCCACTTCATCGGCCATTTGCAGACCAATAAGATCAGGAAGGTGCTGGGCCGGGCCAGTCTCATCCAGAGCGTGGACAGCGAGCACCTGCTGACCGCCATCGAGAAGGAGGCGGCCAAGGCCGGTATCGTGCAGGATGTGCTGCTGGAGGTGAACATCGGCGGTGAGGCGTCGAAGTCGGGCGTCTCGCCGGAGCAGCTCTGGCCCCTGCTGGATGCTGCTGCCGCCGAAGAGCACATCCGGGTCAAGGGCCTGATGGCCATTCCCCCCGTCAACGACGACGATGCCCAGAACCGCCGGTATCTGGCCGAGGTGTACCGGCTGTTCGTGCAGGCCGGAGAGCGCGGCTACGCCAACGTGAAGATGGAGACCCTCTCCATGGGCATGAGCGGCGATTTCGAGAATGCCATCCGCGAGGGCGCGACCCTCGTGCGCATCGGCACGGCCATCTACGGCGAGAGGGATTATAGTAAGAAATAAACGGCCTTGCCCTCTCCGTCATTGCTTCGCAATGCCACCTCTCCCAAAGGGAGAGGCTTGGAGCTTGCCGGTAGGCGAAAGGCTCTCCCTTTGAGGAAAGACTTCCCCCGGCCGGGGGAAGATGTCGCGCAAGCGACAAAAAGGGGAGTCTGTCACCGAAGGTGACTGAGAGGGCAAGCCCGCTATAAAAATTGGAGGAACTATGCAAAACGTCAAAGACCCCGCAGCGCGGCATACCAGCAGCGGCGCACTCATCCGGCGCTTCCTGCCCTATCTGGCAAAGTACAAAATGACCCTGTTCATCGACCTGTTCTGCGCGGCGATGACCACCCTGTGCGACATCATCCTGCCCAAGATCATGAGCACCATCACCAACTCTGCCATGGGCGTGGGCATCACCCTCACGGCGGGCATCGTGCTCAAGCTGGCGGCGGTGTACTTCGTGCTCCGCATCATCGACGGCGCAGCGCAGTATTTCATGTCCGGCATCGGCCACATCATGGGCGTCCACATCGAGACGGATATGCGCCGGGACGCCTTCGACCACCTGCTCAAGCTCGACCACACCTACTACAACAACACCAAGGTCGGCACCATCATGGGCCGCATCACCAACGACCTGTTCGATGTGACCGAGTTCGCCCACCACTGCCCCGAGGAATTTTTTATCGCGGGCATCAAAATTATAGCCTCCTTCCTCATCCTGTGTCAGGCCAGCGTGCCCCTGACGCTGGCGGTGTTCGCCTGCGTGCCCCTGATGGGCATCGTGTCCGTCAAGCTGAACCAGCGCCTGCGCGCCCGGTTCCGCCAGCAGCGCATCCAGATCGGTGAGCTGAACGCCACCATCGAGGACAGCCTGCTGGGTCAGGGCGTCGTGAAGGCCTTCGCCGCCGAGGACGAGGAGCGGGAGAAATTCGCCAAGGGCAACAAGGATTTTGAGCACATCAAGACGCTGGGCTACTACGCGATGGCGGCCTTCAACACCTCCACCCGCCTGTTCGACGGCCTGATGTATCTGGTGGTCATCCTTGCGGGCGGCCTGTCGCTGGTCTATGGGAAGATCACCGCCGGCGACCTCGTGGCTTATATGCTCTATGTCACCACCCTCATCGCCACCATCCGCCGCATCGTGGAGTTCGCCGAGCAGTTCCAGCGGGGCATGACCGGCATCGAGCGCTTTGCGGAGATCATGGACACCCCCGTCACCATCAAGGACGCCGAGGATGCCAAGCCCCTGCAGCCCGGCCCGGGCGCCATCCGGTTCGAGGACGTCAGCTTCGAGTACCCCGACGACCACAACAAGGTGCTGCACCATGTCAGCCTCGACATCCGGGCCGGGGAGCGTCTGGCGCTGGTCGGACCCTCCGGCGGCGGCAAGACGACCCTGTGCAACCTCATCCCCCGCTTCTACGAGGTGACGGGAGGCCGCATCCTCATCGACGGGCAGGACATCCAGCACGTCACCCTCAAGAGCCTGCGGGAGGACATCGGTATCGTCCAGCAGGAGGTCTACCTCTTCAGCGGCTCTGTGGCGGACAACATCGCTTACGGCAAGCCCGGCGCGACCCGGGAGGAGATCATCGAGGCGGCCCGTCTGGCGGGCGCAGAGCGGTTTATCCGCGCCCTGAAGGACGGTTTCGACACCTATGTCGGCGAGCGCGGCGTCAAGCTCTCGGGCGGTCAGAAGCAGCGCATCGCCATCGCCCGGGTCTTCCTGAAGAACCCGCCCATCCTCATCCTCGACGAGGCCACCAGCGCCCTCGACAACGAGAGCGAGATCCTGGTGGGCCAGAGCCTCGAGAAGCTGGCCCATGGCCGCACTACCCTGACCATCGCCCACCGCCTGACCACCATCAAGGACTACGACCGCATCCTCGTGCTGGGCGCGGAGGGCATCGAAGAGTCCGGCACCCACGACGAGCTGCTGGCCAAGAAGGGCGTCTACTACCGCCTGTGGAACCAGCTGCCGGGGGAAGATACGTTATAATTTTTCCATAAAAACAAGGGACTGCTTGCAGCAGCCCCTTGTTTTTTATAGTGAGAAATATCAGTCGCCCACGATGAGCCGCACTGCGCCGTAGATGCCGGCGTCGTTGCCAAGGCTTGCGGCCTTGATGGGCGTCTCGCGGCAGGACTTGAAGGCGTAGGTCTTGTAGTGCTCCACCAGCGGGTCGAAGAGGACGTCGCCTGCGCGGGACACGCCGCCGCCCACAAGGAACATCTCGGGGTCGGTGGTGGCAGCGATGGTGGCCAGAGCCATGCCGAGGGTGTCGGTCATCTCGTCCACCTCGCGGGCGGCGAGAGCGTCGCCATTGCGGGCGGCGTCAAAGACGTCCTTGGCCTCAAAATCCCTGCCGCGCAGGACGCAGTCGGCGTCGGGATTCTCGTCCAGCAGCTTCTTCATGCAGCGGACGACGCCGGTGGCGCTGGAATACTGCTCGAGGCAGCCGTGCTTGCCGCAGCCGCAGGTGGCCGTCTCGTGGCGGTTGACGGTGATGTGGCCGATCTCGCCGCCAGCGCCGTGTGCGCCGTCGATGACCTTGCCGTTGACGATGACGCCGCCGCCCACGCCGGTGCCCAGCGTGACCATGACGGCGCTGCGGCAGCCCTTGGCCGTGCCCATCCAGATCTCACCCAGAGCGGCGACGTTGGCGTCGTTGCCCACCAAGACCTTCATGCCGTCCAGCAGGCCGGACAGCTGGGCTGAGACGTTCCGCTCGCCCCAGCCGCCGAGGTTGGCGCAGATGATGGGGACGATGCGGCTGTCCAGCACAGGGCCGGGCACGCCGATACCGACGCCCTCCACCTGCTCGGAGGGGATCTCCTTCTCGGCCATCTTGGCGTGGATGGCGTCGGCCAGATTTTCGAGGATGTGCTCACCGGCGTTCGAGGTGTCGGTGGGGACTTCCCACTTTTCCAGCAGTGCGCCCGAGGTGGTGAACAGGCCGACCTTGGCGGTCGTGCCGCCGAGGTCGATGCCGAATGCGTATTCTTTCATGATTCATTTACCCCTTTTTCTGCGGCGGTCGTCCGCCGTTTTTAGCTGACAACAGTATAACATACTCCGGCCCAAAAGAGCAGAGGGCAGGCCGGATTTTATGCAATCGGACGGAAATGGACTGCGATTTTTGGCAAAATCGCAGAAAGGAAGCGCGGATGCAAAAACTCCCCGCCATGCACGCTGCACAGCGGGGAGAAAGAGGGAGGAAGGGGCAGAGTTCAGAGAGCCGAGTAGCCGAAGCTGTTCACCAGCGCGTCGATGTGCTGGCCCGCCTTGCACATGGGGCAGTCGCGGCTGTCGAAGCTGGCGTAGTCGGGCAGGCTGGAGGGGTCGAAGATGGATGTGACCGGGATGCCCAGACACTCGTGGGTGGTGGCAAAGATGGCCGACAGGCCCGCCACAGCGCCGCCGTAGTAGTTGACGGCCTCGATGGCCGCCTGCGCGGTGTAGCCGGTGGTGATGGAGGCGGCCAGAATGAGGACGTGCTTGCCCTTGACCATCGGGGCGAGGTTGTCGCGGAGGATGATCTGGCTGCCGCTGGTATACTCGGGGGTGATGACGTAGATGGTCTGGTGGGCGTTCATGTTGGCGAAGCCGTCCTTGGTCAGCTCGTTGGCCAGACAGGTGCCGATGACCTGCGTGCCGTCCAGACAGAGCACGGTGTCCACGATGGTGCTGTGCTGATAGGCGGCCACCAGCTCCTTGGCGACAGCCTTGGCCTCCGAGAGGCGGGCTTTCTGGGTGGTGACGTCGATGTAGTAGTTGATGTGGCTGTGGCTGGTGGCGAAGTGGCCTTTGGCCACGCGCAGGAACAGACTGCTCTTGTTGGTGGGAAGCTTTACCATATTGATCATAAACTGCACACTCCTGTTCTTGTGAAATCAGGCAGGACGCCCATCCCTCAAAAGGAAACAGCGCGGCGGCACTTGCCCGGCCGCTGCGCTCCCCGGTTGGTATGGCCCTATTGTAGCAGGAAAAGCCCCCTGTGCACAAGACATAAAACTGCTAAAATTCTTTGCCCTGAATTTAGCATATCGACGAAACAGGGCGAACAAAAACGCCCAAGGCGTGAGCCTTGGGCGCGGAGTGCGGAAATAAGAAATTATTCGAAGGTAACCTTGCCAGTATTGCTATCGACCTTGGCGGTCATCTTCCAAGTGCAGAAAGCACGGGTATAGCCGCTGTTGCCGCTGCTGGCCTGAATGCGGGGCCAGTACTTGAACTCGACCTTGTCGTTGTTCTTAAGAGTAACGCCGGTAACAGTAATATCGAAATCCTGTTCACCGTCATCAGTCGTCAAATCGAACTTTCCGCCAGGAGATCCTGCACCCTGACGCTTGACAGTGATGGCAGTATCCAGATAGTCTACGTCATCCTTGCTCTTGCCAGTGCTGTTTACAGTAAGCTCGAAGTTACCCCTAGTCACGCAAAGAGGAACCTTGTCCGTAGTGCACTTAATGTTGATGGTGGTCTTGAAAGTACCGTTATCGAATGTGGGCGCATCCTTCATCTTGAAGGTGCCCATCAGCTTCAGGGTGCTGCCGATTTTACCGGTCTTCTGGTACTCATCCTCACCACAGCCGGTCAGCAGGCTGGAACCAGCCACAGCCACAGCAGCGGCGGCGCTGTACTTCAGGAAAGAGCGGCGATTGAATTCTAAGGACATGATCGTTCCTCCTTTATGTAGAAACACAGAAATCATTGTACTGCCCCGAAGGGCGTCTTGCCTATACAATAGGCGAAAAATGAGCAGATGTCAATGGTTTTCACAAAATTTTGTGGGGAAAGATCTGCCCGTGGGACGGAATTTCGTCCGGGAAAAACGCCTTTAGGCCTGTGCAATATCGGAAGAGCTGAGGGTGAAGGTCAGGCTCTTGTTGGCCACGAAGGTGGGGACGAAGGTGACGTTCAGCTTCTGCCAGCCGGTGGGGACGCAGCAGATCAGCTCAATGTAGCCGGAACCCTGCGGGGGCAGGTTGGTGGACTCAGAGAAGCTCTGGGCGTCGGCGTTGTAGAGCTGGATGTAAGCGCCCACCTCGGCCTCGGCACCGTCACAGGTGGCGGTGAAGTCGGTGGTGGAGGCAGCCAGAGCGTGGAAATACTGGCGGGCGACGTCGATCTTGGTGGCCTCATTGTCCAGAGGGTAGGCCGCATCCAGCTCGGCGAGGTTCTGTGCGCCGATGTTGAAGGTGGTCGCGCCGGAGCGGTTGACCGCAGTGATGAGGACGGCGACGTACTCATGGTCGGGCAGGTCGGGGGTGGTGCTCATGGTGAAGACGCTGGTGAGCTGGACGCCCAGATTGTTCCAGTTGCTGACCTTATCGCCCACCTTGACCTCGATGGCGTCGCTGGTGCTGGAGCCGCAGCCGCCCAGCATGGCAGCAGCGCCCAGAGCGGCGGCGGAAGCGCCGGTGCACTTGAGGAAGGTGCGGCGGGAAATCTTATTGGACATGGATGTGTCCCTCCTTGAAATCGTTTTTATAAATAAAAAAGCACGATGAAAATGTTCTGTCTTGTTTATAACATTTTTTGCACGCAGATGCAAGCAAAACAGAGCAGAATTTACACTAGTTTCACAGAGACTTAAGTGCGGTCCTCGCCGGTCAGCTCCCGGGCGCGGGTCTCGCTGGTCTTGACCAGATTGAGCAGGCTGGGCGTATACAGCGGGTATTCCCGGGTCAGGCTCTCGGTGGTCATGGCGAGGCAGGACGGGTCGGCTACGCCCTCGCCGCCGGGCAGCTCTTCTCCGGCCAGCAGGGCCTCCACGTTGGCCTGTGCGGAGTGCATCACGGCGTCGGAATAGCCGGGCCAGCGCCGGGCGTCCACGCTGAACATACTGGGGGCGTTGTGCGGCTCGGCGGAGTAGAGCAGCCGGAACATCTTGGCCACGGCGGTCATCAGGTAGGCGCTGACCTCGGTGGTCAGCGCCTTGCTGTGGCACTCGCCGATCTTGGCGTAGAGCACGTTCAGGCTGTTGGAGATGAGCTTCTTGTTCATGGTGGGAAGGACGCTGCCATGGTAGATGTTGTCCTTCATCTTGTCGGGGTTGGGGATGTCCTCCGCCGAGAGCATCATGCCGTTGCGCTCTGCCGAGCGGCCCAGCAGGTAGTCGCAGGAGACATTATAATAATCGGCGACCCGTACCACAAAGTCCAGGCCGCACTCCCGGATGCCTTTTTCATAGTGGGAAAGCAGGGCCTGCGAAACGCCCAGATCCTCTGCCGCCTGTTTCTGGGTGATGCCGCGCTCCTTGCGCAGCAGTTTGATGATACGATTGAACTCCATGATGTTTGGCTCCTCAGATAAAAGATGGGACTTCCTTGATTTTTGGTTTACAGCACGTTGATTATACACAATGGAAAACGACTTGTAAAGCGAAAAAGTGACGGATTTTCCGCGATAATTTCGGCGTTTTTGTCAAAGGGGTTGCTCTTTCCACCATATCTATGTTAAACTAAAGCCTGACGGCATACATTTTGTGTCTGAGGATGCCGGGAATTTTAGCAGAAAAGCAAGATTTGTGCGAACCAGCACAGTACAAGATAGCTCACAAGAGGTGTTTTTACATGAAAACCTTTAAGCTCCATCTCATCCGCCATGGCCTGACGGCCGGTAATTTACAGGGCCTTTACATCGGCAGCGGCACGGACATCCCCCTGTGCGACGAGGGCCGCGCCCAGCTGGCCGAGCTGAAGGAGCGGTTCGAGTATCCGCAGGTGGATACCGTCTTCTCCTCCCCCCTGATGCGCGCCGTGGAGACGGCCAACATCCTGTTCCCGAATGCCACCCACCAGTTCTCGGTGCACGACCTGCGGGAGGCGGGCTTCGGCGTCTTTGAGAACCATCCCGTCAAGGAGCTGGTGAAGAACGAGGACTTCAAGAAGTGGATCACCCCCGGCTCGGGTTTCGTGCCGGAGGGCGCAGAGCCTACCGAGCAGTTCCACGCACGCTGCTCGGAAACGCTGCTCAAGCTGTTCGAGTATATGATCCGGATGGACGTCACCGAGGCTGCCTGCGTGACCCACGGCGGCGTCATCATGAGTATGCTGAGCCAGCGTGCCCTCCCCTCCCGCCACCCGGAACAGTGGATGGCTGACCCCGGCTGCGGCTACACCGTCCAGACCGATGTTCAGCTCTGGATGCGCGACCGTCTGGTGGAGGCCATCGACATCGTGCCCTTCGGCTACGCCGACACCCTGCGCGGTCAGGCCGAAGCAGAGGAGAACGAGGCCTTCGAATAAGACTGCACCGGCTGCCGCCCGGCGATTTTGACGCCGGGCGGCATTTTTGCGGCTTTTTGGTACAAGATCGGCAAAGAAAATGCAAAATCTGCGGCAGAACCCGTCCAGACTCTTGACAGGGCGCAGAGAAACCGATACTCTATAAAGTGAATGATTTTTCTCGCTGCAAGGAGGAGTCCCCCATGTCTCAGTCCCTTTCCCGCCGGTCGTTCCTGAAATGCGCCGGTTCGGGCGCGGTCAGTCTGGCCGCTGCCCTGCTCACAGGTGTCTCGGCGGCTGGGGCACAGCCCCGGGCCGTGGGTCAGCCTGCCCTGCTGGACGGCAAAGCGGCGGTGGAGCTGCTGGGCTATGCGCCTGCGCCCGGGCTGAACGGGGTGCTGGTCTACCTCTCGGTGGAGAACCTTTCGGCCCGCACCCTGCCGGTGGGGGCAAGCTACCTCCACAGCCGGGACGTCTCCACTCTGAACGAGCTGTACAGTCTGGACAGCGGCGTCACGGCCCGCTGCGGGGGGCAGAGCATCCCCTGCGGGAGCTTCGCGGCCCCGCTCTATGCAGAGAACGCTGCCGACGCCTCGGCCTTTACCCTGAACCTCGCCGCCGGGCGCGGCGCGATGCTCCACTGCTTCTGTGCCGTCCCGGGCGAGTGGGAGACACTGGAGCTGAGCTATCGCCCCGCCTTTGCCGCCGGCCAGCCGGTGGAGTTCGTGGTGCGGCGGGATGCCGATGCCGTCCGGCTCGGCCCGGTGCCCGCTGCGCCGGGAGAAGTGGGGAGCGTAGTGGACCTGTGAGGCGGACGCTCCGCTTCTGCGGACAACAAAAAATGAGACAGGCTTCCCCGCAAAGGGGCTGCCTGTCTCATTTTTGTTTTAAGAAGCCTTAGTCCTCGTCTTCCTCGTCCTCTTCGTCGTCTTCCTCAGAGCGGGGCTTGTAGAAGATGCCGCTCAGGAAGGTGCTGACAAAGTAGAGCAGGACCATCGGGATGGCTACCATGCACTGGGAAACGATGTCCGGCGGGGTGACGACGGCTGCAACAAAGAAGATGAGCACGATGGCAATGCCGCGGCCCTTCTTCATGAGCTGGGGGTTCGCAATGCCCATCTTGGCCAGAATGATGGTGACCAGAGGCATCTCGAACACGCAGCCGAAGATGATGAACATGGTCAGACAGAGGCTGACGTAGCTCTCGATACTGGTGGTGGTCTGGATGTAATCGGCGCCCTCGATGCCGGTGCTCAGGAACTGGAGCATGAAGGGCATCATGAGCTTGTAGGCGAACATCACACCCACCACGAAGAGGGCCAGACCCAGCAGGATGACCAGCTTGAGGAAGAAGGTCTCGCTCTTCTTCAGGCCGGGCTTTGCAAAGGCGTACACCTGATACAGCGCCACCGGCACCGTAACGACCACAGCCGCCAGCAGGGAGACGCGGAAATACTGCATCAGCTTTTCCTGCGGGGCGATGGACACAAAGGTGTAGAAGCCCTGTCCCATCGCGGTCAGCAGGTCGATGAGGCGGTCGGCGTAGGACAGAGTGACCACGACCGCCACCACAAACACCACGGCGCAGACGATGAGGCGGTTGCGCAGCTCTTTCAGGTGGCCCGTCAGCGTCATGTTGCCGTCGTCAGCCATGACTTCGGCCTTTTTTTTGCGCTTTACGTTCGTAGCCACAGATTACTCCTCGTCGTCCTTCTTCTCAGTCTTGGTCTCGGCCTTTGCAGTGGTGGTCTCGGCCTCGTCGTCAGACTCCTCCATGCCCTTCTTGAAGTTGTTCATGGTCTTGCCGAACATCTTGCCCAGCTTCGGCAGGTTCTTGGGTCCAAAGATCAGCAGGACGACGACCATGATGATAAGCAGCTCGTTAGTACCAATACGCATAATAATGATCTCCTTTTTACTTTGCCGCGCCGCGAGGCGGGCTGATTACGATGTATAAGGCAACCGCGGGCGCGGGTGCATCGGTGTGGATGTTCAGGCCTTTGCCTCTTCGGCGGGTGCGGCCTCGGCAGCAGGTGCGGCTTCTTCGGCCACAGGAGCTGCCGCAGCGGGGGCGGCGGCCTTTTCCTCGGCCTTCACAGGCTGCTCAGCCGTCTCAGCGGCGGGAGCCTCAGCAGGAGCCTCCTCGGGCAGCTCTTCGACCTCCAGCTCGGTGACTTCCTCCGGCTGCTCGGCCTTGGCGGCTTCTTCCTTGCTGGTCTTGCCGATGCCGGTGAAGCTCTTGGTGACGTCCTTCACGCTGTTGTCGATGTCCTTCTTGATGTCGGTCAGGGGGGCGACCGCCTCCTTGAGGGGGGCCTGGATCTCGTTCAGAGGCTCCACGACATTCTTCTGGATCTCCTCGGAGGCAGCGCCGGTGTACTTCTTCAGCTCACGCAGCATCTTGCCCAGCTTCTTTGCGTAGACGGGCAGCTGGTCGGGGCCGATGAAGACGAACGCGATGACCACGATGACCACGAGTTCCAAAAAACCAATTTTCATATCTTCTGATTCCTTTCCTTTGCCGCCCGGGCGGGGCAGCAGCATGGAGTGTGCCGTCAGCGGCTTTTTGGCGCGTTGTGCGCCTTGGATGCCATACATATACCGAAGTTGCGTGAACGGAATATGAATTTAATATGAACTATTCGTGAATAAAAGGCTGGCTCACACAAAAACCAATCGATGTAGTAGAAATTACGCGGAATAATACCAACTGGAATCTGGCGCACTCAGCGGACCGTGTTCGTCAGGGTGCCGATGCCCTCGATCTCGCACCGCACTTCGTCGCCCGGGACGAGGAAGCGGGGCGGGTCCATCCCCATTCCGACGCCTGCCGGGGTGCCGGTGGCGATGATGGTGCCTGCGCGGAGGGTCATGCCCTGCGACAGCTCGGCGATGACGTGGTCGATATTAAAGATCTGAAGGCCGGTGTTGGAGTCCTGCCGCTTTTCGCCGTTGACGAAGCACCGGATGGGGAGCTTGGGCGGATAAGCCTCGAACTCATCCGCCGTGACGATGCAGGGGCCGATGGGGGTAAAGCCGTCGAGGCTCTTGCCGAAATACCACTGCTTGTGCGCGGTCTGGACGTCCCGGGCCGAGACATCGTTCAGGATGGTGTAGCCGAAGACGTAGTCTCTGGTCTGCCCTGCGGGAACGTCCTTGGCATCCCGGCCCAGCACGACGGCCAGCTCGCACTCGTAGTCCAGCTTTTTCACGAGGTCGGTGTGAGCCTCGATGAAGCCGCCGTCCGGCACGGCCCGGGTGACCCGCTTGGAAAAGTAGATGGCATCCTGATGCTGGGTGGCGAAGGCGTCGGCGGAGTATTTCTCAGCCTCGTCCGAATGAGCCATGTAGTTGATGCCCAGACAGATGACATCCTGTGCCGGGGCGGGGATGGGGCTTTCCAGCGTGACGGCCTCGATGGGCAGGGCCGGGATGCCCGCGATGGCCAGCGAAAGCCCGGCCCGCACCTGCGGGGTCAGAAAGGGGATGGCGTCGGACAGAGTCTCGTAGGACAGGCCCAGCCAGCTCAGGGGCCAGACCTGACGGCCATCCGCCGAAAGGATGGCCGGGTCTTCTACGCCGTCGGGCAGACGGCAGGTGATGAAGCGCATCGAAAAGCCTCCTTCTCAGTGCCGATAAGCGATGGCCTTCTGGATGCGGTCGGCCTCGGCGGGGCCTGCCAGCTGGCGCACCAGCTCCAGAGCGAAAGGAATGGCACCGCCAAGGCCGTAGCTGGTGGTGATGTTTCCGTCTACGACGACTTCCTCGTCGTGGACGATGGCACCGGCCAGCTTATCCTGAAAACCGGCGTGTGCGGTGGCGTTTTTACCCTCCAACAGGCCGAGGCTGGCAAGGACGCTGGGGGCGGCGCAGATGGCGGCGACCTTTTTCCCAGACTTGGCAAAGGAAACGCAGGTGTCGGTGACGGTCTTGTTCTCGGCGAGATTGGGGGTGCCCGGGATGCCGCCGGGCAGGACGACCATGTCCACATCGCTGTAGTCCACGTCCTCAGCCAGTGCGTCTGCGTTCAGGTGGATGCCGTGGCTGCTGACCAGCGCACGGCGGCCCATCGCAGAGGCGATGATGACCTCGACTTTGGCGCGGCGGAGCAGGTCGGCCACCAGAAGGGCCTCGCACTCCTCGGTGCCGTCGGCAAAAAACAGAACAGCTTTGCTCATAAGAACATCTCCTTATAGATCAACGAAAAAAGCGCACCGCAGGCGGGGCGTCCCCGGCCCGCAGTGCGCAGCGGTCAGTGAAAGATCATTCCTCAGCGTCAGTAGAGACGCCGTTTTTCTCCAGAATGCGGCGCAGGACGCTGTCGTCCCGGCTCAGCACCCGGCTCACCCGGCTGATGATCGCGCTGGAAGCGCCGATATTGCCCATGATGCTGGTGTAGCTCTGCTTGCGCATGAGCTTTTCGGCGATGTTGTAGCGCTGCTCCATCGCGCTCAGCTCTGCATAGCTGCATACGTCCTGCAGGAAGCGGTAGCATTCCTCTGGCGTTTCAAGCTCCAGAAAAGCGGCATACAGGCCGGATTTTCCGGTCGGATGGTCCTTAGCCATATACAGTTCCTCCCCGGTCATTCATTGATGGTCGGCCCGCAGACGGGCACTTCAATACACTACTTTAGTGTAGTACAAATGCAGGAAAAATGCAATGGTCTTTTTCTTACAACATCCGCTCAAAGATCAGCTCGTTGCGGTCGATGCCGCCCTCGCTCTCGGCAGGGCCGAGGGAACGGTAGCCCCGGGCCTTGAAGAACTGCTGCACGGGCAGGGCCTTGGCGTTGACGCCGCACCAGACCCGGCCCCGGCCCTCACCCCGGGCCAGACGTTCGCAGGACGCCACGATGTCCCGGCCGATGGCCTTGCCCCGGTATGCGGGCTTGAGGTAGAGATGGAGCAGGTGGAGCGAGGTGTTTTCCATCTTCCACGCAAAATAGCCGATGAGCTGGCTGCCGAGGAAGACGAGGAAGTAGTTCACATCGTTGTCGATGTCCTCCTCGATGGCGTCGGCGCTCTGGATGCTCTCGACGAGGGCGTCCAGCTGCTTTGCTGGGAAGTAGCGCTTGTAGACCTCGTGCCAGGTCTCACTGGCGAGGTCGGCGGTCATGTGGATGTATTTGGCCTTGGCGACCAGCTTGTAATCGGGTTTCATAGTCCTCCTGAAAAGACAGCGCACCGCTGCGCATGATAAAGTTCGGTGGGGGAAAGCGGCTTATAAAGATAGTGTATCACATCCGGCCCCCGGGTGTAAAGCAAAAAGGCTGCCGTACCCCGCAAAGAGTACGGCAGCCTTGATGGCTTTTTCGACGTCCTTGGACGTGATGCGTTTTACAGCGCAGCCTTGAAGTCGTGATGAGTGGAGTTGTAACGGACAACTGCTTCCATCAGGGTGACAGGCCACAGCAGGACCTTGCCAACCATCTCAGCCGGCTTGACGCATACCGTCTCCATGCTGTCGATGCCGAACAGGATCAAACAAGCGATACCGCAGCCCAGAATGTAGTAATACATAGTCAAACCTCCTATATTTTTCTCACAGGCCCGCCGGACGCGGGACCTGAAGCTCGTTGTTGAGGAGCGTTCTCCGCTCCTTGCAAGCTTACTATACACCGGTTTTGAAATAAAGTCAATAGCAGAAAACGTGAAACAAATTAAAGCGTTCTCTGAAATGCTATATCTATCATTAAAGTAAAGCATCAAAGTGAGCTTCGATTTATAAAAATAAAGTCATTGCCCTGAATTGGCCTTGCAGCAACTACAGAACTCCCCGGAACTGGCCCGAAACGAGCCGAAAACGGGGGCGTTGTTCTTGCCGTGGAGACAGCGCGGAAAACGCCCCCGGCGGGCCGTTTTCATAATGTATACAAGTGTGCGCTGACGGCGGAACCCGGGACAGGGGGGATTCCAGCAAAACGGTCAAAATGTATAAAGAAATCGAAAAAGATTATGGAAAACTATTCTTGCTGCCCAAATGAAAATGCGCTATAATAGGGGCAGTAAAATCTACGCTGAAAGGAGATCGCAGTTATGGCAAAGGCATCGCAGGTCGTATTATCGGAAAATGAGTTTTACCTCATCAAGGCCCCCAATGGAAAGGTGCTGGAAGTAAAGAACTTCAACACGGAGAACGGCGCTGCGATCCGTCTGTGGGATTACGCAGGTCATCCATGGCAGCAGTGGAAATTCGTGGATGCCGGCGAAGGCCGCTGGCGCATCCAGAACCGTTTTACCGGGAAGATGATCGACCTTGCCCTCGGCGGCGTGGTGGAGGGCACATGGCTCCATCAGTGGGGACGCACCAGCGGCATGAGCCAGTGCTGGGCGCTGGAACCCACCCGCAATGGCCGCACCCGCATCCGCAATGTGTTGGCCGACAAGTACATCGACCTCGTGGGCATGAACACCTCCAATGGTGCGCAGGCCCAGATCTGGAACTTCGTCTCGGGCGGCAATCAGGAGTGGAACCTTGAGCGCGTGGACGCCACCGTCCAGCAGACCCGGGCCAAGGCAGAGGAAGTGCACGACCCCGAGCCGACGCCCTCCCAGCGCAAGCACCAGAACGACCTCGTCCGCAAGCTGAACAACGCGGGCAAGGGCCGGGCAGGCCGCAAGGCATGAACGCATGAAAACAGCGCCCCGCAGGGGTCATCTGCGGGGCGCTTTGCTGTAACAGTTTGATTCAGAGGAGAGGAAAAACGATGAAGCTTGGAGCCTTTATGGACCCGGAATACCCGATCTTCAGCACGACGCTGTGCTATCTGGAGCGGGACGACGCCTACCTGATGCTCCACCGGGTGAAGAAGGAGGACGACTACAACCACGACAAGTGGATCGGCGTGGGCGGCAAATTCGAGCGGTTCGAAAGCCCGGAGGACTGCCTTCTCCGCGAGGTGAAGGAGGAGACGGGCCTGACCCTGACCCACTGGCGCAGCCGGGGCCTGCTGACCTTCATCTGGGGCAATATGACCGAGTTCATCCACCTCTACACCGCTGACGAGTGGACGGGCGAGATGATGCAGGGCGATGCCTGCCGGGAGGGCGTACTGGAATGGGTGCCGAAGGAGAAGGTGACGCAGCTGCCCATCTGGGAGGGCGACAAGATCTTCTTCCGGCTGCTGAACGAGGAACGCCCGTGGTTCTCCCTCAAGCTGGTGTACGAAGGGGATACGCTCCGGCAGGCGGTGCTGGACGGAAAACGAGTGGTATGAACAGAAAAAAGCCTGCGTCGGCAGGCTTTTTTGCTTGTTCAGTTCAGCTTCAGGTCGCCGTCCTTGATCCAGCCAAGCTTGCGCTCGATCTCGCAGAAGAGGACGCTGAGCACGGCGGGCAGGACGAAGCAGATGAGGACGAGGGCGGCCCAGTCCATCGGGGTGATGGCGGCTTTGGTGCCGGCGGCAATGTCGTTGACCCAGCCGGTGTAGACGCCGATCTGGCCCACGAGGCCGCAGGTGCCCATGCCGGAGGAGACGGCTGCGCCGTTCATCTCCATGTGGAAGACGCAGGTGGCCAGAGGGCCGGTGATGGCGCTGGCCAGAGTGGGTGCGATCCAGATGCGGGGGTTCTTCACGATGTTGCCCATCTGGAGCATACTGGTGCCGAGGCCCTGACTGATGAGGCCGCCGACACCGTTTTCCTTATAGCTCATGACGGCGAAGCCGATCATCTGGGCGCAGCAGCCCGCCACAGCGGCACCGCCGGCAAGTCCGGTCAGGCCCAGCGCTGCGCAGATGGCGGCAGAGGAGATGGGCAGAGTCAGTGCGACGCCCACGATGACCGAGACGAGGATGCCCATCAGGAAGGGAGCCTGCTCGGTGGCCCACATGATGAGGGTGCCCACCTGACTTGCGGCGGCACCGATGGGGGCGGCGATGAGCATCGAGAGGCCGACGCCGGAGAAGATGGTCACCAGCGGGGTCACGAGGATGTCGATGCGGGTCTCCTTGCTGACGGCTTTGCCCAGCTCAGCGGCCACGATGGCGATGATGAGGACGGCCAGAGGACCGCCTGCGCCGCCCAGAGCGTTGGAGGAGTAGCCCACCGTCACCAGACTGAACAGCACCAGCGGTGGGCAGTGGAGCGCCCAGCCGATGGCCACAGCCATGGCCGGGCCGCTCATGGCCGTGGCGTAGCCGCCTAAGTCCACCAGCGTCTCAAGCCCGGTCTGCTGGCCCAGCGTCTTGATGATGGTGCCGATGAGCAGGCTGGCGAACAGGCCCTGTGCCATCGCGCCCAGCGCCTCGATGAGGTAGCGCTGGGGGGTGATGACGATATCCTTGCGTTTTAAGAAATCTTTTACATTTGACATAAAGATCTGCCTTTCCGTCATTACAGTTTCAAAAGGGCAGCAAAAGCTGCATGACCATCATAATACCATACACCTGTCAAGACAGCAAGAGGAAAACGCAAAAATTCTGCCCGAAACTTGTCTTTTTTCTCGTTGGTGCAATAATGAGAGGGTCTGGGCCGTATTTCATACAGAGTATTTTTGGCAGTAGACGCCCCCCGCGAGACGCTCCACAGGACGCACCGAAGGAGATTGACGGGAGCTTGCAGTTGGGTGTATACTATAGGTGTGCAAATAGCACTTCCGGCGGCGAGAGGCCGCGTTAGAATAGAGCTTGGAGGCAGAGCAGGCGGAATGAGACGGAACGATACAGGAACCCCAAAAAAGAAGACGCGCCGCGCGGCGGGCCAGATGGTGGCCTCGGCGGTGATGGCGCTTGCCATCGCAGTGGGCGGCTTTGGCACCACGGCCCTGTTGGCGTCTCAGCCCGCAGGCTTGACGGTGGAGCCGTCGGCCCTGCTGTGGGAGGGCGAGAGCAACGCGGCCCACAGCACAAAGAAAGACGACAAGAAGGAAGCTCCCAAGCCGTCAAAGACGGACTCTGCATCCTCGGAGGCGGAGAGCACCGCTGCGTCTGCCGCGCAGCCCGCTGCCCCCAGCCAGAATGAGACGGAAGCGCCTGCCGTGTCGGAGGCTCCGGCTGCCCCCGCAGAGGAAACGGCCGCATCGCCTGCGGCCCCGGAGGCCGCGCCTGCTGACCCCATGATGGGCAGCATCGAGGAGCTGGAGCAGGAGAACAACTTCCCCAGCCTACAGCAGGAGACGGAGGCACTGGCCGCAGAGGACCCCCTGAGCGCACCGGTGGAGCAGGCCGCAGAGGCCCAGCCCGAGGCAGGTGCAGAGACGAACTCCGAGGAGGCTGCCCTGCCGGTGAAGACCGAGGAGGGCACCATCCTGCTGACCCCAGAGGAGATCCGCGCCGCACTGGATGCAGGCACGCTGGACGAGAGCAGCATCGACCCCGCCTGTCTCACGGACGAGAACGGCCTGCTGAGCTGGCTGTGGAACCTGCTTTTCGGCAGGAGCGACAAAGACGACAGCGGCAGCAGCACCCCGGCCCCGGTCTATTCCGGCTGGCGCACGGTGGGCGGCAAGACCTATTATTATGACCAGTACACCAACCAGCCCGTGAAGGGCATCCAGTCCATCGACAACAAGCTCTACTACTTCGACGCCAACGGCGTGCAGCAGAATGCCACCTTCGGCATCGATGTCTCGAAATATCAGTCCAGCATCGACTGGGAACAGGTAAAGACGGCGGGCGTCAAGTTCGTCATCATCCGCATCGGCTACCGCGGCTACGGCAGCGGTGCGCTGGTGCTGGACCCCATGTTCGAGCAGCACTTCACCAACGCCCGCAATGCGGGCCTGAAGGTGGGCGTCTACTTCTTCAGTCAGGCCGTCAACGAGGAGGAGGCCCGGGAGGAAGCCATGGGCTGCGCCTACGTCCTGAACGGCCGCAAGCTGGACTACCCCATTTACTTCGATACTGAGGCCTCCGGCGGCAAGAACGGCCGCGCCGACGGTCTGGGCGTCGAAGATCGCACCAAGTGCGCCATCGCTTTCTGCGAGGAGGTCAAGGCGCAGGGCTACAAGCCCGGCGTATACGCCTCTACCCTGTGGTTCCGCCAGCGGGTGGACCTGAGCCGCCTGACGGGCTACAGCATCTGGAATGCACACTACGGTGTAGCCAGCAGCCCCATCTCCTGCGATATGTGGCAGGGCAGCTGCACCGCCCGCATCCCCGGCTATGGCGGACAGATCGACGTGAACATCAGCTATGTGGGCTGAGGAGGCGCGCATGGACGTCATCCGCCTCATTGCCTCCGACCTTGACGCCACCCTGCTGGACGACCAGAGCCAGCTCCCGCCGGACTTCGCGGAGACTGTCCGTGCTCTGGCAGAGCGGGGCATCCGGTTCGCTGCCGCCAGCGGACGGCCCATCTATACCTTAGAGGAGATGTTCGCGCCCCTGCAGGACGACATCATCCTTGTGGGTGACAACGGCGGTGCCATCTGCTGGAAGGGCGAGAGCCTGTATCTCTCCGAGATGGACGCCGCCGACTGGAACACGCTGGCCGGGCAGGCCCGGAGCGCGGGCCACGCCGCCGTCCTCTGCGGGCTGGAAACGGCCTATGTGGAGGAGCAGTTCCGGCCATACGACAGGGTCTTCAAGAGATTCTACACCAAGGTGGAATATGTCCCCCATCTGGAGGACGTGACCGCCCGGGTGGATAAATTCACCATCTACTTCCCCGAGGGGGATGCCCAGAAGGGCTACGACGCGCTTTATGGTTCGGTCTGGGGCGGGCGCTTCTCGGTGGCGGTGGCCGGTGCAGACTGGGTGGACATCATGAACCCCGGCGTCCACAAGGGCGCGGCCCTGCTTCGGCTGGGGGAGCGTCTGGGCGTCCCGCCCGAGGGCATGATGGCGTTCGGCGACACCTTCAACGACGCGGAGATGCTGAAGGCGGCAAAGTACGGCTTCCTTGTGGAGAACGGCTCGCCCGCCCTCCGGGAGGAGGTGCCCTTCCTCGCGCCGCCCAACACCAACTCCGGCGTGATGCAGGTCCTGCGCCGTGTTCTGGCCCAGAATGGCCGGGTCTGTGAATCGGATTTCAGAAGAGCAAAATAGAGAACGGCATCGGAGAAAAGCTCAGATGCCGTTCTTTTTTATTGGTATAAAAGTGCGCCCAGCACCGCCGAGAGCAGGATCATCCCGATGGGCGAAGGGGCTTTGCCCTTCGCTTTCTGCCAGACCAGCCGGACGATGGCCAGAAGTGCAAGGATGCCGATGCCCTGCCATGATGGCGCGGGGGCATCGGCGGCGGTGGAGATGTCCAGCAGGGTGCTCAGGCCCATCGTGAGGGCAGTGGAGAGGATAAGGGCCACGACGCAGGGCCGGACGCCGGAGAGAAAGGCTTCGACCCCGGCGTACTTGAGTAGGTCGTGGATGAGGGCCGCGATGAGCAGGATGATGAAGAAGGAGGGGAGGACGACGCCCAGTGTGGCGCAGAGCGCCCCCAGCACCCCGCCCTGCGAAGAGCCGATGAAGGTGGCCATGTTGACGGCCAGCGGGCCGGGGGTGGATTCCGACACTGCGATGAAGCTCAGAAACTCGGCCTCGGAGAGCCAGCCATGGAGCAGGACTTTTTCCCGGATGAGGGAGATCATGCCGTAGCCGCCGCCGAAGGAGACGGCACCGATCTCAAAAAAGGTGAGGAACAGCTTCAGGAGCATATCACTTCCCCTCCTTTCTGCGGCCCAAGAGCCACGCGGCCACGCCTGCTGCACCGCTGAGGAGGATGAGCAGGATGGACGAGACACTGATGCCCGCCAGCGAAAGGCTCGTCATCGCCAGAAAGACGGACAGGAGGACGCCGGAAGAAAAGAGGGAGCGGTCGAGCGCCTGCAGCATCCGCACACCGGCCGAGAAGATGAGATAGATGACGCAGACCTGAATGCCTTTGAAGGCGTTGGCAATGATGGTGAGCTGGGTGAACTGCTCAAAAAACAGCGAGATGGCGTAGATGATGAGGAAGGACGGCAGGCAGACGGCCACGGTGGCGGCCGCCGCGCCGGGGACTCCGGCCAGCTTGTAGCCGAGGTAGGTGGCGCTGTTGATGGCCACCGGGCCGGGGGTGGATTCCGCGATGGCGGTCATGTCGAGAAACTCGTCCTTATCCAGCCACCTGCGGCGCTGGATAAATTCCTCTTCCAGCAGGGCGATCATAGCGTAGCCGCCGCCGAAGGTGAACAGGCCGATCTTGAAAAAGGTAAAAAACAGCGTGCCGAGGCTTTGGGCCTTCGGTGCCGGAGCATTGTGTGTCATGGGCAGGGCCTCCTTTTTCTTTATTTTACGCGTGGGCAGAGCCGACGTCAATAGGGCAGAAAAAGCGGGATTTTGTGCCCGGCGGCTTTACAATCCGGCCAAAAGGCGGTATGCTTTACCCATGAGACTACGATCATTCAGGAGGAAACGATGGACATCCGCCAGCTGCATTATTTTCTGGTCCTCTGCGAGGAGATGAATTACACCCGCGCGGCCCAGCGCCTGTTTTTATCCCGGCAGGCTCTGCGTCAGAGCATCTCGGCCCTCGAAGCCGAGCTGTGCGGGCCGCTCTTTCTCAGCGCCCACCACAAGCTCAGCCTCACCGAACGGGGCGTGAGCTTACAGCGCCATGCCGCGCCGGTGGTGGAGCAGTTCCAGCAGATGCAGGCAGCGCTCCACGCGGAGATCCAGTCGGCCCAGCCGGTGCGCATCGGCATCAGCGTCTCACTGGTGCCGGACTATCTGCCCGGCCTCGAGACCCAGCTGGACAAGTTCCGCCAGCAGTACCCCCACATCGAGATGCGCTTCCGCCTGCTGGACAACGACGCGGTGGCCGAGGGGGTGGAGCAGGGAGAGCTGGACGCGGGCCTCGTGATGGATCTGGGCTGCGCCGCACCGGTGCTGGCCCGCACCACCCTCCGGGCCGACCCGGCCTGCCTGCTGGTGCCGCGGGGCCACCCCTTCTGGGAGAGGGAGAGCGTGCCGCTGGCCGAGCTGCGGAACCAGCGGATCCTTCTGCCCAGCCTGCGGCAGGATCTCTTTGCCCCGCTGTGGGAGGCCTGCGCCCGGGCGGGTTTCGCGCCCAACGCCGAGATCGGCCCCAGCTTCTATCAGGCCTACTACCTCGTGCAGGAGCAGCTCTGCACCTGCCTGACCCGGTATGAGCCGGGGGCGCGGCGGGAGCTGGACCGGGTGCGGGATGTCCTGCTGGAGGATCTGCCGCCCCTCTGCGTCTCCCTTTTGCAGCGGCGCGACCACACCTCGGCCTACCTCGACCTGCTGCGCGGCTACCTCATGGAGGTGCTGGGCGGCGCAGCCAGCCTGCCGCCCCGGCGCGGGCGTCCGGCCAAGCCCTTCTACGACCTGCCCGTCCTGTCCAGCGCGGCGTCCAAGCCCGCTGTGGTGCATCCGGCCCCCGGCACAGAATTGCCGTTCGAGGGCGGCCACAACTTCCGCGAGCTGGGCGGCTACGAGGCCGACGAGGGCAAGCACGTTAGGTGGGGGCAGATCTACCGGGGCATCCCGACGTGGAAGCTCACCGGTGAGGCCGACCGGAAGCTGCTGGACTCGCTGGGGCTGCGGCTCATCCTTGACCTGCGCAGCGAGGCGGAGGCCGCCGAAAGCCCTGATTATGTGCCCGACGGTGCACGGCTCGTGCGCATCTGCGGCCTCTGCCTTGAGAACGGCAAGGAGGTGGACTTTTCGCCCGAAGACCGGGAGACCCTGCTGAAGGGGATGCCCGACGAGGGACGCCGGATGGCGGATGCCATGTACGAGCGGATGCTGTTCGGCAACAAGGCCTACAAAGAGCTGTTCCGTGCGCTGGAAGTGGGCGAGACGCCGGTGCTCTTCCACTGTTCGGCGGGAAAAGACCGCACCGGCGTGGCTGCGATGCTTATTCTGCTGACGCTGGGTGCGTCGGATGAGACCATTACGGAAGATTTCGTGAAGACGAACACCTGGCGCAGGCCGGAGCTGGAAAAAGTCTGGGCCGAGCACGCCGATGAGATCGCCGCCGACCCCTCCCGGAAGGACTTCTACCTCGGCGTTTTTGGTGTCCACCCGGAGTCGGCTCCCTTCGTGCTGGACATCATCCGGCAGCGTTTCGGCAGCGCCGAGGCCTATCTGGAGGCCGAATATGGCCTGACTCCGGCCCGTCTGATGCGTCTGCGCCGGATGTATCTGGAATAAATCAAAAATAATTTCGCCTTTCCGCCTTACTTCTCCTTGACATTGTGCAAAATGTTTCGTAATATAAGAAGTAGTATGGAATCTAAGACGCTGTAGGCGGAGCATTCCGCGACCAGATATTTCAATGGGGCATCATTGGCCCGTTTTTATAAGCACATCTTGTAAATCGAAAAGCTGCACCAGACTCACCGCACAGGAAGATCTTTCTCTGCGTCTGTTCTTGTTTGCCTCTTTTTCGTTGAAAATTTGATTTTTGCTGGCCCGCGTTCGGCCGCACAGCGTCTCCTGCCTGTTAAAGCAAAATTTGACTGTTAAGGAGAGTGAAGAACAATGACCGTAATCGGAGTGATCGCGGCATTGATCGTTGCTGTCGCTGCCGCAGCTGCGGGCTATTTTATTGGTTACAACAACCGTAAGAAGACCGCTGAGGCCCAGATCGGCAGCGCCGAGGCCGAGGCTACCCGGCTGGTGAACGAAGCGATCAAGGCTGCTGACCAGAAGCGCAAAGAAGCAATTTTGGAAGCAAAGGATGAGGCCTTCCGTCTGAAGGCCGAGGTGGATGCCCAGAAGGCAGAGGCCGACAAGGAGATCAAGCAGCGCCGTGCAGAGATCAGCCGTCAGGAGAACCGCATCGACCAGAAGGAAACGGCCCTCGACCGCAAGACCGAGGCGCTGGAAAAGCGCGAGGACGAGCTGAAAAAGAAGCACGAGGAGGCTGACGCCCATCTGGCGGAGGTCGATGCCCTGCGCGCCAAGGAGATGGAGCGTCTGGAGACGCTGGCCGGCCTGAGTCAGGAGGACGCCCGCGAGGTGCTGCTGCACAAGGTGGACGAGGAGCTGACCCACGAGAAGGCCATCCGCGTCGCTGCCTACGAGACCGACCTGAAGGAGAACTGCGACGGCATCGCCCGCAACCTCATCGGTCAGGCCATCAGCCGCTGCGCTGCTGACCACTGCAGCGAAACGACCGTCAGCGTCGTCCCGCTGCCCAGCGACGAGATGAAGGGCCGCATCATCGGCCGCGAGGGCCGCAACATCCGCGCCCTTGAGACGGCCACCGGCGTTGACCTCATCATCGACGATACCCCGGAGGCCATTACCCTGTCCTCCTTCGACCAGACCCGCCGTGAGGTGGCCCGCATGACGCTGGAACGCCTCATCGGCGATGGCCGCATCCATCCTGCCCGCATCGAGGAGACGGTGGAAAAGTGCCGCCACGACCTCGAGCTGCAGATGAAGCGGGAGGGCGAGCGCGCTGTCATGGAGCTGGGCATCCATGGCCTGCACCCCGACCTCATCAAGCTCATTGGCCGCCTGAAGTACCGCACCAGCTTTGGTCAGAATGCGCTGACTCACAGCATGGAGGTGGCATGGCTGGCCGGTCTGCTGGCAGGCGAGATGGGCGTGAATGTCACGCTGGCCCGCCGTGCCGGTCTGCTGCATGACATCGGCAAGGCGCTCGACCACGAGATCGAGGGCAGCCACGTCCAGATCGGCGTGGACATCTGCCGCAAGTACAAGGAAAACACCCAGGTCATCCATGCCATCGAGGCCCACCATGGCGATGTGGAGCCGAAGACGCCGCTGGCCTTCATCATTCAGGCCTGTGACGCCATCAGCGCCGCCCGCCCGGGTGCCCGCCGCGAGAACGTCGAGAGCTATGTGAAGCGTCTGGAGAATCTGGAGGAGATCTCCTCCAGCTTTGAGGGCGTCGAGCAGGCGTTTGCCGTGCAGGCCGGCCGCGAGGTCCGCATCATGGTCAAGCCCGACGTCATCAGCGACGATCAGGTCATCCTGCTGGCCCGCTCCATCGCAAAGAAAATCGAAGATACGCTGGATTATCCCGGCCAGATCAAGGTCAATGTCATCCGCGAGAGCCGTGCTGTCGAGTACGCAAAGTAAAAGAACGAAAAACTACAAGAGCCGCTGTGCGTGTGCACGGCGGCTCTTTTTGTATATCGGCAGGGTTTGTTGTTTGTTACGGCACTACTCATAATAGAACCCGGGTTGCGGCACCCAGCGTCTGCTTCGCTGTCGCTTGCATCCTGCTGGCCGCTGCCCCAACAGCTCCTCCCTGTTTCCACCACTGGCGGCGGTCGTCGCTGTTGCACTGCATCTGCAAGTGGCTTGACGAACAGTTCAAGGCCGGTAAGCACTAACTCTTAGCAAAGCAGGAAGCCCCTTCGGTATTAGCGGTACCGTAGGGGCTTCTTGTTGCTTATTTGGTGATATGAATGGCGACTGTCATTCTCATTTGCATCTCTATTATATGCGGCCCGAGGGGAAAAGTCAAGCGGGCAGAGGAAAGAGCCGCAAAAGAAGAATGCCGCTTTAACGTGAAATTCAAAGTTTTTTCATAATTTGCTTGACAACCGGAACGGGATGGAGTATACTCCACAGCAACCGAACAAACATACATACAAAGTAGGTTTGTGCTAAATGGGAGGAACACCATGAGAGAGCGAATGTGTTGACAGACAAAAACGACATCACACTCAGAAAATAAAGGAGCATCCGTTTTATGTCTGTAGAAATTTTGGATCTGGCCGCACTGGCCCTGACTGCTGTATTTTTTGCCCTGCTGTATTATCTGCACAAGAAAAAGCACGTGGACTTCGGCGTGCGCACCATTCTGGCGGTGGGCCTCGGCCTCATCGTGGGCCTCGCGTTCAAGGGCCATCACGTCTATGTGGCCGCTGTGGGCACGGTCTATGCCCACGTCGTCTCGGCAGTGGTCATCCCGCTGCTGGTATTCAGCATCATTTCCAGCATCACCAATCTGGGCAACTCCGTTCGTCTGAAAAACATCGGTCTCAAGACCGTTTTCTTCCTCGTTCTGAACACCTTCTTCGCCAGCCTCATCACTCTGGTCGCCGGGGTGGCCACCAACATCGGCCACGGCGTCCAGTATGAACTGGCCACCGACTACACCGCCAAGGAAGTGCCCACCTTCGTGGACACCGTCATCAGCCTCTTTCCCCAGAACCTCGCTTCGCACTGGGCCAACGGCGAGGTGGTGCCCATCGTGGTCTTTTCCATTCTGGTGGCCATCAGCTACAACAAGCTGGTGGTCAAGAAGTCCGAGGAGGTCGCCCCCTTCAAGAAGTTTATCGACGCCGGCGACCTTGTGATGGGCCGTGTGGTCAGCTACGTCATCTCCTTTACCCCCTATGCCGTCCTGTCCCTCATTGCCCGCGCCGTCAGCCGCTCTTCTCCGGCTGACCTCATCCCGCTGCTGAGTGTTCTGGTGCTGGCCTATATCCTCTGCGCGATCCAGCTCTTCGTGGTGGAAGGCGTACTCGTCAAGCTGGTCGGCAAGCTGGACCCGGTCCGCTTCTTCAAGGGCATCTGGCCCGCAGCTACCGTGGCCTTTACCTCTCAGAGCAGCGTGGGCACCATCCCTGTCACCGTCAACCAGCTGACCAAGAAGCTGGGCGTCAATGAGGATGTCGCCGCCTTTGGCGCAAGTCTGGGCGCAAACCTCGGTATGCCGGGCTGCGCCGGCATCTGGCCCACCCTGCTGGCGGTCTTCACCATCCATCTGCTGGGCATTGAATACACCCCGGTGCAGTACGCTTTCCTTGTCGTGTTGGCTGTGGTCGTCTCCATCGGCACCGTCGGCGTGCCCGGTACGGCCACCATCACCGCCACGGCCCTCTTTGCCGCCGCCGGTCTGCCGGTGGAAGCCATCATCCTGCTTTCCCCCATTTCCAGCATCGTTGATATGGCGCGTACCGCCACCAACGTCGTCGGCGCAGCTGCCGCTACCACCCTTGTGGCCGCCACCGAAGGTCAGCTGGATGAGGCTGTGTACAATGGCGAGGCCGAAGTGCCTGCCGCTGAGGCAGTCTGAGCATTTTCCAAATATAGCAGTTTGCGTTTTTAATGCACAAGCAACATCCGCAAACTGCATATCGCAAAGCGGCCGTTTTGATAGGCACTATTTTTGAAAATTGCGATAAAATAAAGTCTGGGCCTCCCGCCGCACCAAAAAGTGCGGCGGGAGGTTTTCTTTATAAAAGAAAGAGGGATGGCCGAAGTGTGCATGACAAGAGGACAGATGACACTCGTTTCATCTGAACTGTGCTCTGAGTGAGTACAGTTCAAGAGAAAAACTATACAAAATTCAAATCGAAAATTCGGTATATTGTTGGTCAAACCACAGAAATCGTCCTTTGGGAGATGTAAATTTGGCAAAAAACCTTTTCTTTCGGCGGAAGACGCGGTATAATGCGGCCAAGGCACAAGGGTGTGCGAAAAGCTCCAGAGGGGGAGCGGAACACCTTGTGCATTTTTTTGAAACAGTCGCTTTAATAGATTAAAGCGGTGTTGGAGAGGGGAAAAGATATTATGAGATTCGATCGTCGTATTTCGCGCCGCAGCTTTCTGGCAGCGGCAGGCGTGTCCGCAGCAGCTCTGGCCCTGACGGCCTGCGGCGGCTCCAGCTCTACGGCAGCTTCCACGGCTGCCTCCACCGGTGCTTCCAGCGCAGCTGGCACTGCCGCAGGCGGCACCCTGAACATCATGCTGGAGACCGAGGTCCAGTCTCTGGACCCGCAGATCGCCACCGACGGCACCTCTTTTGAGGTCATCGCAGACTACACCGACGGTCTGATGCAGATGGATACCGACGGCGCAGCGGTCCCGGCCATTGCCGAGAGCTACGACATCAGCGAGGACGGCAAGACCTATACCTTCCACCTGCGCGATGCAAAGTGGTCCAACGGCGACGCCGTCACCGCAGCCGACTTTGTGTTCGGCTGGCAGCGGGCGGTTGACCCTGCCAACGCTTCCGAGTACTCCTATATGCTGTCTGACATCGGTCAGGTGGTCAACGCTGCCGAGATCATTGCAGGAGAAAAGCCCGTCACCGATCTGGGCGTGACCGCAGTGGATGACAAGACCCTCGAGGTCCAGCTGAACGTCCCGGTCAGCTACTTCCTGAGCCTGATGTACTTCCCCACCTTCTACCCGGTCAACGAGGCCTTCTTCAACACCTGCGCGGACACCTTCGGTACCAGCCCCGACACGGTGCTGTCCAACGGTGCTTTCGTCCTGACCGACTATCAGCCCGCTGCTACCGCATTCGAGCTGGTCAAGAACACCGACTATTACGATGCCGACAGCGTCGCGCTGGATGGCCTGTCCTATCAGGTCATCAAGGACAGCCAGCAGGCTCTGATGAGCTATCAGACCGGTACTCTGGACATCACCCTGCTGAATGGTGAGCAGGTCGATCAGGTCAAGGACGATCCCGAGTTCATCAGCGTGGGCGCTGGCTATCTGTGGTACATCAGCCCCAACATCAACAGTGTGCCTGAGCTGGCAAACGAGAATCTGCGCAAGGCCCTCACCTTCGCTCTGGACCGCGACGCCATCACCGACGACGTCCTGAAGGATGGCTCCGCCCCCTGCTACACCGCCGTTCCTCCTCAGTTCGCAACCGGCCCGGACGGCAGCGACTTCAGCGCTGACCAGACCAAATATGCGGATTACTGCGCATTCGATGCAGCCAAGGCTGCGGAGTACTACGAGACTGCAAAGAGCGAGCTGGGCAAGGACAGCTTCTCCTTCGACATGGTCGTTGACGCCGACGATGCACCTCAGAAGGTGGCACAGGTCGTCAAGGAGCAGCTGGAGACCACTCTGCCCGGCCTGACGGTGAACCTGACCGTCGAGCCGAAGAAGCAGCGCGTGCAGGATATGCAGGACGGCAACTTCCAGCTGGGCCTGACCCGCTGGGGTCCCGACTACGCCGACCCCATGACCTATCTGGGTATGTGGGTCACTGGCAACTCCAACAACTACGGTCTGTGGAGCGACGCCGAGTATGACTCCATCATTGAGGAGTGCACCACCGGCGACCTCTGCACCGACCCCGAGGGGCGCTGGGCCGCTCTGTACGATGCAGAAGCCATCGTTCTGGAGCAGGCCGTCATCTTCCCGCTGTACGGCCAGTGCAACGCCGAGATGGTCTCTTCTGCTGTTACCGGCGTAGAGTTCCACCCCGTGGCACTGAACCGCGTGTACAAGCGCACCGTGAAGAACGCTTAAATAAGAATCGCTGAACCAAGGCCGCACAGTGGCCCGCAAAAGCCACTGTGCGCCTTTTTGGCATTGTACCTGTCCGCAGCAGACGCACGACTGACCGCCGCTGCGGCCACAAAAGGGGGTTCACCTGACGTGAAAAAATATACGCTCAAGCGTGTCCTCACCTCGCTGTTTACGCTGCTGGCCATCCTGCTGGTGCTGTTCATCCTGATGCAGCTGATGCCCGGCTCGCCGTTCAACGACGAAAAGCTGACAGCCGATATGAGAGCCGCGCTCTACGCAAAATACGGCCTTGACCAGCCGATCTATGTCCAGTTCTTCCGCTATGTGGGCAATATGCTTCGGGGCTACTTCGGCGTAAGCTACAACATTTCGAAGAACACGCCCATCTCCCAGCTCATCCAGTCCCGTCTGCCCATCTCCATCCAGATCGGCGGCATGGCGGTCACGCTGGGCGCTCTGGTGGGCCTCGTACTGGGCATCATCGCCGCCCTCAAGAGGGACACCATCTTTGACACCATCGCCACCATCATCTCGGTCATCGGCGTGTCGGTGCCGTCTTACGTCTTCGCACTGGCCCTGAGCTACACCTTCGGCTTCCGGCTCCGCTGGTTCCCGATGCTGTTCTCAGCCAAGGACATCTTTGGCTCCAGCGTTCTGCCCAGCGTGTCGTTGTCCATGTTCACGATGGCCTCCATCGCCCGCTTTACCCGAAGCGAGATGATCGAGGTGCTGGACTCCGACTATATGCTGCTGGCCGAGAGCAAGGGCATCTCTGGCCCGGCGCTCATCTTCCGCCACGCCCTGCGCAACGCCCTCATCCCCATCATCACCGTGCTGGCGCCCCTCATTGTGGACCTGATGACCGGCTCGCTGGTGGTCGAGAAGATCTTTGCCATCCCCGGCGTGGGCAGCCTGTTGGTGACGGCCATCCAGTCCAACGATTACAACGTGGTCATTGGTCTGAGCTTCATCTACAGCGCCATGTACATTGGCATCATGCTGGTCGTTGATTTGCTGTACGGCATCATCGACCCGCGCATCCGTCTGGCAAAGGGGGACGACTGATATGGCAGAAAAAGCGATCCGACTGGGCGGCGAAAGCACCGCCGCAGCCATCACGCAGGCCGTGCAGGAGCTATACCCGGAGCACAGCTTCACCGCCGAAGAGTTTGCCCGGAAAGACAACGCCGCCGAGATCGCAGTGGATACCAACTTTGCGGCCCAGAGCTTCTGGAAAGATGTCCGCATCCGCTTCTTCCGCAAGAAGAGCGCTGTGCTGGGCCTGATCATGATCCTCGTCATCCTGCTGCTGGCCATCTTTGGCCCGGGCATGAATGACTACACCTACTCCGGCCAGGATCTGAGCCAGAAAAACTTTGCGCCCCGCGTGCCCGGCATCGAGCAGTTCGGCATTCTGGACGGCAGCGAGAAGATGAGCACCACCACCGGCACGAAGATCGTCAACAACTATGTCGAAAAAGGCAAGGATGACGTCTACTACTGGTTTGGAAGCGACCTGTACGGCCGCGACATCTGGACCCGTACTTGGGAAGGTGCCCGCGTCTCCCTCATCATCGCCGTGGCCGCTGCGGTCATTGACATGGTCATCGGCATGAGCTACGGCCTTGTCTCGGGCTATTTCGGCGGCAAGGTGGATATGCTGATGCAGCGCTTCCTCGAGATCGCCAACGGCATCCCCCGTCTGGTCATCGTCACGCTGCTGCTTCTGGTACTGCAGCCCGGCATGGTGACCATCATCTTTGCCCTGATGCTCACCGAGTGGGTGGGCATGAGCCGGATCGCCCGCGCTGAGATGCTCAAGCTGAAGGATCAGGAGTTCGTTCTGGCCTCCCGCACGCTGGGCGCAGGCAGCTTCTTCATCATCTTCAAGGAAGTGCTGCCCAACATCATCGGACCCATCATCACGCAGGTCATGTTCAGCATCCCGACGGCCATCTTTACCGAGGCCTTCCTTTCCTTTGTGGGTCTGGGCATCCCGGTGCCCCAGTGCTCGCTGGGTTCCCTCATCAGTGAGCTGTACAACAGCTTCACCACCCACCCCTATCAGATCATCCCACCCATCGTGGTCATGAGCCTGCTGATGCTCAGCTTCAACCTGCTGGCCGACGGCCTGCGCGAGGCACTTGACCCCAAGATGAAGAGTATGTAAGGAGGCGCACAGCATGCCTGATGCAAAAAGAGAACAGGTCTTGTCGGTGCGAGACCTTGATATTACCTTTAAGACCACCGCCGGCCCCGTCCACGCCATCCGGGGCGTGAACATCGACCTCTACAAGGGCGAGACGGTGGCGCTGGTGGGCGAGTCCGGCTCCGGCAAGTCCGTTACCATGAAGGCGGCTATGGGTATCCTCGCCCAGAACGCCAAGGTGAACAGCGGCAGCATCCAGTTCAGCTACCACCACGCCGACGGCAGCCCGGAGACGGTCGACCTGCTGCAGAAGGACAAGAAGTGGATCCGCCGCCACATCAACGGCAAGCGGATCGCCATGGTCTTTCAGGACCCCATGACCAGCCTTGACCCCACCATGACCATCGGCAAGCAGATCATGGAAGGGATGCTCTGGCACTTCAAGATGCCCAAGGCCGAGGCCTATAAGAAGGCCCTCGAGCTGCTGGAAGAGGTGGGCATCACCGACGCTGAAAAGCGGATGAAGAGCTACCCCCACCAGCTGTCCGGCGGTATGCGGCAGCGCGTGGTCATCGCCATCGCGCTGTCCTGCGACCCCGACCTGCTTATCTGCGACGAGCCGACCACCGCACTGGATGTGACCATTCAGGCGAAGATTTTGGAGCTTATCCGCAGCATCCAGAAGGAGCGCGGCATCTCGGTCATCTACATCACCCATGACCTCGGCGTCGTGGCAAAGGTGGCCGACTATGTCGATGTCATGTATGCGGGCAAGATCGTCGAGACCGGCACCATTGATGAGATCTTCTACGACCCCCGCCACCCCTACACATGGGGCCTGCTGTCGGCCATGCCCGACCTTGACACGGCTGACGAGCGGCTCTACACCATCCCCGGCTCGCCGCCGAACCTGCTGCACGAAAAGGCCGGCGACGCCTTTGCACCCCGCAACAAGTACGCGCTGAAGATCGACGACGAGATCGACCCGCCCATGTTCAAGATCAGCGACACCCACTTTGCAGCGACTTGGCTGCTGGACCCCCGCGCCCCCAAGGTGGAGATGCCGCCGGAGCTGAAGGAAGGTGTGGCCCGGATGCGCGCAGAAGCAAAAAAGATCGAGGAGGCGGAGTAAATGGCAGCACAAAGCGCTACCCCTCTGCTGAAGGTCGAGGGGCTGAAGCAGTATTTCAAGGTGAACAAAAACTTCACGGTCAAGGCCGTGGACGATGTCAGCTTTGAGATCTATCCCGGCGAGACCTATGGTTTGGTGGGCGAGTCCGGCTCGGGCAAATCCACCATCGGCCGGAGCATCATCCGGCTGTATGACCCCACCGCAGGCAGGATCACATTCGACGGGCAGGACATCAGCGGCCATCTGAGCCACGCCCAGAACAATACCCTGCGCACCCAGATGCAGATGATCTTCCAAGACCCAATGGCATCCCTGAACCCCCGCAAGAAGGTGGAGGACATCATCGGCGAGGGTCTGGACATCCACCATATGTACAAGACGCAGGCCGAGCGCCGCGAGAAGGTGGAGAAGATTCTGGCGAAGGTGGGCCTTGCACCGGAACACGCCGAGCGCTACCCCCACCAGTTCTCCGGCGGCCAGCGTCAGCGCGTCGGCATCGCCCGCGCCCTCATCATGAACCCGAAGCTCATCATCGCCGACGAGTGCATCTCGGCGCTGGACGTGTCGATTCAGGCGCAGGTCGTCAACCTGATGAAGGACATCCAGCAGGAGACAGGCACGGCCTATCTGTTCATCGCCCACGACCTGTCGATGGTCAAGTACATCTCCGACCGCATCGGCGTGCTCCATCTGGGCCACCTGCTGGAAACGGGCACAACGGAGGAGATCTTTGCAAATCCCATCCACCCCTATACCCGCAGCCTGTTGTCGGCCATCCCGCTGCCGAACCCGGTGGTGGAGAAGCGCCGGGTGGCCGAGACCTACGACTACGCCACCTCCGGCATCGACTATTCCAAGGGCACCAGCCACCATGTGGAGGGCAGCCATTACGTCAAGTGTACGGATGAAGAATTTGCCAAATGGTGCAAATAAGACCGTTCAGCTCCCCTCCGGGGGAGCTTTTTTGCGCTCCGGCTACCTTATATATAATAGCGCTGCAAAATGTTTCGTGGTGGGACGTTGTATTCCGGGGGTAAATCTGGTATCATATAAAAATACGGCCCGGAAAGTGCGGGCCGCTGAATATGCGTTATGGGATACGGCGCACGCTGCGCCCGGTTTTGGAGGAGTACTATGATAATCCCCAGCATTCTGTTCGTTCTGGGTCTGCTCTGCCTCATCAAGGGCGGCGACTGGTTCGTGGACGGCGCATCGGCGCTGGCCCGCCGGTTCCACCTGCCGGAGCTGCTCATCGGCGCAACGGTGGTGTCCATCGGCACCACCCTGCCTGAGGTGATGGTGTCCACCATCTCAGCCGTGTCCGGCCATGGCGAGATCGCCTACGGCAACGCCATCGGCTCGGTCATCTGCAATGCGGCCCTCATCGCGGCCATCACGGTGGCCGTGCGGCCCGCCAAGGTGGACCCCAAGACCCTGCGGGTGCCAGTGGCCTTTTTCTTCGCGGCGGCGGCCGTCTACTGCTTCGCCGCTTACGGGATGGGCCGCTTCACCCGGCCTTTGGGTCTGCTGATGCTGGCAATGTTCGCGGCCTATATGGTGGCGAATGTCTGGCAGATGAAAAATGCCCCGGCAGAGCCGGAGCACGAAGAGGAGCTGATGAGCCTTGGGCGGATCGTTCTGCGGCTGGTGGTGGGCGCGACCCTCATCGCGCTGGGTGCGAACCTGCTGGTGGACAACGGCACCATCATTGCACAGGCGCTGGGCGTGCCCGAATCGGTCATTGCACTCACCTTCGTGGCGCTGGGCACTTCGCTGCCCGAGCTGGTCACGGCCATCACCTCGCTGATGAAGGGCCACAGCGACCTCTCGCTGGGCAACGTCGTGGGCGCGAACGTCTTCAATCTCGTGCTGGTCAGCGGCGTGTCGGTGGCGCTGGCACCGTTTGATATTCCGCAGAGCGCGACTCTGTTCGGCATCAACTCGAGCCTCGTGCTCGAACTGCCCGTGATGCTGCTGGTGATGATCCTGCTGACCATCCCGGCGCTGGTGCGCGGCAGACTCTCCCGCGTGCAGGGCGTGGCGCTGCTCTGCATCTATGCCGCGTTCTGCGCGGTGCAGTTCACGCTGTGAGGCTTGACAATCTGCGTGCTGACGTCTATAATAAAGATAAAGAAAGGCGCTGTCCATACAGTGGTCAGCTTCCTCCTTCAGCAACACATTTTACGAGAAAATATGACCGCCAGAGTGTAGGAGCTATGGGCGGTCATTTTTCTTGCCATTTTATTTTTTTGAATCGTGTTTTGCCCGAGGCTTGTCCCGAAAGACGTCCCTCGAAATCATCCATGTCACATTGATGACACCGATGACGACTGTAGCCAAAAGGTTCAGTGCGGAAAAAACAATATTCAGAATATCCATAATGGACTCCTCCTTCAAGTAGCGGATGTGTAACATTCGAACCATCAGGAGGATGACAAAAAATTGAACTTCCTCCTGACGCGGCACAATGTGATACGAAGGAGGGAAGCATGACCGCTGCACTTGCAGAACAGCGCCTTTCTTACCGATAAGGATACCATAAAATTGGACAGAAAGCAATCTCTTTCCCTATTGACAAACGGAGATGACATTTTATAACAACCGGAGAAAATGCCCGCTTGAGCAAGTAAAAGATGAAGCCAGCCGCAGAACGGAAAACTGCGGCTGGCTTCTTGTTTTTATCAGGAAGTAAAGACGGCAATCACGAAGGTCTGTCCGCCGATGGTGCCGACGGCAAAACTGACCTGACAGCAATCGATATTGGAAGAAATATCAGGCAGGACGAGGAATTTCCGATTTTTGAGCAGTGTCTGGGCAGCGGATGAGAGAAGGGCATCATCCGATAAGTCGGAGTCCAGCGCGGCGTAGCTGACCTTGCACGGCCTTGCGGACAGGGAAGGATAGCTGGCCAGCAAGCCGTCGGCGCAATGCACCGGGCTGGTATCACCCGTACTGTCGGAGAGGAGCGAGGCCACCTTGCTGGCGTCGTCGGCGCAGACTTTTTGAAGATAGGCAAGGACAGCCTCGGCGGCGGAGTCATTGCCATAGATAAAGTGGCTGGAATCGCTGTTGTCAAAGTGGGTGTAATAATGTTTATTCAGGGCGGCGAGAAGCTGAGTTTTGCCCTGCGTGCTGTCTTTAGTGGAAATGTCCGGCAGGACGAACACTCCGCCGCCGACCTGACAGCCGCAAAGCAGGAGTGTAAGGCCCAGAATGAGCGTAAGGATGGCAGTGCGGCGGTTTGTGCATCGTGTCATGGCAGAACCCTCCCGTCTGCGCAGTCCGTCTGTTTATCGCAAGGCAAGAAATTAGTGCAACATGAAAACAACATATTTGCGATATGCAATTCAACGCTGTTGCTGTTGCATTAAAAAGTTGAATTGCTATGATTCGAAAACCGTTGAAACAGACGGCGAACAGCGCTTTAAAACACTTACGGCTTCTACAACACAATGATAAGACGATGACGGGAAGATGTCAACATTCTGACGTAAAATCGAAAAAAGTCTGGATGGATGCCCAATTCGAAATGCCGGAAACCGGCAAATTGAACAATTCCGGGAGAAAGAAAGAACAGCTCCACCCGGGAAGGTGGAGCTGTTGCAATCTGGTGATTTTTATGGTATCCTTATTTGCAGGAAAGGCGCTGTTCTGCAAGTGCAGCGGTCATGCTTCCCTCCTCGGTGTCATTGTTCGTGTCATCGTCAGGAGGAAGTCCAATTTTTTGTCATCCTCCTGACGGTTCGATTGTTTTTACATGAGATACTTGAAGGAGGATTCCATCATGGAAATTTTAAATATTGTTTTTTCCGCACTGAACCTTTTGGCTACAGTCGTCATCGGCGTCATCAATGTGACGTGGATGATTTCGAGGGACGTCTTTCGGGACAAACCTCGGGCAAAACACTATTCGAAAAAATAAAATGACAAGAAAAATGACCGCCCAGACTTCCAAACCGTGGCGGTCATATTTTCTAATGTGACACTCAAGGAGGGAAGCTGACCATTGTGCGGACAGCGCCTTTCCTTATCTTTATTATAGACGTCAGCACGCGGATTGTCAAGCGCCGGAAGGCATTGCAATCCGTCGATTTTTATGGTATCCTTATCGGTAGGAAAGGCGCTGTTCCGCAAGTGCAGCGGTCATGCTTCCCTTCTTGGGGTCACCGATGTGTCGTGCCCTTAGAGGAAGTTCGATTTTTTGTCGCCCTCCGAGGGTACGAGTGTTTTTATACATGAGTTACTCAAGGAGGTATTCCGTTATGGAAATTTGGAATAATGTTCTCGCCCTGCTCACCCTTTTGGTCACTGTCATCATTGGCACGGCCAAGATCACTTGGACGATTGCCCAAGCGATTTTTCGTGACTCGCACCGCGCAAAACACGATTCGAAAAAATAATGACAAGAAAAATGACCGCCCGTAGCTCTCAAACTTCGGCGGTCATGTTTTCTAACGTGACACTCAAGGAGGGAAGCTGACCACTGTGCGGACAGCGCCTTTCCTTATCTTTATTATAGACGTCAGCACGCGGATTGTCAAGCGCACACTGCCCTTTTTGTTAGGGCATACCGCAGAGCGTTTCCGGCAGGCCAAAAGCCTCTCCCTTTGGGAGAGGTGTCACCAAAGGTGACGGAGAGGGCAAGCCCGTCACAGCCGAGCCGCCGGCGTGCCGGACTGCATGGAGTGGGTTATCACATCTTCGCCACAAATCTATCACAAACACCCGGGCTTTGCGCCCCAAACTCCGGCACAAATGCACGGCAAACCAACACTTTGCCATTTTTTTAAGGGCTTGATTAGGCAAAACGCCGAAACAAATACCGTATCTTGACAATCTTGTGAAAATGAACTATACTAAGCCTATCGAGACAAGCCACGCAATAATTGTAGTGGTTTGCCGAAATAAAAATCATTTTTTATTGGAGGAATACCACTATGAAAATGTTCAAGAAACTCATGGCTGTTGTTCTGACCGGCGCACTGGCAGTTTCCATGCTGACCGGCTGTGCTCTGGGCGATGCTGCTGCCAGCAAGGCTCTGGAGAAGGCTCTGAACGCTAAGGGTACTCAGGGGACGGGGACTGTTACCGTCGACTACAACCACAAGAGTGGTATGGACAGCAAGGCTGAGAGCATTTGGAAGGATGCTGACAAGCTGAACAAGACTGCTCCCGATACTCTGAGCGTTTTTGGTACTACGAAGTACACCTTTGGCAACAGCAAGTACATTGCTTATGTCGCTGAGCAGCCTGAAGACAGCAAGAGCGCTAAGGCTTCTTGGATGGCTGAGGCTAAGAAACTGCATAAGGCTGTTACCGATAAGAAGGTTGACAAGACTGCTGCTGGCCAGATTCATACTGATTCTAAGGCAGATGCCACCAAGAAGGACGTCGATTTCGGTACTGCTTTCGTCAGCAAGACCGAGGGTGGCAAGACCACGAAGTACGTTATCGTTGTCTTTAAGGTCAACGGCTAATCAGCGCATCTAACTAAGCTATTACAGGCACACGGCCTGTAATTGATAACCATTATGCCTGCGTCTCAAGTGCGTAATGATTATCTCACATGGTCTGAGGGCGAGGCTCCGCAAGGGGTCTCGCCCTTGGGCTTTTTATGGGGCAGAAGGGCTATTGACAAACGAAGGGCATCTGGCTATAATAAAATTGGATAGTAGGATGCATTGGACGGGTTTCGGGCTTGATGGAAAATACTGGAAACTTCAAAAGTGCGAAAATGTGCATTTTTGAAGCACCAAAAAGCACGGAAAATGCATTGAAATGGCCATAAAATGACGCTGAAACGCGATATATGAGATGAAGCATAAAAGCGTCGGAATACAACAGAATGCGACAGAAAGCGTCGGATGAGCCGTCTGTATCTGGAAAGATACAGGCGGCTTTGTGGTCGGCGGAAGAAATTTTTCGGGATGCCGCATAAGAGAGCGGAGCGCGCTTGACAATCCGCGTGCTGACGTCTATAATAAAGATAAGGAAAGGCGTTGTCCGTGCAAACGGCTAGCTCCTCACCGGCTACTCATCACAAAAAGTAATGACCGCCAAGGTTTGTGAGACATTGGGCGGTCATTTCTTTTTGTCGTTATTGCCATTATCGTGCGAAATCCGCCATGCAATGTCAAAAGTGACATGCACGACCTGAGCCAACAACATCAGTAGACTGACGATGAGGGCCAGAAGTGCGAAAACTTCAGCAAGAGTCATGTGGCATCCCCCCTTTACTCGATGAGCATCGGGAGGAAAACTTCAAAAAGCGCCCTCCCATGCTCATTTCGTTCCAAAGAACGATGTAGCAAAGCCGGGAGGAGCATAGCCGCCTGCGTTTGACGAAACAGCGCCTTTCCTGCAAACAAGGATACCACAAAAACCGACAGAAAGCAATCTTTTTCCCTATTGACAGGCGGGAAGGATATTTTGTATAATACGGTCATAGAAATACTCGCTCGAACGAGCGGGTAAAAATGAAGACAGCTGCGGAACAGGAAAACGCAGCTGTCTTTTTTATCGCAATTTTCAAAAATAGTGCCTATCAAAATAGCATATTTGCGATATGCAGTTTGCGGATGTTGCTTGTGCATTAAAAGCGCAAACTGCTATACTTGCAAATCGCGCTGGGTTACGCGAGCCGCAGGCTCTCCAAGACTTCATTTACGACATCCAAGGCTACCTGCCCGGGCGCACTGGCCTGTCCGGGGTTGGCAAAGGTCATGGCCGAGCCGAAGGCTTCGCCACACAGGCGGCTCACGGCACCCAGCGCTCCCATGCTCATGGTGATGACGGGCGTTTCGGGGTGGCGCTCTGCCATCTCGGCGGTGGCGGCCAGCAGTTCAAGGACGTCCGAGGGGGAACAGGGCATCACGGCCAGCTTGGGCAGGTCGGCTCCGGCCTGCTGCATGGCGGTCAGGCGGGCGACCATCTCTGCCCGGGGCGGCGTCTTGTGGAAATCGTGGCTGGAGCAGACCACTGCTGTGCCTGCCCGGTGTGCCTGTTCGATGAGGGCCGACAGACGCTCCCGGTTCGGGAAAAATTCGATGTCCAGCAGGTCGGCGCAGCCGCTGGCACAGACGGCCTCGCAGAAACTGGCGTACTGCTGGGGCGTCAGCGCGGCTTCGCCGCCCTCAGCCTTGGTGCGGAAGGTCACGAGAAGCAGCTTTTCCTCCAATGCGGCCCGCAGTCCGGACAACACCTGCCCCAGCGCGGCGGGGTCCAGCGCCCCGGGAAACCAGTCGGCCCGCCATTCGATGCAGTCGGCCTTCTGTGCGGCCAGACGCACAGCCTCGCTGAGGATGCCGTCCGCTGTGGAAGCGACGATGGGCAGGATGACTTTGGGACGGCCAGCGCCGATGCAGCAGCCGCGGATGGTGATGCTGGACATGATAACTACCTCGCTTTGCAAAAAGTACCTTCATCATACGGCCTGCCCCGCCGCTTGTCAAGCCTGCCGGAGCAAAAACCGAATGTGAGTCGTTTTTTGTGGAAAATTCCACTTGCGGGGCGGCTTAAAATCGTTTACAATAGGCGCAGCAAAGGCAGTGTGGCCCGTAAGGGGCTGCGCTGCCTTTTTCGTTTGGGAGGGAAAGAAGATGAAGGAAATGAAAACGACCGCGCAGGTGCTGGTGGACTGTCTGGAAGCCGAGGGCGTCGATGTGATGTTCGGCATTCCGGGCGAGGAAACGCTTGACCTGATGTTTGCCATCCGGGACAGCAAGATCCGCTTCATCCCGGTGCGTCACGAGCAGGGCGCGGCCTTTATGGCCGATGTCTATGGCCGTCTGACCGGCCGGGCCGGCGTCTGCCTGTCCACCCTTGGCCCCGGCGCGACCAACCTAGTCACCGGCGTGGCGGACGCCTATCTGGACGGCGCGCCGCTGGTGGCCATCACGGGACAGGTGGGCACCGACCGGATGCAGCTCACCAGCCACCAGTACCTCGACCTGACGGCCATGTTTGAGCCGATCACCAAGCGTTCGAAGCAGATCATCCGCCCCGACACGGTGGGCGAGATCGTGCGTCTGGCCTTCAAGCACGCCGAGAAGGGCAAGCCGGGCGCGACCCACATCGACCTGCCTCAGAACATCGCCAAAATGCCCGCCGATGCCGTGCCGCTCAAGCGCCAGCAGATGCACGATGTCTACGCCGACCCGACCCACATTGCGGCGGCGGGAAAGATCATCAGCGAGGCAAAGAACCCGGTCATCCTCGCGGGTGCGGGCGCGGTGCGCGGCCATGCCGTTTCCGCCGTCACCGAGCTGGCCGACCGGCTGCATATCCCGGTGGTCAATACCATGATGGCTAAGGGCATCATCCCGATGGATGATAAATACAGCCTCTGGACCATCGGCATCCCGCAGAAGGACCACGTCAACCAGCTCTTCGACCGCGCCGATGTGGTCATCGCCATCGGATACGACATCGTGGAGTGTGCCCCGGCCAAGTGGGGCGCGCGGGAGGACATGACCATCGTGCACATCGACAACGCCCCCGCCGACGTCAACAAGCGGTATCAGCCCGCCGTGGAAGTGGTGGGCAACATCTCGGAGAGCCTGTATGAGATCCTTCGCTGTGCCCACCGCACCGGTGAGCCGGAGTTTGCATTGGCCCTCCGCCAGACGATGGTGGCGGAGCATGAGGCGATGGCGGCAGACGACAGCTGCCCCATGAAGCCTGCCCGTATCCTTGCCGATGTGCGGAAGGTCATGGGCCGCGACGATATTCTGGTCAGTGATGTGGGTGCTCATAAGATGTGGATCGCCCGCCACTATGACTGCTACGAGCCGAACACCTGCCTCATCTCCAACGGCTTCGCCAGCATGGGCTTCTCCATCCCGGGCGCATTCGCGGCCAAACTGCTCTATCCGGAGAAGAAGGTGCTGGCCCTCTGCGGCGACGGCGGCTTCATGATGAATAGTCAGGAGCTGGAGACGGCGGTGCGGGAGAAGGTGCCCTTCGTGACCCTCATCTGGGAGGATTCCAGCTACGGCCTGATCAAGTGGAAGGAACAGGAACAGTTCGGCGGGGAGCACTGCTATGTGGACTTCTCCAACCCCGACTTTAAACTGTTGGCGGAGGCGATGCACTGCAAGGGCTATCGCGTCGAAAAGGCGGATGAGCTGATCCCCACGCTGGAAGAGGCGTTCCGGCAGGATGTGCCCAGCGTCATCGTAGTGCCGGTGGACTACAGCGAGAATATGAAACTGAGTGAGCACCTCAAGCAGGTCTGCGCCCAGAAATAACTATTATATATTATATAAGGAAGAGCATCTGCTGCCCAATGAGGGCGGCGGATGCTTTTATCGCAAGACAAGAAATTAGTGCAACATATTCAAACAGCATATTTGCGATATGCAATTCAACGCTGTTGCTGTTGCATTATAGCAGTTTGCGTTTTTAATGCACAAGCAACATCCGCAAACTGCATATCGCAA
>OJRD01000125.1_pt1 | contig 69259 bp, 67 predicted proteins | sample 1599051 | NCBI WGS metagenome assembly OJRD01 (sample SAMN03922523, study PRJEB24848) | human gut metagenome | isolation source: stool sample | host: Homo sapiens | place: Germany | collected 2010-02 | reverse complement strand
TTCCTGCCGGACTTTCTCGCGTCTATTGGTTCTTTTCGCTTTACTTCTAGCTGAGTCTCGGAAGTCATTCTTTTGTCTCAGCGCTTGGCGCTCAAGTATAATACCACATCGCCGTCCACTTTGCAAGCCTTTTTTGCAAGTTTTTTGCTCTTTTTTCGCCTTTGCACTTTTTTACCAGTTTTCTGCGGCGTTTTGGCCTGTTTTTTGCTTCCGTTCTTCCTTATTATAATATAAAAGCAGAGCGGGCACTTTCAGGGCTTTCTGCCCCAAAAACACCCGCTCTGTTTCCTGTTTTATTCTCTCATCAGAAATAGCACTTGATCTGGAACCGGTCGGCGCTGTCCTGCTTCTTTTCCACCACGATATGCTCATGATTGAAATCGAAATGCACCGGCGTGCACAGATCCGTATTGCGGGTCAGACGCAGCAGCTCCTGCACCCGCTTCTTCTCCTCCGGCACATAGAACAGATAGCTCACGCCCTCCTTCTTTGCGCGGCCGGTGCGGCCGATGCGGTGGGTATAGTGCTCATTGTCCCCGGGGACATCGTAGTTGATGACCGCATCCACATCCGAGACGTCGATGCCACGGGCCGCCACATCGGTGGCCACCAGCACGTTCAGTTTTCCATCCCGGAAATTCTGCATGATGCGGTTGCGCTCACTCTGGGAGAGGTCGCCGTGAAGGCAGTCCACCGAAAAGTTCAGCCGGGCCAGCTGGTTCGCCAGCGCCGCCGTATTGAATTTGGTATCACAGAACACCATGACCCGCTTATAGCCCTCCCCAATGATGATCTGCGCCAAGTCCGACAGCTTATTGCGGCCGGAGGTCTCCAGCATATATTGAGTGATCTTCGGCTGGCTCTCTTCCTTGGGCTGGACGGTGATCTCTTCGGCGTCCTTCTGATACATCCAGCCGATGTCCATCACCTCCCGGCTGATGGTGGCCGAGAACATGGAGAGGGACTTGCGGGCCTTCATCAGGCCGATGATGTGCCGCACGTCCTTATAAAAGCCCATATTCAGCATCTCATCGGCCTCATCCAGCACCACCTGCGTCACATGGTCGAGGTCGATGCTGTGGTGCTTGTAGTGGTCCATAAGGCGGCCCGGAGTCGCCACGACGATCTGGCAGCCCTCGGCGAGGCGCTTGGCCTGCTTTTCCATATTTGCGCCGCCGTAGACGCAGACCACCTGCACTTCCGGCATGAAATAGGTCAGCCCGGCCAGCTCCTCGGCGATCTGCTGCGCCAGCTCACGGGTCGGGGCCAGAATGACGGCCTGTGGGGCCTTGAGGGCGGGGTCGATGTGCTCCGCCACCGGGATGCCGAAGGCGCAGGTCTTGCCGGTGCCGGTGGGGGCTTTGGCGATGACGTCGCGCCCGGCCAGCATGACGGGGATGGTCTTTTCCTGCACCTCGGTCATTTCCGCAAAGCCCATCCGCTCTACGGCCTTATGGATGGCCTCGCTGCACTGTAACTCGCTGTAAAGCATGGATCCTTCTACTCCGTTCCTTTTTCGTTTTTCTTCTGCGCAATGCCCTCTGGGGGCCGCTTTTCGTGATGATATGCCCAGTATACCATGAAAATCGCATTCTGTCAGCAAAAAAGCGCCGCATCCCGGGTCAAGGATGCAGCGCTTGCGCGTTATGTTCTATCAGGCGGTCTCTTCGACGCTCTTTGCGGCACGGCCTGCCTCAAGCTTCTGCTTGAAACGGCCACTGGCCTTGAAGCCGGGGATAGAGGTAGACTCCAGACGGCTGGAGACCTTGGTCTTGGGGTTGGTGTATGCCTTTGGCTTGCGGGGACGCATCTCGAAGCGGCCAAAGCCAGCAATAGTGACCTTTTCGTCGGCACGCAGGCAATCGGCGATCTGGTCAAACAGTGCGTCCATCGTGGTCTCGACCTGCGCTTCGGTGAAGCCGGTCTTGCGTGCCACAGTTTCGATCATCTGGGAACGAGTCATGTATCTATATCCTCCTGGAACGTCCAAAAGTAACGTCTTTTGGCAAATTTTGCGTTGTTGAGTATAACAAATGCAGCCCCTCATTACGAGGGGCTGCGCACAAACGGTATATTTTTGCGCACGAAGTAGTGGAGCGTGTTTATTTTTTATGATACAGCGTTGCAATATCCACCAGCGGGATGTCCTTCATGCTGTGCTCGCTGCGCAGGCAGTTGACCAGAGCATTGGCCGTATCCACAGCCGTGATACAGGGGATGCTCAACTCCACAGCCTTGCGGCGCAGGCGGACGGAATCGCGCTTGGGGTCGCGGCCCTTGGCGCTGGTGGAGAAGACATAGTCCACCAGACCGCTCTGCAGAAGGTCCACGATATTCGGCGCTTCACCGGACATATTCCGCACCTCATTGCAGGGCACCATGTGCTTGTTGAGCCATGCGCAGGTGCCGGAGGTGCCGTAGAGCTTATAACCCATGCTCTTGAGCTTCCATGCGATGTCCACGAACTCGGGCTTGTCGCTGTCCTTCACGGTGAAGATGCAGCAGGAAGCCGGGCCGGGGGTCTTGAAGGTATAGCCCGCGCCGATGAGGCCCTTGAGCAGGGCATCGTGGTAGTTGGGCGCAATGCCCAGCACCTCGCCGGTGGACTTCATCTCAGGGCCGAACTGGGTATCGACGCCATGCAGCTTCTCGAAGCTGAAGACAGGCACCTTAACAGCCACATAGGGGGCATTGGGGTGCAGGCCGGTGCCGTAGCCCATATCGGTCAGCTTTTCGCCGAGGCAGCAGCGGACGGCCAGATCGACCATCGGGACGCCTGTGACCTTGGAGATATAGGGCACCGTGCGGGAAGAGCGGGGGTTGACCTCGATGACGTAGACCTTGCCGTTGGAGACCGCATACTGGACGTTGACCAGGCCGGTGACGTGCAGCTCCCGGGCAAAGCGGCCGGTGTAGTCCACCATCGTGTCGATCTCGGCCTGCGTCAGATGCTGGGCCGGGTAGACACAGATGGAGTCGCCGGAGTGGACGCCGGTGCGCTCCACCTGCTCCATGATGCCGGGGATGAGGTAGTTTTCGCCGTCGCAGATGGCGTCCACTTCGCACTCGGTGCCCATGATGTACTTATCCAGCAGGACAGGGTGGTCCATATCGACGTGCTCGGTGATGACGCCCATATACTCGATGACGTCCGCCTTGGTGTAGGCCACGATCATGTTCTGACCGCCGAGGACGTAGGAGGGGCGCATCAGGACGGGCAGACCGATCTCGTCGGCTGCGGCCAGTGCCTCTTCCAGATTAAAAACGGTTCGGCCGGGGGCGCGGGGGATGTTGCAGCGCTCCAGCAGCTCGTCGAAGCGCTCGCGGTCCTCTGCCTCATCGATGGCATCCGCCGGGGTGCCGAGGATGGGCAGACCGATCTCGTCCATATGCTTTGCCAGCTTGATGGCGGTCTGGCCGCCGAACTGGACGACGCAGGCGTCGGGCTTCTCGGTGGCGATGATGTTGTCCACGCTCTCCGGGTTCAGGGGGTCGAAGTAGAGGCGGTCACCGGTGTCAAAGTCGGTGGAGACGGTCTCAGGGTTGTTGTTGACCAGAATGGCCTCACAGCCGTGCTTCTTCAGCGTCCAGACGCAATGGACCGAGCAGTAGTCGAACTCGATGCCCTGACCGATGCGGATGGGGCCGGAGCCGAAGACGAGGATCTTCTTCTTTTTCGGCTCACCCTGCGCGGCAGCCTTGGCCTCTTTCTCGGCGATGAATGCAGCGGCCTCGTTGTCGCCGTCGTAGGTGGAGTAGAAGTAAGGGGTGTTGGCCGAGAACTCGGCAGCACAGGTATCGACCATCTTGAAGCCGGCGCGGTAGTTCTCCACGGGGAGCTTGTCCACCTTGGCCAGACGCTTGATGGTCTTATCCTGAAAGCCGTACTTCTTGGCTTCCCTGTACTGGGCCTCGGTCAGGACGCCCTCGCACTTGGCCAGACCCTTTTCGAGGTCTGCCAGATGCTGCATCTTGTCGAGGAACCACCAGTCGATCTTGGTGATGCGGTAGATGGTCTGGTGGTCGATGCCGCGCTTGAGGGCCTCGTAGACGCAGAAGACGCGCTCTGCGTCCTGCACATACATATGCTCCACGATCTCCTCATCGCTCAGCTCCTCGAAGGGCTTGTGGGTCAGGGTGTCCATTCCCAGCTCGATGGAGGAGACGGCCTTCATCATGGCAGCCTCGAAGCTGTTGCCGATGCTCATGACCTCGCCGGTGGCCATCATCTGGGTGCCCAGAGACTTGTCGGCGTAGACGAACTTATCGAAGGGCCACTTCGGGTACTTGACCACGATGTAGTCCAGCGCAGGCTCGAAGCAGGCGCAGGTCTTGCCGGTGACGTCGTTGGTGATCTCGTCCAGCGTGTAGCCGATGGCGATCTTCGTCGCCACCTTGGCGATGGGGTAGCCAGTGGCCTTGGAGGCCAGCGCGGAGGAGCGGGACACACGGGGATTGACCTCGATGACCGCGTAGTCGAAGCTGTCGGGCTTGAGCGCGAACTGGCAGTTGCAGCCGCCTTCGATGCCCAGCTCGGTGATGATGTCCAGCGCAGCGGTGCGCAGCATCTGGTACTCGTGGTCGGTCAGAGTCTGGGAGGGGGCCACGACCACAGAGTCGCCGGTGTGGATGCCGACGGGGTCGAGGTTCTCCATGTTACAGACAGTGATGACGTTGCCCTTGTGGTCGCGCATGACCTCATACTCGATCTCTTTCCAGCCCGCGATGCACTTTTCCACAAGGATCTGGTGGATGGGGGAAAGACGGAGGCCGTTGGTGCCGATCTCGATGAGCTTTGCCTTGTTCTCGCAGATGCCGCCGCCGGTGCCGCCCATGGTGAAGGCCGGGCGGACGATGACGGGGTAGCCGATGCGGTCGGCGCAGGCCAGTGCGTCCTCCAGCGTCTCCACGACCTCGGAGGGGATGATAGGCTGATGCAGCTTCTCCATCGTCTCCTTGAACAGCTCACGGTCCTCGGCGCGGTCGATGGTCTCCGGCTTGCAGGCCAGCAGACGGATGCCACTGCGGTCGAGGTAGCCGGAGCGGGCCAGCTCCATGGAGAGGTTCAAGCCCATCTGGCCGCCGAGGTTGGGCAGCACGGAGTCGGGCTTCTCGATGTCGAGGATGCGCTCCACGACCTCGAGGGTCATCGGCTCGATGTAAACATGGTCGGCCACGTCGGGGTCGGTCATGATGGTAGCGGGGTTGGAGTTGAGCAGAACGGTCTCGATGCCCTCTGCTTTCAGGGCGCGGCACGCCTGCGTGCCGGAGTAGTCGAACTCAGCAGCCTGACCGATGATGATGGGGCCGGAGCCGATGACCAGCACTTTTTTGATTCTGGGGTCCTTAGGCATTTCAGCGTGCCTCCTTCTTTGCTGCTTTGACGTTGTTCAGGAAGCGGTCGAACAGGAACTCGGTGTCCTTGGGGCCGCCGTTGGCTTCGGGGTGGAACTGGACGGTGAAGCAGTTCCACTTCTTGTACTTGATTCCCTCGCAGGTGCCGTCGTTGGCGTTCACCTGTGCCACCTCGCCCATCTCGGCGGGCAGCTCGTCGCCCACGACTGCATAGCCGTGGTTCTGGCTGGTGATGAAGGTGCGGCCCGACTCAAAATCGGTGACGGGCTGGTTGGCACCGCGGTGGCCGTACTTGAGCTTCATGGTCTTGGCACCGGCGGCCAGTGCGGAGAGCTGGTGGCCGAGGCAGATGCCGAAGGTGGGGATGTTCAGCTCAAAGATCTGCTTGAGGTTCTCGATGACCTCCACCGGCTCGGCGGGGTCGCCGGGGCCGTTGGAGAGCATGATGCCGTCCGGGGCCAGAGCTGCGACCTCCTCGGCGGTGGCAAAGGCGGGCATGACCGTCACCTTGCAGCCCCGCTTGACGAGGCAGCGGACGATGTTCCGCTTGCAGCCGTAGTGCATCAGCACGATGTGGGTCTCGCCCTTCTCGTTGTAGACCTCGGGCTTTGCGCAGGTGACGCTCTTGACGGCGTCGGTAACGGCATAGGCCCGGATGTCTGCCAGCAGGGCCTCGGTCTTCTCCGCGTTGGCCGGGTCGGCGGGGTCGAAGGTGGTCAGGATGGCGCCGTTCATGACGCCGCTCTCCCGGATGATGCGGGTGAGGTGGCGGGTGTCGATGCCCTCGATGCCGATGGTATTGTTTTTCTTCAGAAAGCTGTCCAGCGTCTCCTCACAGCGCCAGTTGGACGGGGTCTTGCAGGCCTCGCGGACGATGTAGCCCTTGGCCCAGATCCGGTCCGACTCCATATCGTCCTTGTTCATGCCGTAGTTGCCGATGAGGGGGTAGGTCTGGGTGATGATCTGGCCGTAGTAGCTGGGGTCGGTCAGGGTCTCCTGAAAGCCCACCATACCGGTGGCAAAGACGACCTCGCCCACGGTGACACCCTCTGCGCCCACCGACTGGCCGGCAAAGACCATACCGTTCGCCAAAAGAAGATATGCGTTCATAGATACTCCTCGCTTCAACACGCCTGCGCGTTTACAGGGTCTGCTTGGCTTCCTGCTTCATCTTGCGGCTGCCCAGATGCACCAGAGGCAGCTTGCCCTCCTTGCAGATGGGGCACTCCTCGGGGGCGTAGTTGGGCAGGTCCAGCTTGAGGGCGCTTGCCACGATGGGGATGGGGGACGGAGCCTCGGGCTTGGTGCGGTCCACCACGCAGGTGATGCCGAGGCAGACGCCGCCGGCCTCTTCGATGACGCGCTTGGTCTCCAGAGAGGAGATGCCGGTGGTCACGACGTCCTCCGCGATGAGGCACTTTTCACCCGGATGGATGGCAAAGCGCTTCAGGGTCATCACGTTGTCCACGCGCTCGGTGAAGATGGCGCGCTTGCCGGTCTGGCGGGCCAGCTCGTAGGCGTAGACGATGCCGCCCATGGCCGGGCCGACGATGACGTCCACATCCATCTCCTTGATCTTATCGGCCACGGCCTTCATGACCTCGGCGCAGCGGTCGGGGTACTGCTGCAGATAAGCCATCTGGCAGTATGCGCTGGAATGGCGGCCGGAGGAAAGCAGGAAATGGCCCTCCAGAAATGCGTCACAGCTCTTCAGAATCTCAAGTGCTTCACTCATGGTATTTCTCCCTCTCTATGTTCCGTTGTTTTCGTTCATGCGGTATTGTACCACGCATTTTGTCAAAACGCAAATTTATTCACAAATTTTAAGATTCGATGAATATTTGCAGGCATTATGCGTTTAAGCTTCATTTTATGCGCTCAGCGTGCGCAGCCGCGGATCTCGTCCAGCGTCCGGACGCCGTGGGCATCCATCCATGCAGCCATCTCCTCGGCGATGGTCTCCATCGCCCGGGGGTTGGCGAAGTTCGCTGCGCCCACCTGCACCGCCGCCGCACCGGCCATGATGAACTCCAGTGCGTCGCGGCCGGTGGCGATGCCGCCGAGGCCCACCACCGGGATGTTCACTGCGCCGACGGCCTGCCAGACCATCCGCAGGGCGATGGGGCGCACCGCCGGGCCGGACAGACCGGCGAAGATGTTGTCGAACACCGGGCGGCGCTTCTCGAGGTCGATGGCGCAGGCCTGAAAGGTGTTGGTCAGGCTGATGGCGTCTGCACCCGCAGCCTCCACCGCTTTGCACATCGCGGGGATGTTCTCGGCCTGCGGACTGAGCTTGACCATCAGGGGCTTCTTGCAGGCGTCTCGGACCATCCGCACCACCTCGCCGGCGGCCTCGGCCTTGACGCCGTAGGCCATGCCGCCCACCTTGACGTTGGGGCAGGAGATGTTCAGCTCCACGATGTCCACGCCGCTCTCACTGAGCATGGCCGCACCCTCGACGTACTCTTCCTCGCTGTGGCCGCCGAGGTTGGCGATGGCCACCGTGCCATACTTCTGCTTCAGCTCCAGCATCTCGCCCAGCTCCACATCAATGAAGTGCTGGACGCCGGGGTTCTGCAGGCCGATGCTGTTGATGAGGCCCGAGGGGGTCTCCCAGAGCCGCTCGCCCTTGTTGCCGTACTGGCCGTAGAGGGTCAGGCCCTTGCCCGAGATGCCGCCGATCTTCGAGAAATCGGCCAGCTCTTCGTATTCCACGCCGTAGCCCACCGTGCCCGAGGCCCCGATGATGGGGCTGTTCATGGTGAAACCCAGCAGGTTCGTTTTCAGATCTGCCATCAGAACACCTCCGCTGCATCAAACACAGGGCCATTCTTGCATACGCTCTTGCCCTCGCCGCTTCTGGTCTCGCAGGTGCAGCCGAGGCAGGCACCGATGCCGCAGGCCATCTTCTTTTCCAGACTGACGAAGCAGGGGGTGCCCTTCTCCGCGCAGAGGCGGGCAGCGTTCCGCATCATGACCGTGGGGCCGCAGACCAGCACCACGTCATAATCTGCCGGGTCGTACAGCTGGGTGACAAAGCCGTGGAAGCCCACCGCACCGGTGTCTGTGGACACCTTGACGCTGTTTGCAATGGGGCGGTATTCCTCCATGCAGTAGGGCTTATCCCGGAAACCGAAGAAGACGTCGGGCTTGACCCCGCCCGCCGCCAGCTCACGGGTGAGCTGATACATGGGGGCGGTGCCGATGCCGCCGCCCACGACGGCGATCTTCTTGTACCGACTCAGCAGGTCGGCCGTATCGAAGCCGTTGCCCATGGGGCCGGTGAGCTGGAAGCTGTCGCCCGGCATCAGGGCCGTCAGCTTCCGGGTGCCCTCGCCCACGACGGCGTACAGAAACTCGACGGTCTGGGTCTCGGCGTCCCACTTGTGAACACTGATGGGCCGGGAAAGGAAGGGCGCTTCGTCCGCGCCCCATGCACGCAGGGTGAAGAACTGCCCGGCGTGGGGGATGTGCTCACGGTCCGGCCAGAGGACGGTCAGCAGGCGGATGTCCTCCGCGATGACCTCATGGCGCAGGACAGTGGCCTCACAGCAGGCTGCACGCATGGGCAATGGCCTCCTTCATGTTCACACACTCGTTGTAAGCGGCCTCGTCGAAGGCCACGCCCGGCTGCTTTTTGTAGGCCAGCAGGATGCCGCGGCTGGAGTTGACCACGCCGCCGTTGCCCTTGCTCAGATACTGGGCGATGTCCTCGGCCTTGCCGCCCTGTGCGCCGTAGCCGGGGATGAGGAAGAAGCTGTCCTTGTACTTGGCGCGGATCTCGGTGGCCTCCTCGATGTGGGTGCCGCCGATGACCAGACCAATGGAGGAGTAGCCGTGCTCGCCCATGTAGTCCTTGCCGAGGACGTTCAGCTTGTCGCCCACGAGGTCGTAGACGTGGCGGCCATCAGCCAGCTTCTCGTACTCGAAGTCCTTTGCGCCGCCGTTGGAGGTACGGCAGAGGACGAACATACCCTTGCCCTGCTTCTCGGCGTAGGGCAGATAGGGGCTGATGGAGTCCAGACCCATGTAGGGAGCCAGCGTGACGAAGTCGGCCTCGAAATCGCCGGTAAAGTGGCCCATGGCGTACATTTCGGCGGTCTTGGCGATGTCGCCGCGCTTGATGTCGGCGATGACCGGCACACCGGCCTCGCGGACGGCCTTCAGGGTGTCGGCATATGCCTTCAGGCCCTCGAGGCCCAGAGCCTCATAGTAAGCGATCTGCACCTTGTAGCAGCCGGCCACCGCCTTGGTAGCGTCGATGAGCTTCTTGTTGAAGCGGACGATGTTCTCGCCCTTGGAAAGGGTACTGTCCACAAAATCTGCGGGCAGGTAGCTGAAATCGGTGTCCAGACCCACGCAGACCGGGCCGCGTGCTTCGACTGCTTCGTAGAGCTTATCCATGTTCGTCATTTTGGGGTTCCTCCTGTTGTCTCTCTTTTTATAGGTATCTCTTCTATTGTCAGCATCCTTGCCCTCTCCGTCACGGCTGACACCGTGCCACCTCTCCCAAAGGGAGAGGCTTTCGCTTGACCGCCACGCTTTTGGCTCTCCCCTTGGGAGAGCTGGCGCGCAGCGCCTGAGAGGGCTAGGCCGTGGAAGTTTTTTTATTCTTCTGCCTGATAGGTCAGCTGGCCGCCCTTGACGGTGGCGCAGACCCTGCCGTAGAGCTGTGCCCCGTCGAAGGGGCAGTTGTGGGACTTGGAGTGGAGCTTATCCTTGTCCACCGTATAGGGGGTGTCAAGATCCACCAGCACGAAGTCGGCGTCATAGCCCGGCTCCAGCTGTCCCTTGGCAAGGCCCAGGATCTCCGCCGGGCGGGTGCTCATCAGGTGGCTCAGCAGCTCAAGGGGCAGCCCCTCCTCTTTGCAGAGCTTGGTGTAGCAGACGCCGAAGGCCGTCTCGCTGCCCACCATGCCGGCCATGCCCTTGAGCTTGTCTTCCTCGGAGTGGGGGGCGTGGTCGGTGGCGATGGCGTCCACCACGCCGCTGCGGATGCCGTCGATGAGAGCCTGCACATCGTCCGCCGTGCGGATGGGCGGGTTGACGCGGTAGTCGCAGGTGTCGTTGGTGAACCAGAGATGGTGGGGCGTCACCTCGCAGGTGACAGGCGCGCCCCGCAGCTTTGCCATCTGGATGGCCTCGATGGCTCCCCGGGTGGAGACGTGGCACATATGCAGCCGGGTCTGGTAGTATTCGCTCAGCCAGCAGTTGCGCACCGTCTCGATGTCCTCGGCCAGACGGTAATCCCACGGGCTGATCTCCATATCCTCGGCGTGGCTCATCACAGTGATGTCGCGCTGGGTGCAGATGGCGAAGGCCCGGGCCATGGTGGCGTTGTCCTGCACGCCGTGGCCGTCCTCGGTGATGAAGCGGACCGAGGCGGGCAGGGTCTTGAGGTGGTCGATGGTCTTGCCGTCGAAGTTCTCGGTGATGGAGACGGTCTGGTTCACATCGCACAGGCCCACCTCTGCGGCCTTCTGCTCCACCATCGCAGCCTGTGCAGCGGAAGAGCAGACGGGCTTGGTGTTGGGCATCAGGTTCACGAAGGTGTAACCGCCTGCGGCTGCGGCCCGGCTGCCCGTCTCGATGTCTTCTTTATATTCAAAGCCCGGGGTACGCCAGTGGCAGTGCAGATCCACAAAGGCGGGCAGCACGGTCAGCCCCCCGGCGTCCAGCACCGTTTCGTCCTCTCCGGCCAGTGCGGCCAGTCCCTGACCGACGGCGGCGATCTTTCCGTCCTTTGCATACAGCTCCACCGGCCGGCCCTCGGCGTTGACAGCGTTGATGAGCAGCATAAGATTACCTCCCTGTCTGTGTTTGTCTGGTTTCATCGTCCGGGTGTGTCGGCCCTCAGAAGGGCAAAAAAAAACTTTTCCCCGCAAAGGGAAAAGTCAACACGCTAGAAAAGGAAACACCGGAGCCACAGCAAAAACGGCTGCAAACTGATTCTTCAGCTTTGCACGCATCATCTTAGCCTTCATGCTCCCGTCTCCTTTTCTGTTCCGTTCTTTTCGATATATTTTAGCATAGAAACGCGAAATGTGTCAATGCCTTCGGCCTCTTTTCTGTGTGAAAAGGTTTGACGCTGCAAGCGGCGATTTTTAGCTACTCTACCGAAAAATCCCGCCTCTCCCCCGCCGCCAAGGGTCCTGTGCAAAAAAATCCTCATTTTCGCTCTCATATCCTACCATTTCACTGTACATTAAAGTTTCGTTGTGCTATTATAGTGTCTATCAGAGAGGGGCCGCCATTGCGGGCGGCAAAAATGGAGGTTTTCTGTTATGGGGCTTTTAGAGGACGCGCGGAACATCCAGCGCAAGGACCCCGCAGCACGCACCGTGCTGGAGGTCATACTGCTTTACCCGGGCTTTCACATTCTGGTCTACCACCGCGTCGCGCACTGGCTGTTCGAGCACAAGCACTTCTTCCTCGCCCGCTGGGTCAGCCAGCGGGGCCGGCATAAGACCGGCATCGAGATCCACCCCGGCGCAAAGATCGGCAAGTGCCTGTTCATCGACCACGGCATGGGCATCGTCTTCGGCGAGACGGCGGAGATCGGCGACAACTGCACCATCTACCACGGCGTGACCCTCGGCGGCACCGGCAAGGACACCGGCAAGCGCCATCCCACCTTGGGCAACAATGTCCTCATCGGCGCGGGCACCAAGGTCCTCGGCCCGGTGTATATCGGCGACAACGCCCGCATCGGCGCGGGCAGCGTGGTGCTCAAGAACCTGCCCGCCAACTGCACCGCCGTGGGCGTGCCTGCCGAGGTGGTGCGCATCAACAACAAAGCCGTCAACCCGGCCGACGACCTCGACCAGCAGGACCTGCCGGACGTCATGGCCCAGCGCCTTCTGGACCTCGACCGCCGCATCGGACAGCTGGAAAAAGCCGCGCAGGGCGACATCCCCCCCACGGCCCAGCAGGTGGCCGCACGCCAGCGGAAATCGCTCCGGACATAACGAAAGCGGAAGCTCTCCCTCGGGAAAGCTTCCGCTTTTTTGCTTTATCGGATCAGCTCTTTGACCTTTTCCACCGCCGCTGTCACCAGCTGGCCGATGGGCTGGTCGGGCACCCCCACCACGATGTTGTCGCAGTGGTTGATGGGGATGAGCACCCGGGTCGCGTCGCTCTGACAGACTGCCGCCGCCATCGCCGGGGTGATCTCGCCCAGAAGCGAATCCGCGATGACGATGCCGATGGGGCCTACGATGACGTCCGCCCGGCGGCAGTTGACCACCACGGCGTTCTCGCCGGTGGCGGCGCGCGGTGCGCCCGCCCGGAGCATGGCCGAGGCCGCAAGACTGTTGGTGCCCACAGCGGTCAGCTCCGCGTCCGGGCATCCGGCTGCGAGGGCTGCGACCAGCTGACGGCCCAGTCCGCCGCCCTGTCCGTCAATGACCAGCACCCGGCTCAAAAGTCGATCTCCTCCAGACGCAGCAGCGCGATGATGTAGATCTTGAGGGCCTCCAGCAGCTTATCGATGGGAGCGGCCTCGTTCGCGCCGTGCATCGGGCCGCCGAACTCGGGCAGCACCATGTCGCTGTGCTCCGGGCCGAAGCTGACGGCATAGGGGAAGTGGCGGGCATAGGTGCCGCCGCCCATGGTGAAGGGGGTGGCGTTCTCGCCGGTGACTTCGTTGTAGGTGTCGATGCAGGCCTTGATGGCGGGGGTGTCCGCCTCGATGTAGAAGGGCTTTGCGCTGCCCACATCGGTCAGCTCTGCGCCGGTGCCGATGGCGGCACGGATCTTTGCGGCGATGGCGTCGCCGTCGGTGCAGGTGGGATAGCGGCTGTCCATGGTCTGGACCATCCGGCCATCCACCATCGACATCTTGCCGCCGATGATGGTCAGCGGGCCGAAGGGGCCGTCGGCACAGTCGATGCCCAGACCCGCACCGGCGGTGGAGTCGTGCAGCTTCTTGACGGCTTCCAGATAGGCGCGCTCGGCGTCATTGCACAGGCCGTTGTCCAGCAGGTAGTTCACCACCAGACCGATGGCATTGACGGTGCCCTCCGGCATGGCAGCATGGCCGGACTTGCCCCAGCCGCGGATGCGGACGCCCTCGCCTTCCGGCTCGAGGGTGATGTTGGGGGCGTTGCGCAGCTTGGTGATGTCGGTGGTCACGAGGGCGCTGGCGCGATCCGGCACAGCGTTGGTAGCGACGCCGCCCTCAAAGTCCTTGATGACGCCGTTGCAGACCGGGCTGACCAGCTTGCCGTCGAAGTGGCCCTTCTCGCCGTTGCAGACCGGGAACTCGGCGTCCGGGGTAAAGCAGAACACCGGGGCCGGGTAGTTGGCGAGGTAGTAGTCCACATCGTGCATATGGGTCTCCTCGTTGTCGCCCACGAGAGCACGGATGGGGTAGCGCAGGGAGACGCCCTCCTCCTTGAGGAACTTCAGGGCATACAGGGTAGCCACCATCGGGCCTTTGTCGTCCGCCACGCCGCGGCCGATCATCCAGCCGTCGCGGATCTCCATCTGGAAGGGATCCTGCGTCCAGCCGTTGCCCTCGGGCACCACGTCCACATGGCAGATGGTCGCCAGATACTTCTCGGCGTCCGCACCGGCCAGCTCGGCGTAGCCGATGTGGCCCTCGCAGTTGCGGGTGGCAAGGCCCATCCCTGCAGCCAGCTCCAGCGTCTTGTCCAGAGCGGCCCGGGGGCCTGCGCCGTAGGGTGCACCCTCTTCCGGGGTGCCCTCCACGCTGTTGATGGACACCAGTGCAGCAATATCCTTCAGGAGCTGCTCTTTGTTCGCCGCGATGAACGCGTCGATCTTCTGATTCAAGGCCTCTTGCATCTTTGATTCGTCCTTTCTTTGCCTTTGTTCAAGACACACTGCTGTTATTCTAGCACACTTTGCAGCGGAAAACCAGCCCTCTCCAGCCCATGCAGCGCGAAATAGCTTCCGGTTCACACCGCAAACAGCCCGCTCAGCGCACCCAGAAGGCCCGCGCTGGCCAGACCCATGATGATGCCGGCCAGCAGCACGCCGCCCATGCAGGCGACGAGCACGTCCTTGAATTTCATGTCGAGGATGGAGGCGGCCAGCGTGCCCGTCCATGCGCCGGTGCCCGGCAGCGGGATGCCCACAAAGAGCAGCAGCGCGGCCACAAGGCCCCGACCAGCCTTGGCCTCCAGCGCACGACCTCCCTTTTCGCCCTTGACGATGCAGAAGTGGCAGAAGGGGCCGATGAGGGGCTTGTGATAGCCCCAGATAAGGAGCTTCCGGGCGAACAGATAAATGAACGGCACCGGCAGCATATTGCCCACCACGCAGACCAGATAGGTAGGCAGGATGGGCAGGCCCATCCCGATGCCCACCGGGATGGCGCCGCGCAGCTCCACGAGGGGCAGCATCGAGATGAAGAAAACGATAAGATAGCTTTTGAGCATAGAGCCCTCCTTACAGGTCGATGTCCAGCTCCACCGGGCAGTGGTCAGAACCAAACACTTCGTTGTGGATCTCGGCGGCTTTTATTTTGTCCGCGATGCGGTCCGAGACGAGAAAATAGTCGATGCGCCAGCCCGCATTCTTCTCCCGGGCGTGGAAGCGGTAGCTCCACCAGCTGTATTTCACCTCGTCCGGGTGGACCGCACGAAAGCTGTCGGTGAAGCCCGCCGCCAGCAGCTCGGTCATCTTGGCCCGCTCCTGATCGGTGAAGCCTGCGCTCATGCGGTTGGTCTTGGCGTTCTTGATGTCGATCTCCTGATGGGCCACATTCAGGTCGCCGCAGAGGATGACCGGCTTTTGGGCGTCCAGACCCAGCAGGTAGGCCCGGAAGTCATCTTCCCACGTCATCCGGTAATCCAGCCGCTTGAGGCCGTCCTGACTGTTGGGCGTATAGCAGTTGACGAGGTAGAAGCCGGGATATTCCAGCGTCAGCACGCGGCCCTCGTGGTCGTGCTCCTCCCTGCCGATGCCGGTGGTGACACGCAGGGGCGGGGTCTTGCACCAGCAGGCCGTGCCGGAGTAGCCCTTTTTCTCCGCCGAGTAGGTATATTCTGTGTAGCCTTCCGGGGCAAAATCAGCCTGCCCGGGCTGCATCTTCGTTTCCTGCACCGAAAACACGTCCGCGTCCAGCGCGGCGAAGCTCGCGGCAAAATCGTGGGTCAGACAGGCGCGCAGCCCGTTCACGTTCCAGCTGATGAGTTTCATCTGATGTTCCTTTCTGTTGTCAGGCCTTGTATTTTTCTTTCCAGACACCGCTGCGGAAGCGGGTCACGAAGCAGGTCACGCGGCAGACCCAGTCCACCACCATGGCGATCCAGACGCCGATGGCTCCCATGCCCATCCGCACGCCGATGATGTAGCTGAAGCCGATCCGCCAGCAGGCCATGCTGGCGATGGAGACGACCATCGTGAACTTCACGTCGTTGGCGGCGCGCAGGGCGTTGGGCAGCACGAAGGAGAGCGGCCAGAGCAGCATCGCAAAGCCCGCGTGGATGCAGGCCAGAATGATGGAAAGCTCCATCGTCTCACCGGACAGCTCATAGATGCCCACCAGAGGCCGGACAAAGAGCAGGATGAGTCCGTTCAGGATGCCCATGACGAGGTAGGCCCAGCCCAGCAGCTTTTTTGTGTAGTAGACTGCCTGCTCGTTGTCGCCTGCGCCGACGCACCGGCCTACGACCGTTATCATCGCAAGGCTGATGGCCTTGCCCGGGATGCAGCCCACACCGTCGAGGTTGTTGGCGACGGCGTTGGCGGCGATCTGGACGGTGCCGAAGGTGGAGATCATGCTGACCACGACGATGCGGCCCGCCTCAAACAGGCTGTTCTCAAACGCCGAGGGCACGCCGATGCCGAGGATGCGTTTTGCCATGCCGGTGTCGAGGCGGACGGTCTTGGGCACCGCGAGGGCGTGGCCCTTCTGGTAGCAGCGCCCCAGAATGAGCGCCGCCGCAATGACACGGGAAACGACGCTGGGCCATGCCACGCCATCGACGCCCATCTTGAAGCCGAAGATGCAGACCGCATTGCCCACGATGTTGATGATGTTCATCAGGATGCTGATCTGCATCGAGATCTTGGAGTTGCCCATGCTGCGGAAAAGGGCCGCGCCTGCATTGTACAGCGCGAGGAAGGGGTAGCTCAGGGCCGTTATTTTAAGGTACAGGACACCGGCGTCCAGCACGTCCGCGTCGATGGAGCCGTAGCAGGCGCTGATCATGGGCCGGGCAAAGAGGATGCAGAGCACCGCCACCGCCGTGCCCAGAATGGCGCTCAGCAGGATGAGCTGGCCTGCGCTGGCGTCGGCCTTTTTCTGCTCCCTTGCGCCCAGATACTGGCTCACCACCACCGCGCCGCCGGTGGCCAGTGCCGCGAACAGCACGATGATGAGGTTGTTTATCATATCCACAAGGCTGACGCCCGAGATGGCCGCCTCGCCGCAGCGGGAGACCATCATGGTGTCGGCCATGCCGACGGTCACGGCAAGGAACTGTTCGATGAGCAGCGGCCCCGCCAGCCGTAGCAGGTCTTTCTGAGAAAACAGCGGTTCCCGCCCGCTAAAAAGGGGCTTTGAGCCGCTGGTCGGTACGTCTTTTACCATCTATATTCTCCTTTGGTCATCTGCAATATCACATCCGATGCGCTTCTTGGCGCAGACTTCTCATTTTACGTTATCATCTTAGCACAGCCCGTCCAGCCGTGCAAGAGCCGAAGGGCGGCTTATGAGAATTTATGGTGTTCCGCTTTGGAACATCCCGCTTCGTCAAATTGCCAGTGAAGTGCCATCAGGATTTGTGCGTTGTGCCAAAAGTACAACATCCCGCCCATTTTGTGGATTTTTTTCGGAAAAAGCCTTGCAATTTCTCCGCAATCGTGTTATTGTTGTATCCAACAAAGGCAGGATGTTGGATACATGCCTCCCGCTGCCCTTGTTTTTCTTTCTGTTTTTACCTTCTTATTTTTGCTATTTTCTTCATTTACCTTCTTATCATTTACCCTGCTTGCCCGAAAGGGCAAAAAAGCGATGGCCCACCTGCACTGGGTCATCGCTTTTCTTTTATTTATTCTGCCGTCAGCCGGGCGAACGCCTGCCGGACGTCGCCGGAAAAATAGAGGGTGCCGAGGGCACAGACCGGGCCGTTCCCGCCCAGCTCGACGGCGCGGGCGACCCCGGCGGGGATGTCCGCAGCCGCTTCCGCCCTGCCGCCCCGGGCGCGGATGTGCTCAGCCAATGTCTCGGCAGCCATGGCCCGGGGGGTGTGGGCCGCGACGGTGACGAACTGCTCTGCCAGCGGCAGCAGCAGCGCCAGCATCTCGTCCACATCCTTGTCGGCCATGATGCTGAGCAGGAAGACGAACTTCTGCCCCGGGAAGCGGTCCCGGAGGCTCTGGACGGTAGCCCGCATCCCGTGGGCGTTGTGGCTGCCGTCCAGCAGGAAGGCGGGCGCGTGCCGCAGCAGCTCGAAGCGGCCCGGCCAGCTCACCTGCTCGAGGCCGGTGCGGATAGCGCTGTCGGGGATGTCCCAGCCCCTGCCCCGCAGCACCCGGAGGGCCGTGATGGCGAGGGCGGCATTCTTTGGCTGATAGCTGCCAATGAGCGGCAGCCGGATGCCGTCCAGTCCGTCGAAGTCGAAGGCAACGGCGTCGAGGCTCCCGCCCTCCACGTTCAGGCGGGAGAAGTCCACCACCGTGAGGGGGGCGTGCTTTTCTTCCGCCGTCCGGGCGATGACGGCGTCCGCCTCCGGCACACCGCCGTAGCTCACCACCGGACTGCCCGGCTTGATGATGCCGGCCTTGGCGGCGGCGATGTCTGCAAGGGTGGGGCCAAGCTCCTTCACATGATCCATACCCAGCGCCGTGATGACCGCACACTCGGGCGGGTCGATGACGTTGGTGGAGTCCAGCGTACCGCCGAGGCCCACTTCCAGCACCACGATGTCGCATTTTTCCTCGGCGAACCAGAGCATCCCCAGCGCAGTGATGATCTCAAACTCGGTGGGCACATCGCTCATGGCTTCCGCCGCCGGGCGGACGCGCTCCACCAGACGCACCAGTGCGTCATCCGGGATCTGCTCGCCGTCCACCTGAATGCGCTCGTTGAAGCGATTGATGAAGGGGGAGGTGTAAAGTCCGACCCGGTATCCCGCCGCATGAAGGCAGGACGCCAGCATAGCGGCGGTGCTGCCCTTGCCATTGGTGCCCGCCACATGGACGAAGCGGAGCTTTTTGTGGGGGTCGCCCAGCGCCGCCAGCAGCGTGCGGGTGCGGCTCAGGCCCGGCTTGTGGCCGGCCCACTGGACTGCGTGGATGTATTCCAAAGCGGATTCGTAATTCATGAAAAAACGCCTCGTTTGTTGGTTTTATTTTTTGGGGAAGCAGGTATTCGCGCTGGTGGCGCAGATTAAAGCGTTGTTGCAGTAGGGCTGATTTTTTCTTTAAGTGGGGTTTCGCGCTGGTAGCGCGCAAGCCTGCTTAAAAATACTGCGCAAGCCCTTACCGCTTCGCCACCGCCATCAGCGCCCGATTCTCAAGCAGGATGCGCAGCAGCACCGTATTCACTGCGGTGAGCACCAGCGCATTCGGGATGCGGGCCACCAGCACCGCCCACGCATAGCCGTAGAAGATGTGAAGCGCCAGCGAATTGATGACCATGGAGCCGACGAAGTGGGCTGCAAGCACGCTGCACCACAGCCGGTTGCCGGTGCGCAGATGCGAAAGCTTCTGCCAGCCCAAGCCCCCTACAAGGCCGATGGAAGCCGCGCCCAGCGTGATGAGCGGATTGATGGCATAGCCCGCCAGCACGCCGCCGATGATGTCGGCCACCATGCCCACGACGAAGCCCGCCCACGGCCCAAAAAGGATACCCGCCAGCAGCACCGGCAGGCTGCCGAGGTTGAACCGGACAAAGCCGGTAGAGATGCTCAGCACCCGGGAAAAGACGATGCTCATGGCAATGAGCAGGGCCATTGCCGTCAGGGTGCGCACGGAGATCTTCGAATGGTTGTTCATATCAACTGTCCTCCTGTTTTTCAGGAACTCGCGGGAGGGCAGAATGAAACGCCCTCCCCTGTGACAAACCGCACAAAGGAGGGCGTGAGTTCAACAAACTTCACTTCCGAGCGACGCCGTGCAGACAGCATCGCCCGCACCCAAGTCCATGCAGCAGCGGGATGCAGGCCATGCACCGCGGGTCTCCCTTCGTCCGCAGCACAACTCCCCGTTGATGCGGCACTTGACGCACATGGCCTTACTCTGTTGATACTGCTATTATATGCCTTTTTTCGCTCGGTTTCAATTACGGGATGCAACAGGTTTACTAAAACAAAGCCTTTGAATTTATCACATATGTCCAAAGCCTTTCTTTTTCGGCCCAAACGTGATAAGATGGGCTTACTATTGAAAGGGACTTTCCTGTCCCGGAAAGGATTTTCTCGATGAAATTCAGTGAGATGACCTATACCCGCCCCGACATCGACGCACTGCTGGCCCGCTGCAAGGAGCTGACGGCAAAAGCCGCAGCCGCCGACAGCGGCGAGGCCCTTGTGGAGACCTATTACGAGCAGAGCCGCGCTTTTGCCGACTACACTACCGCTGCGAACCTCGCCAATATCCACTACACCTGCGACACCCGCGACGCCTACTGGAAGGCCGAACAGGATTTCTTTGACGCCAACGGCCCGGCTGTGTCCAACGCCAGCGTCGAGATCAGCCGCGCTTTCCTTGCCAACCCCCATGTAGATGCCCTGACCGAGGCCTTCGGCTCCACCTGTGTGGCCGGCATGAAGAACGCTGTGCTCGGCATGGACGAGCGCACCGTAGCGCTGCAGCAGGAGTACAACGCCCTCGTCAGCACCTATCAGCAGATCTACGGCGGTGCGCTGGTGGAGTTCGACGGCCGGCAGCTTACCATCCCCCAGCTCGGCCCCTACAAGGAGAGCACCAATGCCGCCACCCGCCGCGCCGCCTATGAGGCTGAGGCCGGCTACTTCGACGCCCACCGCGCCGAGCTGGACGAGCTGTACACGAAGATCGTCAAGAACCTGAACCAGCAGGCTCAGGTCATGGGCTATCACGACTACAGCGAGCTTTCCTATGTGCGGATGAACCGCATCGGCTACGGCCCCGAGGACATCAAGCGCTTCCGCGAGCAGGTGGCCCATGACGTCGTGCCTGAGCTGCAGAAAGTCATCGCCCTCAAGAACAAGCGCACCGGCATCCAGCACCCCACCTTCACCGACCTGCCCTTCGCCTTCCGGGACGGCAACCCCAAGCCCATCGAGGGCTACGACGCCCGGATGGCCGCTGCCCGCACCATGTACCACGAACTCAGCCCCGAGACGGCGGAGTTCATCGACTTCATGCAGGACAACGAGCTGTTCGACGTCGAGAGCCGTCCCGGCAAGATGTCCGGCGGCTATATGACCAGTCTGCCCTCTTACAAGGCGCCCTTCATCTTCGCCAACTGGAACAACACCTCGGCTGACGTAGACGTGCTGACCCACGAGTGCGGCCACGCCTTCGAGGGCTATGTGGCCGAGCGCGACCCCAAGATCCCCGCCGACCTCGAGTGCCCCGGCATGGAGAGTGCCGAGATCCACTCGATGGCGATGGAGTTCCTCACCGCGCCGTGGCATCACCTGCTCTTCGGCAAGGATACGGACAAGTACGCCCTGCTCCACGCCGAGGACAGCTTCCTCTTCCTCGCCTACGGCTGCGCAGTGGATGAGTTCCAGCACATCATGTATCAGAATCCCGACCTCACCCCCGACCAGCGCAACCAGACTTGGCTGGAGCTGGAGCACAAGTACCGCCCCTGGATCGACTTCGACAATCTGCCCTTCTATGGCCGCGGTGCGGGCTGGCAGCGTCAGCTCCACATCTACGAGTGCCCCTTCTACTATATCGACTACTGCCTCTCCACCATGGCCGCGCTGCAGTTCTTCCTGCTGAGCCTCCACGACCAGAAGGACGCATGGGAGCGCTATCTGCGCCTCGTCCGCCGCGCCGGTACTGCCAGCTACACCGAGCTGTGCGAGACCGCTGGTTTGCAGGTGCCCTTCCGCGACGGCTCCATCAAGGCCATCGCCCAGCAGATGAGCCAGTGGATCGCAGGGCATCAGGTCTGACCGCCCAGCTCTCTCAGGCACTTCGCTCATCCGCCGCAAAGCAGCAGCTTTTCTCTTGAAAATGGCAGATGTATCCTGTATTATAGAGCTATATCATGCCATTTGCGGCAAAAGGAGCGGTAGTTATCATGTCAGAAAAGAAAACCAGCGGCATCAAAAAGTTCTTTGATGAGTTCAAAGCCTTTGCCATGCGCGGCAATGTGCTCGATATGGCAGTCGGTGTGGTCGTCGGCTCGGCCTTCACCGCCATCGTCAACTCTCTGGTGAACGACATCATCTCCCCCATCATCGGCCTGTTCTTCAACGCCGATTTCTCGGATGTCGTCATCCAGATCGGCGATGTGGGCATCGGCGTGGGTTCCTTCCTCAACGCCGTTATCAACTTCCTTATCGTGGCCTTCGTGCTCTTCGTGACCATCAAGGCCATCAATATGCTGCACAAAAAGCCCGTGGAGGCCCCAAAAGAGCCTACCACCAAGAAGTGCCCCTACTGCCAGAGCGACATCGCCATCAAGGCCGTCCGCTGCCCCCACTGCACCTCAAAGCTCGAGGGTTTTCCCGAAGCAAAGCAGTGAGCTTTCCCGCATTTTCCCCGGCGCTGTCCGTTTTCCGGACGCCGCCGGGGCTTTTTTGCGCCCTTTTTTGAAGATCTCAAAAGAAAATCAGAATTTTTTCGAAAAAAGTATTGCTTTTTCGGGAAAGTCATGGTATTATATCAGAGTCGTCACGACGCAACAGAATATGGACGGTTAGCTCAGCTGGTAGAGCATCTGCTTGACGTGCAGGAGGTCACAGGTTCGAGTCCTGTACCGTCCACCATACAGTTCGTACTCGAACCCGATTCTTTACGAGAAAGGGTTTGGGTACGTTTTTTGTTTATCGGAGGTTCTGCGACGAGAGTACGCAGAGCGGTAAACAAGCAAAGGCAGGGTATCACCGTGGCGGTGGTATCCTGCCTTTTTCTTTGAAATCAAGTTATCATTGTGCGAACTTGATTGCCCTTATGGAGAAAATCATTTTACTGGTCTGCGCTTTCGTACATCTGGGTCGTTGTGCCGACCTGCTCCGTACCAGCGTTCTCGTCAATGGTCACATCGGCAGTGCAGCTTTCAATGGTGCTGCCCTCGGCGCGGCCTGCAACGGTACCGGGTGTAACGGCACCGTCAATGCTGCCCTTTACCGAGCAGTTGGTGATTTTGAAAACCGTCTCCTCACCGTAGTAGTACAGACCGGTACCCACAAGGCCGCCCACATGGGTGGCACCGTTTGCCTTGATGTTCACGGTCACATTGCAGTTGTCAATGACAGAGGGATAGTTTTTAGTGGAGAAGCCTTCCGTCTCAAGGCAGATATCCGGGTTGGAATGAGTGCCCGCATAGCCGCATAAACCGCCAATGGCGTGACCGCCGTTTTCGCTCTCGATGGTCACATCAGCGGTGCAGTTGGTGATGGTGTCCATCATTTCCAGACAGCCACCGATGCCGCCCAGACCCACCGGCTCATTGCCGGTGGCTTTTACGGTGCCGGATGCGGTGCAGCTGTCGATGCTGCCGCCAAAGCTACCGCCGACTACCAGACCGCCGCACTCGGCAACGTCTGACTGGATGATCTGGTCGGTAAAGTGATTGTCGCCGATGACGACCACGGTAGCGCCCTCCACCGTGCAGTTGGTGATGGAGTTGTTGTTGCCGCCCACGATGCCGCCGACACAGTTGTTGCCGGTAATGGTGGAATCACCTTTCAGTGTGACGTTGTCTACAGAGCCCATGTTGTAGCCCACAACACCGCCAATGGCCATGGAAGTGCCTTCCGTTACTGTGACCGTGGCATTTTTCAGTGTCAGATTTTTCACCTCACCGCAGCTTACGCCGAACAGACCGGCACCGCAGTTGTAAACATCCGAAGTATAGTTCAGGTTGGAAATGGTATGGCCGTCGCCATCAAAGGAGCCGAGGAACAGGGTGGAGTGTGTTTCCATGTCGTTCATGTTGCCGATGGGAGCCCACTCGACGCCAGACAGGTCCAGATCACTGGTCAGCTTGAAGGAAACACCGGCATAGCCGCCCTGCGAGCCATCGTTGACGTTGGAAGCAAAGGTCAGCAGGGAATCTACGCTGTTGATCTGGTAGGGGTCTTCCTGCGTGCCGGAACCACCGTCATAGTTGGCGGAAACAGCAGTGGTGCTGATGGAAGAAGCTGCCGCAGAACTTGCGGCAGTGCTGCTTGCGGTACTCTGGGCGGAAGAACCTGCACAGCCTGACAGGAGAGCGGCGGCGAGGCATACGGCAATCACGCCGGTTTGAATTCGTCTCATAATGGAATATCCTTTCTTTGTTAGTTTCTTCTAACCAGAAAGTATAACAAAACAAAGACGGTCTGCCACTCCGAACCGTCAGGAAACATCCAATTCGGACGGCGAGTTTCGGAACAGAGTGGGGCTTATGCCGTATTCCTTTTTGAACGCTTCCGAAAATTTGCTAGGGTTATCATAGCCGAGTGTAGCTGCGATCTCGGTCACACTGCGGCTTGTATCCTGCAAAAGGACGCGGGCGGTCTGCATCCGGTAGGTTTTCATGTATTGATAAATGGAGCTGCCATAAACGGCTTTGAAGCAGAGCTTCATGGAAGTCTGCGCAATGCCGAACTGCCGGGAAAGCTCAGCCAATGTGTAATGGTGACTGAGATCTTGTATCATTGCATCGTGTATCGCCCGGACAGCCGTGACCTGACTGCGGGAGAAAAACTGCCGCTTTTCCGAGAAGGACTCCTGCGGTAGGTCGTTTAGGAGCATGAGCAGTTCCAGTACCTTGGCTTTCAGGTAGTGTGCCATCCGTTCCGGTGGGGCGGCATACAGCTCCGAGAAAATGTGCGCGACTTCCCGGTTGCTGCGCAGCACATAGCAGCTCTCTTCCCGGCAGAAACGCTCGGCGATGGCTTCCAAATGGATATCAAGATCGCCCATGATGGCTTCCAGAGAAGAAAGCGTCTGCTGCGCCCGCGGCAAGTCGATGGTGATGGAAATGCCGTGATAGTGCGCCAGTGGAAAACGGGTCTGCCGGGTGGTGTGGCTCAGCCGGTGAATGGACAGGTCGCCCGCACCGATATACTGATAATCGCCGTTCTGAAATTCGCACTCAAACCGCCCTTCCCGGCAGTGATTGATTTCGATGGTATCCGGCATGGGGCGTTTGTTCTGATTCTGCCCGTCCTTCATGTGAAAGTCATTGTAGAAAAGATCGATCCCCGACAGGATCGGATATTCAGAGATGAGCCCTTCGCCGGTGTCGTTTTGCATCCGGTAAAGTCTGCACCCGGCAGATGCGGCCAAATGCTGCACCTCCGGGTCAAAGAAATCAATGGGACACTGCTTCATTCCAGCACCTCCTCACAGCCCTATTATAATAAATGCATGAGTTTGGAACAAGCCACACCTTTATCCATTGAATCTATAAATTCCAGCTTATAGCACGCGTTCCTAGCAGGGTTTGGGGCAGGCACGCCCCAACAAGAACACTTCGGAAACTCGCAAGAGTTGAAGAAGTGAAGTCCCGGATGGACAGGAAATTTTCAAGAACTGAAAATTTGTGGCCACGGGACGATTCTTGCTCTCAGCTAATAAGCTCAAATTCGATTTTCCGTAATTGTTTCCAAATTGTTAAAACGCATAAGCGGGCAAAGAACTTTTTTCTTCTGAAGTGGTGGTGTTCACGATGAGCACCACCACTTTTCCGTTTTGTTTTTCTTGCAAACAGGTGTGAAATATGGTATATAGGTTATACGAAACATTGCGTTGATTCAATGATGTGCAAAGTGAGGTGCTTGCTATGACCGCCGTAATCTACGCCCGCTATTCTTCTGACAGCCAGCGCGAAGCGTCCATTGAAGGGCAGCTGCGCGACTGCAAGGACTACGCCGAGAAGAACGGTATCACCGTGGTCGGCACCTATATCGACCGTGCCTACTCTGCCAAAACGGATGACCGCCCGGACTTCCAGAGGATGATAAAGGACAGCGCGAAGAAAATCTTCGATGTGGTTCTGGTCTGGAAGCTCGACCGCTTTGCCCGGAATCGGTTCGATGCCGTGAACTACAAGTACCAGCTGGAAAAGAACGGTGTCCATCTGGTGTCTGCCATGGAACCCATCTCGCAGGGGCCTGAAGGCATTATGGTGGAGAGTATGCTGATTGGCATGGCGGAATACTATTCCGCCGAACTCGCCCTGAAAGTGGCGCGCGGTGAGCGCGAAAACGCCCTCCAGTGCAAGTACAACGGCGGTGTAGTGCCGCTGGGTTTCACCATTGGCAAGGAGGACAGGCTGTACCATATCGACCCGGAAACGGCTCCCATTGTACAGGAGATATTCACCCGGTACGCCGATGGAGAACCAGCCGAGAAAATCGCGGCATCTCTGAACGAGCGCGGCCTGCGCACCCGAACCGGAAAGCCGTTTGTGAAGAACAGCTTCTTCCAGATTTTCCGGAACCGCCGCTACATCGGCGAATACCGCTACAAGGACATTGTGACACCGGGCGGCATCCCGGCCATTATTGACCAAGACTTGTTTGACCGGGTGCAGCAGCGTTTCGAACAAAACAAGATTGCCCATGGTCGGCCTGCAAAAGAGGATGTGAGCTATCTTCTGACTACCAAGCTGTTCTGCGGCAAGTGCGGCACCCTGATGGGCGGCGAAAGCGGTACAAGCCACATGGGAACCACCTACTATTACTACAAGTGCGGCAATGCCAAACGCCACGGCAAGGCGCACTGTGACCTGAAAGCCATCCGCAAAGAGCCGCTGGAACGGTTCGTGGTAGATACTGCCATTAAGGTGATTTTCAGCGATGAAATTATCGAACGGCTGATAGATTTAGTCATGGAAGCCCAGCAGCAGGAGAACGCCCGGCTGCCTGTCCTGAAAGAGCAGCTCCGGGACACGGAGAAGCGGCTGGCAAACCTTCTGGAAGCTATTGAACAGGGCATCTTAACACCGACCACCAAGCAGCGGTTGGACGAGCTGGAAGCCCGGAAAGAAGCTCTGAACACCAGTATTCTGGAGGAAGAACTGAAAAAGCCCGTCCTGACCCGTGAATGGATTCGGTTCTGGCTTGAGAAATTCCGCAAGGGTGACGTGGGCAGCACGGAACACCAGCGGCAGATCATTGATACCTTTGTCAACTCGGTTTACGTCTTTGATGACCGGGTCGTGCTCAATTTCAACTTCACGGACGATGCCAAGACGGTCACTCGTGAAGAGGTTTTAGGTTCGAGTGCTGTGGACAATGCTCCACCACAAATCCTCAAACCAAACGGTTTGGGGATTTTTTGTTTGCTGTAGCGCCGCCGGGGCAGATGTGATATACTCGGCGTAACAAATCGGAATTTGAAAGGAGAAAACTCATGTATCCGTTAATATCTGTTTTTATTATAGTAGTTGGTGCGCTACTATTGGTTTTTGCAAATAAAATTATAAAAAATAACACGGTTAATCGAATTGGCATTAAAGTGGTTGGCGGTATTCTAATTATAGTTGGTTTACTTCTGCTGTATTTTTTATTATCAGGAAAATTGACATTGCCATTATCTAAGTAAGTGAAATTCCAGTTTGCCGTACTCCTTCCCGGCATAGTCTGCGGCCGCCACATCCCAACAGACAAAACGAGAGGCAGACGCCCCACACAGGAGCGTCTGCCTCTCGTTTTGTTCCGGGCTGTTGCAGAGCAGCCCAATTTGGAAACCCAGTGATAAAAGGAGAACGGGGGAAATCGTTTAAAGGCTGATGTCCTTGCCGCCGTTGAGTTTGCTGAAGGCCAGCAGGGAGATGACGGTCAGGATGGTCATGATGGTGGACAATGCGGCTGCGGTGCCGTAGTTGCCGCGGATGACCTCGGTGTAGATGGCCACCGTCAGGGTCTTGGTCTTGCCAGTATACAGGATGATGGCGGTGGACAGCTCACTGATCATCGTGACCCAGCTCAGGATAGCACCGGAGATGATGCCGGAGGCCATCATGGGCACCGTGATGCGGAAGAATGCCTTCATCTTCGAAGCACCCAGCGAGATGGCGGCTTCCTCGATGCTCATGGGGATCTGCTGCAGAATGGCCACCGACGAGCGGATGGTATAGGGCAGACGCCGGATGATGAGGGCCACCACCATGATGAGCATGGTGCCGCTGATGAGGAGCGGAGGCTTATTGAAGCCGATGAGCAGCGCGATGCCAAGGACTGTGCCGGGCACGATGTAGGGGATCATCGAGAGGATGTCCACCACGTTGGTCAGGGCGTTGCGGCGGCGCACCACCAGATAGGCGATGAGGACAGCCAGCAGCACGATGACGACAAGCGCCAGCAGGGGGATGATGATGGTGTTCTGGATGCTGCGGCCCAGCTTGCCGATGGCGGTCTGGTAGCTCTGCAGCGAGTAGCCGTCCACGAAGATCTTGCCCTGCGTGTTCTTGAACGAGGTGTAGATGACGTAGGCCTGCGGCAGAATGGCGATGCCCACCACGAGGTAGACCGCCAGATGCACCAGAGCGTTGATGCCCTTGCGGGCCTCGCGCTCCTCCACGGGGTGCATACTGTTCAGCGCGAAGGCGTTCTTGTTGGAAACATACTTCTGGACGAGGAAGACCAGCGTGGTGATGACGATGGCGATGACGGCGATGGCGGCTGCAAAGCCGTCGCTGCCGCCGACCTCGTTGATGAACTCGGTGTAGAGGACGACGGGGAAGGTGCGGTAGCCCTCGCCGATGAGCATCGGGGTGCCGAAGTCTGCAAAGGAGCGCATGAACACCAGCAGAGCTGCGGCCAGCAGGGTGGGCATGATAAGGGGCACGACCACCTTGAAGAAGCAGACAATGCCCGAGCAGCCGAGGTTCTCAGCCGCCTCGATGAGGGAGTTGTCGATGTTTTTCAGCGCGCCCTTGGCGTAGAGGAACACCAGCGGGAACAGCTGGAGCGTCATGACCAGCACGATGCCGCCGAAGCCGTAGATGTCCGGGATGGCGATGCCGAGGTCCTTGAAGAAGGTGGTGATGACGCCGCTGCGGCCCAGCAGCAGGATCCATGAGTAGGCACCGATGAAGGGAGCCGACATGGATGCCACCACGATGAGGATGTTCAGCACACCCTTGCCCTTGATCTTAAAGATCGTGAACAGGTAGGCCAGCGGGGTGCCGATGGCGATGGAGAGCACCGTCGCCGTGATGGACACCTTGAAGCTGTTGATGAGGGTATCGAAATAGTAGCTCTTGGAGAAGAACTTGGTGAAATAAGCCAGCGTGAAGCCGCCGGTGTCGGGGTCCATCACAGACTGCCGGATGAGGTACGCCATCGGGTAAAGCAGGAACAGCGCGTAGAGGGCGATCGTTACCAGCGTGATGGCACCCCAGACATCAAGACGGAACTTATTATTGTTTTTCATAAGCGTCGCTCCTGATGAGATTGGTATCGCCGTCCTTGGTAAAGACGTTGATCTTCTCTTTCTTGACCTTCAGCAGCACCTTCTCGCCCTTCTTGAGGCCCTCGCCGATGGAGGACTCCTCCACGATCTCCACCGAGTCACCCTGATCGGTGTCGATGGTGTAGTGGGTGTTGAGGCCGAGGTAGGTGCACTCCTGCACGGTGCCGTGGATGCCCTCGGTGCCATCCTTGCAGATGATGAACTCCTCCGGGCGGATGGAGCAGCGCACCTCCTGCTCTGCGGCCTTGTCCAGAGCGTCGATGTGCTCATGGTAGCCGTCCGCAAAGGTGATGACGCCGCCCTTGACGTGGGCGTTCACGATGTTGGTGCGTCCGATGAAGGTGGCCACGAAGACATTCTTCGGGCGCTGGTAGATGTCGCGGGGAGTGCCGACGTGCTGGATGACGCCATCCTTCATGACGGCGATGCGGTCACTGATGGCCATTGCCTCTTCCTGATCGTGGGTGACATACACGGTGGTGATGCCCACGCTCTTCTGGGTGTGGCGGATGACGCTGCGCATCTCGACACGGAGCTTTGCGTCCAGATTGGACAGCGGCTCGTCCATCAGCAGCACATCCGGCGAGATGACCAGCGCGCGGGCCAGTGCGATGCGCTGCTGCTGGCCGCCGGACAGCTGGTTGGGCATACGGTCGGCATACTGCATGATCTGCATCAGGTTCAGGAACTCATCCGTCCGCTTCTTGATCTCGGCCTTGTCCACCTTGCGGTTCTTCAGGCCGAAGGCCACATTGTCCCGGACGGAGAGGTTCGGGAAGATGGCGTAGTTCTGGAACACCATGCCGATGTTGCGCTTGCTGGGGTCCATATCGTTGATCCGCTTCTCATTGAAGAAGATGTCGCCGCCCTCGATGGAGTTGAAGCCTGCGATCATACGGAGAAGGGTGGTCTTGCCGCAGCCGGAGGGGCCGAGCAGGGTGAACAGCTCCCCATCTCCGATCTCCAGATTCAGATCCGGGATGACCGTATTATTCCCGTAGCGCTTTACTGCGTCTTTAACTGATATTCTGCTCATACTAGCCTCCTGCTGCCCTTCGAATTACTTGCTCTGCAGATCGGTGAAGATCTCGGTGTACTTGTCCACCAGCTCTGCCTTGTGGGCGCTGACGTAGGGGATGTCCTCTTCGATGACATTGATGTCTGCCATCGGGGTCATAGCGTCGTTGGTGGCGGCGTCCTTCATGACGGGGCGGTTGGTCAGGGTGCTGCCCCAGATGTTCTGCACTTCCTCGCTCAGGATGAAGTCGATGAACAGCTTGGCGTTGTCCATGTTCTTTGCGCCCTTGATGATGGTGGCGGAAGCAGGCAGGAAGACGGTGCCCTCCTTCATGTAGACGAGCTTGACGGGTGCGCCGTCCAGAACCAGCTGTGCGCAGGGATCCTCATAGGACAGGCCCACCACATACTCACCGTCGGCGACTCCCTTGTAGACGGCGCTGGAGCTTTCGCAGATCTTGCCGTCCACGTTCTCGAACAGGTCGTGGACGTACTGCCATGCCTTATCGTCCTCATAACCGCCCATCGCCAGCAGCATATTGGTCAGGTGTGCAAAGGCAGAAGAGGAGTTGGCCGGGTCGGCGGTGGCGATCTTACCCTTCAGCGCAGGGTTCAGCAGATCTTCGTAGCCCTCGATCTTGATGTCGCCGATGAGGTCGGTGTTGACGATGAGAACGCTGCCGTCCAGCACGTTGCCGGTGATGAAGCCGCACTTATTCTTGTAGGCATCGATGACGTTGCCGTCGTTGGCCGAGACATACGGCTCCCACAGATCCTCGTTGGTGTACATCAGCGACCAGGAGCCGCCGAACAGGACGTCGGCGTAGGGGTCATTCTTCTCGGACTGGATGCGCTTGACCAGCTCGCCGGTGCCGGCCTGGATCAGCTCGACATTGACGCCGTACTTTTCCTCGAACAGGGGGATGGTGGCGTTCAGCAGGCCTTCCGAGTTGGGCGAGTAGATGACGATGTCGCCGCCGCCCTGTGCAGCAGTACCAGAAGCGGCAGTGGAAGCAGCGGTAGAACCGGCAGAAGAGGTGCTGGCGGAGGAGCCGCCGCAAGCGCTCAGAGCAGCAGAAGCTGCGATAACACCGGTAGCCATCAGGAACGAACGACGAGAAATCTTTTTCATAGTAAAAACCTCCATTTTTTACCTGAAACCTTTCGATAGTCCCATTTTAATGCTTTCAGTACAAAAATAATACTCAATTTGCAGAACAAATAGAAAAAATACCGAACAGGGGCTGTTCGGTATTTTTTCATTTTCTCTTATTTCAGGGTGCTCTGGTACTCCCGCACCGAGCAGCCCATATATTTTTTGAAGACGTGGTTGAAGTACTTGTACTCGCCGATGCCGCACTCCCATCCGATCTGCGAGATGGGCAGCTCCCCTTTCCGGATGAGTTCAAGAGCGTTCTGGATGCGGCAGCGGTTGAGGTAGTCGATGACCGTCGTGCCAAGCTCTTTCTGGAACTTCTGGTTGATGTACCGCTCCGAGTAGTGGAACTGCTCCTGCAGGTCGGCAAGCGTGATCTTGCTCTGGTAATTCTCCTTCAGATAGGCCACGATGCGCAGCACCAGCGGGTCGGTGACTTTTTCCTCGCTCAGGGGCGGCAGGGCGGTCCGGCTGCGGACGGCCTCCGCCTCATCCTCCCGCTTCTGGAGATACTGGCTGTCCCCCGCGAGGCGGACGGCCTTTTCCAGCGCAGCGCCCATCTCGTCCATGTCGAGGGGCTTGAGCACATAGTCCGACACACCGTTCCGGATGGCCTGCTGGGCATACTCGAACTCCGAGTAGCCCGTCAGGATGATAGCGATGTACTTGTACTCCTCCCGGGTGTCGGCGATCATCTCGAGGCCGCTCTTCACCGGCATGGTGATGTCGGTGATGACGATGTCGGGCCGCAGCTCTGCGATCTTTTCTTCGCCCACTGCCCCGTTCTCGGCCTCCGCCACGACGCTGCACCCATATTCCTCCCACGGCACCGAATAGCGGATGCCCTTGCGGATGATCTCTTCGTCTTCTACCAGCAGAACGCGATACATGGTCTACCTCCCTCCCCGCCGGAGCTTGAGCTTCACCGTGAAGCCCTCGCCCTCGGCGCTGTCAATGGTCAGGCCGCTGTCGCCGCCGTAGCCCAGCCAGATGCGGCGGTTGATGTTTTGCAGGCCATTGTGTTCAATGTTCACTTCCTCTGAGCGCAGGATGCCCCGCAGCTGTTCCAGCGTCGCTGCGTCCACCCCGCCGCCGTTGTCCTCTACCGTAAAATAGAGCGCGTCTTCCTCCAGCCAGCCCCGCGTCCTGACGTGGATGCGGGGCTTCTTCTGGAAGCCGTATTTGATGCTGTTCTCCAGCAGGGGCTGCAAGAGCAGCTTCGGGATGATGAACTCCATGCAGGCTTCGTCGATGTCCATCTCGTAGGAGAAGTTCGCGCCGAAGCGGGTGGACTGGATGACGAGATAGTCCTGCAGATACTTCAGGTCCTCCCGGACGGTGACGTTATGCTTGGTGTTGTTGATGCTGTAGCGCAGGATGCCGATGAACCGCCCGATGAGCTGCTGGGCGCGCTGGGGGTCCGCCGGGATGAGATAGCGGATGTTGTCCAGTGTGTTATAGATAAAGTGGGGGTTGATCTGGGCCTGCAGGTTCTGCATCTCCATCCGGCTGTTCACCTCGACGAGATCCATGTTCCGCTGGCTCAGCTCCTGAATGCTGCGCACCATCTTGTTGACCTGATGGGCGATTTCTTCGATCTCGTCGCCGGTGTCGATCTCAATGATATGGTCGGGGTCTTTCTTCCGGATGACCCGGATCTCCTGCACGAGGGTGTCCACCGACTTCACCATCTGCTCGGTCATGACGTGCATGATGCGAACGAACATCGCCGACCAGCTCAGGCCCAGCATCAAAATCAGGAACAGCCCCACCAGAAGATAATCGTAGTTCGGGGGCGAGTAGATGAAGGAATAGGCCAGCACCGTGCCGTTTTCCAGCGAGCGGCTGCTGCGCAGATAGCGGCTCCCATCCACCTTCACATACCGCGCCGCGTCGGCGGGACGGTACTTGTTGGCGTTCTTCTGGGAGAGGAAGGAAGCGTTCGAGCAGGCGATGACATCGCCGTTGGGCTTGGTGAGGATAGCGTCGTACTGGTACCGGCTGAACAGCTTCGTCCAGTCGTTCTCGTTCAGATAGACCGCCGCCGCACCCTGATATTCGCCGTCCCGGTAGAGGGGGTGTATCATGACGTATTCTGAGCTGTTGGCCCGGAAGTGGTAGACCGTGGTGTAGACGGCCCGCATGAGGTGGCAGGCGTTTTCCTCCGCGATGCAGTTAAACTCCTGCCGGTGCAGGTTCATCTCCCCCTCCGAGAAGGTCGTGAACCGCACCTCTCCCTTGGAGTCGGTCAGGATGAGCTGGAGCTCCACAAGGGCCGAGACGTTGTACTGGCTGATGAGATAGCGCAGATTGTCCTGATCCTTCCGCAGGTCGGAGAGGAACAGCTCGGTGTGGTCTGTGTCCAGCAGGAACGCTGCCGTGTCGTTGTACACCTCTTGGAAGGTAGCTGCGACGCCCGCGAGATGGTCTTCCCGCCGGGCGTTCTGGTTCAGGGTGTTCACGGCGGCGATGGCCACGAGGAACAAAAGGCACCCCAGAAGCAGGCTCGCGACCAGCCTGCGGGAAACGCTCCGCCCCAGTTCCCGCCGGAAGCGGCTCTTTTTGTAGGTGCGGTCGGGGGAATGATAGTCCATGCTTCAGCGCTCCTGCCTTTATTTTTTCGGGGCTTCGGCAAACTTTGCCATGCTTCGATTATAATGCCTCCGGACGGATGCGTCAACCGGGCCGCAGTGTTTTCGCTCCCGGGTATAGCGCACCGCCCCGCAGTATGGTATACTCGGAAGCAGACTGGACGATAAAAAAGGAGAACGATCCGATGCAATACTACACCGCCCCCATGGAGGGGCTGACGGACCGCATCTGGCGGCAGGCACATCAGCGCTGGTTCGGCGCACCGGGCGCACCCGCCCGTTATTACTCGCCCTTCCTCTCCCCACCCGAGAACCGGGTGCTCATCAAGAAGAAGATGGCCGAGCTTGACCCGGCGGCGAACCCCGGCGCACCCGTCATCCCCCAGCTCCTCGCCAAGGACGGCGCACTGGCCGCATGGATGGTCACAGAGCTGCGCAGGCTGGGCTACACGGAGGTGAACCTCAACTTCGGCTGTCCCTCCGGCACTGTGACCGCCAAGGGCAAGGGTGCCGGGATGCTGCGGGACCCCGCAAAGCTCGAGGCCTTTCTGGACGAATTCTTTTCCCGGACAGAGGGGCCTGTCTCGGTCAAGACCCGGCTGGGCGTCACCCGTCCCGAGGAGTTCGACGCCATCCTCGACATCTATAACCGCTACCCCATCTGTGAGCTGACCATCCACCCCCGGGTCATGCGCCAGCTCTACCGGGGCGAGGCCGACCGCGCCGCCTTTGCAGCCTGTCTGCCCCGCTGCCGGATGCCCGTCTGCTACAACGGCGACATCACCACCCCGGCCCAGCTGGCCGCGCTGGAGGCAGAGCATCCGTCCCTCTCCGGCATCATGGTGGGCCGGGGCCTCATCGCCGACCCGGCCCTGCTGCGGCAGGCCGTGGGCGGTGCCCCTGCCAGCAAAGAAGAGCTTCGCGGCTACCTCGACGAGCTGTATCACGGCTACACCGCGCTGTTCGGCGCGTCCAGCTGCGCCGTCAGCCGGATGAAGGCCCACTGGCACTACCTCATCTATCGGTTCGAGGGGGCGGAGGCGCTGGAAAAGCAGCTGCGCAAGGCCCGGGAGGGCTGGGAGTATGAGGTGGTCGTGAACCAAATCTTCACTCTTCCTCTGAAATAAAAAAGCCTGCCGCCCCGGAGGGACAGCAGGCCAGAAGGCGAAGGAACCTCAGACGTTCAGATAGCTGCGCAGCATGGCCTGCAGCAGATCGTCACGGTCTACTTTGCGGATAAGGGAACGCGCTCCTTTGTAAGTCGTGATATAGGTAGGATCTTCGGACAGGATATAGCCCACCAGCTGATTGACGGGGTTATAGCCTTTTTCCTTGAGTGCGTCGTACACCTGCTGCACGACTTCATGGATCTCGATGTCCTTCTGATCGTGGATGGAAAAAATGGCAGTAGCGTCGCCCACGAAATACACCCCCTTAAATAACTATGATTCATTGTACACGACTTGCGGCAAAACTTCAAGTTTCCCCGGCGAGATTTGCACATTTTGCTTAAATTTTTTCGATTTTATCATGCAAATCAGCAAAGCTGTTTTTGCAGAAAGAGGCATATTATGATCTATGGCATCGGCTGCGACCTCTGCAGCACCGCCCGGATGGCAAAGAGCCTCGGCGGTGCCCACGGCCCTGCTTTTGCGGCCAGAGTCTTCGGCCCGTCCGAGCGGGAGGCTCTGGGCCTTACAGGGAGCATCCCAGACCCGCTCAGCGCCCACAAATCCGCCAGCGCGGCGGCGGATTTTGCCGCGAAGGAGGCCTTCCTCAAGGCGGCGGGCACCGGCCTTGCAGGGCCTTTCGCCCTCTGCGAGATCGAGGCCGTCCGGCTGGAAAGCGGCGCTCCGGAATACCGCTTTTCGGGCGGCAGCGCACGGTGGATGGCCGCGCACGGCCTGCGGGCCAGTCTCTCCCTGAGCCACGACGGCGGCATGGCGCTGGCGTTCTGCATTCTGGAAACGGAAACCTGAATCTCCCTCCCGCATACAATGAGAGCAAGCTGTCCCCGCGTGCATAGCCTGCCCCCTGCCTGCCCATAATAAGGCCAGCAGAGGACGGCACCGCGCACCACATAGCGGGCCTCCCAGTATGCAAGGAGGGAGTTTTCATGGAGGTACACAGAGGAGAAGTTTTTTACGCCGACCTTTCGCCGGTGGTCGGCTCGGAGCAGGGCGGCGTCCGCCCGGTGCTCATCGTCCAGAATGAGATCGGCAACCGGCACAGCCCCACGGTCATCGCAGCCGCCATTACATCCCGGCTGGACAAAGCCCGGCTTCCCACCCATATCAACATCCGGGCCGCCGACACGGGCCTCGCCAAGGACAGCGTCGTCCTGCTTGAGCAGATCCGCACGCTGGACAAACACCGCCTGCGGGAGCGGGCCGGGCAGATCACCGCCGAGGACCAGCGCCGGGTGGATCAGGCGCTGGATGTGAGCCTCGGCCTCAGCTCCTATTGAGGAGCCGTTTTGATCGGCACTATTTTTGAAAATTGCGATAAGACAGACAGCCGCCTCCACGCATTTGTGGAGGCGGCTGTCTGCTTTTTTATTGGAGATTCAAATTGAATGGATCACTCGGACTTCTGGACGCTGCCCTCTGCGTCGTGGAGCAGGGCATATTCCCGGATCTTTTCCAGCGTCTGCTCGCTCAGGATATGCTCTGCCTTGCAGGCGTCCTCGGCGGCGACCTCTTCGTCCACACCCAGCTGCACGAAGAAATGGGTCAGCAGGCGGTGGCGGCTGTAGATGCGCTCTGCGATCTCGCGGCCCGGCTCCAGAAGGGTCAGGTTGCCCTCGCCGTCCACCGCAATGTAGCCGTTCTCCCGCAGCTTTTTCATCGCAATGCTGACGCTGGCCTTGGTATAGCCCAGCTCGTTGACCACGTCGATGGAGCGCACGCGGCCCATCCGCTGGGTCAGCATAAGGATAGTCTCAAGATAATCTTCTGCGGATTGGTGGATCTGCATGGTTTTGTCGGCCTCCTGCCTCGTAAAATTCCCTGTCCGGGGCACACAGGCGTTCCGGTCTGGTTTGTTATAGGATACCACATTCCGTATCGTGTTGCAAGCCATTCGCGGAAAGTTTGTCGAATCAAACCAATTCCACCCTGCGCAATTTCGTCATTTTACCGTCTCGAGATAGGCCGCCGGGCCGGCCTCGTAGAGGTCGCCGCCGTGGGCGTCGAGGATGACCGTCAGCGGCATTTTTTCCACGGTCAGGCGGCGGACGGCCTCGCAGCCGAGGTCGGGCCATGCGATGACCTCCAGCGTCTGGACGCTCTGGGCCATCAGCGCACCGGCGCCGCCCAGCGCGGCCAGATAGACCGCGCCGTTGCGGACGACGGCCTCTTTGACTGCCGCGTCCCGCTTGCCCTTGCCGATCATGATCTTATTGCCGAGGTCCAGCAGGCGGGGACTCATGGCGTCCATCCGTCCGCTGGTGGTCGGCCCGGCCGAGCCGATGACCTCGCCGGGGCGCTCCGGCGTCGGGCCGACGTAGTAGATGGCGCTGCCCTCCAAGTCGAAGGGGAGCTTTTCGCCCCTGTCCAGCGCTTCCAGCATCCGCTTGTGGGCCTGATCGCGGGCGGTGTACACCACACCGGACAGCAGCACCGTGTCTCCCGCCTTCAGGGGCGCGAGGTCTGCCGCCGTGCAGGGCGTGTTCAGTTCGTATTGCATCTTGTATTCTCCTTTAGCGTCCCAGCCCTCTCACAATGTGGCACTCGCCCGCCGGGTGACATGGCAGGACACATTGACCGCCACGGGCAGACCCGCCACATGGGTGGGCATCTGCTCGATGGCAAGGCCGAGGCAGGTGGTCTTTCCACCGAAGCCCTGCGGCCCGATGCCCAGAGCATTGATGGCCGTCAGCAGCTCCCCCTCGAGGGCGGCGTAGTAGGGGTCCGGGTTCGGAACATCCAGCGGGCGGAGAAGGGCCTTTTTGGCAAGATACGCCACCTTATCAAAGCTGCCGCCCACGCCGATGCCCAGCACGATGGGCGGGCAGGGGTTCGAGCCAGCCAGCCTGACCGTCTCCACCACAAACTTCTTGAAGCCCTCCACGCCGTCGGCGGGCTTGAGCATCCGGATGCGGCTCATGTTCTCGCTGCCGAAGCCCTTCGGTGCCACAGTGATGGTGCAGCCGTCGCCGTCCACCAGATGCACCGTGATGGCGGCGGGGGTGTTGTCGCCGGTGTTGCCCCGGCGCAGCGGGTCGGCCACGATGCTCTTGCGCAGGTAGCCGTCGGTGTAGCCCCGCCGCACGCCCTCATGGATGGCAGCTTCAAAGCTGCCCTCGATGTGGACCTCCGTGCCCAGCTCCACAAACACGCAGGCCATGCCGGTGTCCTGACAGATGGGCAGATCTTCTTCCCTCGCCGCCGCAAGGTTCGACCAGAGCAGGTCGAGGGTATTTTTTGCCAGCGGCCACGGTTCCTCGGCCCGGGCCTTGTCCAGCGCCTCCTGCACGTCCCGGGGCAGGCGGGTGTTGGCCTCGATGCAGAGACGGGCCACAGTGTCCGTGATTTGCTGTGCCGTGATCGTCCTCATGGAAACGCCCTCCGCTTACAGCCGGGCCACGCCGCTCTCGCGGGCAGCCTTTGCCACGGCAGATGCCACCGCCTCGGCCACCCGGGGGTCGAATGCGCCGGGGATGATGTTCTCCTCGCTGCGGTCCTCGTCGGTGATGAGGTCAGCGATGGCGTAGGCGGCGGCCAGCTTCATCGTATCGTTGATGTCCCGGGCACGGACGCTCAGCGCGCCCTTGAACAGGCCTGGGAAGCAGAGGACGTTGTTGACCTGATTGGGGAAGTCGCTGCGGCCGGTGGCCATGACGCGGACGCCGCCTGCCTTGGCCTCGTCGGGCATGATCTCGGGGGTGGGGTTGGCCATGGCAAAGACGATGGCGTCCTTGTTCATGGTCTTGCACAGCTCGGTGGTCAGGATGCCGGGCTTGGACACGCCGATAAAGACGTCCGCGCCCGCAAGAGCCTCCTTCAGGCCGCCCTTGATCTGGCGGGGGTTGGTCACTTCGCCCAGCCAGTTCTTGTGGGCCTCGGCGCTGTTGCAGCCCTTGTAGAGGGTGCCGAACTGGTCCACGGCGATGATGTCTTTGGCACCGGCGGTCATCAGCATCTTGATGATGGCCGTACCGGCCGCGCCGGGGCCGTTCAGGACGATGTGGACGTCCTCCATCTTCTTGCCCACCACACGCAGAGCGTTGATGAGGGCAGCGGTGACGACGATGGCCGTGCCATGCTGGTCGTCGTGGAAGACGGGGATATCCAGCTCCCGCTCCAGCGTCTCCTCGATCTCGAAGCACTCGGGGCTTTTGATGTCCTCAAGGTTGATGCCGCCGAAGGTGGGGGCGATGGCCTTGCAGGCCGCGATGACGCTGGCTGCATCGTGGGCGTCGATGCAGATGGGGAAGGCATCCACGCCGCCGAACTCCTTGAAGAGCACAGCCTTGCCCTCCATGACCGGCAGACCGGCCTCGGGGCCGATGTCGCCCAGTCCCAGCACAGCCGTGCCATTGGAGACGACGGCCACCATGTTGCCCTTGAAGGTGTACTTGTAGACGTCCTCGGGGTCTGCCTTGATGCGGCGGCAAGGCTCGGCCACGCCGGGGGTGTAGGCGGTGGACAGGTCATCCCGGGTCTTGACCTCTACCTTGCTCACGATGCCCACCTTGCCGTGGTGGCTCTCGTGCATTTCCAGAGCTGCTTTGTTGAAATCCATTGGCTTTTTCCTCCTTATTAACCCCATTGTATCAGAACCCCTCCCCCATTTCCACCGGTTTTCCGCCTTTTTCCCCTCTCCGGCCCCAAAAGTCCGACAAAGGACGGGCAGAGTGTGGAAATTTTGCAAAAAACTTTTCTTTTTCATTTTTAGCCTTTATAATAGAGGTTGTTTTTCGAATCACCGGCAAAATACCGGTCTACCAACAGGAGGGAATTCTTTTGAAACGTATCTTCACCAAGGCGCTCTGCCTTGTCTGCGTCGGCGCTCTGGCGCTGAGCCTCGCGGCCTGCGGCGGCAAGGCCGACAGCGCCGCGTCCAGCACGGCGTCTTCTTCCACGCTCGGCAGCGCGGCCGACTACGATTACCAGAACTTCAACTACAGCGACGGTCTGGACGAAAAGGGCTACTGGGAGGGCATCCGGGCGCTGGACTATGTGACCCTGCCCGAGGACTTTGCATCCGTCGCCGTCAAGCGCTCGGACGTCGAACCCACCAGCGAGGAGGTCGAGAAGCAGATCAGCGATCTTCTGAGTCGGTATTCCTCCACCAACCACGTCACCGACCGCGCCGCCGACGACGGCGACACCGTCAACATCAACTACACCGGCTCGGTGGACGGTGTGGCGTTCACTGGCGGCAGCGCAGAGAACTATGACCTGACGCTGGGCAGCAACACCTTCATCGACGGCTTCGAAGAGCAGATCGTCAGCCACAAGCCCGGCGAGACCTTCGACGTCAACGTCACCTTCCCCGACGGCTACAGCGACTCCACCGACGCCAGCGGGAATACTGTGAAACTCAGCGGCCAGAAAGCCGTCTTTACCGTGACGCTCAACTACATCAGCGAGAGCGTCCTGCCCGAGCTGACCGACGCATGGGTGGCCAGCAACTTCGGCTCCTCCAATAACCTTTACACCGCAGAGGCCCTCCGCGCCTACTATCAGGACCAGCTCTACACCTCGAACCTGAACACCGCCGTCATGGACGACCTGATGGCCAACTCCACCTTCAAGTCCATCCCCCAGCAGGTGATGGATTATCAGGTCAACCAGTGCCTCAACTATTACAGCACGCTGGCGGGCTACTACGGCTATGACCTCGACGGCCTCGTCCAGAATCTGCTGGGCTACGAGAGCACCGACGATATGCTGGCCCACCTCGAGAGCAGTCTGGAAAACTACTCCAAGGAAGCTTTGCTCTATCAGGCCGTGGCTGAGTCGCTGGACATCACCCCCACGCAGGAGCAGCTGGACGCCTACTCCGATTATAAGGACACCTACGGCTCGAACTACTGCACGATGGTAGCCCTGATGGACGCCGTCACCGACACGCTGACCAGCGGCGCGGTCGTGTCCTGAAAAAATCGCATCTGATCACACGAAAAAAAACTCCCTGCCGACGGCGGGGAGTTTTTTTTGCCCAGATTCAGATGACGTAGTCGTTGCCCGCCTCCTCCGGCGAGGCAAGGTCGGCGATGGTGATGTGGCTGAAGTAGTCCTCGATGAGGTCGTCCAGCCCCTTCCACATCTGATAGGTGCGGCAGCTGCCGATCCGCTGGCAGGTGGGCGCACCCTGTACAAGGCAGCTCACCGGTGCGAGGCTCCCCTCGGTAAGGGTCAGCACCTCGCCGACGGTATACTGGTCTGGGTCACGGGTCAGGCGGTAGCCGCCGCCCTTACCCCGCAGGCCCTCGAGGAAGCCGTTCTGCACCAGCACCTTGAGGATGTTTTCGAGGTATTTTTCGGAGATCTCCTGCCGGGCGGCGACCTCCTTCAGGGGGACATATTTCTCCGTCCGATGCTCGGCCAGATCTATCATCACACGCAGCGCATAGCGCCCCTTGGTGGAAACGATCATAGACATTCCTTTCTCTTCTTTCCTGTTTTGGTCTTGCAGCGCCGCCGGGCGGGCTGCGGGATCTGTTCTGAATAAGTTTTAACCTATTATACAACAGGGTTTATAACTTTTCAATCGGAAATTTTCGATTTTCCATTGACAAGTGCCCCAAAGGAGGCTATAATACAGCCAAACCCACAAACCACCTTGGTTTAACGGGAATAAAGGGGACATCAAGATGACACCGGTCAGGCCGGTGCAGCCGGGCGCATCGCCCGCAATAGGGAGGTTTACTATTATGAGCAAGATCTATACTTCCGCAGACCAGCTGATCGGCCACACCCCGCTGCTGGAGCTGACCCACATCGAGAAGGACGAAAACCTTTCCGCCAAGCTGCTGGCAAAGCTGGAATATTTCAACCCCGCCGGTTCCGTCAAGGACCGCATCGCCAAAGCCATGATCGATGACGCCGAGGCCTCCGGCAAGCTGAAGCCCGGCTCCGTCATCATCGAGCCGACCTCCGGCAACACCGGCATCGGTCTGGCCGCTGTGGCCGCCGCCAAGGGCTACCGCATCATCATCGTGATGCCCGAGACCATGAGCGTCGAGCGCCGCCAGCTGATGAAGGCCTACGGCGCAGAGCTGGTGCTCAGCGAGGGCGCAAAGGGCATGAAGGGTGCCATCGCCAAGGCCGATGAGCTGGCGAAAGAGATCCCCAACTCCTTCATCCCCGGCCAGTTCGTCAACCCGGCCAACCCCAAGGCCCACATCGCCACCACCGGCCCTGAGATCTGGGACGACACGGACGGCAAGGTGGACATCTTCGTGGCCGGCGTCGGCACCGGCGGCACTGTGACCGGCGTGGGCCAGTACCTCAAGAGCAAGAACCCCGGCGTCAAGGTCGTGGCCGTCGAACCTGCCTCCTCCCCCATCCTGAGCAAGGGCACCGCCGGTGCACATAAAATTCAGGGCATCGGCGCCGGCTTTGTGCCCGACGTGCTGGACACCAAGGTCTACGACGAGATCATCGCCGTAGAAAACGAGGACGCCTTTGCCGTGGGCCGTCTCATCGGCCACAAGGAGGGCGTGCTGGTGGGCATCTCCTCCGGCGCTGCCGTCTGGGCTGCCATCCAGCTGGCAAAGCGCCCCGAGAACGCCGGTAAGAACATCGTCGTCCTTCTGCCCGACACCGGCGACCGCTATCTGTCCACCCCGCTGTTTGCTGAATAAGCTTCTCATTCCTTCCGCCCCTGCCGTGGTCTTCCGCCCGGCAGGGGCTTTTTGTCTGCGCTGCCGAAACGATATGGTGTGATTTTTTACAAGTTTGCAAACTTTTTGTGAATCCATGCCGCCGCCGGGATTTCCCTATTGACATTGTGGATTGTTTGGAGTATATTTTTAGCAGTCGATGAGTAAGAGTGCTAAAACAACATTCCGACCCACCGCCTGAATCTCAACTTCCGGTATGAATGGAGGCTTGACTTTATGAATACCAATCAATATACCCAGAAGACCCTTGAGGCTCTGCAGGCCGCACAGCAGCTGGCTGTGGAGTATCAGCACAACGCACTGGAGCCGGAGCATCTGCTCCACGCTCTGGCCACGCAGGAGCAGGGCCTGATCCCTCAGCTGCTCCAGAAATTGAACGTAGACGCAGGCAGCTTCTCCGCCGCTGTGGCCGAAAAGCTCTCTGCGATGCCCCGGGTGTCCGGCTCTGGCCGCGACCCCGACAAGGTCTATATCTCGCAGGCCACCGATAAGGTGCTGAGCGCTGCCGCCCGCGAAGCCAAGGCCATGAAGGACGACTATGTAAGCGTCGAGCACGTCTTCCTCGCTTTGCTGGACGAGCAGACCCAGAACACCTCTGAGCTGTTCCGTGCCTTCAGCATTACAAAGGATAAGTTCTTACAGCAGCTCACTGCCGTCCGCGGCAACCAGCGCGTGACCAACGATAACCCCGAGGACACCTACAATGCCCTCCAGAAGTACGGTCAGGATCTGGTCGATCTGGCCCGCAAGCAGAAGCTTGACCCCGTCATCGGCCGCGATCAGGAGATCCGGAACGTCATCCGCATCCTGTCCCGTAAGACTAAGAACAACCCCTGCCTCATCGGTGAGCCGGGCGTCGGCAAGACGGCCATCGCCGAGGGTCTGGCCCAGCGTATCGTCCGGGGCGATGTGCCCGAGAACCTGAAGGATCGCATCGTGTTCAGCTTGGACATGGGCGCTCTGGTGGCCGGTGCAAAGTACCGCGGCGAGTTCGAGGAGCGCCTGAAGAGCGTCCTGAACGAGGTAAAGAAGAGCGAGGGCAAGATCATCCTCTTCATTGATGAGCTGCACACCATCGTCGGCGCAGGCAAGACCGACGGTGCGATGGACGCCGGCAACCTGCTGAAGCCCATGCTGGCCCGCGGCGAGCTGCACTGCATCGGCGCCACCACGCTGGATGAGTACCGCCAGTATATCGAGAAAGACCCTGCCCTCGAGCGCCGCTTCCAGCCGGTACAGGTGGACGAGCCCACCGTCGAGGACACCATCTCCATCCTGCGCGGCCTGAAAGAGCGGTATGAGGTCTTCCACGGCGTAAAGATCAGCGACAACGCCCTCATCGCCGCCGCGACCCTCTCCGACCGCTATATCACCGACCGCTTCCTCCCCGATAAGGCCATCGACCTTGTGGATGAGGCCTGCGCCATGATAAAGACCGAGATGGACAGTATGCCCAGCGAGATGGACGACCTCGCCCACCGCATCACCCAGCTGCAGATCGAGCAGGTCAGCCTGAAAAAGGAGACCGACGCTCTGAGCCAGAGCCGTCTGAAGGACCTCGAAAAAGAGCTGGCCGAGCTGCAGGATAAGTTCCGCAGCATGAAGGCAAAGTGGGAGAACGAGAAGAATGCCATCGGCAAGGTGCAGTCTCTGCGCGAGCAGATCGAGCAGACCAATGCCGCCATCGAGAAGGCCCAGCGCGAATACGACCTGAACAAGGCCGCCGAGCTGAAATACGGCAAGCTGCCCCAGCTGCAAAAAGAGCTGGAAGAAGAGGAGAAGGTCGCCGCCGCCAAGAAGGAAGACAGCCTGCTGCGCGACCGCGTGACCGACGAAGAGATCGCCCGCATCGTGGCCCGCTGGACCGGCATCCCCGTGGAGAAGCTGGTGGAGGGCGAGCGCGAGAAGCTGCTGCATCTGGACGATGTGCTCCATAAGAGGGTCATCGGCCAAGATGAGGCCGTCACCAAGGTGAGCGAGGCCATCCTGCGCAGCCGCGCCGGCATCGCCAACCCCAACCGCCCCATCGGCAGCTTCCTCTTCCTCGGCCCCACCGGCGTCGGCAAGACCGAGCTGGCAAAAGCTCTGGCACAGGCCCTGTTCGACGATGAGCGGAACATGGTGCGGATCGACATGACCGAGTATATGGAGAAGTTCAGCGTCAGCCGCCTCATCGGCGCGCCTCCGGGATATGTCGGTTATGAAGAGGGCGGCCAGTTGACCGAGGCCGTCCGCCGCAAACCCTACAGCGTCGTGCTGTTCGATGAGGTGGAAAAAGCTCACCCCGATGTCTTCAACATCCTGCTGCAGGTTCTGGACGATGGCCGCATCACCGACAGTCAGGGCCGGACGGTGGACTTCAAGAACACCGTCATTATCCTGACCTCGAACCTCGGCAGCGACATCATCCTGAACGACCTTGAGCAGCGCCGCGCCGAAGGCTCCAACGAACTGAGCGCGGACGCCCGCAAGCAGATCGACCTGCTGCTGAAGTCGAAGTTCCGCCCCGAGTTCCTGAACCGTCTGGACGAGATCGTCTACTACAAGAGCCTGACGAAGGACGAGACCCGCAAGATCGTGGACCTGCAGCTGGAAGACCTGCGCCACCGGATGGACGAGGGCAAGCACCTCAAGCTGGACGTCACCACCGCCGCCAAGGACTTCATCATTGATTCGTCCTACGATAGCGTCTACGGCGCACGCCCCATCAAGCGGTTCATCCAGAGCCGTGTGGAGACCCTTATCGCCAAGGCCATCATTCAGGGCAGCTACCCCGAGGGTGCGACCCTGACCGTGGATTACGACGGCACCAGCCTCGTGCTCCGCTAAAAAACCGCAAACTTTTTACCTGTTTTATCTCTCCTCCTGACCGGAACGCTTGCACCGGCGGGTGGAATATGATATTATAGGCGTTGAACAAAGTGCTTTTCATCGTCGAAGGCAACGGTGGAAAGCACTTTTTGGTTAATATATTATTATAAGAAAGTAGAGTTGATTATCCTTTATTATGGACGATGGCAGTATAACGCTCTTGGTGGCGCTTGTGATCCTGATCGCGTTTTCCGCGTTCTTCTCCGCCTCTGAGACCGCATTTTCTTCCCTGAACCAGATACGCCTGAAAAGCCGCGCCGAGGAGGGCGACACCTCCGCCGCCCGGGTTCTGGCGATGGCCGAGAAGTACGACAAGCTTCTCTCCTCCATCCTTATCGGCAACAACATCGTGAACATCGCCGCCGCTTCCATCGGCACGGTCCTCTTTACCAAGTGGCTGGGTGAGGAGCGGGGTGCCACCGCCTCCACCATCGTGCTGACGATCGTTGTCCTCATCTTCGGCGAAGTGACCCCCAAGACCCTCGCCAAGGAGATGCCCGAGACCATCGCCACCGCCGTCTCCCCGGTGCTGAACCTGCTCCTGACCCTCTTCACCCCCCTGACATGGCTGTTCAGCCAGTGGAAAAAGCTGCTGGGCCACTTCGTCCACAGCAGCGAGAGCGACACCATCACCGAGGGTGAGCTGATCACCATGGTGAGCGAGGCCGAGAGCGACGGCGAACTGACCGACCGCGAAAGCCAGCTCATCCGCAGCGCCATCGAGTTCGATGACGTGGAGGTGGAAGAGATCCTGACCCCCCGTGTGGACGTGGTGGCCGTGGAGGACAATATTTCGCTGGAGCAGCTTGCCCAGACCTTCGCGGAGTCCGGTTACTCCCGCCTGCCTGTCTACCATGACACCATCGACAACATCATCGGCGTCGTGCACGAGAAGGACTTCTATCTGGCCCGGCTGAAAAAAACCGCCACACTGGAGGATCTCATCGCCCCCACCCTCTACACCACCGGCTCGACTCAGATCTCCCAGCTGCTGCGCACCCTGCGGGAGCAGCACCACCACATGGCCGTCGTCGTGGACGAATACGGCGGCACCGAGGGCATCATCACCCTCGAGGACATTCTGGAGGAGCTGGTCGGCGAGATCTGGGATGAGCACGATGAGGCCACCGAGGACTTCCGCCAGCAGTCGGACGGCAGCTGGCTGGTGTCCGGCTCGGCCAGCGTAGACGACCTCTACGAGACGCTGGGCCTGCCCGAGGACGAGGACATCGACTCCAACACCGTCAACGGCCTCGTACAGGAGAAGACCTGCCACCTGCCCAAGGTGGGCGACCACTTCACGCTGGGCGGCTACGAGGGTGTCGTGACCCGCACGGCCCGCCGCCGCGTCACCGAAGTCCGGCTGAACCTCACCGCGCCCCCGGCGCAGGACGAGGACAAGGATAAGGACAAAGACAAGCGTTTCTCCCGCCTGCCTCAGCGCACCGAGAGCCGATAACTTCATCCGAACATACAAAAAGCTCCTCTCCCATCGTCGGGAGAGGAGCTTTTCCTGTTTTCTGCGTTTTACTGCTGCTTTTTCCAGCGGCGCATGACGCCCATGCCCAGCGCGTAGGGGCCGGTATGCACTGCGATGGTGCAGCCGATCTGAAGCAGGCCCACCTCGCACGCAGCGGCAGGGTACTTGGCCCGCAGGGCGGCACGGGTCTGGAGCCAGAGCCGCTTGCCCTCTTCCTCATCGTAACCGTAGCCCACAATGAGGCGGTAGTCGTCCGGCGTGCCGCCGTTGGCATCCAGATAGTTCATCAGCTGCTCGAGGGCCTTCTCGAAGCTCTTCTGGCGTCCCCGGGCCACGCCGCCCGAGAAGATCTCGCCGTCCTTGAAGAGGATCATGGGCTTGATGCCCAGAAGGTTCGCCGCCCGGCCGGACACCTTGCCGATGCGTCCGCCCTTGATGAGGTAATCGAGGTTGCCCACCGTAAAGAAGATGTTGTTGGTGGCCTTTTCCGCCTCCAGCCACGTCACCGCCTCGTCCAGCGTGCAGCCTGCGTCCCGGATGGCCACCGCGTTCTCCACCATCGTGGCCTCGGTGACGGTAGCCGCCGCCGAGTCGAGCACCTCGATCTTCGCGTCGGGATAGTCCTCGAGCACCAGCTCCCGGGCGTTGCGGGCACTGCCCACGCAGCCGCTCATCTTGCCGGTGAAGCAGAGGCAGAGGGTGGGCCGTCCGAGCTCTGCCTGACGGCGGAACACCTCCTCGAAATCCTCGATGGAAGCAAGGCTGGTCTTGGGGTAGGCCGAGGGGTTGTCCACCATGAACTGGTAGAAATCCCGCACAGCGATCTCCTTGCCCTCCTTGCGGTAGTGCTCACCGTCCAGCGAAACATAGAACGGCACGACCTCTACACCCATCTTCTGGGCCATTTCCGGCGTCAGGTCGCAGGCACTGTCGGTGATGATGTCAAACATAAGCGGCGATCCCTCTTTTCGGCAAATTCAAGACTCAGACGACGTGGTGGATGTATGCCTCACGCTCTGCGCCCACAGAGATATAGGTGATCTTGCAGCCCACGGCCTTTTCCAGATACTCGACGTAGTCCCGGGCCTCTTTGGGCAGGTCCTCCCACTTGCGGGCAGCGGTGATGTCGCAGTGCCAGCCGGGCAGATACTCGACCACCGGCTGTGCGGTGTCCAGAGCCTCGCCCATGGGGAAGCGGGTGGTGGTAGTGCCGTCGGTCAGCTTATAGGCCGTGACCATGGGGATCTTCTCCATGTAGTCCAGCACATCCAGCAGGGTCAGCGCGACCTCGTCGCAGCCCTGACAGAAGACACCGTAGCGGCTTGCCACCAGATCGATGGGGCCGACGCGGCGGGGACGACCGGTGGCGGCGCCGTACTCGTGGCCAGCCTCACGCAGGTCATGCTTCTCTTCCTCGGTCATGGCCAGCTCGGCGGCGAAGGGGCCGTCGCCGACGCAGGAGGAGTAAGCCTTCATGACGCCGATGGAGTTGGTCAGCTTGTGGCCCGGAATGCCTGCGCCGATGGGGGCGTAAGCACCGATGACGTTGGAGGAGGTGGTGTAGGGGTAGATGCCGAAGTCGATGTCGCGCAGAGCGCCCAGCTGAGCCTCGAACAGCACCTTCTTGCCCGCAGCGTCGGCGTCGGCCAGATACTGGCCCACATCGCAGATGTAGTCCTTGAAGATGGCGGCGTACTTCTCCAGCCATGCCCACATCTCGTCCACGCTGATGGGGGCGGCGTTGTAGCTGCCCTCCATGACGAGGTTCTTGGAGTCCACCATGGTGACGAGGCGCTTGTGGACGGAGTCATCCAGATGGAGCAGGTCGCCCATGCGGAGGGTCTTCTTCATGTACTTGTCGCCGTAAGCGTAGGCGATGCCCCGCTTGGTGGAGCCGAACTGTGCGCCGGTCTTGGACAGACGGGCCTCTTCCAGACCGTCCTGCTCCACATGGTAGGGCATGGTGATGGTGGCGCGGTCGGAGATCTTCAGGTTGGCGGGGGTGATGGAGATGCCCTGCTCGCGCAGCTTGTTGATCTCACCGTCCAGATGGTGGGGGTCGATGACCATACCGTTGCCCATCACGCAGACAACATCGGGACGGAGGATGCCGGAGGGCAGCAGGTTCAGCACGAACTTGCCACGCTCGTTCTTCACGGTATGACCAGCGTTGTTGCCGCCCTGATAGCGCGCAACAATATCATACTCCTGACTGATCAGATCGACCATGCGGCCCTTGCCCTCGTCGCCCCAGTTGATACCCGTAATTGCAGTAAGCATAATAAATGACCTCTTTATTGTTTTTCAAAAGACAGCCTTTTCCGTGCACCTTGCCCGGGATACGCCACCTTGGGAAACTTGTTTTCTGCCGTGCAGCTCCTCGCCGAAGCCCACAACAGCTCAAGTATAAGTATAGCACGCTTTTGCCCACAAAAAAAGAGGAAAAAGCGGTTTTGTACGACTTTTTCCTCCCCGTTCAGTTCTTTTTGCTCACCTTGTGGATGGTGCCGTCCGGCTCTTTGATGGAGGTGTGCTCCAGCTGAGCGCGGAGGCTGGACTTCATCTCCTCGATATACTCCTTGCGCAGCGCCTGCTGCTCGGTTTTTTCGGCCTCGGTCAGGCCGACGGTCTTGCTCTTGTGTGCCAGCTCGTTGATGCGGGCGATCTTTTCTTTGGTCATCGAAGTTTGCCTCCGTTTTCAATGCGTTTGTGATATAATAGAGCCAAAGGCTCTCCCTTTGGGAGAGCTGGCGCGTGAGCGCCTGAGAGGGCAAAGCTGTTGAGAAGGAGACACCCGCACGGCGATGATACCGCTCTGACAAAGGGCCTGCTTATCGCTATGCGGCGGGTTTACCGTCCCGGGCTTGCCCTCTCCGTCATTGCTTCGCAATGCCACCTCTCCCAAAGGGAGAGGCTTGAAGGGTGCTCTATCGAATCGTTACGTTTTAGTATAGCAAAGGACTTTTCTTATGTCAAACCAACTCAATTTTTCACAGCAGATGGACGAAGTGTTGAAAACTCTGGGCACTTCCCGCCCCCGGCTGCTGCTGCACGCCTGCTGTGGGCCTTGCTCCAGCGCCGTGCTGGAGCGGCTGTGCCAGTATTTCGACATCACCGTCCTCTACTACAACCCCAACACATGGCCCGCCGCCGAGTATCACCGCCGGGGCGAGGAGCTGGAGCGTTTCGTCGCCGCCGCCCATCCGCTGGGGGTGACGGTGGTGGAGGATCGGTACGACCCGCAGGAGTTCTACTCCGCCGTGGCAGGCCTTGAGAATGAGCCGGAGCGGGGCGGACGCTGCACCGTCTGCTACCGGCTGCGGATGCGCCGCGCTGCCCAGTATGCCGCCGAGCACGGCTTCGACTGGTTCACCACCACCCTCTCCATCAGCCCTCATAAGGACGCCAAGCGCATCAACGCCATCGGGCAGGAGCTGGAACAGGAGTTCGGCGTCCGGCACCTGCCCTCCGACTTCAAGAAGCAGAACGGCTATCTGCGCTCCCTGCAGCTGTCAGAGGAATACGGCCTCTACCGGCAGGATTACTGCGGCTGCGAGTTCAGTGCAAAGGCCCGCGGCATCGAATGACCAGAAGGGCCGCTGCGTGCGCAGCGGCCCTTCTGGTCTTCTTTATTCTTCCGGCAGCCGTGCCACGAGGATGGCAAAGAGGACCAGACCCACGCAGGGGATGATGTTGGTCATCATACCGGCGGCAAGGCCCGCACCCTCGGCTACCATGCCGATGACCCACGGCATCAGGATGGCACCGCTGGCCGCCACCGGCAGCATGATGCCCATACTGGTCACGCTGGTCATCCGGCCCGCACTGGCCACGGCGGTGGGGTTCATGCCCGCCATCGCAAAGGCGAAGGCGAACAGCAGCGCGATGGCCGCACCCTGACTGCGAGCCTGCACCAGCAGGATGTAGAAGATGGTGCAGCTCACGCCCATGACCACCATGGCCTTGCGGGGCTGCTTGAAAGGAAAGACGAAGGCGATGAGCAGACGGGCCACGAGGGTCGCGCCCCACATGACGGTGACGGTATAGGCCGCCAGTGCACCCGCGATGATGCCGCTGCCCTTAAAGTAAGTGACCATCCAGCCGGTGACGCTCTGCTCGGCGGCGTTCTGGCAGAACAGCAGGCCGGTCAGCAGCCAGAAGCGAGTGGACTTGAGGAAGCCCCAGTCGGTGACCTCCTTCCTGCCTGCGCCTTTCCCGGCGAAGGGAGTGCCCATATACACCAGCCAGAGCAGCAGGCCCAGCACCGCCAGCACCAGCACCGCAAAGGAGCCGCTCACCCTGCCCGCCGCCGCGATGAAGAAGGGGCAGAGCAGTGCGCCGCAGGCGTAGCAGCTGTGCATCAGGTTCATGCCCCGGGTGCGGTCGGCCGAATGATCGCTGACGAGGATGGTGCAGGTGTTAATGACGCTGCCCTTGGCGATGCCCACGAGGAAGAACCCCAGCGCCAGCACAGCCACCGCACCGCTGAGGCCCATCATGGCGTAGCCCACCGCGTAGCCGATGGTCAGCAGCAGGATGCTGGGCTTCATCCCCAGCCTGCCGGGCAGCATCGCAATGAGAAAGCCCGCCAGCAGGTTGCCGATGCTCATAAGGGACAGCAGCGTGCCGGTCATACCGTAGGCAAAGCCGTACTGCTCCTGCAATAGGCTGACCACCACGCCGCTGGAGATGGCACAGATGCCGCTGAAAAAGAAGGTGATGAAGCCCACGTTCCGCAGGCGGGTGTTCTTTTGTTCCATATGGTTCCTCTTTCCTGTTTTCCTTTTCCGTCCGCACTCACCATAAGCGCGTTGTATCCTGTTTTATTATAGCGCGTTGTGCGTTTTATGCAACCGGAGTTTCCGCAAAAGGCTCTCCCAAAGGGAGAGGCTTTTGCGCTCTCTCCATACACCAAAAAGAGGGCCGGACGTTTTTGTCCGGCCCTCTCTGAGGTCAGTGCTTATTCCGCCTTGGTCTCGGGCTTTGCCTCAGCCTCCGGCTTTGCAGCCGGTGCTGCGGGCTTTGCTGCTGCGGGGGCAGCAGGCTTCACCACGGGCTTCGGGGGATACGGATCGTCCTTCAGCGGGAAGAGGATGATCTTCTTCGGGCACTTCTGGGCGCACATACCGCAGCCCTTGCACTTGTCGTAGTCCACACGGGCCACGCCGTCCACGACATGGATGGCGTCGAACTTACAGGTGCGCTCGCACATACCGCAGGCAATGCAGCTGGTGGTGCAGAGCTTGTTGGCGACAGCGCCCTTATCCTGATTGGAACACATGACGACCGGCTTGCGCGGGCCGCCTGCGTCGATCATGATGACCTTCTTGGGGCAGATGTTGGCGCAGGCACCGCAGCCGGTGCACTTGTCCTTGTCTACCTTGGCCACGCCGTCCACGATGTGGATGGCGTCGAACTTACAGACCTTGGTGCAGTCGCCCAGACCGATGCAGGCGAAGGAGCAGGTCTTGGGGCCGCCGTACAGGGTAGCCGCAGCGGCACAGGTCTGGATGCCCTTGTAGTCATACGCGGGCTTGCAGTGCTCGGAGCTGCCCTGACACTGGACCACGGCCTTCTTCTCTACAGCGCTTGCCTCACCGCCCATGATCTTGGCGATAGCGGCGGCAGCCTTGGGGCCGCCGGGGGCGCACTTGTCGCAGGGCACACCGTCCATGACGACGGCCTTTGCGTAGTCGGCACAGCCTGCGTAGCCGCAGCCGCCGCAGTTTGCGCCGGCCAGACAGCTGGCGACTTCTTCGATGCGGGGGTCTTCCTCAACTGCCATGAACTTGGCAGCGGCGACCAGAATGATTGCGCCGATAGCACCGACGATGGTGCAGAGGATAACAGCAGATGCGATATTCATAAATCCTGTTCCTCCTTTACAGCGTCACATTGAACAGATTCTCAACGATGCCGCCAAAGCCCATAAAGGACAGGCTGGTGATCGCTGCGGCCAGCAGAGTGATGGGCAGACCCTTGAAGGAAGCGGGGGGATCACAGGCCTCCACACGCTTGCGCACGCCGCTGAACATGACCATTGCCAGCATGAAGCCGACGCCTGCGCCCACGGCACAGATCAGAGCCTCGATGTAAGCAGCGCCAAAGCCCAGAGCAGCCACATCGGCGCCGTAGTCATCGACGACCAGAATGGTGACAGCCAGAACGCAGCAGTTGGTGGTGATCAGGGGCAGATAAACGCCCAGAGAATTGTACAGAGCCACGACATACTTCTTCAGGAAGATCTCGATGAACTGCACGAGGACTGCAATGACCAGAATGAACACGATGGTCTGCAGATAGCTCAGACCGGCGGGGTCCAGAACAAAGATCTGCAGCGGGAAGGTCACGGCCGTAGCCATGAACATGACGAAGATGACGGCGCCAGACATACCCACGGCGGAGTCAAGCTTCTTGGAAACGCCCAAGAACGGGCAGATGCCATAGAACTTCACCAGCACGTAGTTGTTGACAAGGATCATGCTGAAGAAGATAGCAGCGAGTTTGACGAGCATCTTATTAGCCCTCCTTCTTCAGATTGTCGATGTCGCAGCAGCTCTTGCGCTCGATGCGCGCATCCAGCTTGCCCTCCAGCCAGACACAGCCAGCCATCAGGATGCCGTAGCAGAAGAACGCGCCGGGGGCCTGCGTCATGATGCCGATGCGGGCGACGCTGTCGGGCAGGACCTGGAAGCCCAGCCAAGTGCCGCTGCCCAGCACCTCGCGGATGGTAGCCATCAGCACGACGGTGAGGGTGTAGCCGATGCCCATGCCGACGCCGTCCAGTGCGGAGTCAACGACGTTGTTCTTGCAGGCGAACATCTCGGCACGGCCGAGGATGATGCAGTTGACGACGATCAGGGGCAGGAAGACGCCCAGAGCGGTGTACAGGCTGTCCATGTAGGCGTGCATGACCATCTGGACGATGGTGACGAAGCCTGCGATGATGACGATGTAGCAGGGCAGATGGACCTTCGCGGGGATCACGTTGCGCAGCAGCGAGATCAGGATGTTGGAGCAGACCAGCACGAAGGTGAAGGCTGCGCCCATGCCCAGTGCGCTGGAAACTGCCGTGGTAACTGCCAGACAGGAGCAGGTGCCCAGAACCAGACGCAGAACGGGGTTCTCTTTGATGATGCCGTTGGTAAGGATGCTTACCTTGGACTTGTTTTCAGATGCCATTTCTTACCAACCTCCTTTATGCCAGCTCGTTGTAGCAGTTGACGCAGTCGTTGATGGCGGCGAACAGTGCCTTAGAGGAAATGGTCGCGCCGCTGTATGCGTCAAAGCCCTGACCGATGGCGATATTCTGGGTGCCGTCCATGCCGTTGAACTGGGCAAGGAAGGTATCCGTTGCGACATTGGAGCCGATGCCCTTGGTCTGAGTGGAAGCGTCCACCCAGATGCCGGTGACGGTGCCGTTGGTGTCGAAGCCCATGATGACGGACAGGATGCCGCCGTCGAAGCCCTTCTCCTCAGCCTTGATGGCGATGCTGCCATCCTCAGCCTTGACCACGCCGGTGACGTTCTCGGTGGTGTAGCCGGTCACTTCTTCCAGCGTCTTTGCGTCGGAAACAGTGGGCATGACGTCCACATAAGCTGCCAGAGTGGCGGCCTTCTGGTTGGCGTCGATGATGGGCGCAGTAAAGGAGTTGACCAGAGCCAGCAGGAAGCTGACCACCAGTGCGATCACGCTCAGCACGACCACCGGCTTTACCGTGCTATCCCAAGTAGACTTATTCATTTGCCAGCAGCCTCCTTCTTTGCAGGTTTGACGTAGCCATACGGCGTCTGGCGGGTCATATCATTGATGTACGGGACCCACAGGTTCATGAACAGCAGCGCGAAGGACACGCCCTCGGTGTAGCTGCCCCAGTAACGGATGGCGAAGGTGACGATGCCCAGCGCCACGCCGTAGACCAGCTTGCCCTTCAGGGTGAAGGGGCTGGTGACGTAGTCGGTCGCCATGAACACAGCGCCGAACAGCAGGCCGCCGCTCAGCACAGCCACCAGTGCAGCGTGGACGCTGTGGGTGGCGATGAGGTAGAACAGGAACATGCTGCCAACGTAGGCGGCGGGGATGGCGATGCTAATGGTCTTGGTGACGACGAGGTAGATCAGGCCCAGCACGATGGCCAGAGCGCAGGTCTCGCCCAGAACGCCGCCATGGACGCCCATGAAGAGGTCCAGCAGGCTCAGCTTGTTGGGGTCAGCCACGGCCAGCGGGGTCGCGGAGGACAGCTGATCGACAGCTGCATCCGGGAACACCCACTTGTTCATTGCGCCGGCGAAGCTGATGAACAGCACGATACGGCCCACCAGAGCGGGGTTCGCAAAGTTCATGCCGATGCCGCCGAACAGCTGCTTGACCACGATGATGGCCACGAAGTCGCCGATGAGCAGCTCGCCGATGGGCATTCCCACAGGCACATTCAGGGCGAGGATAATGCCGGTGACTACAGCAGACAGGTCGCCGATGGGGTTTGCCTTCTTCATCAGCTTGCAGTACAGCCACTCGAACGCCACGCAGGCCACGACCGACACGGCAGTGACCAGCAGGGCACGCAGACCAAAGATGATGGCAGAGGCCACGACGCACGGGGTCAGGGCCACGATCACGTTGGCCATCAGGCCGGTGGTCGTCTCCTCAGAGCGCAGGTGCGGGGAGGCCGAAACAATAAGCTTCGTATCCATTACTTATTGCCTCCTTTTTTGATTTCACCGAGATAGAATGCCTTGGCCAGACCCATCATCTGGGTGCAGGGGCGCTTGGCCGGGCAGACGAAGGTGCAGGAGCCGCAGTTGAAGCAGTAATCAACGTGCAGCTTGCCCAGCTCCTGAACATCGCGGGCTGCGTAGGCCTGATTGACCTCGACAGGCTCCAGACCCATCGGGCAGTACTCGACGCAGCGGCCGCAGCGGATGCAGGGGTTGACCTGCGGAGGCTGTGCCGTAGCCTCGCTCAGCATAATGAGGCCGGAGGTGGTCTTGGTGGTGGGGTAGCTCAGGTCGCGCACTGCGGGACCCATCATCGCGCCGCCGGCCACGACCTTGCCCAGCGTCACGCCGCCCTTCAGGCCGGCCGTGTTCAGGACGTCCTCATAGGAAGTGCCCACAGGGACGATGAGGTTCTGGGGCTTCTCGCAGGCATCGCCGTCCACGGTGATGACGCGGCTGACCACCGGCATACCGGTAGCCAGATACTTGCCGAGGCTGGACACACTGGTCACGTTCATGACGATGGCGCCGGCTGCGGCGGGCAGGCCGCCGTGCGGGACCTCGCGGCCCAGACACTTCTCGATAAGGATCAGCTCTGCGCCGGTGCCGTAGACGCTGGGCAGGGGCTTGACCTCGATGGCGGGCTTGTCCTTGGTCTTCTGGCACAGCAGGTCGATGCACTCGGGCTTGTTGTTCTCAATACCGATGACGCACTTCGGGATGCCGGTGTACTTCAGCACCGCCTCGATGCCCCGGATGATGTCGTCTGCACAATTCAGCATCTCCTGCGTGTCACTGGTCAGCCAGACTTCACACTCGGAGGCGTTGATGAGCAGGGTGTCCACGGGATCCTTGGGCTGGAGCTTGACGTCGGTCGGGAAGCCTGCGCCGCCCAGACCGACCAGACCGCTCTCCCGCACGGCGGCGAGGAAGCTGGCCTTATCGGTCACTTCGGGAGCCTTCACGGCGGGGTCTACGGTCTGTTTGCCATCGGTCTTGATGACCACAGAGTCGCACATACGGCCGTTGGACAGACGGAACGGCTCCACAGCCGCCACGGTGCCCGAAACGCTGGAGTGGATATTTGCAGACACAAAGCCGCCAGCTTCACCGATCTTGGTACCGACGAACACCTCGTCGCCCTTCTTCACCAATGCCTTGGCGGGAGCGCCGATGTGCTGGCTCATCAGGATGCGTACCTGCGCGGGCAGAGGCATCGGGACCGGTTTGCTTGCAGCAGTTGCCTTGTCATGCGGCGTATGCGCGCCAAGCGCCGCACGTTTCAGCTTGTTCAACATGGAATTAAATCCCCCATTCTGCTTGAATTGCCGTCCCCACGCCCATGCAGGCGCACTGGTACAGGGACAGGTGCTGCTTAACACACTTATTGTATCATTTTGCGGTGGGAAGTCAACGACAACAAGGCCAAAATGAGAGGATTTTCTTAAATTTCTTGGCTGTTTTTCACGATTAGTTGAGACTAACCTCCTATTTTTTCGTTCGTATCGCACAACTTTTCCCAAAGTCCGGTCGTTTGCCTTTCCGGCAGGAATATGCTATACTACAATCAACAAAGCTCAGGGCGCACCCCGTGCCCGGGGCGCATCCCGTTAAGGAGGGTCTGACCATGAAATTTCTGAAAGTACTGCTCGCTGTTTTGACCTGTCTGGCTGTCACGCTGACCGGCGTGCTGCTCTTTGTGGACAAACGCGGCCCCCACTATATCCAGATCGACAACAGCGAAGACTGATCTTCTCTGCTTTTGAAAAACAGCATCCCCCAGCCTGAGCGGTGTCCCGTCCGGGCTGGGGGATGTTTGGCTTTGCGGCGTACGCCGCCCCTGAAAAATGCCTCCGGAGACGCAGCAGCCGGAGGCATTCCTGTTTTTGCTCAGTAATCTTTTTCGCAGCCCAGCAGGAACTTCATGTAGGCAAACGTCCGCTCCTGCCCGAGGTCGCGCACCATCTGGAGGAGCTTTTCCAGCAGCGCCCGGGTCTCGGGGTGGAGGAGGTAGTGGTCTCTGCTCCGCTCGTAGTACTCCCACGGAGAGGCGTCGGTGTACCTGTCACCCAGATAGATCTGGCTGGCTGCGACCCGGTCGCAGACCATCTCGCAGACATACCGCAGCGGGATCTTCATGCCGGTCAGCCCCGCCTTGGTGGTGCTGTAGTCGATCCAGTACTCGAGGTGATGCTTGTTGCGGCCCTTGTGGTGGAGCCACGCCGAGGTGTAGCCCTTGGCCTCCCGCTCCGCCTCGTTGGGGCTGTGGTCGCCCTGATAGTAGATGCAGCCGGGAATGAACTCGGTGGGGCTGTACTTGCTCAGGTCGTGGGCAAGGCCCTGCTCGTACAGTCCGCAGGCAAAGCAGTATTTCATCACCAGCAGCTTATGCCGGGTGATGGTCTCAAAATGGCCCTTGATGTTCATGCGTTCCGCCACCTCACAGTCACTTTTCCCTCTTTCAGGTTCCGCAGGTCGCCGCTCTCCGAGAAGTCCTCCCGGTCGCGGGTCAGACTGGGATTGTAATAGGGGTCGTCAAGGATGTCTGCCTTGCCGTGAACGTCGTAGAGACGCTGCTGTTCGGCCGCAAAGCGGGCTGCCTTGGCGGGATCCTTCTCATCGCCGCCCCGGCTCTTGCTCTCGTAATGGGTCAGCTGGGCATAGGGCGTCCACGCGATGCGATAGCCCCGGTCCCGCACCCGGAGGCAGAAGTCCACGTCGTTGAAGGCCACGGCGAACTTCTCGTCGAGGCCGTTCACTTCATCCCACACACTGGCCTTCACCAGCAGGCAGGCCCCCGTGACCGCAGAGAAGTCCTGCACCGTCGCGGTGCGGAACATATAGCCGCTGCCGCCGGCCTTCTTGTACTTGTGGCTGTGGCCCGCGTAGCCGCCCAGACCCGTGACGACGCCTGCGTGCTGGAGGGTCTCGTCGGGGTAATAGAGCATCGCGCCGCAGATGGCCGCACCGCCGGGGTGGGCACACGGACGCAGCAGCTCGGTGAGCCAGCCGCCGTTCCGCACCTCCACGTCGTTGTTCAGCAGCAGCAGGTACTCGCCCGACGCGGCTTTCCGGCCAAAGTTGTTGATGGCCGAGAAGTTGAAGCCCTTTTCCGGCCACGTCACCACCTTCAGCCCGTCGTACCGCTTCTCTGCCGCCTCGTAATAGGCAAAGGTGGCCGGGTCGGTGGAGTTGTTCTCGATGACGATGACCTCGAAGTTGTCCCACTCGGTCTTGGTCCAGATGCTGTGCAGACACTTCTCGAGGTCATCGATGTGGTCCTTGCTGGGGATGAGGATGCTGACCTTGGGGTCGCCCTCGATGTCCCACTTCACCCGGTAGGTACTGGGGAAAATGCCGTCCTCCACCCTGCCGGTGCGCCCAGTGCGGGCCAGATGGTCGGCCAGCGCCTTTTTCGCTGCCGCCGCCACATAGGGCTTTGCCTCGGTGCCGCCGGAGGTCGAACCGGCGTGGACCCGCCAGTAGTAGAGCACCTGCGGGACATGGGCCGCGCCGCCGGTCTGCTCGATGAGGCGGAGGAAGAGGTCGTGGTCCTGACTGCCGTCGCAGGCGGGCCGCTCGCCGCCCAGCTGCTCGTACAGCGCCCGCCTGAAGACCGCCAGATGGCAGATATAATTACAGCAGAGCAGATAATCCGGGGCATAATCGGGCTTGAAATGGCCCACCATCGGCTTTTTGATGCTCTTTGAGAAGAGGGCCTCGTCGCTGTAGACAAAGCCGTCCGGCTCGCCCCTCTGGCGCAGCTGCAAAATAGCCTTTCCCATCGCATACATGGCATGGGGGGCCAACACATCGTCATGGTCGGCGAGGGCGAGGTATTCGCCGTCGGCCAGCGCCTCGGCGGCGTTGGTGTTGGCGGCGATGCCCTTGTTTTCGACTTTTTTGTATCCGATGCGTTGATTTTTCTGCTGATATTCCCGGACGATACGCTCCACCTCGGGGTGGGCGTCATCGGAGGCATCGGCGAGACAGAGCTGACCGTTGGGAGCTGTCTGGCCCACAAAGGAATCCAGAAACTCCCGCAGGTAATTCTCGGGCGTATTATACAGCGGGGTCAGGATGGAGATGGTGGGCAGGCCGCAGTCCTCGGCGGTTTTTCCTGCCATCTCGGCCCTCTGGGCTTCCAGCACCTTTCTGCCGGGCAGATAGCGCGCCCTCTTGCCGAAGAAGCGGCGGCGGACAAAGCCCGCGCCCCGCTTCACCATCGTGGGCAGGCCCTCGTCCTTTGTGAGCCGGACGGCATAGCCCGCCAGCTCTTTGGCGCGTTTGAGTCGTACATCCATCGCCTTATGCCTCACCCCGCTGCACGGCCTTGTAGGCGTTGCAGACGGTCTGGGTGTCGCCGTTCATCCTGAGGCGGCCGTGGCTCAGCCATGCCACCTTGCTGCACATCCGCTCGATCTGCTCAATGGAGTGGGACACCAGAATGACCGTGGTGCCGCCTGCCATCAGCTCCTTCATCCGCTTTTCGCACTTCTGCTGGAAGAGGAAGTCGCCCACCGACAGCACCTCGTCGGCGATGAGGATGTCGGGCTTGGTGATGGTGGCGATGGCGAAGCCGATGCGGGCCACCATGCCGGAGGAGTAGTTCTTCAGCGGGACGTCGAGGAAGTTCTGCAGCTCGCTGAACTCCACGATCTCGTCAAATTTCTCGTCCAGGTACTTGGGCGAGAAGCCCAGCACCGTGCCGTTGAGGTAGATGTTCTCCCGGGCAGTCAGGTCCATGTCGAAGCCTGCGCCCAGCTCGATGAGGGGCGCAATGGTGCCGTTGACCGTCACCTTGCCCTTGCTGGGCTTATACACGCCCGCGATGGTCTTGAGCAGGGTGGATTTGCCCGAGCCGTTCAGGCCCACAAGGCCGTAGAAATCGCCGGGCATGATGTCGAGGCTCACGTCCCTGAGGGCGTAGAATTCATCGTACTGCAAGCGCCCCTGCACCATAGCGAGGAGGTATTCCTTCAGGCTCTCGTGCTTTTCGGTGGAGAGATTGAAGCACATGGATACATTGTCTACTTTGATGATAGGTTCCATCGTTCTCTCCTCCTTATATATGCAGCACGAAGCGGTCCTGTGTCCTGCGGAACATCTGGACGCCCACCAGCATCGAGACGACGGCGCACAGGCCGCAGACGAGGAACATATTGATGTCCAGCGGGATGCCCCACATCAGGGTGCGGCGGAAGCCCGTGATATACCAGTACATCGGGTTCAGCTTGATGATCTGCTGCATATTGAAGCCGCCGATGGAGAAGGTCATCTGGGTGGGGTCGTAGAAGATGGCGGAGAAGTAGAGCAGCGCCGTGATAAAGACGCTCCAGATGTGCATGATGTCCCGGAAGAACACCGTCGCCGCCGCGAGGAAGAGGCCCACGCCGAGGCTGAAGAAGAAGAGCGTCACCAGCGGGTAGAGCGCCTCGAAGACCGTGATGTGGATGGGGCTGCCGGTGAACACCATCACCAGCGCCAGCGCCACGAAGCTGAAGACGCAGTTGACCATGGCGAAGCAGCACTTTTCCAGCGGGAAGACGTACTTGGGGATATAGACCTTCTTGAGCAGGGAGGCCGCGCCGAGGACGCTGCTCATGCTGGTGGAGGTGGCTTCATTGAAGAAGTTGAAGAGCAGCTGGCCGCACATCAAAAAGACCGGGAAGTTGTCGATGCCGCTGCCCCGCATATCCATCAGGCTGCTGAACACGGCCCAGTACACCAGACACATGAGCAGGGGATTGAGCACGCTCCACACCACGCCCAGCACACTGCGGCGGTATTTGAGCTTGAAGTCACGGCTGACGAGGTTCCACAGCAGATAGCGGTAGCACCACAGGCCGTTGAACATTGCCTTGAGCTTTTTCACCGGCGATCACCACTTTTCAAAATACTCGAACTTCTGGGCGGCAAACGGCTCGTGGAGCTTGTCCTTGGCGCTGGTCTTGTGCTCACAGCCGCAGTCGGGCCACTGGACGTTGACGGTGGGGTCATCGTAGGGGATGCCGCCCTCGCTGGTGGGGTCGTAGACATCGGTGCACTTGTAGCAGAACTCGGCCACATCGCTCAGCACGAGGAAGCCGTGGGCAAAGCCCTCGGGGATATAGAACATCTTCTTGTTCTCCTCGGAGAGGGTCACGCCCACCCACTTGCCGAAGGTGGCGCTGTGGGGGCGGCAGTCCACGGCAACGTCAAAGACCTCGCCCTTGGTCACACGCACCAGCTTGCCCTGCGTGTGCTCTTTCTGGAAGTGGAGGCCGCGCAGTACGCCGCGGGTGGAGCGGCTCTGGTTGTCCTGCACAAATTCCTTGTCGATGCCGGCCTCGACGAACTGGTCCTTCTGATACGTCTCCATGAAGTAGCCGCGGTCATCGCCGAACACCTGCGGCTCAATGACGACGACACCGGGGATCTCGGTCTGCGTAAACGTGAACTTACCCATAATGATTTTCCTCTCTGTTTTGTTTTATTGTTTTTTGTCGATTTGTTGTATGTGGAAAAGCCTTTTTGCGGCTTTTGCGCGTAGATTCAGCGCTTCCGGGTCTTTCTGTTCCGGCGGCGCAGCAGCCTCATCACACCCACCGTGACGACTGCAGCAGCAGCCGTGCAGGCCAGCGAGATGAGGATGAGCATTCCGGCGGTCTTGGCAGGCCGGACGTCGGAGGCGGTCTCCAGCTCCCGGCCCACGTTTGCGTCCAGCAGCTCGTCCAGCCCGGTGATGACCGCCGGGACCCGGACGCTCATCGACTCCTGCTTGTCCCCGCCGCTGACGGTATACACCGCATACACCTCCGGCGAAGCACCCAGAACGTACCGCTCGGGCAGCTCCAGCGACACCGAGACGTCCTGCGCCGTCACACCGTCGGCCAACAGCAGCCGGACGCCCGGGTCGGTGACGGTCACGCGGCCCAGCGTCCCGCCGCCGCCCACGACCTCCAGCTCCTCGGTCAGCCCCTTCGCGGGCAGGTCGGTGTAGCTCGTGAAGCGGGCAAACGCATCCTCCAGCAGGGTGCGGACATCGCTGTACTTATCGGGCTTGGTCTGGCTCTGCATGGTCACGCAGATGAGGCGGACGCCGTTCTGCTCCGCGAGGCAGACGTAGCTGTAACGGGCGATGTTGGTGTAGCCGATCTTTGAGCCAAGGATGGCAGGGATATAATACCTGCTGTAATGCAGCCGCATCTTGTCCTGCTGGGAGAAATAGCGGGTCACCGGCTGGATGTTCGTGGGCTGCATGGTGTACATCTCGTTGCGGGTAAAGACCGTCTCGAATCCCGGCTGCTCCAGCGCCCATCGCAGGATCTGGGCCATGTCGTAACAGCTGGTGTAGTGGTCGTCGTTGCTGATGCCGTGGGGGTTGGCGAAGTGGGTGTGTTCAAGGCCCAGTGCCTCCACCTGCGCGTTCATCGCCGCCACGCCGCCCTCGATGGTGCCGCCGCCGAAGTATTCGGCCAGCAGGTTCGCGCCGTCGTTGGCGCTGGCGATCATGGTACCGTAGAGCGCATCCTGCAAGGGCACCTCCTCGCCCTCCTGCAGGGCGATGTGGCTGGAATCGGTGCCCGCAAGGGAGTAGACGTCCTCGTGGGAGACGGTAAGTTTGACGCCGTCCCAGTTCCCCTGCGCTTTCTGGCAGGCAAGGCCCAGCGTCATCACCTTGGTGATGGACGCCGGGTGCAGTTCTTCGTTCATATTCTGCTGCGCCAGCACAAGGCCGGTGTCTGCATCAAGGATGCAGTAGGCCTCCGTCGCCGTCAGGACCGGGCCGACGGCACCGGCGGACAGGGCCATGCAGAGCAGGAGCAACGCTGTGAGAAGCGCAGCGAGGTATTTTTTCATTCGTTCATTCTCCACAAATCTTCATAGATGCTGTTAGTATACCACACTTTTCCCCGGCTGAAAAGCTTTCTCATCCACATGGACACTGCAATACCGGCTGCAGCTGCCGTCCTTCCAACGCCGCCTCGAGGGTCTGGGGCAGCAGCTCGAACCGCGCCTTGAGGCTCTGGGGCTTCGTGTTCGGGTCATCCTGCCCGTAAGGCACGAAATAATAGTGCTTGCGCTGGTAGAGCCGGGCGATGTTCTCCCCGGATGCCCCCAGCCCGTCGTTAGTGGAGATGGCCACCACGATGGGGCTTCCCACCCGGAGCAGGCTTTTCGCCGCCAGTGTCACCGGCGTATCAGAAAGACCCTCGGCCAGCCGGGCCAGCGTGGCCCCGGTGCAGGGCGCGATGACGAGGGCATCGGCCAGACGGCGCGGGCCGAGAGGCTCGACGGCCTGCAAGGTATCCAGCACCGGATGCCCGGTCAGGCCCTCGAGCTGCTGCCGCCAGCCCATCCCCCGGCCAAAGCGGGTGTCCTGCCCCGCCGCAAAGCTCATCACCGGCAGAAGCTCCCACCCCTGCCCCCGCAGCGCCCGGGCCGCATCCAGCGCCGCATCCAGCGTGCAGAAGCTGCCGCAGACCGCAAAGGCCGCGCAGCGCGTTCTCGTTCCTCTCATCATGCTTCCTCCCTCTGCCCGATCATCTCGCACACCGTCTGGGCCACCGCCTCCCCTGCCGTCTCGGGCGCACAGGCGGCGGGCAGGCTCAGCGCATGGATGGCTCTGTGGCCCAGCCGCCGGGCGGCCTCAAAGTCGGTGCCGCCGGGGCGGGACGCCAGATCTACGATGAGGCTCTCCGGCCGCAGCCGGGCCAGCACCTCCGCACTCAGCACCTGCGCCGGGACGGTGTTCACCACGGTGTCGAAGGCCGGGGCCAGCTGCCCGAGCCGGCCAATGGCCACGCTCCGCAGCCCGAAGCTCTCCGCCAGCGCCCTCTGGGCCGGACGGCGGGCCGCCGCCGTCACCTGCGCCCCCAGCGCCCCCAGCCGGACGCCCAGCGCCTGCCCCACCGGCCCGAAGCCGGTGAGGAGGATGCTGCTGCCCCACAGGGTGCGGCTGCGCTCCGCCATCAGGATGCCGATGCAGCCCTCCGCCGTGGGGATGGCATTGCGGATGGTCAGCTCCTCCCGGGCGAAGTAGTCCACCAGCTCCACCCCCGCCTCGGCAGCGATGGCCTTCGCCTCCGCCGAGAGCATCCCGCCCAGCGCCAGTGTGCCGGGCCGTGCGGCCCGCAGCAGCTCGGCCAGCGGCGTCCGGGCCGCGTCCAGCGGCAGAGGCAACAGGATATAATCCGCCACCGCGATCTTCTCCGGCCCGCCCACACTGTACCCTGCCCGGGCCAGCGCCCGGGCCGCTGCCGCCTGCCGGGCGTCGCCGCCCACCACTGCAAACTGCTTCCGTCCTTCCACTGTAAGGCCCCCTCCCCCTATCCTCAGTGCGCTATCCTATGCAAGAGCAGACTAAAAGGTTTTTATGAATAACGCAAAACGGGGCAGCCGCAAGACCACCCCGTTTTGTATTTCTTATGTAAGTTCTGCCAAAGCCCTTGCTCGAACCGCCTGCGTCGTGTTCAGATACAGGTAATATGCGTTCAAAACATCCACGATGGCCTGCTTGTCATTTTCCGGCATCGGGCACTCGACCAAATCAGGCTTGGCCGAATTGTATTTTCCAAAACGGAGATTCACCTCATCCGATTTCACCATGTCTATCAGAACATCAATGTCCTTATCAAGGCCGTCCTCATCTATAGCAAGCCGTACAGCCATCTCTTCTGATTTTTCCATATTCTCTGACTTTATAACTGTTCTATTCTTAACAATGTCCAAGAACGTATCACTATTGTATGTATACCTATGCTCATCCGTATCTATTTCGACAGTATCTACACCCAGATACTGACTGTCTATATACATAAACCCAATACCAAGCATCGGATCCACCGATGGCCCAAATATGTAAATGAACGGTGCCACACAGCTTTGACCCGATTCCTCATTTTCATTGCAGTACGGACTTGTTATCGCTAACACATCCCCAATTTCTTCATCTTTTGCATATTCAAGTTGAAGCTTTTCTAGAGCTTCACGCAGTTCTGCCAACTGTTGTTCCTCATCTCCTATGACATTTTCCTTTTCAGCTTTTCGAAACTTCTCATAGGCATTTTCCGCTTTTGGCTCAACCGGCTGGCTGCTGCTTACGCTTTTTTCAACTTCTGTACCTGCGCTTTCCGCTCTGGTTGAAGAATTTTTCCCGCATGAAACCAGCAAAACCAAGCTAAGACTCACCAAAAAGCATTTTATTACCGCTTGCTTTTTCATATTTTCTCCCTTCTCGCGTCATTCCAACGTCATGCCAATGCTTTATACAAGACCTCCGGGCTTGCAGTACGCATAAGGTCATAGGCATTCAAAATATCCGTGATTATCTGCCGATTTTCTGGTGTCAAAACGTAGTCATATTCAGTTGAATCTCCCCACGGCGCATGTCCCTTAAATCGAAAAATCGTTTCCTGTGCGCTCAACACATCCCTGAGCAAGTTAATATCGAAATCTCCTGCAATGGTTGCCAGCATTTCCGCTGCTTTCACTTTTCCAGAGCTTACTTTCACTTTATCCCCTGTGGAATAATAAAATGCCGGACTTTCGTAAGTATATTTATTTTCACCAGCACGTACAACAATAGAGTCCGTCCATATAAATGTATCACCCATATAGCAATACATGATTACCATCCACGGCATCGCATATTCATTGTGGATATATATTGCTGGATTTACACTACAGTTACCCTTGTCCAGTTCTTTCAAAGCATATGGACTCGTTATCGTATAGTTACCCTCGACTTTATCATACTTCACATCCAATTTCGCTAGTGCATCCTTAATTCCCAAAATCTGCTGTGCTTCCGCCAACACCGTGAAATTAGATACCTCTGCCTTGGCCGTATCATCCAACTGGCTGTATGCATCAACTGCTCTTTCTACGGCACTGCGGTTCTCGCGTGTAACCGTTCCTATCTGCGCAATCAAAGCCTCCACTTCCTGCACCGAAGGCTCTGCCGCAAATGCACTGGATGGCATAAGCATCAGCAATATCATCATAGCCATAAAAGCCGCAGTAAACTTTCTAATCATCTTATATTTCGCTCCTTTCGCACCAAAAGGTATCTGTACTTTTATTATATCACAGCCTCTTGAAGCGTAAAGATTTTTCGCTCTGTCGTTTTGTGCAAAAAAGAAGCCTGTTATCGGGCATCTTGTCCAATAACAGGCTTCTCGTTTACGTTTTTACTGCCTTAGCGGCCGCAGCTCTCGCCGCTGCAATGGTCGCAGTCCTCTTCCAGCTTGCCCACGATGGGTTCCGGGTCGATGCCCTGACGACGGTAGTAGTCAGACAGCGCCGACTTGACGGCCTGCTCAGCCAGAACAGAGCAGTGGACCTTGATGGGAGGCAGACCTTCCAGAGCCTCGACAACAGCCTTGTTGGTCAGCTTCAGAGCCTCGTCCACGGTCTTGCCCTTGATGAGGTCGGTGGCCATGCTGCTGGTGGCAATGGCTGCGCCGCAGCCGAAGGTGAGGAACTTGACGTCAACGATGACGTTGTTCTCGATCTTGAGGTACATCCGCATGATGTCACCGCACTTGGGGTTGCCGACCTCGCCCACGCCGTTTGCATCGGGGAGCTCGCCCACGTTGTGCGGATGTGCAAAATGCTCCATGACCTTTGCGCTATACATACCTGCCATTTTACTTATCTCCCTTCAGGCTGAACTGGCGGGCCGTGTTCTGACCCTGCAGCCACATACAACTCATAGCACGACGGCGGGGAATGACCTCCTCCAGCACATCGCACAGATATTTTGCTTCTTCCATGGTGTTCTGCGGGCCAAAGGTGAACCGCATGGAACCGTGGCCGATCTCCTCCGGCACGCCGATGCTCAGCAGGACATGGCTGGGGTCGAGGCTGTCAGAGTTGCAGGCAGAGCCGGTCGAGGCGCAGATGCCGTGCATATCGAGGTCCAACAGGATGGTCTCGCCCTCCAGACCCGGGAAGCTGATGTTCACATTGCCGGGCAGACGGTGCTCAAGGCCGCCGTTCAGGCGTGCCTCGGGGATGTTCTTCAGGACACGGTCGATGACGTAATCGCGCAGCACCTTCTCGTGAGCCATCCGCTCTTCCAGATGCTCCGTGGCCATCTCGAGGGCCTTGCCCATACCAGCGATGCCTGCGACGTTCTCGGTGCCTGCGCGGTGGCGTGCTTCCTGACTGCCGCCGTCGATGAGGTTCTGGGGCCAGATGCCCTTGCGGCAGTAGAGTGCGCCCATGCCCTTGGGGCCGTTGAACTTGTGAGCGCTCATGGACAGCATATCCACGCCCAGCTCCTTGACGTCCACGGGGATCGCACCGACTGCCTGAACGGCGTCGGTGTGCATCCAGATGCCATGCTTGTGGGCGATCTCCGCGATCTCCTTGATGGGCTGGATGGTGCCGATCTCGTTGTTGGCCATCATGATGCTGATGAGGGCCGTGTCGGGGCGGATAGCCGCCTCGACGTCCTCGGGGCGGATATAGCCCTCGGTGGTGGGCTTGATATAAGTGACCTCAAAGCCCATACGCTCGAGAGCGGCCATGCTGTGCATGATGGCGTGGTGCTCGAACGCGCTGGTGATGAGGTGCTTTTTGTTCTGGCGTGCCTTGGTGAAGGCAGTGCCCTTCACCGCCCAGTTGTCGGCCTCAGAGCCGCAGCCGGTAAAGAAGATCTCGGCCGGGGATGCGTTGATGGCCTTTGCCACCTGTGCGCGGCCCTTATCCACAAATTCCTTGGCCTCATAGCCCACACTGTAATGGCTGCTGGGGTTGCCGCAGGCACCGCTCAGGGCCTCGACCATCACAGCCAGAGCCTCGGGGGCACAGGCGGTGGTAGCAGCGTTATCCAGATAAACCACTTTTTCTGTGTTTTCCATAGGAATGATTCCTTTCTGCTGAAATGTGGATACGCCGCGCCTTCTCGGGGGCCGGGGCGCACCCGCATGGATTCCATTTGACGGAATAGTTATATCATATCATTCCCTAGTATGTCAATGGGAATACTCGAATTTCGTGATTCAGTCACATTTCAGGCCTTTTCCGGTGAGTTTTCCCAGCAACACCTTCCACTTCGGGTAGCCCCAGCGCTTGTCTTCCGCGAAGTCGTCGGCCAGCCGCCACGGGAAGGGGCTGCCGTCGAAGTAGAGGTTTCCCTCTTCGTCCACCCGGTCCAGCTTCTTGGGCAGATAGTCCTCGTCGTAGTAGCTCTTGCGGCGGTCGGGCAGTGCCCAGTGGAGAGTGCCGTCGGCGTCCATCCCCTTGGCCCAGACGCCGAACACGAAGGTCGCCGCCTCGCCATAGCAGTGCTGCTCCATCCGGATGGCACCGTCGTAATAGAATTTGATGACCTCCAGTGTGCCGGACTCTTTTTTGCCGTCCCGGCCCAGCGTGGGGCGGTAGTCCTGCTGGTAGCGGCAGCCGCAGTGGGTGCCGGCGAACTGTTTGGCAGTAAACATCTTCTGTCCTTTCTGCTTTCTGTGAGGCGAGACTTCTTAGGGTGAATTGATTTTTCGGCGGGATATGTTTTCGTCAAGCGGGCGTATGCGCCTGCGGCGCAGGGCGGAGCACTGTTGCAGCAGGGCTTGGTTTTCTTTAAGCAGGTTCTCGCGCTGGTGGCGCTGGGCAGGTTTTTTCTTGCGGTCAAGTGGCTTGCGCTCCGCGCGGGCCAGAGGCAGGGAGGGGTGTTTCGACTC
>OJRD01000121.1_pt1 | contig 69558 bp, 56 predicted proteins | sample 1599051 | NCBI WGS metagenome assembly OJRD01 (sample SAMN03922523, study PRJEB24848) | human gut metagenome | isolation source: stool sample | host: Homo sapiens | place: Germany | collected 2010-02 | reverse complement strand
CCTGGAAAATGACGTTTCCCAAAAGCAACCGTACCATGAACAAAGTCATGGTTCTGTTATTGATAACCTGGTCGAAGTCACCGGTACGGGTGGCGTGTTCATGCCGTCGGTGGCACCGACGGAGGACGAGAAAGAGGCGGAACGCCTGCGGAGAAAGAAGAAGCGCAGGAAAGGAAGGAGTTTGTGAACCATATGTATAACAAAAAACTTTGAAAGATGAAAGAGGAAAATTATCTGGAAGGCATCTACGGATGCCTTGAAAGGATCGAGAAGAAAGTGGAGACGCTGCCCGTGGAAGGCACAAGCCCCGCAGTTGGAAACCGGACCAGTTCCCCGGAAGGGATTGCGGAACTGAAAATCCGTCTGGAACGCCTGCAATCCGCGGTGGAGAAAAACGGCTTGGAAATAGCAGCGGTACGTAACCATACCGTCCGGTTGTCGGAAGGCTGGCCGTTGTCTGCCGAAACGTTTGCCGGGGAGATGGAAAAGATTAGATACTGCCTGAGTCAAGACTGCCAAGCTGTAAAGGAGACAGTGAGACGGCTGGATGAGAGAATGGTCCTGCTGAAAAAGGAACCGGAGCGCAGACTGGTGACCTACCGTCTGGAAAGCGCATCCAAGGCAGTGGTAACGACAGCTTCAGCACTGATCCTGGCACTGATCATTTCCGTCTGGACCAACTGCAACCAGTACCGCACGAACCGGCTTTTGAAAGATGCCGATTTGAAATACCGAGCCATCAGGATCTGCCTGCCGGGGGATGATCCCGACATCGCCTTCCTTGAGAAGCATTTCACCATCAAGCGGGACGAGGAAAAGATCCGGCGTGTGGAAAGGCTGGTGACCGCTTTTGAGGACTCGGTCAGGAACCGCATCCGTAACCATGAAATGGCAGCCTACAAGGACAGTCTGGCGCACCGGCTGTTCAGGGAGGCACAGGAAATCAGGAAGCAACTGGACAATCCCAATTCAAAATGACTGCACTATGGCAACAATCAAAACCAAATTCAGGTCCTCGTCCGTGGAAGGCAGGGAGGGGACGCTCTATTTCCAGGTCATCCACGGAAGGGTGGCGCGCCAGATAAACACCGGTTACAGGCTGTTCCCTTCGGAATGGGACGGACGCACGTCGGAAATCATACTGCCGGTATCCGGTGATGCCAGAAGAAGCCTCCTGCTCGCGTTAAAGGAGCGGATGGAAAAAGACATCCGCCGTCTGGAAAGTATCATCGCCGGACTGGAACGTTCCGGCGGTACCTATCCCGCCGGCAGGGTTGTCGAACTTTTTCACAACCCGCCCCCTGAGGACAGCCATAATTTCATGGCCTTCGGAAAGAGGCTCGTGGAGGAACTGGAGCGTGTCGGCAAGAAGCGCACCGCCGAGAGGTACACCACCGTACTGAACAGCTTCACGCACTTCCGGGGCAGGGACGGCGACATCCCGCTGGAGGATATCGGCTCCACCCTCATGCTGGAATACGAGGCATGGCTGAAGGACAAGGGGATATGTCCGAACAGCACCTCCTATTACATGCGGAACCTGCGTGCCGTCTACAACCGTGCGGTGGACAGGGAACTGACGGTACAGCGCAGCCCTTTCAAGCATGTCTACACCGGAATAGACAAGACCGTAAAACGTGCTGTTCCATTGAAAGCGGTCCGCATGATACGTGACCAGGACCTGCGCCTTTCCCCGGGCATGGAATACGCCAGGGACATGTTCATGCTGAGCTTTTATACCCGGGGCATGTCGTTCGTCGACATCGCCTACCTGAAAAAGGCAGATCTGAAGAGCGGCGTGCTGACCTACCGCAGGCGGAAGACCGGCCGGCGTCTGTCCATTAAATGGGAGAAGCCCATGCAGGAGATCCTGGACAGGTATGGCCACAATGACAGCCCCTACCTTTTTCCGGTCATCAGGGATACGGCCAAGGATGCCGTGCGGCAGTACAGGAGCGCAGCGCATTTCATCAACGGAAAACTCAAGGAACTCGGGAAACGGCTCGGGCTCGGCATGCCGCTCACCATGTATGTAGCGCGCCATGCATGGGCGAGTATTGCCAGAAGCAAGAATGTGCCGCTGGCAACCATCAGCGAGGCGATGGGACATGATTCGGAAAACACGACCAGAATCTACCTCGCCTCGCTGGACACCTCACAAGTGGACAAGGCAAACGACATCATACTCAAATCCTTATAACGGGGACGGATGCGGCACGTAGAATAACGGACAAAGGCTGTGCCGTTCCTGCTTCTCTTTTTAAGAGAAATATTACACATTGCAAAGATAATCAAAATATGGGAAAGTACCCGTCCGTATGATAAAAAACTGTTTTCTCCAAAGGAAAATGTTTCAAATGCCGGCATGATTGTTGAACAGATCACTTTCAGGATTTATATATAATTCTGATTGTCAGATGCTATCCCTTCCCGATATTTCTCTTAAAAAGAAAAGTACCGGAAAAGATCCATGAACTGTCAATACAGCGGCAGGATACCGTTGAAGATATTCTTATTGACAATTTAAAACCGGATGTTTTTAAAAATGGATTTTGAAGGCGTTTTGTAATACAATAAAAATTGTTGAGCATACGGCTCGTTTTCTTGGCAAGAGAAATATTACAATGTGCAAAGTTACGTAAAATATTGAAAAAACAATAGAAAACGGGTAATAAAATTAACCAAAACATTCATACAGAGTGTATTTGCTTAACATATGTCGGATAAGTATCATAATGCCGTTCCGTATTTCTATCTGTCCGTCAGTCATTTACGTAAAATATGATCCCCGTATATTTCTCTTGCCAAGAGAAGTAGCGGCAGAAGCCCCGGAAATGAGGTCTGTACACTTTGTCAAAAGTATGGGACTGACAGTGGATATTATGAATAAAGGAAATGTAATCCGTTGTAATACATACCAATATACGAATTGGCATGAACTAGGGGTATATCCTCACCTATAAAATAATCCCGGCAATATGGGTATGAGTTTTTCTACGGTGGAAGAAAAAAAGCAGGTCCGCTGGTTCGTCATGCGCGCCTACAAGAATGAGAAAATGGCGGAGGACAGGCTGAAGGACAAGGAATACGGTCTGGAATATTTCATTCCGAAACATTACGCCGTAAAGACCTATCACGGGGTGAAGTCGACAAGGCTGGTGCCGGTCATACCGAGTCTGGTTTTCGTCCACGCCAGCCATTCGCAGATCACCGAATTCAAGAAACGGTACAACTTCCTGCAATTCGCCATGTGGAAAAAAAGCACGGGTATGGAATATATCACCGTGCCAGACGACCAGATGGACAGTTTCATCCAAATAGCTTCCCTGTATGAGAAGGATACGGCCTATTATAAGCCGGATGAAATCGACGTACGGAAAGGTACCCGTGTATGTATCCACGGCGGCAAGCTTGATGGAGTTAAGGGTGTGTTTATGCGGGTAAAAGGGAAACGCAACCGCCGGGTGGTCGTGATGCTTGAGGGGATTATGGGGATATCGGCTGAGGTTCATCCCGATTTGATTGAAGTCATTTCCTGATATGGAAAAGTCTGGAATCCTCATTCACGGTTTTACGCAAATAAAAAACAATATCTGAATATATGTATTTTTGGATTGTAAATTGTTCACTGGCATTTTTGCTTTGTGTTCTCTGTGCGGGTATCGTCATTCCCCAGATTCTGCTGATCGCTTTTCGCAAACAGCTGTTCGACCTTCCCGATGAACGGAAGATACATCATTGTGCGGTGCCCCGATTGGGTGGTATCGCGTTCAAACCGGTCGTGTTTTTCACCATAGCTTTGTTACTGGGAATCAATATGGCACTGGGGCATTCGGAAATGTTGTCTGAAATCGGAAACAATGTACGGCCTTTGGCTTTTGCTTTCTGCTCCATCATGGTACTGTATCTGGTCGGCATGGCCGATGACCTAATTGGTATCCGTTATCGTGCCAAGTTTGTCATCCAGATCCTGTGTGGCGTGATGCTTATCGCCGGTGGAATATATATCAATAACCTGCACGGCATCCTAGGTATTCATGCGGTTCCGTTATGGCTGGGGTATCCTTTGACCATTTTAATCGTGGTCTTCATCATCAATGCCATCAACCTGATCGACGGCATTGACGGGTTGGCTTCCGGGCTATGCAGTGTCGCCTGCCTGTTTTACGGTCTGACTTTTTTCATGCTCCACCAGCATGTCTATGCCATACTGGCGTTCGCCACATTGGGAGTGTTGGTACCGTTCTTCTATTACAATGTTTTCGGGAATGCCGAGCACGGAAGGAAGATCTTCATGGGTGACACAGGCAGTTTGACCGTTGGCATGATGCTCTGTTTCCTCAGTCTCAAACTGACCATGTGCGGTCTAGACGATAATACAGGAAATGTACATCCGATGGTGCTGGCCTTCTCACCCTTGCTGGTTCCATGCTGCGATGTGGTCCGGGTCTACCTGCATCGGGTACGCAACGGGAAGAACCCGTTCCTGCCGGACAAGAACCACATCCACCATAAGCTGCTTGCTCTCGGAATAAAGCAGCGCAATGCCATGATTATCATTGTTTCCGTATCAACAATATTCATACTGCTCAATATTCTTCTGTCCCTTTATCTCAATGTGAACTGGATCGTGCTGGGCGATATCCTGATATGGACTCTTGCCAACATCAGGCTGACGAAATCTATCGGACAACTTCAATCGGAACAGAAAACCAACAAATAAAAATCAATGAAATATGAAAATCAGATACATTTTATTCTTATTGACCGTGGCTTTCCTGCTGGGATCATGTGCCACGCCGAAAGTCGCTTATTTCACGGACCTGAAACGGGGTACCGCAGAACAAGTCTTGAACCCGCTGGAAATCCGGGTGCGTCCCGAAGACAAGATCTCAATACTAGTCAACAGCAAGGACCCCTTGTTGATGAACCTTTTCAACCTTCCGATCATATCCAGACAGATCGGTACGACATCGGGAACATCCAATAGCCAGGGGATATCAGGATATACGATCAACAAGGATGGAGATATCGATTTTCCAGTGTTGGGGCATATCCATGTGGCGGGAATGACACGCGAGGAAATCGCCTCGTATATAAAAGAGGAACTGGTTTCGAAGAATCTCGTGAAAGACCCTGTCGTTACAGTTGAGTTCATGAACCTGACCGTTTCCGTGTTGGGTGAGGTTGCCAACCCCGGACGCTTCAATATCGATAAGGACAAGCTGACGCTTTTGGATGCTTTAAGCATGGCCGGAGACCTTACCGTCTACGGGAAACGGGAGAATGTGCTGGTACAACGGGAGGAAAACGGTAAACAGACCTTGTATCAGGTTAACCTGAATTCAGGATACGACCTTTATGCCTCTCCCGTGTATTATTTACAGCAGAACGATATCGTTTATGTGGAACCCAACTCGATGAAAGCACGGCAGGCGACTGTCAACGGCAATAACGTCCGTTCTGCTTCTTTCTGGATGTCGTTGGCCTCGCTGCTGACTACCATTACCGTGTTAATTGTGAAATAAATATAAAATCAGATATGGCCATAAATCAAAAGAATATAAAACCGGGACAGCAGGATGATTTCCTGCGGATACAGGATCTGTTGTATCTGTGTCTCGCAAGGTGGAAGTGGTTCGTCTTGTCTTTAGTGGTAACGATCGGTGTCGCTACCGTCTATCTGTTGCGTACTCCTGCTGTACATACACGCACCGCTTCGGTATTGATCAAGGAGGATTCCAAAGGCAAGTCGGTTTCCTCGGATTTGGAATCCTTCTCGGAGTTCGGGTTGTTCCAGTTCAGTACCAACGTGAATAATGAGCTCATCACCTTTCAGTCACCGGCTTTAATGACCGAGGTGGTTAAACGGTTGCGTTTGGATATGAATTACTTCGTTCCGGGAAAATTCCACCGTCAGGTGGCCTATGGGCTGACATTACCAGTGGATGTAACGATAAATGACTTGCCTGAAAATGAATCAGCCGGTTTTACGTTGGAAGTGCAGCCGGATGGCACATTATTCCTGTCTGACTTTATACGTAACGGGACGGATCTTGACGAAAAGGATATAAAGGGAAGCTTGTTCGACTCCATTCCTACACCATTGGGAAAAATCATTATCAATACAACACCCAACTACGTGAAAGGCAAGGCATATACATTATATGTAGGCAAATCCAATTTGTATAACGCTGTAAACTCCTGCTCATCCAATCTGTCCGTTTCATTGAATAACGAGAAAGCGTCGGTTATAGACCTGGCATTCAAGGATAACTCCACACAGCGGGCTGAAGATGTATTGAGCATGTTGATTTCCGTTTATAACGAGAACTGGGTGAAGGACAAGAACCAGATCGCTGTCAGTACCTCGATGTTCATCAATGAGCGTCTGGGCGTAATCGAACAGGAACTGGGGAACGTGGACGAGGATATTTCCTCCTACAAGTCAGAACACCTGTTACCCGACGTGCAGGCGGCATCGAGCATGTACATGGCCCAAAGCAGTGCGACCAACGCACAGATCCTGGCCTTGAACAACCAGCTTTACATGACCCGTTACATCCGGAACTATTTAGCCAACGATGCCAACCGTACCCAACTGCTTCCGGCCAATTCCGGTATAGAGAGTGCCAACATCGAATCGCAGATCGCCGAATACAACAAACAACTGTTGCAGCGTAACAGCTTGGTTGCGAACAGCAGCACGGAAAATCCGCTGGTCGTGGATATGGATCAGGCTCTGGCATCCATGCGCGGGGCAATAATCAGGTCTATTGACAACCGGATAGTGACCTTGAATTCACAGATAAAAAGTTTGCGACAGACGGAACAACAGACGACATCACGCATAGCGGCCAACCCAACGCAAGCCAAATATCTGCTTTCGGTGGAACGCCAGCAGAAGGTAAAGGAGGCTCTTTACCTGTTCCTGTTACAGAAGCGTGAAGAGAACGAACTCTCGCAAGCTTTCACTGCCTATAATACCCGCATTGTCACCCCACCGCACGGCAGCATGTTGCCGACATCCCCTGTGCGTAAAAACATCTTTATGGTCGCATTCGCTCTGGGGTTGCTTATTCCGGTAGTCATTATCTTTACGCGCGAGAACATGAATACCCGTGTACGGGGAAGAAAAGACCTGGAAAACGTGACCGTGCCGTTCATCGGTGAGATTCCGCTGTTCACAAGAAAGAAGAAAGGGATATTCGGAAAGAAACCACAGGAAGTCAAGGCCGTTGTCGTCAAGGAGGGTAGCCGTGACATCATCAACGAGGCATTCCGCGTATTGCGTACCAACCTGGAGTTTATGACCGGCAAGGACAAGACATCGAATGTCATTATCGTGACCTCGTTCAATCCGGGCAGCGGCAAATCGTTCCTGACCATGAACATCGCCGTGAGCTTTGCCATCAAAGGGAAGAAAGTGCTGGTAATCGACGGTGACCTGCGCCACGGCTCTGCGTCATCCTATATCGACTCTCCAGCCAAGGGATTGAGCGACTATCTGGGAGGTCGTATCGACAATCTGGATGAGATTATCGTACCCGATCCGAGGCATAAATCTATGGATATACTACCCGTGGGAACGATTCCTCCCAACCCAACGGAACTGTTGTTCGACGAGCGGTTGAAGCAGGCAATCGATACCATAAGAGAGCAATACGACTATGTGCTGATCGACTGTCCGCCCATCGAACTGGTGGCCGACACGCAGATTATCGAGAAACAGGCAGACCGAACCATCTTCGTGGTTCGCACAGGGTTACTCGAACGGAGTATGCTCGCCGAACTGGAGAAAATCTACGAAGAGAAGAAATACAAGAACATGTCCCTGATCCTGAACGGAACCGAGGGAAGCGGTGGTCGCTACGGATACCGTTACGGCTACCGCTATGGTTATCACTACGGTTACGGCTCGGGATACCATTATGGCTCCGATAAAACCCGTGGCGCAGGGGGGTGTAAATAATTGGTTTTCAGACAATTAACAAGTGATTATATTTCAAATAAAATAACTAGCATCATTGTGTGGCCTCTCAAAAAACGCATCCCGCTGAAAGATAGCGGCATATTCGAGGGTTTTACCGACTGGCACTCGCACATCCTGCCGGGGGTGGACGACGGGGTGCAGACGATGGAAGAAGCGTTGGAAATATTGCGTTTGTATGAGTCATTGGGTGTGAAATCCATATGGCTTACACCGCATATCATGGAAGATATGCCCAACACCACAACGCATCTCCGGGAGCGTTACGCTGAACTTCAAGCCGCCTATAGCGGACGGATAAAACTACATCTTGCCTCCGAGAATATGCTCGACAACCTCTTCGAGGAACGGTTGGAAAAGAACGACCTGCTGCCTTTGGGTGAGAGCGGCGACCATCTGCTGGTGGAAACCTCTTACTTCAGCCCTCCAATGGGATTAAACAACATTCTGCTCCGCATCAAGGCCAAAGGCTACTATCCCATTCTCGCTCATCCGGAGCGGTATGTTTATATGGGTGAATCGGATTATCAACAATTAAAAGGCATAGGGGTGAAGTTTCAACTCAATCTCTTTTCTTTAGTCGGTGCATACGGCGTGGAAACAAAAAAGAAAGCCGAATGGTTGTTGAAAAACGATTTTTATAATTTAATGGGTAGCGATATACATCGCCTTGCTCTTTACGAAGAAATGATAAGAAAGAAAATGCAAAAAAATATCTTGGAACGATTGAAAGACCTTTCTAAATAATAGAATATATGAAAACTTATAAGATTGCAGTAGCCGGAACAGGCTATGTCGGATTAAGTATTGCTACGCTATTAAGCCAGCATCATCATGTAACGGCGGTAGATGTTGTTCCGGAGAAAGTAGCCCTTATCAACCAGAGAAAATCACCTATACAGGATGACTATATAGAGAAATACTTGACTGAAAAGGAATTAGACCTGACAGCTACCCTTGATGGTAAAACAGCTTATCAAGATGCAGATTTTGTGGTAATAGCCGCTCCGACCAATTACGACCCAGTGAAAAACTATTTTGACACCAGCCATGTGGAAGAAGTCATCGAACTGGTGAAAAGCGTGAATCCTCGTGCCATTATGGTTATCAAAAGTACAATCCCGGTTGGTTATACCGAGAATATACGCAAAAAATTGGATACAGAAAATGTGATATTCTCACCGGAGTTCCTGCGCGAAAGCAAGGCTTTGTATGACAATCTGTATCCCAGCCGTATCATTGTCGGTCGATCGGAAGGAGATAAACGCTTGGACGAAGCAGCCCGTACTTTTGCTGCTTTGTTACAGGAAGGCGCAATCAAAGAAAATATAGACACCCTTTTCATGGGACTTACCGAAGCGGAAGCGGTAAAGCTGTTTGCCAATACTTATTTGGCCTTGCGTGTAAGTTATTTCAATGAACTGGATACATACGCCGAGATAAAAGGGCTGGATACGCAGGCCATCATCAATGGAGTAAGTCTTGACCCACGTATTGGTACTCACTACAACAACCCGTCATTCGGCTATGGAGGTTACTGCCTACCCAAAGATACCAAGCAATTGCTTGCCAATTATGCCGATGTACCAGAGAACTTGATACAGGCCATTGTGGAAAGTAACCGTACCCGCAAAGATTTTATAGCCGACCGTGTTCTACACAAGGCTGGTTACTATGACTATTACAACCGTGGAGATTTTAATCCGAATGATGAGAAACGATGCGTTATTGGTGTTTATCGCTTAACAATGAAGTCTAATAGTGATAATTTCCGACAAAGTAGTATTCAGGGGGTAATGAAGCGTATTAAAGCAAAAGGGGCAGAAGTTATTATTTATGAACCCACGCTTGAAGATGGAAGTACTTTCTTTGGTAGTCGAGTTGTGAATGATTTACAGGCATTCAAAGCCCAAAGTCAGGCGATTATTGCCAATCGTTATGACAATTACTTAGACGATGTAAAAGGAAAGGTCTATACGAGAGATATTTTCAGAAGAGATTAGATTACAATGTGAATCCTCATTGATTAAATAATTTTTGTATACAAAATATGTTAAATTCAAAGAAACTCTATTTATATCATTTATTGTGTTTATTTCTGCCTCCTACAAAATGCCATTCTTTAAAAGCTAAATTATTGAGGTGGTGTGGAGCAAAAGTAGGTGTAAATGTAGAGATAACATCATCTGCTAAGTTTTATGGTGGATATAATCTTGTTATAGGAAATAATGTGTACATCAGCCATGAAGCACTTATTTTTGGCGCAAATGGCTCTAATATCATTATAGAAGATTACGCAAAAATCGGTTCAAGAGTTGTCTTAGTTACAGGTTCGCATCTTTTTACAACAGAAGGTCCGTGTATAGAAGGGGAAGGAATATTCAAAGATGTAAAGATTGGTAAAGGTGCAGCTGTTTCTACGGGAAGTACAATACTCCCCGGAAAGACCATAGGTGAAATGGCTCACGTTGCAGCTGGAAGTGTTGTAACACATGATGTTCCTTCTTATCATAGAGTTGCCGGTGTTCCAGCAAAAGTTATAAAGGATTTAAGAATAAAATAAATGAAAAATCATGCTTATAGATTTATTAAATCGTGATATCAAATACATAATATTTTTCCCTTTGTTGATGTCATATCTACTAAAGGGGAAAAATGTCAGGAAAGTACAAGATGATCTTGATTCTGCTTTACGCTTATGTCCATGGCATAGTTCGTTAAACAGAACCAAAGCTTTTATGAATTATATTTGTTTTTTGCCAGAATGGAGAACATTGTACTTGTTTCGATTAAAGAAGGTTGGGAAAGTTTTATCTTTCTTTTATCCCAATCATCTATTGCTGTTTATTCGTTGTTCTCAAATTGAAGGTGGGTTATTTATACAACATGGGCATTCTACGAGAATTGAATGCAAATCAATCGGTAAGAATTGTCAAATATGGCACAATGTCACTATTGGTAAAAAATATTCGGGAGGAGAATTTCCTACTATAGGAAATAATGTGAAAATATCTACAGGCGCATGCGTGTTGGGAGATATCAGAATAGGAAATAATGTTACCATCGGTGCTAATGCTGTTGTGTTGAAAGATATTCCAGATAATTGTATTGCAGTAGGAGTTCCTGCGAAAATCATATCAAAAGACAATAGTCAGTATTAAGATTAATGAGCACGAGTGAAAACACAAAGACCAATAAGACTATTGCTAAAAATGCTGCCGCCTTATTCTTTAGGACATTATTTACAATAGGTCTTTCACTTTACACCTCCCGTGTATTATTGTTGAAATTGGGTGAAGACAATTTTGGTGTATTCAGTGTAGTAGGAGGTATTGCTGTATTATTCAGTTTCTTAAGTAATTCCTTAGCTACTGCAACCCAAAGGTATCTAACATTGTCTTTAGGACATCGTGATGTAGTAGAATATAAACAAGTCTTTACAACATCTTTAAATTGTTATTTGGCTATCGGAGGCTTGATAATAATACTTGCTGAAACTATTGGATTATATATAGTTAATTATGTACTGAATATTCCTGATTCCAGATTGCTTGCAGCAAACTACGTTTATCAATTTTCACTTATTGCTTTTTTTGTTGGTATAATCAATGGACCTTTCAGGGCTAGTATTGTCGCCCATGAAAAGTTTACTTATTTCGCTTATACAGACATTTGGGTGAAAATATTAAAATTGGCCATTGTGTATATTATGGCAATTAGTCCGGGGGATAAGCTGATTGTGTATTCTGCATTGTTTATGACTGTGTCAATATTGCAATTGACATCTGATAAAATATATTGCCATTACAAATTTGAAGGATGTAGATACATTAGATATTGGGATTATGGGGTATTTAAGTCTATTATGACATTCTCAGGTTTTTCATTATTGAGAACGTCTTCTGATGTCGGTGTCAATCAGGGAAATAATATCATGGTAAACGTGTTTGGTGGAACGGTTGCCAGTGCAAGCTTTGGATTGGCCAATCAAGTATGGGGAACTGTTACAGGCTTTTTCATTACAGTACAAGCGGCTTTTAATCCACAAATAATAAAATCTTGGGGAGAAAAGGATAATAATCGTTTTAATTCATTGATAGTTAATTCTTCTAAGTTTTCCAGCTATATGGTAATGTCTATGGCTATTCCTCTTGTCGTGAATATGCCGTTTATACTAAATATATGGTTGCACGATATTCCTGAATATGCTATTGCTTTTTGTTCTGTTACTATTTTTTCTTGCTTTATTTCTGCTACTGTAAATCCTGTAAATACAGCAATTATGGCAATAGGGGAAATACAAAAGTACCAGATAATCAGTTCTGTTATCCTAATTTTATGTGTACCCTTTTCCCTCATTGCTCTAATTTTTGGCAGTCCTTTGGCTTGGGTTTATATAATTAGAATTGCTTTTCAAGTTATTGAATTATTTTTTTGTTCAGGATACTTAGGGAGATTGGCAAATTTCGATAGGTCAAAGTTTCAAATGATTTTTATTATGAATGTGATAGCTTTAGTATTCTGTATAGGAGTTTCTTTTGTTGCTAAATCTATGTTAGAAACAGAACCTATTGTTACAGCCATTATATCTACTCTTATAGGTTGGACACTCCTCTTTACATTTATTTGGTGTTTTGGATTGAGTAACAGCCAGCGCAAAATGGTTGTCAACTATGTGAAACATAGCAAAACGATACACTTATGAAACGTGTTTTATTTATCTCGCATTATCCGGGAATAGGTGGCGCTAATCTATCAATGTTATATCTCATAAAATCACTTAAACTTTATGGGATAGAACCATTGGTGTTTTTACCAGCTCACGGGTCAATAGAACAGCCTCTACGTGAATATGGAATACCTTATGAGATTCACCGATATGCTTCACTCCGAACTACAAATAGAGGTTATATTAGGAATATCATAGAGTCTTTGGTAAGACTTTTAATAAATATAGTTCAGGCATTAATCTTAGGAATTAAACTGAGAAATGAGATTGACATCATTCATGCCAACTCCAGTTTGGTATTCTTTGGTGTCTTCTTGAAATTTGTAATGCGTAAACCTTTGGTTTGGCATTTAAGAGAGTTTGGACATGAAGATTATGATTTAATTTTTAGTTTAGGAACTTATCTATCCGGTTGGTGTTATAGCAAAGCTGATACGGTTATAGCTATTTCTGAAGCGATGAAACTGCATTTTAAATCTTATGTATATAGTGGTAAAAATATTGTAACATTATATAATGGTGTGGATGAATCTCAAATTAAATGCAGATTAAACCAACCATCTAATCCTATGGATAATAAAATGAAGCTATGTATTGTTGGAGGAATAAGTGAAGCTAAAAATCAAATAGACTTAATTAATGCCGTTCAACTTCTACCAAACTATGATTTTACATTGGATATAATAGGAGAAGGGATTTCTCAATATGTTGCCAAACTAAAAGCGACAGTAAAGAATAAGGGATTAGACAAGAAAATTAATTTTGTTGGACATAAAACGAAGATTGGTGAATTGTTAGCCGATTATGACATAGGAATTATTACATCAAAAAATGAAGCTTTTGGTCGTGTAACAATAGAATATATGCTTGCAGGTGTACCGGTAATTGCTTCTGATGCAGGTGCCAATAAGGAATTGATAGACAATGGAAATACTGGTGTATTTTATGAGTTAGGAGATGTTCAGGGCTTAGCTGATAAAATTGAAGAACTTATATCAGATAAGGAATATCGCCAAAAACTCTCTCTAAATGCTTATAATGTGGCTGTAAATAATTATACTGCTCAAAATAATGCACAGAAAGTATTGGAGGTCTATAATAAAGTATGGGACAATGAGCCAAATAGGTAAATACTTACTTCTTGCTTTACTGATTGCAAATTTGGCAAGTCAATACATAATTTTCAATCCTATATCCAATATTGTATTTTATGGGACATTGGGTGTGGCGGTTTTATACAGTATTATGTATTGTCATCAGTTCTTCCACAAAGACAGTTTGAAAGCAACCTCCTTTTTATGGTTGTTTATTCTTGTGCACACTGTTTATCAATTTACATTTGGAATAAACTATTTTGGTAAAGAAAGCCTAAGTTATTTGTTGGCAAAAAATACAGTTTTAGTAGTTATATATTGGGGAATTATAACCAACTATGAGTTTTATTACCGAAAGATTATCCCTTTTTTTACAGGAGTTATACCTATATTGATAATCTATGGTTTCCTTTTTCATAATGAAGTATTCGCAGGAAGGTCTACATGTGGATTTGGAAACCCTAATAGTACAAGTGCAATTTCGTCTATTGGTTTTGCCGGTTTTTTACTGTTGGAATATAAGCCGAAATGGTTAAATCTTTTGGGGGCAATCGTATGTATGTTTGGTGTACTGGCAGGAGGAAGTCGGGCTGCTACTGTAGTATGTATCGTTGCTGTTTTCTTGAAATATGAATTTTCTTGGAAAACTATTTTATTGTCTTGTACTTGTTTATCGGTCGCTTTATTTTTATTCCCCTATTTAGGATTTAAACTTAATGGCATAGATCGTGTGGTAGATGTATTCTCAAATGGGAATTTTGTCGGTTCACGAGAACAAGTAAGGAAAGCAACAATGTTAATGATAAACGAAAATCCAATACTTGGATGGGGATTTAAAACTGGGATACAAGGTTCTGCTGCAAAAATAAGCCAAATGGGATCGCATAATGGATATTTAGATATTATAAAGGCTATAGGTTATCCTTATGCAATTCTACTTTTGGGAGGTGTCATGACTATATTCTTTCGAATGAAAGAAGTTGTAAAATCAAAGTGTCCTTTTGTTCGTTTTCATTTATTTGTGGTCATTTCAATACTCTTGGCAGCACTTTATGAGTCCTATATTATAGGAGTTAATCAAATTATGACGAATTTACTATTCGTATCTATTGCGGTTTTACAATATCATTCATATTATAAAATAGGAGATGAAAGAGAAGAAGCAGATTAAATTTGTATATCCAGAACTATCGAATGATGATTGGGGGTGGTTTCGAGTTTCTGGGCCAGGACTTGCTAACTGCATGTTTATTGCAGCTAAAGCCTATATTAATAGCAAGAAATATCAGTGTAAGTTTATATCTCCAACATGGCGTAAATTTTCTTTAGGTCCATTGCTGAGAAGAGAAAGAGACAAACGTGTTTATTTTCAATTATTTGAAAATTATGGAACAAGTGGCTTTTTGAAATTAATCTTAATCTTGAGAAAGAAGTGGTTTAATGACTCTTCAATTCTTTCCATTCAGGGGTTAGGCGATTTTTTTGTCGATTTGAATGATAATTATGATGATGTTCTGGAATATTTTGACAAGATAACACGTCGTGAAACCGTAGAAAATGTAAATTCTGACAATTTAAAGAATGCTATAGCCGTACATGTCCGTTTGGGGGATTATGTACCGAGATTGCGTATAGATATTAATTGGTATAAGGGGCTGATAGAAAAAATATTGAAAGTCTCCCCTAAACAGAAATTCATTATTTTTTCAGATGGAACAGATGAAGAACTTCAACCTGTATTGGATTTGCCTAATACCGAACGTAATTTTTATGGAAATGCTTTTGCTGATATGTATGCGATTAGTAAATGCAAATTACTTATTGCTTCAAATTCCACATTCTCAGCTTGGGGGGCATATTTAGGGAGAGTTCCTATAATTTTTAATAAACGACATTTCCCACCTGTCTATTCTGATAAAATGAATATACCAGAGATTGTACTTGGAGACAGCACGGATCTACCAACTAATTTTGAATATTTATTATAAAATACAATGAACACTCATTACGATTTTGTCTATTTGACTAACACTCCGTCCTTTTATAAACTAAATCTTTGTAATGAGATTGCTAAAACTCATAGTTTGTTGTTGATTCTGTATGGCTATGGAAGTGAGGCGGTAAACAAAGAATTAAAGGCATCCGGTAATTACAAATTTGACTATCATTTCCTAAATGAAGGGGATTCCAACAGACGAAATATCTGGAAGACATTCAGAAACCTATTGCACCTGATGAAACACATAAGATGCCGTCAGGTGATTTATGCCGGGTGGTTGGCACCTGAATATAATTTGTATTCTTTCCTATCTCCACGAAAAAAGAATGTGATGGTTTGTGAATCGTCCCTTTTGGATGTTTCATTTGCGGGTATTGCAGGTATTGTCAAGAAAGCAATTATCAATAGGATGAGTGCAGTGCTTCCTTCCGGCAAACCGCATGATGAATTATTCTTGTCAATCGGATTCAAAGGAAAAAGAAATATTACTGGCAGCGTGGGTATCTTTAATAAATTAAGTAGAAAGAAGAAAGATGTTCATCAGCCTCTTCGGTATCTCTATGTAGGGAGATTGGTAGATGTGAAAAACATTGCATTACTTGTAGAAGAGTTTAATACCAATGGCAAGCCTTTGACAATTGTGGGTAGCGGTCCTTTAGAAAAGGATTTAAAGCATAAAGCGAAAAACAATATATACTTTACAGGATTTATTGATAACGAAAAGTTAGGAGAGATCTATCAAGCACATGATGTGTTTGTTCTTCCTTCCTATTATGAGCCGTGGGGATTGGTAGTAGAAGAGGCAGTGTATTGGGGACTTCCTGTTATTGTAAGTGACAAGGTGGGAAGTTCTATTGATATTGTAAAAGACTTGGATACGGGTCTTATTTTCCAATCCAGAAACAGAGAAAGTTTACATACTGCTATCAACAAGATGGAAAAGAGTTTCGGCAAGTTTTATGGCAAAGTGATGAAAGTTGATTGGGCATTGCGTGATAAGAAACAGATAGAAGCATATACTTCATTATTGGATTAAATGAGTAAATATCTAAGTGAAAAGTTTACTATAATGTACACCGTATTAATCGTTATGGTGGTGTATATACATAGTTATTATTTAGAGGCACAACAATATAATGTTGCCTTGTTTCTACAGAATTTTACAGGAACGAAGGGGGTCGGTAGGACTGCCAATTACTTATTTTTCTGTATATCTGGATATTTATTTGCTCGTAACATTAAAAACATCAATGATGTTTGGACAAAGATGAAGAAACGGTGGTGCACACTACTTCTGCCATATTTGTTATGGAATTTGATTTTTGTTTTGTGGTATGTTGTCTTAGAGAATGTGCCGGGAGTAAGCGGATTTAATAACAGTAGTGGGATAGTCGAAAAATATTGGGAACAACCAATATTAGAAAGTTTATACGATTTATTCATTGCACCTGCTGCTTTTCAGTTATGGTTTCTAAGAGACTTGCTTGTAATGTTGGTATTTACTCCCATATTATGGTGGATAGCGAAAAGACAATGGATGGTATCACTGATAATGGCATTATGCTCCACGATTTTTTATCCGTGGCTGATATATTTCTGGTTGGGAATTATCATCGCTGTACAGAAATGGGATATAGAAGACTATTATCGACCAAAATGGGCGATTGCTGTCAGTTCAATCATATTTGTAGGATATGCCGTCTATTTGGCATTGGGAAATAAGTCTTTTATCATATATGAGGTACCTGTCAATCTGCTTGGACTGTATCTTTTGTGGAGTTTTTATGACATGTTTGCTCGTGGAAGATGCTTTGCTAACAGAGGATTGTGGAAATATATTTGTGGCTATAGCTTCTTTATTTATTGTTTCCACGAACCTGCATTTAATATTATTAAAAAGTTGGCATTAACAATATATGGAACAAGTGAAAAGGTATTGATATTCTTCTATTTGATTAATCCATGGATAATGGTTGCCATTGCCGTGATAACAGCTAAAATGCTGCAACGCATGACACCACGGATATACAAAACTTTGACAGGAGGCAGATAATGAAAATACTTCAAACAATAGCCGGCTTCGGGGCGAAGTCGGGCGGCACATCGACTTGCACATACGACCTGCTCAACGCCATGCACAGGGAAAATTACGAGGTGGACTTGATGACACTGGTCGTAAAGGACACTTCGGACAGACTGATGGGCAAGGGAGAACAATGGATAAAGGCTTTGCCCAACGATGGGATAAGTTCTTACGGTTATTCATCCAACATGAACAAGTTTCTCGGTCAGTCGGACTATGACCTTTACCATACTAACGGGATGTGGATGCACTGCAATCATGAGACTTGCGTTGTCGCACGCAGAAAAGGGAAACCTTATATCATCACTCCTCACGGAATGCTTTATCCGCAAGCGATGGCTCGTTCTTCGTGGAAAAAGAAACTGTTGCTTGCCATAGGTGGTGTCGACAAAGATTTAAGGTCGGCAGCCTGCATCCATGCGACTTGTAAGGAGGAAATGGAGCATTACAGGGATTTGGGCTATAAGAACCCTGTCGCAGTTATCCCAAATCCCGTAACGATTCCCGATTTTATATCCGATATAACAGTACCGCAAGAGAGGAGAAGCATTGGGTATTTAGGTAGGCTTCACCCATATAAGCGACCTGATGCTTTGATAAAGGCATGGGCACAATTGGCAGGAGACACTAAAGGTTTTGAATTGGTCTTGATGGGGAAAGGTACAGATGAGTATGAGCGATATTTGTATAACCTTGTCACCGAGTTGCAAATCAAGAATATTTCATTTCTCGGAATGGTAACAGGCAAAGAAAAATATAAAACATTAGCATCTATACGAGCGTTATGTGTTCCCAGCAAAACGGAGAATTTCGGGATGACGGTAGCAGAGGCTCTGATAGCCGGAACCCCTGTAATCTGTACAAATACTGCCCCTTGGGAGGATTTGAACACGTATCATTGCGGTTGGTGGGTCGATAACGACATTGACATATTGGCACAAACTATCCGTGATGTGTTACAACTACCGCAGAGTGAGATTGAAAAGATGGGAGAGAATGGAAAGAGGTTGGTCGAAAGCAAATATAAAGATACCCAAGTTGCCACAATGATGAAACGTATCTATGAATGGATATTGAACGGTGGGGAAAAACCGGAGTTTGTGTATGACTGAAACAAAAATTGATTTATCGAAGTATCACAATGCGCTAAACAGGAAGCATCAGTTGGTGCGGTTGCTGTGGAGCGTGGTGTGGGGGGGGCTTGCCCGTCCGTTACCTCGGAGTTTGGGAAGCGGATGGAAGCGGTTCCTGCTGCGGCTGTTCGGGGCGAAGATACATCCAACCGCAATTGTGTATTCTTCCGCCAAAGTGTATTATCCCGCCAATTTGGAGATGGAGGCATACAGCTGTTTGGCATCGGATGTAGATTGCTATAATGTGGCTCCGATACGAATCGGAGCGAACACGACCGTGTCGCAAGGGGCTTACCTGTGTACAGCGAGCCATGACATAACCAATCCGCTGAATCCGCTGATTACCGCTCCCATCGTGATAGAAGACCAGGCGTGGATAGCTGCCGGGGCTTTTGTGGGTATGGGAGTAGAAATAGGACAAGGGGCGGTTGTCGGAGCACGTGCCACTGTATTCAAAGATGTGGAGGCTTGGACTGTAGTAGGCGGCAATCCTGCCAAGTTTATCAAGAAGCGAATTATCAAAGAATAAATCTTTCTTTTCAATAATATTTATGCCACATGATATTTGCTGTGGCACAACTCATCGTGAATTTATGTTAGATATCACAGTTATCATCCTTACGTACAATGAGGAGGTACATATCCGTAGATGCTTGGAGAATGTAGCACCAATAGCGAAAGATATTTTCATCGTAGACAGTTTTTCTTCGGATACGACACTTGACATTGCCAAGAAGTTTGATAATGTGCATATCCTGCAAAACCGTTGGGAAAACAATTACGCCAAACAGTTTAACTGGGGGTTGCAAAATGCACCAATCCGTACAAAATGGGTATTGCGCTTGGACGCAGACGAATATCTGCTACCCGAATTGGTGGAGGAACTGCAATCCAAATTGCCGTCTTTGCCCGAAGATGTAACCGGTATTATCTTCAATCGCCGCCATATCTTCATGGAAAAATGGATGAAGCGGGGTATCTATCCCGTGAAACTGTTGCGGGTATTCCGATACGGCAAGGGAATGTGCGAGCAGCGGTTGATGGACGAGCATATCCAGTTGTCCGAAGGTCGTGCCGTGGAGTTTGAACATGATTTCTGCGATCATAATCTGAATGACCTGTCATGGTTCTGCCACAAACACGTGAACTATGCCATACGCGAAGCGGTGGACTTATTGGACATCGAACTGGACTTGACCGGCGTGGCTGAGACAGATGAGAATAAGAACATCAGCCGGCAGGCACAGGCCAAGCGGATGAAGAAGCACAAATATGTCCGTCAACCTCTGTTCTGGCGTTCTTTCGCCTATTTCTGTTACCGCTATTTCCTAAAAGGGGCTTGTTTGGACGGCAAAGTCGGTTTCATCTGGACTTTCCTGCAAGGCTGGTGGTACCGTACCTTGGTGGATGCCAAGGTGTATGAGATAAAGAAGGCTTGCGGAAGCGATAAGGAGAAAATCAAGCGTTTCCTACAGGATAAATACAATATCACATTATAATTTGCATGAAAGTATCAGTTATCACCGCTACCTACAATAGTGGTACGACTCTTCGTGACACCTTGGAAAGTGTGCTTGCCCAAACCTATCCCGACATAGAGCATATCGTCGTGGACGGGGGAAGCACGGACAATACCATGGAATTGGTGCGGGAATATGAACCTCGGTATAACGGTAGGCTGCGGTATGTCAGCGAACCGGACAAAGGGATATACGATGCCATGAACAAGGGCATCGGGATGGCAACAGGAGAGGTAATTGGCATCTTGAACTCGGATGATTTCTACACATCAGCGGACACGGTGGAGACATTGATAGGAGAATTAGAAAGGCTTAAGGTGGATGCCGTATTCGGGGACATCCATTTTGTGGATAGCGATAATCTGGGTAAATGTGTCCGCTATTATTCATCGGCAGGATTCCGCCGTTGGAAGATGTTGCTCGGCTTCATGCCCGCCCATCCGTCATTTTATTGCCGGAAAGAGGCGTATGAACGCTTCGGACTGTTCAAAACCTTTTATAAGGTGGCGGCCGACTTCGAGAACCTGCTGCGGCTGATTTATGTGGGCAAGATCTCCATCAAGTACGTGCAGAAAGACTGCGTGACAATGCGCACCGGAGGGGTTTCCACCTCGGGCTTGGCAAGCCATCGGCAGATCATGGCAGACCATGTGAGGGCTTACCGTGAGAACCGTGTACGCTCGAATGCCCTGCTAGACAGTTTGCGCTATGTGTATAAGGTTGCGGAAATCGTAAGGTTCAAATTGAAATAACAGTATGAAAAGACTATTCGTAATGATCCTGTTTTCTCTGCCATTCTGTATTCCTTCGCATTTATTGGCGCAGGATAAGACGGGAACGGTAGACTTATTTATGGGCGTAGATTTCAATTATCGAGATATCTATTTCAACAACCGGGTTTATGACGTGCTGATCAATCTCACGCCGGGTATCAGATGGAATATGGGATATCGCTGGGAAGTGGCCGCACAAGCACATGTGCCGATAGTTAACCAATACGGAGACCGGTATAAGAATGTGCGCCTGAACATGGCGGTGTTATCCAAGCAACTCGCTATCGGGCAACATTGGAAGATGAAGGTGTCGGGAGGACTGTTCGGGATGGAGCGTTATGGTTTGGACGTGAAGAACCTATTCATCCTGAACCGATGGCTGGCCATGACTGCGCAGGTGGGGTTGACGGGATATTGCTCAATGGCATCGGGATGGGAAGCCAGTACGATGGAAAGGCTGACAGCACAAGTAGGGCCGGAAATTTATCTATATCGGTGGAACACGCAAATTTCCGTCCGCGGAGGGCGCTATGTGTATGGTGATTATGGCGTGACGGGCGAGGGATTCCGGCACTTCAAACATGTCAGCGTAGGTGTTTATGCCTCGTATAGCAACAAGGGAAAAGAAGATGCTGGCTTCAAGGTCATTGTCATGATACCGCCTTACAAGCGTTCGGCACGGAAGATTAATATCCGCCCGGCAAGCAATTTCCGCTTGACTTATAGCGTGGAGGCGAACGGCTATGCCAACCGTACTTATTTTACCGATCCAGAACAGAACGAACGGACAGGATGGTTCGACCGGGACTTGCTGCCTTGGGGTACAGACACGATGTTGCCTGATTTCACCATCAAAGAAAGAAAGGAGACTCGAAAATGAAATTACGTGGTTTTATCATCATCTGGCTTGTGGTACTCGCCTTTTCACCTGTATCGGCACAGCTATATACCGGTCTGTCCGGATTGATTAATACACCTTCGGCCGAAATGAATAAGGAGGGAACAGCACGCATCGGCGGCTATTTCATGAATAAGCATTTCACGCCGGACGACGACGGGCGATACGGGTTTGTTTATGATGGCAAGAAATACAACACAGCCGATTTTTACCTCTCCGTGACACCGTTCAAGTGGATAGAGCTCGGTTATACGTTCACACTTCAGAAATCCTTGCTGGAGGGATATGACAAGTCTAAATATAATCAGAAAGACCAGTATTTTTCCATCAAGCTGAATCCATTGCGAGAGGGCCGTTACCATCCGGCTATAGCTATCGGAAGCAATGATTTCATTGGCTCGCCGACCAAACGTCACGGCCACGGCGGAAGCGGCGCCGGATATTTTTGCAACTATTACGTTGTGGCAACCAAACATTTCAAACCTGCGGGACATAACATAGGGATCAATCTAGCCTATCGCTATTGCCCTACCGTGTACAGCGAGAAATGGGAAGGCATTGTGGGGGGGATCACCTGGCAACCCAAATGGGTTCCGAACCTGCGAGCCATAGCGGAATACACAGGGAACGAGATAAACATAGGTGCAGACTGCCTGTTGTGGAAACAACTGTTCCTGCAAGTAGTCTTGCAGGAAGGGAAGTATTTCTCCGGAGGCCTATGTTTCTGTGTCAATCTGTTATGATCCGGTAATATATACGTATAAGATCCATTTTAATGGAACCGTCTTTGATAGATTGCTATCTCCGTCTCGGCTTCCAGGTAACAGAGTCCGAGGACGGACTACAGATAGGCTTCAAGCCAGAAATGGTACATGCCATCGTGAAGGAAGTCTGGAACGAACGTCCTTTGACCCGTTCGGATGCTGAAATGTTTTACGAGAAGTTCTCTCCACTAAACAATGGGTATCGAAATCTCTATTTCAGGATCGTGGCGCACGGCGGATTCCTGCCGGAGGCATTGGACTTTGAACTGCACGGGCTGACTGTTTCGGATGAAAGCTATATTGAAAGCCTCTTGTCCGGAAGACATGTGGAGCTTTATCCGCACAACGAAGCGGCTTACAGGGCGATCACGCAGGGATTCAAACAGCACCGTATCGGTGCGGCCGTGCAGGCTACCGGAACAGGGAAATCCTATTTGCTGGCACGCTATATCGCGGATCATGCGAAGGAGAAGATACTGGTCTTTGCTCCGAACATCACGATTCTGGATGAGATCCGGAAAGCCGTCGGATTCTCTGCCCCGCAAGTGACGTACCGGACATTCCAGTCACTGACCCGTAACAGAAAGGACAATGGGCTGTTACGGGCGGAGCATATTCTGATCGACGAGTTTCACCATTTCGGGGCGGAAATTTGGGGAAGCGCCTTGCAGGAAGTGATAGAAAACAATCCCTGTGCCTATGTCCTGGGAACGTCGGCAACGCCGATCCGTCCGGAGGGAATGATCGATACGGTGGATCTTTATTTTGAAGGGAATTTGTTTTATGAGCTTACCTTGCCGCAGGCTTGGTATTACAATATCTTACCGGTTCCGGTTCTGGTACAGAGTGCTTACGGGCTGGACAACGAACTGGACCGGCTGCAAAGAAAGCTGGAGCGCAGCGGTTGTTCAAAAGGACGAAAAGAAAAGGTACAGAGGAAACTGGATCTGGCACGTGTGGATTTCAAAGAGGCTTTGGGAGCACCGGAGGTCATCCGGAAGTTCCTGCCGACAAGCGTACGCAAACTGCTGGTCTTCTGTCGCGACCTCACCGATTTGAAACAGATGGTGCCGGAAGTATGCGGATGGCTCACACGAGCGGGACGTGCCATCACTCCGTTCGAGATCCATCATGCCCAAGGTGAACGACAGAACGGTCGGATACTGGATGCATTCCGGGAGGAATCAGATCGGCTGCACGTATTGTTCTCCGTCAATATGCTGATAGAAGGACTGCATGTGGAGGGTGTGGATGCCGTCTTGTTCCTTAGGCGGACGGAATCATACATCGTTACCTTGCAGCAATTGGGCCGTTGCCTGGATGCCGGGGCAGGAAAACAGCCGGTCGTCTTGGATTTTGTCAACAATCTTTCAGGAAAATCGGTCTATGACGTGATGGCTCCCCACTTGGAGCGTCTATCTCTCCTTCCGTCACCCAAAGGATTCGAAGGGAACACCTCTTTTCTGACGACGGGTTTCCTGTCGGACATACGGCTGCGCATAGAGGAGATATTGGCAGAACTGGAGCCCTGGCAGATTATGTATGAGAGGCTGATTGAATTCCGTCGGGAAGAAAACGACTGGCCGTCGGTCACGGAAGGAAAACTCGGTCTGTGGTGCAACACCCAACGTATCGCCTATAAACGGGGAAAATTGCAGGAGGAGCGTTGCCGCCAGCTGGAATCAATCGGCTTCGAATGGAACCAGCTCGACTCCAAATGGATGAAAGAATACCGTGCGTTGAAGTTTTTCCTCGATATGTACGGGCACTGGCCCAAACGTGAAGACGGCCCGCTTGCGACCTGGTGTTATACCCAGCGGGAAAGACGGAAGGATGGACGTTTGAGCAAAGAGCGCATCCGGGCTTTGGATGAGATCGGCTTTGTCTGGAATCAGGATCTCCAAGGGGAATGGATGAAGAACTACGAGGAACTGAAGTCTTTTGTCGGAAAATATCGGCGTTTTCCTAAATCGACGGAAGGGAACCTGGGCGGATGGTGCCATACACAACGGAAAATGCGCAAACAGGGGAAATTATCTCATGACCGCCGACTTTTGTTGGATAAAATAGGATTTGTCTGGTCAGCGGAACAGGTCTGGCAAGGTAACTTCGAACAATTGTGCCTGTTCCATAACCTGCAAGGACGATGGCCGGGATGCCGTGAAGGATCATTGGGACGCTGGTGTACCATCCAGAGACGGGATTACCGCAAGGGAAACATGTCGGACGAGCGAAAAGCACAATTGGAACAGATCGGTTTTCCTCTTGTCTGATATGGAATATATTCGATTCTATCTGTTACGAGAATTATCTATTCATTTATAATTAACATTTAATTTATTTTGTTTATGTACGAATTTGTTAAAAAAGGAGCCTTCATGCTCCTCGTTGTCAGCCTTGCAATGGGTATGGCAAGTTGTGGTGACGATGATCCTGATTACAGCGATGTCACACCTCCGGAGGTGGCTGTGACGCATAGTATCAGCGGACGTGTCACAGGTATTGACGGAGAAGGTCTTTCCGCAACCGTATCCATGAACGGGACATCCGCTACCACCCAAACGGATGGTACATTCGTATTTGAAAATGTAGCAGCGGGCACTTATACCTTGAAAGCGGAAGCGGATGGCAAAGTTTCCAAAGAGACATCCATTACCGTGAGCGATGGCGACAGTAACAACCCGGTGTGGAACGTGACACTGAGCAATGAGGGGACAACGATTACCGCAAACGCCGACGGTTCGGCAAACGCCGATGTCACGTCCGAGGTTCTAAAAGGAAACGAAGAAGGAAAAATAGAAATGACCCTGTCCGCTCCGGCCGGTGCCGTGGACGCAGGTACGCAAATCACCATCACTCCTATCTATTCTACGGATGAAGTTGAGCAGGCCGCACTTCGTTCTGTCAGCACGAAAGCAGCCGGAAGCACTCTGCTGATCGGTACGAGAATCAGCAGTTCCAACGCATCGGCCACCTTGCAGCAACCGGTAACACTCGAATATGACGTGGATCCGGAAATCGCCGGAACTGTCACTGCACAAAAGTATGTGAACGGCACATGGCTGGATGCGGAATATACAGTGGAGGGAGGAAAGGTCACGGTTGTGGCAGACCAGTTTACCTCCTACTCACTGTTGTGCAGCGCAACGATCAGTTCATCGACAACTTCGGAAACCATCAGTTTCACTCCTGACTCCTGGGATAACCTGTACGGAAGTGACGATATGGCTGTCTCATCGGCTTCTTACTCCTATAAGATCGGTACGGAGATCAGTTCTTCCGGAACCAACAAAATCACAGCCTACCTGATTGAGATCGTGGCACGTGCCGCAGGAGCAGGCGTGACGACGGCTACCGGTACTTATCCTATCAATGTGACTTTGCCGGTCGGTACCGCAATGGATATCAGCGGACAGCAGGAAGTGACCACGCTTACCGCATCCGCCTTGGGACGTAGCGTGTCCGGCAAACAGTACGGGACGGTGTCTGTCATTACCCGGACTTGGAACCGTCAGCATACAGGTGGTGGCAACAAACCAGGTGCATAAACACAGATATCCCAATAACAAACAATTTAGTTTACTGGAGGATGCCGGACATTCGGTGTCCTCTGGTGATTTTTTCTTTTGACAAAATGAATAAAGCAGCATTAATCACAGGCATCACCGGTCAGGACGGCTCGTTCCTCGCCGAGTTCCTGTTGGAGAAAGGATATGACGTACACGGCACCATCCGCCGTTCGTCGGTTGATTTCAGGGAACGTATCGCCCACCTGGAGGGGCATCCCCATTTCCATCTGCATTACGCGGACCTTGGCGATTCAATGAGTCTCTTGCAAGTAGTGAAGAAAGTAAAGCCCACGGAAATATATAATCTCGCCGCACAGAGCCATGTACAGGTATCGTTCGACTCGCCCGAGTTCACGGCCGACGTGGATGCGACCGGCGTGTTGCGTGTTCTGGAAGCCGTGCGTCAGTGTGACCTCACGGATACCTGCCGTATTTATCAGGCCTCCACTTCCGAGCTTTACGGCAAGGTGGAAGAAGTACCGCAGAACGAGAACACGCCTTTTCATCCCTACAGCCCCTATGCCGTGGCCAAGCTCTACGGCTACTGGATCGTGAAAGAGTACCGAGAGGCTTACAATATGTTCTGCTGCTCGGGCATCCTGTTCAACCATGAATCGGAACGTCGGGGCGAGACATTTGTCACGCGCAAGATCACCCTTGCCGCCGCACGTATCGCGCAAGGCAAGCAGGACTGCCTTTATCTGGGGAATCTGGATTCCTTGCGTGACTGGGGCTATGCCAAGGACTATGTGGAATGCATGTGGCTGATCCTCCAGCAAGACATGCCACAGGACTTTGTGATCGCCACCGGTGTACAGCACACGGTACGCGAGTTCGCCACGCTGGCTTTCCATTACGCTGGCATCGAACTTCGCTGGGAAGGCGAGGGCATCCATGAAAAAGGCATTGACGTGAGAACCGGAAAAGTAGTGGTGGCCGTGAGTGAGGACTTCTATCGTCCCACGGACGTTGTCAACCTTTGGGGAGATCCTACCAAGGCAAAGAATGAGCTGGGCTGGAATCCTCAGAGTACCTCTTTCGAGGAGCTTGTGAAAATCATGGTGACGCATGACATGCAGAAAGTGGCCGCCGATCATGTGGCCGGCGTGATGAGAACCAATCTGGCCGAATATCTGGAGAAAGGGATCGTGAAATGATGGAGAAGGGAGCAAAAATATATGTGGCGGGCCACCGGGGAATGGTGGGTTCCGCCATTGTCCGCGAACTGCGACGGCAGGGATACACGGATATCGTTACTCGTACCCATTCGGAGCTGGACCTGACACGGCAGGACGCCGTCGAGAAATTCTTTGCGGATGAGAAACCGGAATATGTCTTTCTGGCGGCGGCCAAAGTGGGCGGCATCGTGGCGAACCAGTCCGCTTTGGCGGACTTCATGTACGAAAACATGATACTGGAGATGAACGTGATCCACGCGGCATGGAAGAACGGCTGCAAGAAATTGGAGTTTCTCGGCTCCTCGTGTATCTATCCGCGCCTGGCGCCGCAGCCGATGCCGGAATCCTGCCTGCTGACCTCCGAACTGGAGAAGACCAACGAGGCCTACGCGCTTGCCAAGATCTCCGGCCTGAAATATTGCGAGTTCCTGAACCGCCAGTACGGTACGGACTATATCAGCGTCATGCCTACCAACCTTTACGGACCGAACGACAACTACCATCCGGAACATTCACATGTATTGCCGGCCCTGATCCGCCGGTTCCATGAGGCAAAGGAACAGGACCTGCCCTTCGTGACCTGTTGGGGTGACGGCAGCCCTTTGAGGGAGTTTCTCTATGTGGACGACCTTGCCAACCTGTGCGTGTTCCTGATGAACAACTACTCCGGCAACGAAACGGTGAACGCCGGAACGGGCAAGGAGCTGACCATAAAGGAACTCACAGAATTAGCGGCAAAGATAATCGGCTACACTGGCGGGATACGCTGGGACACCTCACGGCCGAACGGTACACCCCGCAAGCTGCTTGACGTTTCGAAAGCGACTTCGCTCGGATGGACATACAAGACAGAACTGGAGGAAGGCATCCGTCTTTCCTACGAGGATTTCTTAAACAACCCGATGAGGGCGGAAAGATAACTTTCACAACATAATCATGCAAATCATACTCTTATCCGGCGGTTCAGGTAAAAGGCTGTGGCCACTTTCAAACGAATCCCGCTCCAAACAATTCCTCAGACTGCTTCCTTCCCCGGACGGAGGCAGGGAATCTATGGTACAGCATGTCATACGACAAATCAAGGAATCGGGACTTTCCTGCCCGGTTACAATCGCTACAAGTGTATCCCAAAAGGATGCCATCACCAATCAGCTCGGTGAGGATGTGACTGTCGTCACCGAACCTAGCCGTAGGGACACCTTCCCCGCAATCTGTCTCGTTTCCGCCTATTTGGAGAAAACAGCGAAATGCGACAAGAATGAAACAGTCATTGTTATGCCATGCGACCCGTATACGGAAGAGCGCTATTTTCAAACTATAGCGGAAATGGCGGAAGCAGTACAGAATAATGTGGCTGATCTTGTACTGATGGGCATAAAGCCCACCTATCCGTCCGCCAAATACGGTTATGTGATACCTCAAAAGCATCGCAAAACAGACGGAATATATGAAGTGGAGCGTTTTATGGAAAAGCCGGATGTCGCCACAGCTGAAAGATTTATCGCAGATGGCGCATTTTGGAACGGCGGCGTGTTCGCTTTCTGTCTCGGATATATGATTGACATCGTAAAGAGTTATCTCGCATACGATACTTTTGAGGAGGTACGCCTCCGATATGAGGAACTGCCAAAGATCAGCTTTGACTACGAGGTGGTGGAGAAAGCGAAGTCTGTGGCTGTCGTTCCATACGACGGGGAATGGAAAGATCTCGGCACATGGAACGCGCTTACCGATGAACTGAAAGAGCGTTGCATCGGTAACGTGGTGATGGACGAGAAATCTGAAAACACCCATGTGATCAACGAATTGGAAATACCTGTCATGTGCATCGGTGCCAAAGACATGGTAATAGCCGCTTCATGCGATGGCATCCTGGTTTCAGAGAAAGGCAGGAGCGAGCACATCAAGACATATGCGGACCGCTTGCAATGCCGCCCGATGTACGAGGAGCGTCGCTGGGGAGAATATAAGGTTATCGATACGGTGAGTTTTCCTGACGGATATGAGACCCTTACCAGGCAGTTAAAGATAAAAGCCGGTAAGAGTATAAGCTATCAGGCTCACCGCTATCGCGATGAAGTCTGGACATTCATTGATGGCGAGGGTATGCTGGCTCTTGATGGGAAAATGACTAGAATCGGCCGTGGAGACACCGTCTGTATCAGGAAGGGCATGAGGCATGCCGTCAAGGCCATGACCGATCTGCTCTTTATTGAGATACAGTCAGGAGATCTGCTCGTGGAGGAGGATGTCGAAAGGTTCGATTGGAACTGGAAATCATAAAAAAAGGGATCAATAGGTCATGATGAAAAAATGGTATGCCCTGAAGGTTTTCTATAACCGTTTTTCGGAAATCAAGGCCACATTGTCACGTGACGGGATTGAGAGTTATATCCCGATGAAAACCAGAAGCTATCCGCAACCGGATGGGGAAGTCGTGATCAGGCGGGTTCCGCTTGTCGCCATGTTGATGTTCCTGCGTTGCGATGATGACTATATCTCTTCCTTGAATTCGATTCTCGATGAGAAAGCCATGGTGTATCATCGTCCCGGTACCCAGATTCCAGCTTCCATTCCGGATGAAGAGATGGACATGTTCATCATGCTCACTTCTTCCATGGAGGACGGTTTCGAACAGATACCGTATGATGACAATCTCGTGAAGAACGCCGAAAAATACCGGGTGACAGGTGGGGAATATGCCGGAGTAGTGGGATATTACAGACGTATCAAAAAGAACAAGCGGCTGGTTATTCCTTTTGAAGGCTTGCTGATATTGGTCGCCACCAATTATATTCCCAAATGTTATTTACAGGAAATAGTATAGAGATAACCTGTGCAAGCAGATATAGAGTCTAATTTTATGAGTAAACACGCATAAAATCAGAATTCGGATATGTACATAACTGCCTGCAATTCCTGACACCTTTAAAAGATGTTGTTACCGAGTTTCGCAGACATGGAAATGAAATCGTCACTGCATATTCCTTTAAAGGAAGGCGGCTTGAATATATGAGGTATGGCTACAATTCAAATAACCTTTATACCCCAACCGAGAAACATAAAATACTTCTTGATTGGGGGCATTTTTTTATATATTTCCGATCGTGTAATCACCGGTAGAAGCAATATACAGGGATCTCGAATACGCCTTTTTCGGTAACTACAAATTGATTATGCGATTTCCCTCACTTAATCCCTCAATCTCCCTCTCTTGAATTTTTCCAATCCTCTCTCCCAAACATTTTTTATTTTTCCCTTCGGGATTTTTCTTTAATCAAAAAATATTCTTACCTTTGTTCAAAGAAAAGTTATACTCATGAGTATGAGGCTGTAAAATATTGAAATTAGCACAATCTCCAAATCGTTACCTTAGACTTTTCAAAACTTCCATAAGCGTTTGTTTTTCAAATCAATCCATCAATAAGATAAGAATTTAAAGTAGGAATTTCATATACACACCAATTTTACACCTCACGAAATTATATTTGCCTTTCAAAAATTTATGAGTTAGTAAAAAACAATCCAATACTTTTGGCTTGGTTTACATCGTCATTATTTAGTACCTCAAAAATGAATAAATTTCGTTTTTCTGGTACAGGTACTACATCAGGTACATTTTATATATCATCGTTGAACAGAGAGTTTAATGTTCTGAATACACTGAGACGAAAAATTTCATCTTTTTCTCAATGCTATTATAATGGAAGAAATAATAGTCTTGTGAATTTAATTTCGGCAACTAACCTTAATATTTCAAACAACAAAATTGATTATATCTTTGTTGATCCGCCTTTTGGCGCAAATATTATGTATTCAGAATTAAATTCTTTGTGGGAAAGTTGGTTGCACATTCGCACGGATAACACAAAAGAAGCTATTGTAAATAAAACGCAAAATAAAACATTGTTTGATTATCAAACCTTAATGAACGCTTCTTTCAAAGAATTTTATAGAGTATTAAAGCCCGGTAAATGGTTGACAATGGAGTTTAGCAATACATCTGCGTCTGTATGGAACTCTATCCAAAACGCTTTGCAAGGTGTCGGTTTCATTATTGCTAATGTTGCTGCGCTTGATAAGAAACAAGGTTCTTTCAAAGCTGTAACCACGACCACAGCCGTTAAGCAAGACCTTATTATTTCTTGCTTCAAGCCGAGCGAGAAGTTACTTGCGCATTTCGAGAATATGAGGCAGTCGGACGACAACCAAAATATATTTGTCAGCACACAATCGTTTATCGAAGAACTGCTGACACGTCTTCCCGTGATTATTGTCAACGAGAAGAAGACAACTGCTGTTGTGGAGCGCAGCCCGAAGATTTTGTACGACCGACTGATTGCTTTCTTTGTGCAAAACGGTCGCCAAATTCCCATGGACGCATCGGAGTTTCAGCGTTTCCTGCGCGATACTTTTGTAGAGCGTGACGGTATGTTCTTTACCGCCGAACAAGCCATTAAGTATGATGACTTGCGCCGACAGAACCCGGAAATGGTTTCGCTTGCACTCTTTGTGGGTAGCGAAGCAGATGGTGTGCAGTGGCTCAAACGCGAACTTGTCGACAAACCGCAGACCTATCAAGACTTGCAACCGAAGTGGATGCAAGACCTCGTTGCTCCGAAGAAAGGGGATGCTATTCCCGAACTGATGCAGATTCTCGAAGAAAACTTTTTGAAAAACGAGGATAGCCAATGGTATATTCCCGATGCGGAAAATGAGGCTGACCTCGAAAAGGTACGTACCAGACGTTTGCTCCGTGAGTTTAAGACTTATGTGGAAGCTGCGGAGAAACCCAAAGGGCGCATCAAGGAAGCTCGCCTTGAAGCACTCCGCACGGGCTTCAAGAACTGCTATCAAGAGAAAGACTTCGCCACCATTGTTCGGGTAGGCGACCGCATACCGCAGTCGCTACTTACCGAAGATGATGTGCTGTTGCAATACTACGACATCGCCACTAACCGCATATAATATGGCTAAGAAGAATCTTCCACAAGGAATTATCAACCGCCTTTTCGGAGAATATTCCGAAAAGCGATTGGTCGTGGTGCAAACCTACGATGAATTTCTGGCTCGCGAAGATGTGCGCATGATGCTTACTTATGCTTCGCTACGCATCGCCGAGGGGGATAGTCTTGCCTTGCGCCTTTGGTGGGAAACCACCGTGAAAGAGGAATTGCAGGAGCAATCCAACATCCGCTTTGTTTTTGTGCAGCGAGAGCAGTTTGATGTGCCGGACGATATAGCAATTTATGCCGACACCACCCAATTTGTGGCTCGACATATCTTTCCTCGCTATAAATGGGCTTTAATCAAAGACCAATCTATCGGTACATTGAATTATCTTTATCAATATCCGGGCAGGGTTTCGATTGACGAACTGCGCACTCATCATATCATTGCCGAATACCAAACTTCGTATGAGGGTGCAAAGGAGAAAATTGAAAACATCATTGCAGAATGGGATAAGCTGTTTGCTAAAATCAAGATTGATAAGCCGGGGGAATGGTTGCCACAAGCAAGCGCACTGATACTTCGTGCACTCGAAATCGGAAACCTTTCAGCCTTGATGCCGAAAGTAGACGAACTCAATACGCTTTTTCAGCAACACCTTGTTGAACGCTATGCTTCAATCATCAGCTCGACCACACCTCCTGCCAACAAAGCACCGAAGAATGTATGCCAAGTGTTGCCGTTTATCGGCAAGCAGCCCAAAGAGGACAAGTTGGCTCTGGTGGTTGTCGATGGTATGAACTTTTGGCAAAGTCAGATGTTGGTAAACAGTTTGAAGAATAAGTATTTTGACATCAACACACAGATCGATGTGATATATTCGTGGCTACCAAGTGTCACCGAACTCTCTCGCCAAGCTATATTCCTCGGTAAATATCCGTCTGTCAGCTATCAGCAAAGCAGTTCTTCGGAGAGTAGAATGTGGGAAGATTTCTGGCTGTCGAAAGGCTTTATCAATCGCAACCAAATTCTTTATGAACACGGTTCTACGATTGCCCTAAACGACATATACAAACGAGTGGCTTGGGTAACGGTTGACCTCGATGAGAAGATGCACGCTTCCGATGACTTCCGTTATCTCCATGCCGCCACAAAGTTGTGGGTGGAGGAAGAAGACTTGCTCAATAATATCGGCGACCTTTTGCAACAAGGCTTCAAAGTGTATATCACCACCGACCATGGAAACATCGAAACCAAACCATCCCGTTTGCTTTCGCAGCCGGAAAAGGTTGGCTCTCCGTCATTGAGCAAACGTCACGTCACGCTTGCTCCGCAGGCATCGCGTGTGTTGTTTGAACAAGACCACCGAGGAGAAGTGCTTCAGATTGACCCTGCTTCATGCACTTACTATCCGACCTCAAACCACTGTTTTTCAAATATTCCGATGAACGTGACCCATGGCGGCACTCATTTCTTCGAAGTACTTATACCCTTTATTACGATTACAAAAGAATGACAGATAAAACAATACAAGTAAGTATCAAACAGCGAGTTCCGCTCGATATATTTTGTTGCACCCTTGCCGATTATCTTAACAAGGGCGAAATAAACGAGCAGTATTTGCTCGAAAACCTACACTCGGTGTTTTCAGGGGAATATAATATCAAATTGGCTTTTAATTACATCAAAAGTTCAATATTGAATCCTTTGATAAATGAAACTTTGGTGCAAAACAAAACTAAAATTCTTGCGGCTCTTAAAATTCCTTTCGAGGCTAATGTTATAGCAATTTCGCTTATCAATGTCAGATTTCCTTTTTGTTATTACTTTACAGCTCTTTTAGCCAAATATATGCGTTTGGAAACAGAACTTTCAAGAGATACTATCAACAAACTTGTTGGCAAAGACTATCCTTTGAACGGAACTTGCAAAAAGGCTATCAGAGTATCATTGACACAGCTTATAGATATGGGAGTTATCAAGCGTATCAAGATTGGACTGTACGCTTGGAATGAACCAATTTCTGTAAAAAATAAGATTACAGCAAAATTATGGGCTGAATCTTTTTTTATCAACAACCAGTTACTTGATCGTACTGATACCGAATTGCAATTATTTGACCCATATTTTCTGTATATCAAAGAGGAATAAAGATATTCTAATCAACCACCCATTCGTAAGCTCCGGAAAAATCGGGGCACGGTTCACGCTTGCTGCCGTGATATTGAAAAGGTCGGCTATCTCCCCGGTATTCATCCGCACATTGTCACCCGTGGCGACAATGCGGTTGTCTTCTTCTACTATGATCGTGTCGCGCCACATACGTTGTCCTCCTTTCCGTTTTTTGAATGAATCCGGCAGGAAACTATCAATATTCCCCAACCTTTTTTCCGGATTCTCCATGTCTTGATTGAGCTTCTCTTTGGTGAGGAATGACTGGGTCAGTTCTTTCAAGGCGATGTCCTACACATGGTAGCATTGCATGAGAAACATACTATCATTTTCTGCCTTTATGCACTATTTTTCAACAGATTAAAGCATGATAGTTTCTGCTTTAAACTATCATACTACTATCATGCAACTATCATACTTTTAGCCTATAATTTTACACATATCACTGATAATGTGATGTTTATATTCTATTGAGCCAAAATAATCATTAGCAAACATAAGGGACTATTTGTGTTAAAAAAGTAGGTATTCCGCCTAATTATAATCGGAAACAGTGCATAAAACTTCCTCGAACAAGGCAGATAAATAGCTCTACATCCCTGTTCTGGTTTCATCAAGATCCGGGTCTCCACATCTTCCACACCCGGATCTCCCACATCCCGCCACCCGGGTCTGAAGAAACTTTTCAAGTTGCTTTTGGTAAAAGAGTAGCTTGTATTCATGAAAAAATGAGTCTATTTATATATTTTATATCAACTTCAGAGTATATCTGCAATTTTATAGAATGCTGATATATAATACCTTATTGATTTTTATCCATGATGGTTATGATAGATGAATGATAGTTGAAAACAGCAACCATCATAGAATAACAGGCTGTCCTACAGGTATATAAATTTAGTTATGACAGTATGATAGTTGTTTTGCAAAAAAAAACTTTTATACAAAAATGTCCGTACTAAAAACAAGGATTGATTATCCCTTATGATTTTTGGTGCGGTTGCCCTATGATGCTTCCGTATTCCAAGAAATTGTAGTACTTTTGTATTAGAAAATAAGCCTATATTTGTGCTGTAATATAATCACATATTTTAGATATAGATGGAAAATAAAATCATATTACCTGCAGAGTGGTATCCGCAAAGTGCCGTCCAGTTGACATGGCCGCATGAAGAAACGGATTGGGCGCCTATATTAGACGAGGTGATTCCTTGCTTCGTATCGATTGCCAAAGAGGTAATCAAACACGAAAAGCTCTTGATTGTCTGTCCGGACGAACAGGAAGTACGCAGACAATTAGGCGATGTGGATGACAGCCGGATCATTTTCAGGGAGATGGCGACGAATGATACTTGGGCTCGTGATCATGGTGGCATTACCGTATTCGACCAAGGGGAACCGGCCGTGTATGACTTTGTGTTCAACGGGTGGGGAATGAAATATGTGGCAAATTTGGATAATCTGATTACACGCAATCTGGCGATGCAGGGTACTTTTGCCGACGGAATCCCGATTATCAACATGCAACCGTTCATATTGGAAGGCGGCAGTATCGAATCGGATGGCAAAGGAACGCTGCTCACTACCGTCGAATGTCTTTCGTCTGTGAACCGGAACGAATATCTGCAAAAGGAAGAACTGGAAGCCTATCTGAAGGATGTCTTTGGTTTTGAACGTATTTTGTGGCTGGAAAACGGCTATTTGGCCGGTGATGATACGGATAGCCATGTCGATACGCTGGCACGGTTCTGTAGCGAAGATACGATTGCTTATGTGCAGTGTACGGATGAGTCGGATGAACATTTCGAGGAACTGCAGGCAATGGAACAGGAGTTGCTGGCTTTCAAACAGGCTGACGGTAGACCTTATCGGCTGATTGCTCTGCCAATGGCGGACCCGGTGGTATGGGAGGGCGAACGTCTCCCGGCCACTTATGCCAATTTTTTGATTATCAACGGAGCTGTGTTGCTTCCTTATTATAATTCTCCAAAGGATGAACTGGCGAAGGATGCTTTGCAACAGGTTTTTCCGGATCGTGAGATTATTGGGATCAATTGCTTGCCGTTGATTAAACAACATGGTTCGCTACATTGCGTGACGATGCAGTATCCGGAGGGGGTTATTTGAATGAAGAATGAAGAATAAAAAATAAGGATGAATACGTTAAAGGTAGGGATGGTGCAGCAGGCGAATACGGGGGACCGGGTTGCTAATATTGAGAAACTGAAACAAAATATCCGGGTTTGTGCTTTGCAAGGGGTGGAGTTGGTCGTTTTGCAGGAATTGCATAACGGGCTTTATTTTTGCCAGACGGAGAATACCGAAGTGTTCGATCAGGCTGAACCGATTCCAGGACCTTCTACAGAGGGCTTCGGGGCGTTGGCAAAAGAATTGGGGATCGTGTTGGTTCTTTCTTTGTTTGAGAAACGGGCTCCCGGTTTGTATCATAATACAGCTGTCGTGATTGAGAAAGACGGGACTATTGCCGGGAAATACCGTAAAATGCATATTCCGGATGATCCGGCCTATTATGAGAAGTTCTATTTTACTCCCGGTGATCTTGGGTTTGAGCCGATCGATACTTCGGTGGGTAAATTGGGCGTATTGGTTTGTTGGGACCAATGGTATCCCGAAGCTGCCCGCCTGATGGCGATGAAAGGGGCGGAACTGCTGATTTATCCGACAGCTATCGGTTGGGAAAGTAGTGATACGGAGGATGAGAAAAAACGCCAGTTAGGAGCTTGGGTAACTGTTCAGCGGGGGCATGCTGTGGCCAACGGGCTTCCGGTCGTTACGGTTAACCGGGTGGGGCACGAGGCTGATCCGTCCGGGCAAACGAATGGGATTCAGTTCTGGGGAAACAGTTTTGTCGCCGGTCCGCAGGGTGAGCTCTTGGCCGAACTTTCCAATAGTGATGAAGAAATACGAATTGTGGAGATCGATAAGACGCGTAGCGAGAATGTCCGCCGTTGGTGGCCTTTCTTCCGGGATCGCCGTATCGATGCTTTTGGAGGTTTGACCGAACGTTTTCTGATATGATATTCTATAACCGTATAGAGGCCGTCTGCCGTATGAACCGATTGGGTGCGGAAAGGCGGCCTTTCCTGTTTGTGATCGATTACAAGCAAGACCGGGTGATTGTAGAAGAGCTGGACCAGATCGATCCTGAGATGTTGCTTTACGACTTGGATGGTGTGACGAATGCTGCGATTGCAAGTCGCATGAAGATCACGGAGAACTTGACTTCTGCGATCCGGTGGGAAACGTTCCCTATGACACAGGAGGCTTATGCCGGCTCGTTTCATAAAGTTGTCGGACATATCCGGGCTGGAAACTCTTACTTAGTCAATCTGACTTGCGCTACTCCTGTCCGGACCGATCTGAGTTTAGAGGATGTTTTTATCCGTTCGGAAGCCCGGTATAAGCTCTGGCTGAAAGATCGTTTTGTTGTTTTCTCTCCTGAGATATTCGTGAAGATACGGGATGAACATATCTATTCCTATCCGATGAAGGGAACGATCGATGCTACGTTGCCGGATGCCCGCAGGCGGATATTGGACGATCCGAAGGAAACGGCCGAGCATGCTACGATTGTCGACCTGATCCGCAATGACCTGAGTATAGTGGCGACCGAGGTGACGGTGACCCGTTACCGGTACATAGACGAGTTGCTGACGCATAAAGGTGCTTTGTTGCAGGTCAGTTCGGAGATCCGGGGGCGTCTTGCCGGGAATTGGCAGGCAGAGATAGGAGATTTGCTATTTTGCCTCCTTCCGGCAGGCTCCATTACTGGCGCACCTAAAAAGAAGACAATGGAGATTATAGCGGAAGCCGAGACATACGAAAGAGGGTTCTATACGGGTGTTATGGGCTATTTTGACGGGAATAGTTTGAACAGTGCTGTCATGATTCGCTTTTTGGAACGACAGGGGGATGGCTCTTTGGTCTTTAAGAGTGGAGGAGGCATCACCTCCCAAAGTGATTTGGCAAGTGAGTATGACGAAATGAAACAGAAAGTCTATGTCCCCATTTATTGAAACGATCCGGATCGAGAACGGGCAGATTCATAATTTGCCCTACCATAACCGGCGTATGAATGAGACACGCCGGGACGTGTTGCATCAAACCGGTTTCCTTGATTTAAGTGACTGTATCCAACCTGGAGACTACCGGGAACGGACAAAGTGTCGCGTTGAATATGATAAAGATATCCTGAAAGTGGAGTATGCCTCCTATCGTATTCGTCCGGTATCCTCTTTGCGATTGGTTGCCGATGATGAAGCCGACTATCGGTATAAAAGTACGGACCGGAGTGTACTGAACCGTTTGTTCGATTTGCGCGAAACGGAGGACGACGTGCTGATCGTCCGGAGAGGATGGTTGACCGACACTTCTATTTGCAATATTGCGCTCTGGAACGGAAAACAATGGATTACCCCTTCCGTACCGTTACTGGCAGGAACGAAAAGGGCTTCTTTGCTGGATCGGGGAGAGATGGTTGCAGGTGATATCCGTCCGGAGGATTTGCCGGGCTATTCCCGTATCAGGTTGTTCAATGCGATGATCGAGTTTGGAGAAATCGATCTTTCGGTTGATAAGATCGTGCTTTGGTTCAAATAGTCTTTGTCATTGGCATATATGTAGAGCAAGGTCCCGTTTTTGATGGTGTTGATAATTGGCTTGGCAAGTGACTGAGGCAGGGCGGGACAACCGAAACTTCTACCTAAGCGGCCTGCCGATGCAGCAACGGACGGGCTACAATAATTAGCCCCGTGTACCACAATCGCCCGTTCTTTTGCCCGGTCGTTGATCCCTTTTTCCAAACCGTTCAGGACTAAGGAATAGCCGTTTTTACCCTGATAGGTATTCTCCGTCACGAAAAATCCCAATGAACTTTTGTAAGAATTGACTTTGTTGGAGAAAGACGTGGCGTAATTTCCTCCGCTGTTTTTCCCATGCGAGACGAGAGAGGAGAACAGGAGTTTCTTGTGCCGGATATCCAGAACATAAAGCCGCTCTTCCGTGGAAGGCTTCGTGAAGTCGATCAGGGTAATGATATCCTTGTTACGTCGTTCGATTGCCTGCGATCCGGTTATTGCTTGTTCGAAGGCGGTATAGTCCACCACATTATCCAGCTGCATATCTGTATAGAGCTGTCGGCATACCGAAGACATGGCCGCCGCAGGATCAGCCGGAATTAGGGGAGACGAACTTTTGGTTATCGTATAATTAGCCGGAAGAAATAATAAAAACAAGTATAAACAGATGCGCAATAACATAAGATTGAATAATGTCGCACAAAGATAAGACTTTTAATCAAAAACGAAAACAATAGTCTCATTTACAGGCGCCCAATCATAAACGAACTTGGCGTGCGAGGTCGCATTCCGGACGCACATATGGGAACGTGGAGTCGTTCCAAGCGTTGGACTGTATTCGATCAGCGACTTACGCGGCGCGTTTACCGGAACTCCGTGGATATACCCTCCGTTGGTGAACCGACTGGCATAAGGAGCGAATCCACCTGTCTCTTTGCTGCCGTCTACCAGATAAATCATCCTTGCCTTCTTTTCCTGAACGACAAATATGCCTAATGGCGTTTCCTGTGCGTATGGAGGGCGGTGCTGCCCTGTTGTTGCCGGATTCATGCTTCTGACAAGCCATTTGGAACCCGTATGCTCGAGCGTTGCGATATTTTGGTTGGTGACATCGACGAATATGGCCTTGTCGAATGTGACGCTATCGGCTATCGGCTTGACATATTTTCCGGGAACCAGCCATTCCCCGTTTGTATAGATCGTTTGGATATGGAAAAGGTGGTCGCTGTCGTCCAGTAATTTCACCAGAGTCCCGTCACGGCCATAGCGTTCGGCTGTCAGCGTATCGTCTGGCAGATACAGTGGGACAGACTGGTAACGTTCGATACCTAAAGTGTCGGAAACACGCTTGTAAGCATCGCGATGAAAATTTCGGACCAGTGGAGCTTCCCCATTCTTGTTCCTGTAGTTTTGAAAGATCGCCCAACGGGACGGTTTTTGCCGGATCGAATCGAGCAGACGAATACCGGCACGGATCTTATCCCATTGAAATTCCCGTGTCGTATCTTTATACGGGTAAGTATCGGTCAACGTGTGCTGGTCGTAAAGTAGTTCCTTTTCTATAATGGTTTCAATGAGGGGAGGGGGTGCCTCCGGTTCCGGTGTTGTTTCGGCAATCGGAATGTTTTGTCTGGGGGAACCGGGTCCCTGCGGCTCTCTCGGCTTTGTCGTACAGAAACTCAGTGAGGAAAGACAAAGTAGTAAGAGTATGGGGACTGTTTTCATTGTATCTATCATTCTATTCATTATGTAAATATAAACAAAAGAATAGGACGATTGTTTGTTTTTCTTTTTTATTCTTTTTTAGGCAAACGAAGGACAAAGCGGATCAGGGCGACGAATACTTTTCCGTATTTGTCCAGCTTGAGCTGTCCGACACCTCGTATTTCGCTAAACTCGTCGAGTGTGACCGGTTTCTTCTGGACCATATCTTCGAGGGCATCATCTGAAAAGATGATATAAGCCGGGGTATGTTCACGTTCGGCAATCTGCTTGCGAAGCTGTTGCAGGGAGTCGAGAAGCGTTTCTTCTACGGAGGTGGATTCGATCGGACGGATCGGACGGTATTTGTAGCCGCCTTTTTTGGTCGGCAGGGCAAAGTCTTTTGTCTTTTGATAAATGGTCATGAGTGCCTGCTGTTCGCCGAAAAGGACTTTACGCCCTAATGGAGTCACTTTCAGGTGGCCGGCCGACATATAGTCGATTTCGATATAACCGAGCTGAAGCATCTGGTATAAATATTCTTTCCACTCTTTGTAGCTGAGGTCCTTTCCAACCCCGTAGGTTTTTAGTTTGTCATATCCTTTTTCCTTCAACTCTTCCTTTTCGGCCCCCCGGAGTATATCGATCAGCAGGTGCATATTAGCTGTTTGCCCGGTACGGAAAATACCGCTCAAGGCTTTCTGCACCAAGATACTCCCGTCGAAACGCTGGGGAGGGTTCTTGCAGACGTCGCAGTTCCCGCAATCCTTGTCCGTTTCTTCTCCGAAATAGCTCAGCAAGATACGGCGTCGGCAGATGTCTGCCTCGCAATACCGGCGCATCCGGTTTAACTTTTGCAAACTGACGTCTTTCTGTCCGCTTTCCTCTGCAAAACGGCGGAGGAGCAGGATATCGCCTACGGAATAGAAAAGAAGCGTGTCGCTTTTCATGCCGTCCCGCCCGGCACGGCCTATTTCCTGGTAGTAGTTCTCGATGCTTGACGGCATATTATAATGAATGACCCAGCGGACATTGCTTTTGTCTATCCCCATTCCGAACGCGACTGTCGCACACACCACATTGACACGGTCGTTGATGAAATCGTCCTGCGCTTTCTCGCGCTTGTCGGGGCTTAGTCCGGCATGATAGGCGACTGCCCGGATACTGTATTCGGACAGTTCTTCAACCAAAGATTCCGTACTGTTGCGGCTCATGCAGTAGATGATGCCGCTTTGCCGGTGGTGGCGGTTGATGAAATGGACGATCGCTGCAATCTTTTCCTTTTTGCTCAGTCCGCGACGGATAGTGAGCGATAGGTTCGGGCGATCGAAAGACGAGATGAATGTTTTAGGATCACGTAGTTTCAGTTGATTCAGTATGTCTGTCCGGGTGATTTTGTCCGCCGTAGCTGTCAGGGCGACGATCGGTACTTTCGGGAAATTCTCTTTCAGAACGGACAGCTGGGTATATTCGGGACGGAAATCATGTCCCCAATGCGAGATACAATGTGCCTCGTCAATGGCGATCAGCGAAATGTCGATGCGGGGAAGAAGCCAATGCAGTTCGCTTATGATCCCTTCGGGGGAGATGTAAAGCAGCTTCACCTTCCCCTGTATGCAGAGTTGCCGTACCCGGTGGCGTTCTTCCTCAGGCATCATGCTGTTGAGTGTTGATGCCGGTATGCCATTGGCGATCAGTCCTTCGACCTGGTCCTTCATCAGAGCAATAAGGGGAGATACTACGATGGCAGTTCCCGGCATGTAGATCGCCGGAAGCTGAAAACAGATCGACTTGCCGCCACCCGTAGGCATCAGGACCAGCGAATCTTCTTTCTGCAAGATGCGCTGTATGATTTCAGCCTGTAAAGGGCGAAATGTAGTGTATCCGAAGAACCGTTTGAGTAGTAACAATAATTCTTTCATGAGAATCAAAAAGAACTGAATGTTTTTTAAGCACGCAAATATAAGAAATAATATTTCCTTGCTACAAGAAAACTTATCTACATGAGCAAAAAAACATCAGAATGCCTACAAATTTTGTAATCAGTGGTTGTGATTATAAAATCAGTGTCAGTGATTATAAAATCACAACCACTGATTATATAATCACTGACGCCGATTACAGAATTGGTAGGCACTTAAAAAAGAATTATTCGGGACAAAAAAGGTTTTTCTTTCCATAGAAATAAGAAATTGTTGCTGTTTTGGTACAATGCCCTGAATTTTTGTGTACCTTTGTCATCATTATTTATTTAACGAGCCGTGATGGCTCATACTTATTATATGACATTTGAACAATTAGAACTGATCGAGCCGATACGCAAGGCTCTCAAAAAAGAAAAGTACACAACTCCCACTCCCATACAAGCCGAAGCCATTCCCCTAGTATTGGACGGATCTGATTTATTAGGTTGCGCACAGACAGGAACCGGTAAGACGGCAGCTTTTTCCATCCCTATCATTCAGAAGATCGAAGAACAGATTTCAAGTAGGCGTAAGCCGGGTATTAAAGCCCTGGTCCTGACTCCGACACGCGAATTGGCGATCCAGATCGGTGAAAGCTTTACGGCATACGGGTGTTATACTCACGTGAAACATACCGTTATTTTCGGTGGTGTGGGACAGAAACCACAGACGGATGCTTTGGAACGGGGTGTGGATGTGTTGATCGCAACTCCCGGTCGTCTGTTAGATCTGCTCAGTCAGGGTTTTATCCGTCTGGATACATTGGAATATTTTGTTTTGGACGAAGCGGACCGGATGCTGGATATGGGATTTATCCACGATATCAAACGTATCCTGCCTTTGCTGCCCAAGAAGCGCCAGTCTCTGTTCTTCTCTGCAACAATGCCACCGGAAATCGAGCGTCTGGCCGGAACGATCCTCCATGAACCTGAGAAAGTAGAGGTGACTCCTGTATCTTCCACTGTCGATACGATTGACCAGTCTGTCTATTTTGTAGAGAAAGTGGAAAAGATCAACCTGCTGAAGAATCTGCTGGAAGACCGTTCGTTGGAATCCGTTTTGGTTTTTACCCGTACAAAGTACGGAGCCGACAAAGTCGCTCGTGTCCTGAACAAATCCGGGATTGGTGCGGAAGCCATTCATGGAGACAAAGGGCAGAATGCTCGTCAGCGTGCCTTATCCAGTTTTAAAGATCATACGCTTCGTGTTTTGATCGCGACCGATATTGCCTCCCGCGGCATTGATGTCGATCATCTTTCGCATGTCATCAACTATGATTTGCCGAATGTGCCGGAGACATATGTACACCGTATCGGCCGCACCGGACGTGCTGGCCGTAGCGGGATTGCTTTCTCTTTCTGCGATGTGGAGGAAGTTCCGTATCTGAAGGATATCCAAAAACTAATCGGTAAAGATGTGCCGGTTGCCGGAGGCCATATGTTTGAGACTGCCGAGGTAAAGGAAGCGGTTGCCGAGAAGAAAAAAGCGATGAAGGAAGAGTCGAAGCGCAGGAATATGTTCGGTAACAAACGCGATGGAAGTTTTTGGCGGAATAAGAAAAGAACGGCAAATAAATAAAACCACCATTTATCCTTTGAAATATTCATGGAATATTATAAATTTGCCCACTTAACATAAAATTCTAAATTGAAAAATGGAAAACACTCGTCGTTCATTCCTGAAAAAGATGACCGCTGCCGGAATTGGTACTGCTGGTCTTGCATTAAGTAGTAACGCCGCTGCTGCTACAGTTACAACAGAAACAAGTGCAGAAAAGAAAAAGAAACCTGCCGGCAAAGACGATGGCAAATTGCGCTTCGGTTTTATCGGTACAGGTTCCCGTTGTCATGAACATATTAACAACGTATTGTCTATCCCCGGAAACAAGATCGTGGCTATCTGTGATATCCAGGCTGGCCCGATCCAGCGTACACTGGATCATATCGCCAAGTTCAATGTGCCGGCTCCGAAGGTATATACAGGTAGCGAACGTGAATTTGAAAAGATGTTGAACAACGAAGAATTCGATTGCGTTATCATCGCCAGCCCGTGGGAATGGCACGTACCGATGTCGGTTGCAGCCATGAAAGCAGGTGTTCCTTATGTCGGTGTGGAAGTGTCTGCTGCCAATACGCTGGAAGAATGCTGGGATCTGGTCAACGTATCAGAAGCTACGGGAAGCCATCTGAACATCATGGAAAACGTTTGCTATCGTCGCGATTGTATGGCTGCGTTGAACATGGTCCGCAAAGGCCTGTTTGGTGAATTGCTGCATGCGACTTGCGGTTATGAACATGATTTGCGCGATGTCAAATTCAATGATGGAAAACATTATACTTATCAGAAAGGCGGTGAGTTGCGCATGGGTAAAGATGCGTTTGCAGAGGCCCAGTGGCGTACGAACCATTCTGTCCGTCGTAACGGCGATGTCTACCCGACGCATGGAATCGGACCGGTGGCAAACTGCCTTGATATCAACCGTGGTAACCGTTTCCTCTCCTTGTCTGCTATGGCAACCCAGTCTCGTGGCTTGCATAAGTTCATCGTGGACAATGGTGGTGAAAACCATCCGTTGGCAAAAGTCCGTTTCAACTTGGGCGATATTGTAACCTCCATGATCAAATGTGCAAACGGGCAGACGGTTATCGTTACACATGACACGAATTCCCCCCGTCCTTATTCTTTGGGTTTCCGCATTCAGGGAACCGAAGGTTTGTGGATGAACGATGGCGATCACGTTTACGTTGAAAATCAATCCAAACCTCACCGTTGGGATGATTCGGAAGAATGGTTTAAGAAGTTCGACCATACATTGTGGTCCAAACATGAAGCCGAAGCTGCTCAGGCCGGACATGGTGGTATGGACTACGTGATGATGTTCGACTTGATCAACGCTATCCATAACAAGAAACCGGCTCCTATGGACTGCTACGATGCTGCTGCATGGAGTGCTATTTCTGCTTTGTCCGAGATGTCTATCGCTCGTGGCGGTGCATTGGTAGACTTCCCCGACTTTACTCGTGGACAGTGGATCCACCGTCAGCCGGCATTCGCTTTGTCTGAATAAGATAAAATAGAAATATCCTTAAAAAAAGGCTATCGGATTGCTTCCGATAGCCTTTTTTTATACCCTTTCTATCTCTTCCAACCAGAGTCGCGATACTGCATCGCTCGGCATACGCCAGTCTCCACGTGGCGAGAGGCTGACGGAGCCGACCTTGGGACCGTCTGGCAGGCAACTACGTTTGAATTGCTGCTGGAAGAAACGGCGGAAGAAGGTGTAGAGCCATTTCTTGATCGTAGCATTGTCGTAAGTGTCTGCGAATGCTTTCTGTGCTAAGAAATAAATCTTGGACGGGTGGGAGCCGAAACGCAGGAAATGGTAGAGGAAGAAGTCGTGCAATTCGTATGGGCCGACCAGGTCCTCTGTCTTTTGTTTGATGTTACCGTTTTCGTCTGCCGGGATTAGTTCAGGGCTGATCGGCGTGGCGACGATGTCCAGCAAGGTGAGGCGGGAAGCATCGTCCACCTTGTAGTTGGCAACCCATTCGACTAAGTATTTGACCAATGTTTTCGGGATACTTCCGTTCACGCCGTACATCGACATATGGTCGCCGTTATAGGTCGCCCAGCCGAGTGCCAGTTCGGAGAGATCGCCGGTCCCTATGACGAGTCCGTTCTTCTGGTTGGCGACATCCATCAGCAATTGGGTCCGTTCGCGTGCCTGGCTGTTTTCATAAGTCACGTCGTGGACGGACGGATCGTGGTCGATGTCGCGGAAATGTTGTAGGCAGGCTTCCTTGATCGAGATTTCTTTCAGGGTGACACCGAGGGAGCGGATGAGGTTACAGGCGTTGGTATAAGTGCGGTCGGTCGTACCGAACCCGGGCATCGTGATGCCGATGATCTGCCCTCGTGGTATCTTCAGAGCGTCGAATGTCATGACGGTCACGAGCAAAGCCAACGTAGAATCTAGGCCGCCTGAAATACCGACGACAGCCGTTTGAGCATGTGCATGTATGAGTCGTTTGGCAAGGCCAGCTACCTGTATGTGGAATATTTCTTCACAGCGTTCCTTCAAAGCGTCTCCGGAGGGGGTAAACGGATGCGGATCGATCGGACGTGTCAGGCTGAATCCGTCCGGAGTCCGAACTTGGAAGTCTACAACCTGTGCCTTCTCCTTCAGCAGACCGGATGCTCCATACATGAAACTGGTGTTTACCTGGCGGTCGTTTTGTAATGTCTCTATATCGATCTCGCTGATGACAAGTTGTTCTTCCATCGTGAAGCGGGGAGACTCGGCAAGCAGGTTGCCATTCTCGGCGATGATCCCGTTACCAGCAAAGACGAGGTCGGTGCTTGATTCGCCGAAGCCGGAAGAGGCGTAGACATAGCCTGCCATGCAACGGGCGGATTGTTGGCAGATCAGCGAACGCAGATAGGTGTGCTTACCGATCAGTTCGTTGCTGGCGGAGAGGTTGAAGATGATGTTGGCTCCTTCCATCGCCAGCAGGGAACTGGGGGGGACGGGGACCCAAAGGTCTTCGCATATCTCGATGCCAATCGTGAGTTGTCCCGAACGGAACAGCAGGTGGTTGCCCATCGGGTATTCTTCTTCCCCGATGGAAATCGTCGATGTCCGAAGCTCTGTGGCGGATGTGAACCAACGTTGTTCCTGGAACTCTTTATAGTTGGGCAAATATGTCTTAGGGACGACGCCCCGTATAACTCCTTTTTGGAAGACAACGGCGGCATTGATCAGCTGGTTTCCTGTCCGGAGCGGAACGCCGACGATAGCCAGGATATTCAGGTCTGCCGTATTGCTGACCAGTTGGAGCAGCGCTGTTTCTGCGCCATCAAGTAGCGTTTGCTGGGCAAAGAGGTCGAGGCAGGTGTAGGCGGTGACGGACAGCTCCGGAAAAGCGATGATCTGTACACCTTTTTCTGATGCTTGTCGCATCAGCCCTTCTATCTTTTCTATATTATAAAAACAATCCGCTACCTGTATATGCGGCACGGCGGCGGCAACTTTTACAAATCCGTAGTTCATATTCGTTTATATTTGTCTTATAGATTGTTCGAGTTTGTCGGGGTCTTGACGGCAATCGAAGATACAGGCGATGACAATAGATAATAGATAATTTTATAGTGTGAACTGATTATATAGCGATATTCCCTGCTTTTTGTTGCCAACAACGGTTCGATAACCCCGATTTGGGGCATAAGAAGCAATCGTTGTGCTTCCCGCCGGATAGAGGTTGTGATATTCCTTGCAACTTGTGCAGACGCTTCTTTTCTATAGTATCGGATTATGGCTTTCATTCCATCTTTGGCCATCTTAGACCATATTAGGCGTGTCATCGAAACCATGTTTCTATTTCTTTAGAAAGTTCTTCGTCTGTAATGTATTCACCTCTTTCCACTTGGGCCTCAGCTTCCCTGACCTTCGCAATCATCTCTTCCTGCGAGTGAATGACACAAGGGCGAGCGTTCTCTTTCTTGGGTAAATGCGTTTGGCATATTTTTTGATTTTTTCTAAAACCTCCATATCGTCTGTCTCGTCCAGATAATCGCGTATGAAGTTCTGTTTCCATTGTTGGAATTCCATTGCCGTCATGATGTAAACTCCTTTCTTATGAATTATGCTCCAAAGGTATGCAATTCCTTTGGATTAAAAAAGAAGGGGAGCCATACTTCACTGCATGCTCCCCTTGCAAACACAAAACAATCAACAAAAAACTATTGTCTGAATACCTTCTCGGATTTATCTGATAAATAATAGTTCCCTGTATTTCGGTAATGTCCAGATCTGGTCATCGACAACCAGTTCTAATTTGTCGATGTGATAGCGGATGGCTTCTAGCATCGGGACGATCTTGTCGTGGTAGGTGATTGCCTTCTCGCGTTCGCTTTCGATCTTGTTGGCGACCTTGCGGGCTTCCACCATTTCGTCGACCTTCTCTTTGATGAAGTTGGTGCGATAGGCGATGTCTTCAATAATTTCCAAGTTGCGGGACGAAAGGATAGAAGCTTTATCGGCAGGGAAAAGGTCTTTCATTTTGTAGACGTTGTCGATCAGGGAAGTCTGGTATTTGGTGGCGGTCGGGATGATGTGGTTCATTGCCAGGTCGCCGAGTACGCGGGCTTCGATTTGGATTTTCTTCGTATAGGTTTCCCATTTGACTTCGTTACGGGCTTCCAGTTCCTTGCGTGTCATGACACCGGTGGATTCGAACATCCGGACGCTGCTTTCTTTCAGATAGTTGTCGAAGATCACCGGCACGCTTGTCTCGCAGTCCAGGCCACGACGAGCAGCTTCGACTTTCCATTCGTCACTGTAGCCGTTGCCGTCGAAGCGGATCGCCTTGCATTCCTTGATGTCTTTACGGAGCACTTCGAGAATGGCGGCGAATGTTTCTTTGCCATCGGCAATTTTTGCATCAACCTCGGTTTTGAATGTCTTCAATTGTTCGGCTACAGCCGCGTTCAGGGCGAGCATAGCAGAAGCGCAGTTGGCTTCTGAGCCTACGGCACGAAATTCAAATCGGTTGCCGGTGAAGGCAAAAGGTGAGGTACGGTTACGGTCGGTATTATCGATCAGCAGTTCGGGAATGCGGGCGATGTCGAGTTTCATGCCCTGCTTGCCTGCCAACATCAGATCTTCCGGTTCGCTTTTTTCAAGATGCTCCAGGACTTTTGATAACTGTGTTCCAAGGAAGCTGGAGATGATTGCCGGAGGTGCCTCGTTGGCTCCTAAGCGGTGGGCGTTGGTGGCGCTTGAAATGCTAGCTTTCAAGAGTCCGTTGTGGCGATATACAGCCATCAGCACATTGACGATGAAGGTGATGAAGCGGAGGTTTTCTTCCGGTGTCTTACCCGGAGCCATCAGGAGGATGCCTGTGTCGGTTCCTAATGACCAGTTGTTATGTTTACCGGAACCGTTTACGCCTTTGAATGGTTTTTCGTGTAACAGGACACGGAAGCCATGTTTACGGCTGATCTTACGCATCAGGGCCATTACGAGCAAGTTATGGTCGTTCGCCAGGTTACATTCTTCGAAAATGGGAGCTAACTCGAACTGGTTCGGAGCTACTTCATTGTGGCGTGTTTTCAAAGGAATGCCTAATTTGAGCGATTCGATTTCCAGTTCCTTCATAAACTCCATGACACGAGTCGGAATAGCGCCGAAGTAGTGGTCTTCCAGCTGCTGGTTTTTCGAACTTTCGTGTCCCATCAACGTACGGCCGGTTAGCAATAGGTCGGGACGTGCGGCATACAAGCCTTCATCGACCAGGAAGTACTCTTGTTCCCAGCCCAGGTAAGCGTACACTTTCTTTACATCCGGATTGAAGTAATGGCAGACATCTGTGGCAGCCTTGTTGACGGCTTCGAGGGCTTTCAGCAGTGGGGCTTTGTAGTCCAGCGATTCGCCGGTATAAGCGATGAAGATAGTCGGGATGCAGAGTGTATCGCCTACGATGAAAGCGGGAGAGGAAGGGTCCCAGGCGGAATAGCCGCGTGCCTCGAATGTGTTCCGGATACCGCCGTTCGGAAAACTGGATGCATCCGGTTCTTGCTGGATCAGCAGTTTGCCGGAGAACTCTTCGACCATGCCACCTTTTCCGTCGTGTTCGACGAAAGCGTCGTGCTTCTCGGCCGTTCCCTCGGTCAGCGGATGGAACCAGTGTGTGTAGTGGGTGGCACCCATTTCGATCGCCCATTTCTTCATGCCGACGGCAACGGCATCGGCTGTTTCTCGGTCGAGTGGAGTGCCGTTGTCGATACAGTCCGTGATTCGTCCATATGCTTTTTCAGTAAGGTATTTGAACATCTTCGCCCGGTTGAATACGTTCTGCCCAAAATAACCGGATGGACGTTCGTCCGGAGTCGGAACTTCCACAGCCTGTTTCTTGAAGGCTGTTTCTACTACTCTGAATCTTAACTTTGACATAGATATAATGATTTGATGTGATAATTTTCCAAGTATGCCGATAGATCGGGATTCATCGACAGCCAACTTAGAGCAACCACTTCTTCAGCCTGCTCATGGCCTCCAACGTGTCGTTTCTGTCTCCGAAAGCGGTGAGACGGAGAAATCCCTCGCCTCCGGGTCCGAACCCTACACCGGGGGTTCCTACTATATTGACTTCATAAAGCAGTTTGTCAAAAAATTTCCAAGAGGAGAGTCCGTCCGGTGTTTTCAGCCAGATGTAAGGAGCGTTTTCGCCACCATACACCCGCAGGCCGCAGCTCCGGAGGCTTTCCCGCATGATACGGGCGTTGGTCATGTAGTAATCGATCGTTTTCCTGATCTGTGTTTTTCCTTCCGGGCTGTAGACTGCTTCGGCACCTCGCTGGGTGATGTAGCTCGTACCGTTGAACTTCGTGCATTGGCGGCGGTTCCACATCCGGTTCAGCGGAACCCGTTCGCCTGCCAGGGTAAAGGCGTTCAACTCTTTCGGGACAATCGTGTAACCACAACGTACGCCTGTGAAACCGGCTGTCTTGGAGAAACTGCGGAACTCGATCGCCACCTTCTTCGCTCCCTTGATCTCGTAGATCGAGTGGGGGATATTGGGGTCCTGGATATAGGCTTCGTAAGCCGAGTCGTACATGATCAGGCAGTCGTTGGCAAGGGCATAGTTCACCCATTTTTTCAGTTCCTCTTTCGTAAGCGTCGTTCCGGTCGGGTTGTTCGGGTAGCAAAGGTAAATGATGTCTACACGGCGGCTGGGCAGGTCGGGCACGAAATCGTTGGCTTCCGTGCAAGGTATGTAGACCACATCGCTCCATTTGCCGTCTTCCAGTGTTCCGGTCCGTCCGCTCATCACGTTCGAATCGATATATACCGGATAGACCGGGTCTGTCACGCCGATACTGTTGTCGTGGCGAAGCATATCACCGATATTCCCACAGTCGCTTTTGGCACCGTCGCTCACAAACACTTCTCCGGGTTCGAGGAAGATACCGCGGCTGGCATAATCATTCTTGATGATGGCATCTATCAGAAACGGATAACCTTGTTCGGGGCCGTATCCGTGAAATGTATCCTTACTTGCCATTTCATCGACTGCTTTGTGCATGGCCTCGATGACGGCAGGAGCTAACGGTTGTGTCACATCGCCGATACCCATGCGGATAATCTTCTTTTTCGGATGTGTAACCTTAAAACTGTTTACTTTCTTTGCGATGTCCGAGAACAGGTAGTTGTTTTGCAGCTTCAGGAAATGTTCATTAATCAGTGCCATACTCTATCAATTGTTTTTTGTTGTGTTTATATTTCCAGTTCTCCCTCGAATACCTTGACCGCCCCGCCGGTCATATAGACGTGTCCGGAACTTTCGTCCCAACGGATGGTGAGAGGGCCTCCATCCATGACGACTTTGGTTTTCCGTCCGGTTTTCCTGCGTATCACGCCTGCGACAGCTGTCGCACAAGCTCCGGTTCCGCAAGCTTGTGTAATGCCGGAGCCTCGTTCCCAAACCTTCATCCGTACTTCGTCCATATTTAATATCTGAACAAACTCGACATTCGTCCGGTTCGGGAACAGCGGATGGCATTCCAGTAAAGGTCCGATGGCCGGCAGATTTATATTCGCGATATCTTCAACAAAAATAACGAGATGCGGATTTCCCATCGAGACAACTGTTCCCGTATAAAAATAGCCTCCGGCTTCTATTTCGAGGGCTGCTTCACCTACAACCGGACAGCCCATGTCGACCGTTACTTCGGTAACTTCTTCGCGGGAACCGGAAAGCTTTCGGGTGGTCAGTTGTAACTCCTTAATGCCGGATCGTGTTTCCAGTGTAACGTTTTTTTTGTCTGTCAGTCTTTTGTCATATACATATTTGCCGATACAACGGGAGGCATTTCCGCACATCATGGCTTCGGAACCGTCTGCATTGAAAATACGCATGCTGAAGTCGGCGATTTTCGACGAACCGATCAGAACCAGTCCGTCTGAACCGATCCCGGTATGAGGAGCGCTTAACCTGATGGCAAGTTTTTCCGGGTTCCGGATCGGAAAAGCCATTGCATTCACGTATATATAGTCGTTCCCGGCTCCGTGCATCTTTGTAAATCTGATTGGTTCTGTCATTTTTTGTTATTGTTATTTTGTTTATTATGTCTTTTTGTTTTATTACAATGCAAATATACGACGTTTTGATATATTATAAGTGTAAATAGTATCTTAATGTATGAGAATATTGTGTTGGTAATGGATTGTTACAAATAGGGGTGTTTTATGTTATAAATAGTAATGGTAATACTTGTTTTATATTTATTATTGTAAGTTCTTCTTTTGAAAATGACTATTCCGATTTATGATAAGGATTTTGGGTTTTGGAAGGAGGAGAGAAAGTTCTGTCTGCTGGTCGACATACTTCCTGAAAGATTGCAAGAGTCTGTCAAAATAGAACTTTGCTTGCTACTTCTTTTTTAAGTACGGATTACAGGGATTTCACAGGGACAGAATAAAAATCCGCGTAATCCCTGTAATCCGTGCCTAAAAACAATCATCAAGCGTATTTTGACAGTTCCTCGTTATAGGTATGGAAGAGGTTATTTTTGGAATATCTCCGGATATTTGTTGATAAAATAGACCGGAGTGCAACTCCAGGCATGGCAATAGCTATTGATTACGAAGAAGCCATAGGGGGAAAGGTAATCATTGTTCGGGTCATAGACCTCCCAGAAAGTATCGGCTCCTCGCTTTACCATGCTGCCCCAATAATCGGTAATCAGTTTGCGTGCGTCTTGCTGCATGTCGCATTGCAGAAGGGCTTCTATTACATAATGGTAAGCATAGGGGCAGCCCGGATAGCAAGCGTCGGGCATGGACATGACGGCAGCCATCGCCTTAGCTCCTTCTTTCTTGTCCAGCGTGTTGGACAGGATCATCCAAACCTGCGACAGATAGGAGACTTGTTTGTCTTTGCCACTGACCATTACGCCCCGTTTCTTGTCGTAGAAATGCTGGCGGGCAGCTTTCTTCATCTTGCCGGCTATTGCTGGCCATTCGCCGGCCTCCTTTTCTTTTCCTAACATTTTTGCCAATTCGTAGCTGTGTTGCAGGGCGAAAATCGTTAATCCTTGCATGGAAGCTTGACGGTCATAGCCGTCTTTCCAGTCGAATACCAGCCAGTATTGAGGTTTCTTATCCATGTCATAGATCCATTCCGATGAGAACTGGCGAAGCGCCAATTCTATCTGGCGGACGGCAACGGGCCATAGGTCATTCGCTGTTTCCATGTCTCCCGTCTCTTTCAGGTATTCCAACAAGGCTACATTGTAAATGAGGCAGTAGTCCAGCGTGTGCGTGCCGTATTGCGGATGGGGTTGGGGCTTTTCGAGCAGTGTGGCATGCAGCAAGCCTTCGTCGTTAGCAAATGCGGCGAGCAGATACAGGCAATATTTGGTCAGTTCATGGTTCTTGAACGTATAGGCATTTGCCAATGCTTCGAGATAGAGGTCACCAATCCACAGGCGGCGATCCCGTTTAGGCCCGTCTTCATAGACGGTCTGCATGCATTCCTTTAGGGTGTTCAAGCCCACTTCATATATATCCCGGACCAGAGGATCGGTGGTAGAGGCTAAAGCCGGTGCTTCGTTGGTGACGGAGGTTTGTGCCTTGAAGGTCAGTTTGTCGAACACGAAGTCGAAACTACTCGATATACCCAACAGTTCGATCTTCAGGTAGCGTCCTGCCAGGCGGCGCGGGATTGTCATCTCGTGTGGGACACTCATGATCGTCACGATCTCGTCCTGTACCCAAGAACGGGCCAGGCCACCCTTATAAGGTTCGAGCGGGGTGTTTAATTCACTTGGAACTTCTGCAAAGGTGAACTTAAGCCGGACGGGTGCGTCGGCCGCTTTCAGCCCGGATGGTTTGATGGAGAAAGTGAGATAACCGGTATAATGATTGCCGAAATCCAGGGTAATGGCAGGATGTTTTTTGAATGGTTCGTTGAAGAGGATATCCGGTTGTCCGGCATCTTCCATCCGCCAGCCTTGGAATGCTTTTGCGTCCTGTACGGAACGGACGACTTTTACGGGAGAAATAGTTTGGTAACTCAACTCCGGCTTGCAGGCTTCAGCTTTCCGGAGCCATTTTTTACTGTCGCTGAAATACGTGCTTTGCGCCAAGCAGGTCGATCCCCAAGCGAATAGGGCAAAGCCTGCGGTCAATAAGATTTTCTTCATTCTTTATAGGGGCTTAGTAAATAGTTGTTTTGTTTGAATGACGCTTTTTCGGTGAATGAAAACCGCCTTGGAGATATGTCGGGCTTACAGTTCTTTTTGACACTTCCAAGGCGGTTAAGCCATCTTCACTGACAGGCTACTTTGCGTTCTCGATACGGAATGAGTAGCTATAGTCTTTGTTTTTTTCAATCTCATAATGCGGGTGTGGTCCTGGGCCGCAGCTGCCGTTTCCGATGCCACGCTGGATGCAGTCGAGACTTAGAATCACTTCCGCACGGCGGATATTGTCGAGGTCGTGCCCATAGGTCAGTCCCCACAGTTCCGAGTCGGTGAAATGAAGCGCACTGAAATTCAGGTGATCTTTGGACGTGATCTGGATACCCTGGTTATCGAGGCTTTTCAGTGTCAGCCAGCGTACATCGTCGCGATTACCCATTGACTGGGCACGCACGTAGGCTTCTTCCATTCCGGTCACGGTGTTTTTGTACAGGCCGACATAGGCTGCATTTTTGCGGTCCCAATAGTTTTCAATCGGGCCGCGTCCGTACCATTCCACCTTTTCGAGTGTCGGGTTCAAGGCAATCTGGAGGCCGAGGCGAGGCAGGTTAAAGTCGTCACCAGCTTTGAAAGTCGCGTCCACATCGACTGTACCGTTTGCATAGACCGTATAGGTGATGTCGAATGGCAGTACCACCTTTTTGGCTCCGCTTCCTACGGTCGCTTCCAAGCTCGTGGTAATGGTAACCGACTTTTTGTCGGCAGCCTGTTTCCAGTCGAATGCCTGCTTTTTGACGGTGGTCGGCAGATAATCCCGTTTGTCATTGTCTATTGCTCGGAACCAATTGAAATCGAAACCTTCCTTGTTATAGATCATATCCGTTCCAGCATAACGCAAAGAAACCATCTTGCCTGTCTCCGGATTGAAAGCGATGAAGAATCCCGGAGCGCGGAAACCGATCTGCCCTTTTTCTTCTTCCACTTTCAGCGTGTCGTTGAAAGCCATGTCGACAGGAACTACCGCAATCTTTTTGGTCAGCGGATATTGCTCGGATGCCACTTCGTGTCCGGCATTCGCCCAGTTGCAATCCTTTTTCAACCGGGCCGACAAGTTAAGGAAGTATTCACTGCCGGCATTCAAAGCTGTTTTATAAGGAATCGTCACTTCGATATCTTTGTTTGGGGCTGTATCGCCTAAAGGCAGTATGCCCGATTCGACTACTTGGCCGTCTTTCAACAACTGCCATTGCAAATCAAACTGATCCAGATTCAGGAAGTCATAGCGGTTTTCCAGCTTCACCTTGCCGGCCTTGAGGTCTACCGGTTTGAATTTGATGTATTGGTATACTTTCTTCACTTCGATCAATTTGGGAGTCACTTGGCGGTCGGGAGTTACGATACCGTTACAGCAGAAATCGAAATCGTTCGGTTTGTCGCCGAAACCACCGCCGAAGTAGTAACGGTCAGGCAATTCGCCATATTTGTTGATACCTTGGTCCACCCAGTCCCAGATACAACCGCCTATCATACGGTGGGAATGGTTTTCGATATAATCCCAATATTCGTCGAGGTTGCCGATCGCATTCCCCATCGCGTGTGCATATTCGCAAAGGAAGAACGGTTTTTCGCTCTTTTCCTCATCCTGTTGCTTCATCGACTCGATGGAAGGATACATACGGGAATCCATATCGGCGATCCGGTTCTTACCTTCGTAGTGGATCGGACGCGGATCGAGCTTGCGTGCTTCTTCATATACGGTGTCGAAGTTCTTGCCGTCTCCGGACTCATTACCCATAGACCAGAAAATGACGGACGGGTGGTTCTTGTCGCGCTCGATCATGCGGACCATACGATCTACGTAGGCGGGCAACCAGCTTTCCTTGTTGCTGATCGAATGGTTGCCATGACACTCTATATCTGCTTCGTCCATCACATAGAGGCCATAGTAATCGTACAATGCGTACATCTTGGCGTCGTTCGGATAATGGCTCGTACGGATCGTATTCAGGTTATAGCGTTTGAAAAGCAATATATCCTCGATCATCGACTCGACTGGAACCGCTTTTCCATGTTGCGGATGGATGTCGTGGCGATTGGCCCCTTTGAAGAAGACCTGCTCGTTGTTGATATATACCCGCTTATTCTTGATCTCGATTTTACGGAAACCGAATTGTGAAGACATCGCTTCGAGTGTTTTGCCCGTCTTGTCTTTCAGTTCCAGTATCGTCGTGTAGAGGTAGGGAGTTTCGGCAGACCAGAGATGTGGGTTCTTGACTTCGACGCTGGCCGTGCTGACCGCTTCCTGTCCCTTCCTGATGTCTTCGACAACATCGGATATAAAGGCCACCTGCTTGCCGTCCTGGTCCAGCAGCGTGATGTCGACAACCGCTTCGTCCACCGCCTTTCCATAGTTCGTCACGTTGGTACGGACATTGAATGTCGCTTTGCTCAGGTCATCCCCAGCAAATGAAGCGGTCAGATAGTAATCGCGCAAACGCAGTTTGGGAGTTGCGAACAGATAAACATCGCGATGGATACCGCTCAAGCGGAACATATCCTGGTCTTCCAAGTAGCTACCGTCGCTCCAACGGTACACTTCGACTGCCAAGATGTTCTTTCCCGGCTTCACGTATCGGGTGATGTTGAACTCGGCATCGTTGTTTGCTCCTTGGCTGTAACCGACTTTCTTTCCATTTACCCAAAGATACATGGCGCTGTAGACACTGTCGAAATGGATAAAGATTTCACTCCCTTTCCAGTCGTCCGGGATATTGAAGTCACGGCGGTAAGAACCGACAGGGTTCGGTTCGTCCATGATCGTATATCCTTTCTTACCCTGTATAAAAGGAGGATTGTTGCGATGCGGATAGGTGATATTCGTATAAATCGGCGTGCCGTATCCGTACATTTCCCAATTGGAAGGAACCGGAATTTCTTTCCAGCCGGAAACATCGTAATTCGGTTTATAGAAATTGACCGGACGTTCGGACGGCTGTTTCACCCAATTGAATTTCCAGTTGCCGTTCAACAGCTGGTAACGCGGCGAGTTCGGGCGAAGCCAGGCTTTGCGGTAGTCGGGCGAACTTTTCAGGCTTTCTACGGAGGGGAAGGGGACATAAGTCGTATGCCCCGGTTCCTTGTTGACAGCAAAGATGGTTTCGTTCTCCCAATCCTTGTCGCTGGAGCCACGTAGGGCTTCCTTGTCTATTTTAAGGTTGGACCGGCGCAGTGTCCAGTGTTGTCTGGCACTGGTCGAATCGGCGGTAAGCTGGAGAGCTGCTTTACCCGGCTGTCCGTCGTCGCTTATACCGAGGTTCAGCCCGTTTGCTATGTTGGTGAATGTGTAGGTGTTTTCGCCTATCTTCGTGAGTTTCCAGAACTGGTTCATATTGGTCGCTCCGTTGTCCCACTGGATAACCGGGCCCGGTTCTTTCGTATTGTTGTTGTCCACGCATTTGTCGGAGAGGGGCGTGCAGATCTTGTAGACCCCGTAGCCGGGAGTCGTCAGTTGCCATACCTGCGACATCCGGTTCTCCACACGGTTGTTGATGAATATTTGGGTCCCGTCGTCTTCGCTGTCTTGATTGTCGAGAACCAGATTGTTACTGCTTACGATCTCGTAATAGGCGTTGGGATCGATTTCTTGTGAATGTCCTGTTCGGGGAAGCATAGCCATAAACAGAAGCATGGCGAAGAGCACCCCAGTAGAAATCTTGCTTTTCATGTGAATATAGATTTATATTATTCCTCAAAAGTAGGACAATTTGACGGATAATCCTATTCTTGTTTCTGTATTTATTTTTACTTTTGTCTACATATAAACAGAATAGGATGGATATGGAAAGTAATAATTTTCAGTATGAGGGCGAGATGAAGTGGGAGAATGCCGGCGCAGGGGTCGTCCGTCAGATCATGGCCTACAATGACGACCTGATGATGGTCAAAGTAAAGTTTGAAACCGGGGCTGTCGGTACTCCTCATACACACCCGCATACGCAGGCTACTTATGTGGCAAGCGGCGTGTTTGAGTTCACGACGGATGGTGAGACAAAGATCGTCCACCCAGGCGACGGAATCTATATGAAACCGGGGGTACTGCATGGTTGCAGATGTCTGGAAGCGGGTGTGCTGATCGACACATTCAGTCCGATACGGAAAGATTTTCTCTGACTTATTTAAAATAGAGTCTTAAAGAGTTTATGCTTTACGGCCTATCTCCGGCAATGTCCGGCGGTAGGCCGTTATTTTTTTGGTAGACAGAGAAAATAAAAAATGAAGATTTGGATTTATAATCAATGTAGAATGAAAAATTGGTATTGGACGCTCAACGGTGAGCCGATTACAGATTCCGGCGGCAATACAATCCATGCTAACGTACAGACTATTGCTCCGCAATTGAAACTGGGTAGTCAGTTACCTCCCGATGCGATAGTTATATGAAAACAGAAGCAAACTTCAGTTTAGCGGTTTGTTTCTGTTTTTATATCTATCTCTTCAGTAGGAATTCCAAAAAGGACAAGATATATAGAAGGATTGTGTCTTATCTGTCAATATCTTGTTTTTGAAGAAATCTTTATTCGACTTATATTTTGATAGAATATACCGATTTGGATATATTTTGTTACAGGGATCGGTATGTCAGTATGCCGCCTCATGTACCCCTTTCACCGCCCGTCCGCTGGGATCGTTCATGTTTTTGAAAGCAGAGTCCCAGGCGAGGGCTTCGGCGGTGGAGCAGGCGACGCTGGGGATGCTCGGCACGCTGCGGGCGGCACTTTCGCTGGGGAAATGTTCCTCGAAGATGGTGCGGTAGAAGTATTCTTCTTTGTTTTGCGGTGTGTTGATCGGGAAACGTCGGGCTGCATTGGCCATTTCGGTGTCGCTGACGGCTTGGGCGGTCACCTTCTTCAGCGTGTCGATCCAGCTGTAGCCAACGCCATCGGAGAATTGTTCTTTCTGGCGCCAGGCTATTTCCGAGGGGAGCACGTCGGCGAAGGCCTCGCGGAGAATTTTCTTCTCGATCACGCTACCGGGACACATTTTGGCTTCAGGATTGAGGTGCATGGCAACATCGAGAAACTCTTTGTCGAGGAAAGGAACGCGACCTTCCACACCCCAGGCACACAAGCTTTTGTTAGCCCGGAGACAGTCATACATATAGAGTTTGCTCAGTTTACGGACGGTCTCTTCGTGAAAAGCCTTTGCATCCGGGGCTTTGTGGAAATAGAGGTAACCCCCGAACACTTCATCCGCCCCTTCGCCACTCAATACCATCTTTATCCCCATCGATTTGATTACGCGAGCCAACAGGTACATCGGAGTGGAGGCGCGGACAGTTGTCACGTCGTATGTCTCGATGTAGTAGATCACGTCACGAATGGCATCGAGTCCTTCCTCGATCGTGTAGTTGATCTCGTGGTGGACAGTACCGATATAATCAGCCACTTTCTTGGCTGCCACTAAATCTGGCGCTCCTTTAAGACCGACAGCGAAGGAGTGTAGCCGGGGCCACCATGCTTCTGCCTTTCCTTCAGTCTCGATACGTTTGGCTGCGTATTTTTTGGCTATGGCGGAGGTGATGGACGAGTCCAGGCCGCCGGAAAGGAGTACGCCATAGGGCACGTCGCTCATCAGTTGGCGGCGTACGGCCGCTTCGAGGGCATCGTGCAGTTCCTCTACGCTGGCAGGATTATCTTTCACGTTATCATATTGCATCCAGTCGCGGATATACCAGCGGGTGAAATCCTTATCACGGCTATAGAAATAGTGTCCCGGAGGGAACTGTCCGTATGTGGTGGCGAAGCCTTCGAGCCCTTTCAGTTCTGAAGAAATAAGGAGATGCCCTTCGTCGTCGTAGCCGATGTAGAGGGGGATGACGCCGATCGGGTCGCGGGCAATCAGGTAGCTGTCGTCCGTTTCGTCGTAGAGAGCGAACCCGAAAATGCCGCTCAGCTTTTCCACACATCCCACACCGTACTTGCGGTAGAGGGCGAGGATGACCTCGCAGTCGCTTCCGGTCTGGAATTCGTATTCGTCTTTCAACTGTTCGCGGAGTTCGCGATGGTTGTATATCTCGCCGTTGACGGTGAGGATCAGTTGGCCGTCTTTGCTTCTCAGAGGTTGGCCGCCGGATGCAGGATCGACGATGGAGAGGCGTTCATGGGCGAGGATGGCGGTCTTGCCTTGATAGATACCGCTCCAGTCCGGACCGCGGTGACGGATGCGTTTACTCATTTTCAGGGCTTGCTGACGGAGGTCGGCGGCGTTGCTATGGATGTTGAAGATTGCTGTAATACCACACATGTTAATTAAATTTTAAAAGTTGAAATTATTTGTTTCTGAGATACTGGTCGATGGCAGCGGCGACCTTGCGGCCGGAGGCCATGGCACGGACAACGAGGCTGGCCCCGCTGACGGCATCGCCGGAGGCGAAGAGGTTGGTGTCGGCTATCTGGTTGGTGACCGGATCGACGGCGATGTTACCGCGTGCGTCGACGGCAAGGGAAAGTTCTTTGACGAGGCCTTCCTGCTCGGGATGTATGAAACCCATCGCAAGAAAGACGAGGTCGGCTTCGATCACTTCCGTGCTGCCAGTCTTGCGCATTTCCGGTCGGCCTTCCTTTTCGGTCGGTTGCCATTCTATCTCTTCGACTTCGACACCTTTCAGGGTGTTCTTATCTCCGATGAAGCGGACGGAAGCGAGGTTCCAGCGACGGATGCATCCTTCTTCATGACTGCTGCTTGTTTTCAGTACTTGCGGATATAAGGGCCAAGGAGTTGCCGGGTTATGTCCGACAGGTGGCTGTGGCATGATCTCGATTTGCGTCACGCTCGCGGCTTTGTGGCGGTTGGCTGTCCCGACACAATCGCTTCCCGTATCGCCGCCACCGATGACAAGGACTTTTTTGCCTTTGCAGTTGATGATGTCTTTAGACGGGATAACGATGCCTTCGAGGATACGATTCTGTTGTGACAACAGTTCGAGGGCGAAATGGACACCTTTCAGATTACGCCCTTCGATAGGGAGGTCACGTGGTATTTCGGAGCCGATGGCGACACAAACGGCATCGAACGTCAAGGCGATCTCTTTGGCAGATACTTCGCTGCCGACCATCGTGTTAACTTTGAAGACGATCCCTTCCTGTTCCATCAACCGGATACGGCGGTCGATGATGTTCTTCCCTAATTTGAAGTTCGGAATACCGAAGCGGAGCAGGCCACCCGGGAGTTCGTCCTTTTCGAATACGGTCACTTCATATCCCCGGCGGTTCAGTTGGTTGGCGGCTGTCAGTCCGGCCGGGCCACTGCCGATCACCGCCACCCGTTTGCCGTTACGGACAGGACGGATCGGTTGGATATATCCTTCTCGGAAAGCGGCCTCTACGATGGAGGCTTCGTTCTCACGTATCGTGACAGGCTCGTCGCAGCTCAGTTTCAGCACACAGCTTTTCTCGCAAAGGGCGGGGCAGATGCGTCCGGTAAACTCCGGGAAGTCGCAGGTCTGTTCCAGCACATGGAAGGCCTCGCGCCATTTGCCTTTATAGAGCAGGTCTTGCCATTCGGGTTGTTTATTGCCTAACGGGCAGGCCCAGTGGCAGAAGGGCACGCCGCAGTCCATGCAGCGAGAGGCTTGTCTGCGGCGGTCACTGCTGTTGAGCGTTTGTTCTACTTCGCTAAAATCGTCGATGCGTTCATGGACGGGACGATATCCGGCCTCTTGCCGGTGTATGGTGAGGAATGCTTTTGGATTTCCCATGTTGGTAATTGATTGTTTATACTGATACTTTTTCTTTCTTCATAATTTGGCCCGGATGGGTACGTCTCTCTGCCGTTTTAGTAGTCGCGCTGCATCTCAGCGATCTTTTGCTGCAACTTCTTCATCTGCTCTTCCTGCAAGACCTTTTTGTATTCGATCGGGACGATCTGGATGAACTCATCTACATACTTGTCCCAGTTGTCGAGCATCTTGCTTGCGAGGTGGCTACCGGTGAAATGGTAATGCTTGCGGATCAGCTCGTGCAGTTCTTTACGTGTCGTACTGTCTTCGATCAGCGAGAGTTCGACCATCTCCATATTGCAGTAGTAGTCGAAGTCCCCTTCCTTGTTCCACACATAAGCGACACCACCGCTCATGCCAGCGGCGAAGTTGCGCCCTGTACGTCCGAGAACCACCACGCGTCCTCCGGTCATATATTCGCAGCAGTGGTCGCCGACCCCTTCCACGACAGCGATAGCACCGGAGTTGCGCACGCAGAAACGTTCGCCTACACGTCCGTTGATATATACTTCGCCACTTGTCGCCCCGTATATCAGGGTGTTTCCGGCAATCGTGTTGTTCTCGGCTATGAAAGTCGACCGTACCGGAGGCATCACGCTGATGCGCCCACCACTCAAGCCTTTGCCTAAATAATCGTTGGCTTCCCCTTCGAGGCGGAAGTTGACACCGTGTGCAAGGAAGGCGCCGAAGCTTTGTCCGGCCGAACCTTTGAATTTGATATTAAGTGTATGTTCCGGCAGTCCGGCGTCGCCGTATCGTTTGGCAATCTCGCCAGAGAGCATAGTGCCTACCGAGCGGTCGGTGTTGGCTATGGCATAATCCAAGGAAATCTCCTGCCGGTGCTCGATGGCCGGCATAGCATGCAGGATAATGTCCTGATCTTTTACATGTCCGGTCAGATGCACCTGTTCCGTCGTATGCCGGATGGCATTTGTCGCCGCTTGTGCCGGGATGTGCAGCAATTTGGAGAAATCGAGCAATGCGTATTTGCCGGATGCTGACGAAGTAGAGGAGCGCCGATCGATCAGGTCCGTGCGTCCGATAATGTCGTCTAACCGCCTGAAGCCCATCTCTGCCAAATATTCCCGAACCTCTTCAGCGAGGAAGGTGAAGAAGTTCACTAAATATTCGTGGCGTCCATGGAAACGTTTGCGCAGTTCCTCGTCTTGAGTGGCGACACCTACCGGGCAGGTGTTCATGTGGCATTTGCGCATCATCACGCAGCCCAGCACGATCAGGGCGGAAGTAGCGAAGCCGAACTCTTCGGCTCCCAGCAGAGCCATCAGGACGATGTCGCGCCCGGTCTTCAACTGTCCGTCTGTTTGCAATCGGACCTGCCCGCGAAGGTTGTTCATGACTAAGGTTTGTTGTGTCTCCGACAATCCCAGTTCGGGGGGCAGTCCGGCATATCGGATGGAGCTTATTGGCGAAGCTCCTGTTCCCCCTTCGGCACCTGATATGACGATGCGGTCGGCCTTCGCTTTTGCCACGCCCGCTGCAATTGTCCCGACGCCGCTTTCCGATACCAGCTTCACGCTTATCTCGGCACTCGGGTTGATGTTTTTCAAGTCGAAGATCAGTTGTGCCAGGTCTTCGATCGAGTAAATATCATGGTGAGGGGGAGGAGAGATCAGTGAGATACCCGGAATGGAGTGGCGTGTTTTGGCAATCACGTCGTTAACCTTGAATCCCGGCAACTGTCCGCCTTCGCCCGGCTTCGCGCCCTGGGCAACCTTGATCTGTATCTCGTCCGCATTCACTAAATATTCGGCTGTCACGCCAAAGCGTCCGGAAGCCACCTGCTTGATGGCGGAACGGAGGGAGAGGCCGTCTTTGCGGGGAATGAAACGGGTGGAGTCTTCACCCCCTTCCCCGGTGTTGCTGCGTCCGTGTATCTTGTTCATCGCCATTGCCATCGTCTCGTGTGCCTCCTTGCTGATCGAACCGAAGCTCATGGCGCCCGTGACGAAACGCTTCATGATCTCGCTTGCCGGTTCCACCTCTTCGACCGGAATGGGGTTTCCCGTCCGGAAGGTAAGGAAGTCGCGGAGGAAAACCGGTGCGTCTTTTTCGTCTACGAGATGCGTATATTCCTTGAATTTCTTGTAGCTACCTAATCGGGTCGCTAGTTGAAGGGCCGAGATCGTCTCCGGGTTCCATGCGTGTTTCTCACCGTCTTTTCGGAAGTTGTATAGTCCTTTATGTTCAAGAGTCAGGTTGTCCACCGTTCCACCGAAGGCCTGATGATGCAGGGCGATGGCGTCGGCTGCTATTTCTTGTAGGCGGATACCGCCTACATTGCTGGCTGTCCCGCCGAAATAGGTATCGATGAGTGCGGTCGAGAGTCCGACTGCCTCAAACAGTTTGGCGCCGCGATAGCTGCGGATCGTACTGATCCCCATCTTGCTCATGACCTTGAACAGGCCTTTGCAAAGCGCTTTGATATAGTTCTTGCGCGCCATCTCGTAGTTGAGTTGTATCTCCTGTTTGTCCACCATATCCTGAAGGATGGCGAACGACATATATGGATTGATGGCACTTGCCCCATAGCCTAAGAGCAGGGTGGCATGCATCACTTCGCGCATTTCCCCCGTTTCCACCACCAAAGCGGTCTGCACACGTTTCTGTACGGAGATCAGGTGATGGTGTACGGCGCTGACGGCAAGGAGCGAAGGGATAGGGGCATGGGTTTCATCCACGTCCTTATCGCTCAGGATGATGTAGTTCACACCGTCTGCGACAGACTGTTCCGCCTGCTTGCAAAGCCGGTCGAGGGCGGCTTTCAGTCCTTCGCTGCCTCGCGACACTTCGAAAAGCATCGGCAGCTTGACGGATTTGAAACCTTTGTAGCGGATATTGCAAAGAATGTCCAATTGTGTGTTGGTCAGTATCGGATGGGCGAGGCGCACCATTTTGCAATGTGTTTCATTCGGGATGAGGATGTTGCTCCCTACGGCGCCGATATATTCTGTCAGGCTCATAACCAATTCTTCACGAAGCGGATCGATCGGCGGGTTCGTCACTTGGGCGAACTGTTGGCGGAAATAGTTGAACAACAGTTGAGGGCGCTCGGAAAGGATGGCCAGCGGCGTGTCGTTTCCCATCGAACCGACCGGCTCTGCACTACCTGTGCACATCGGGGTGATGATGCATTCGATATCTTCGCGGCTATACCCGAAGGTGCGTAGCATCCTGTCATATCCGGCAACGGTGTGCGGTACACGGCGTCCCGACTTCAGTTCGTCCAGTTCTACCCGGTTGTTTGCCAGCCATACATGGTAGGGCTGTGCGTCGGCAAGTTGTTTTTTCAGTTCGCCGTCGTAATAAATCCTGCCTTCTTCCGTATCGACCAGCAGGATTTTGCCCGGTTGCAGACGCCCCTTTTCCTCTATTTCATCAGGTTCGAAGTCCATTACGCCCACTTCGGACGCCACGACCATCATGCCGTTTTTCGTGATCAGGTAGCGTGCCGGGCGCAAGCCGTTGCGGTCGAGCATTCCTCCGGCATACCGTCCGTCGCTGAAGAGTAGGGCGGCCGGGCCATCCCATGGTTCCATCAGGATAGAATGGTATTCGTAGAACGCTTTCAGGTCTTCCGATATCGGGTTTTTCTCATTGAAACTTTCCGGGACCAGCATCGCCATGGCATGTGGCAGGCTCATGCCGGACGCCACGAAAAATTCCAGTACGTTGTCCAGCGAAGCACTGTCGCTCATACCTGGCTGGATGATCGGGCGTATCTCGTCTATGTTTGGGATACGGGGAGAGGACAGGACGCTTTCACGTGCTTCCATCCAGCCACGGTTGCCCCGTATCGTATTGATTTCCCCGTTGTGTGCCAGGAGACGGAACGGTTGTGCCAGACTCCAGGTCGGGAATGTGTTTGTACTGAAACGGGAGTGGACGAGTGCCAGTCCGCTTGTCAGATAGTGGTTGGCCAGATCGGGGAAATAATGGCGAAGCTGCATTGATTCCAGCATACCTTTATATATGATACTTTTGGTGGAAAGCGACACCACGTAGAAATCTTTCCTATCCGGTATGTCGGATGCCGCCACCCGCTTCTCGATCCGTTTACGAATGATGTAGAGTTTCAGCTCCAACATCTGCTGGTCGTCGCATCCGGTGATAAACACCTGTTTAATATCCGGCTCCGTGTCTCGTGCGTCGTTTCCTAAGATGTCCGTGTTGACAGGTACTTTGCGCAGATGCATCAAGGTCAGTCCTTCCTTTTCGATCTCTTCGATCATAAAACTGAGGATGGCCGAACGTTGTTCCTCGTCTTTCGGAAAGAAGACCAGTCCGGTTCCGTACTTGCCCTTTTCCGGTACGGGGATGCCTTGCAGTAAGATAAACTCGTGTGGAATTTGCAACAGGATGCCTGCACCGTCGCCGGTCTTGTTATCCGCTCCTTCCGCACCTCGGTGCCGCATGTTTTCCAATATTTTAAGGGCTGATTCCACTATGCCGTGCGATTTACCACCATGGACGTTTACGACCAGCCCTACGCCGCAAGCGTCATGCTCGTTGGTAGGATCGTATAATCCTTGTTTATTGTTCAAATTGCTCCTTATATCCATTATTAGTTGACCTTATGTTTGTGAAATATTTGATTTGTTTATCAAATTGCTTGACAAATATATGTTATTTGTTTCAAAATGTAATAATATTGAGCGCGGATAAGGAGAGGCTTTTTTATTCTATAGATTGGTTTGTTTCTATTTGAAAGTGTTTTGCTGATTTGTGTGATAATTTGTAATGAAAATATTGTTTAATTCTTTCAAATAGAAAGTATATCGTATTCTTTCGATACGTATTCTTGGAGGATAATAAAGGAGAGGATGGAATGAAATTTACCGGATGCGACCTGCCGCAGACGATACAGGGATGCGCACTCGTCTGCGGCAGGCAATGTATGTGTCAGGTTACACCTGCAATACCAGAATAAAGCGGCTGCCTTTTTTGTATTCGGGGTCTATGGACAGTGTGCCGTTCATCTTCGAAGCAATCAGGGAGCAGATGGGTAATCCCAGTCCGTCTCCATCGGCCAGGTCCTTGATTTCGGTAAAAGGTTTGAAGATCGCCACCTGCTTTTCGGCGGGGATACCCGGACCGTTGTCGGTTACGATAAACTGACAGAGATGGGCCCCTTTCTTTTTGAATTCCAACTTGATTTTGCCTGATGTCGTGTAGATCGCCGCATTTTTCAGCAGGTGCAGCAAGATGCGTTGTAGCTGTTCGGCATTTGTCTTGATTTCGATCTTCGGGATATCAGTAGTGACTTCAACGCCCGGACGGACATCCTCTTTTACCTGTTCCATCACTTTCTCGCAGAAAGAGCTGACATTAAAAGATTGTGCTTCGTAGGTTTCCAGCAAGGAGTTTTCCAACAAAGAAAGTTCTTGTATATGGTCTCCGAACTGTTTCAGGGCATCGACACGGGCTTGTATGGCTTTCGCCTGTCCGGGGGCCATGGTTTGCAATCCGGCTACCGATTTGCTCATTTCGTCCAGTGTCGGTTCCATCTGCGCCGATATGCTTTGGATGAACCCGGTCTGTTGTTCGCTGTGCTCGGTGATGGTCTGGATGATCTTCTTCAGCTTCCGGTTCAAGAGGATGAAACGCATGACCAGGAATGCCAGGAACGCCAATGCGGCAATTAAAATGGCGGCCAAGGTGCAGAGCCCGGCGATGATATACTGCTTGGCTGATAGCCGGTCTTCTTTTTCCTGTATCGTTTGCAGGCTGCTATCGTATTTTTGTTGCAAGGCATCCAATTTGTCTTCTGCGGTAAGCATCTTTACGGAATCGGTCCATACCATATATTTCTCGTAGGTTTGCTCCATCAACGAGGTATTATTGGCTTTGCGAGCAATCGCGATCAGGTTTTGATAGCATTCGCTGACTTTGCCGTATTCCTTTTTTTCCCGGTATTGGCTGATGAGCTTGTTGAATGCTGCATCTCCTTCTTTTTTCTGTCCGAAGATATAGAAATAATCGGTTTGTGTGTACAACAGTTCTTCGGTAAGTTCGGGATTGCCTGATTCTTCGGCCAGGTTGTCCAGTGTGTTAAGCTGGAGCTGTGCCTGTGCGGCGTTCCTCAGCTTGATATACATTTGCAGGCGCTCTTTTGTTATCATAAAACGCAGGCCGTACAGTTTCTTTTGCTCTGTTTGTTCCTGATTCGCCACTATCTGGCTCATTTGCCGGCAGAGGTCGAACGCTTCCTGATAGTAGTTCTCGCGGTAATAGAGGGAGGCCGCCTGTGTACCGCATTCGATTGCTTGCGTTATTTTTCCTTCATTTGCGTAATCCTTATATGCCTGGATATAAAGATAGCGGGCTTTCGTATAGTCTTTGTTCTCAAAGCTACTTTGTGCCTGTTGCTTAAAATTGTCCGCATTGTTTTGTGCCTGAAGGGAAACACAAAAACAGATAATGAGGGCGATAATAAAGTTGTAAATT